>Ga0123399_1069301_pt1 | contig 18949 bp, 10 predicted proteins | sample T5LHNH4metaT_FD_89927 | JGI IMG/M metagenome (GOLD analysis project Ga0123399, IMG submission 89927) | Methane-oxidizing artificial microbial communities from Washington, USA to study methane cycling - T5-LHNH4 metaT (Metagenome... | ecosystem: Engineered > Modeled > Simulated communities... | reverse complement strand
GAAAACGCTCCGCGCGGCCGGTTCGGTTCTCGCCGCCGCGCTGATTCTGCCGGCGTCGACGGACCAGGCGCTCGCGCGCCGCGGGCGTCCGGCGCCGCCCCAGCCGAACGCCGCGCAATCGCCGCCGGCGGCTCCCGCCGCTCCTGCCAATACGGAAGGCCTGGCCGTCTTGCGTCTCGGGGCGACGCTTGGCGGAGGCGATTCCCAGCTCGTGCGGTCGGGGGTCGTCTGGCGCATCTTCGAGGAGGCGGCGCAGCCGGACGGCTCTCACAGGCTGGTTGCGCAGTCGGACGAGGCGACGCCGACCGTGCCGCTCCCGGACGGCGCCTATATCGTGCACGCCGCCTACGGGCTGGCGGGCGCCACCCGCCGGGTCGTCATCGAGGGACGCAACGTCTCGGAGCGCCTGCCGCTCAACGCCGGCGGGCTCAAGCTCATCGACATGCTTGGCGACAGCAATATCCCCGCCCAGCGCCTCTCGATCTCGATCTATGTGCCCGAGCGCGGCAATGCGGAGGCCAAGCTCGTGCTCGCCAACGCCAAGGTCGACGAAGTGATCTGCCTGCCCGAGGGCGCCTATCACGTCGTCTCGACTTTGCTCGATACGAGTCAGGGCGCCCAGGGCGGCAATAACGCCACGAACTCCGTCGTGACCGCCGATTTGAAGGTGCCAGCCGGCAAGCTCATCGAGGCGACGCTGAAACACCATGCCGCCACCATCACGCTGAAGCTCGTCAAGGCGCCGGGCGGCGAGGCGCTCGCCAATACGAGCTTTTCCGTGCTGACGCCGGGCGGCGACGTCATCCGCGAATTGATCGGGGCCTTTCCGTCGCTCGTCCTGGCGGAGGGCGAATATGTCGCCATCGCCCGCCACGACGGGAAGACCTATCAAAACACGTTTCGGGTCCAGTCGACGAAGGACGCCGACGTAGAAATAATTGTCAAGGATGAAGGCCTTCCGGAGGAGTCGCCTCAATAGATCTCGCTGTTTTTAGACATTCTTCTCTGTGCCTGATTGTTTCTTGAATGTTTCCATATTGTTTCTGGCTCTATTTCGACGAGAATTATTGGTTCCAGCGTGGCTGGAATTTGTGGACCCTGGTGGCTCTTTTTGGGCAGTCCGAATCTGTCTATAAAATGAGCATAATGATCGCGATATAGGCGTTATGCGCCCAAATAGAGGGCCTATTGCCTGCTCGGCGTCATTGGATTCTCCAGGGGGAGCCAGCTCATGTCGTCATTCTCTTTCGGAGGTCGCATCGCTCGCGTCCTTCTCGCCGCCATTCTCGCGGTTGTCGCTTTCACGGCCGCCGAGGCGCGCGACCGCGGCGCCAAGCCCGTCGCGCGCCAGGCGCAGGATTTCTATGCCTATGCGCCGGCGGAGCAGGAGCCCGCCGCTGTCGAAAGCCATGGCTGCTTCACCACGAACAGCCCAGTGGAAGCGACGAGAGGCATTCGTCACTGGAGCGGCCGCTGCTGATCGGCCGTCAGACGCAAAAGAGCCGGCGACGCCGCCGGCTCTTCTTTGACTCGATCGCCTCGACTTCGCTCAGAGCAGCGTGAACGGAATGATCACGTCCATGTTGAACATGCCCTGCGAGCGGCTCTGGCCGGTCGGGCTGCCATTGTTGACGCCGCGAAAGAAGGGCGTCGCGCCATTGACGGCGGTGTCCCAACGGAATTCCGGACGGATGATCAGGCCGGTGATGATCGGCAGCTTCGGCAGTTCCGGGGTGATCGTCACGCCGGCGGTGAGCGCCAGATAGCTGGTGCCCTGGCCGCCCGGACGGAAGATGCAGGAGTAGCACGGGAAGCCGTGGAAAACATTGATCGCGTCGTAGTAACCCGGGAGCGCGGCGACGAAGAAGTTCTTGTTGTCGCGATAGAATTCGACGCGGCCATTGACCTTGAAGATGTCGTTGACCTTGTAGGAGGCGTATTGCGCGATGGCGTAGGAATCGGCCCCTTGCGGCTTCAGCGGCGCGCCGGCGAAGTTGGTGCCGAAGGTTCCGTCCAGCGCCGCGATGGTCGCCGCCGACAGGCCGGTGGTGGAAATCGGGTTCGAGCCGCTCTCGCGATTATAGGCGATATCCGTGACGAGCGTCAGGTTTTCCGTCGGCTTCCAGGTCGTGGTCAGGTTGGTGAAGGTGCGGTTCGCCGTGTTCGGATCGCAGACGCAGGCCAGCGGCGTGTTCGGCCAGGTGAGCGCCAGCGCGCCCGGGAACGGCGCATAGGCCAGGAACGGATTGCCGCGTTGGACCGGATTTTCCGGGCCGTGGTGGACAATGCCCATGATCGTCAGGTTGCCGTCGAGAAGGTTGAGGCCAAAGCCGCCATGGAAAGAGGGCGAGCCGTTATTGTCGCCCGGCCAGCCGGGAAAGCCGGTGTTCACGCCCGTCGTGACGCCGGTATAGACGTCGAGCCAGCTTCTAACATGCGTCGCGACCATCACGCCCGTGTGAAGGAAGGGTCCGAAGTTGAAGATGTAGGAGTGGCTATAAAAAAGATTATCCTTGGCGTACATGACTTCCGCGCCATTGTACGTCGGGAATTGGCCGACCTTGACGTCGATGCCGCCCTCGGAAACGAAGCTCGTCCAAGGAAGATGGGCCAGGAGGTTCGCCTCGAGGAAGCCGATCTGCGTGCGGTCCGCGATCGCATATTCCAGCGTGCCGGTATAATGGTTATACCGCATGTCCTCGCCGATCTGGAGCTGCGCCTTGAAGCCGAAATCGTAGGTCGTCGCTTTCGGATCGAGGGGGCGCTGCGCGGTGATGACGGCGCCGTTGAAGGTCGGCCAGTTCGCGCGGTCCGTATAGAGATGGCCCCAGTTCAGCTTATTATACGGCTGGTTGAAGTTCACGGCGACGCCGCCCTCGACATAGCCGTCGACGGTCACCGTATCTATCCAGGCCGGCGGCGGCGGGGGCGGAGGGGGCGCTTTCTTTTTCGCGAGGTCGGCGGCCGAAGCCAGGCTGGCTGCGATAGACGCCGCAGTCACGACGGGGAGATAGTACCACTTCATGCCAGGAACTCCGGTTTGGAGGCGAAACCTGGAGCAATAACAAACTCACCACGTCGCGCATTCAAGCTCATCTGCAACGCAAATGCCCATTTTATGAGCAAAACTGGCTGTTTGGAATAATTGTGTCTGGCGATGTGGCGCCAATGTCACAATTTGGCGAGACTCGACTGGCTGAAAGTTTCCCATCCATTAACCATTCGGCGACAAGGCGGCCTTCGGAGAGCGGCCGCGTCTGTGGCGCCCTTTGGACTTGATTCGCCGGGAACATCGGGTCTGACGCTTGCCGGCGCCCTCCCGGGACCCACCTTGAGGAGGGGCGGTCGCGCTCACGGCCGACGAAGCAGGCGGGAGACATGAATGTCTGGAAGCGAACAAAATGACGGTCCCGATTTCGCGCTCGGCGTGGAATCCGGGACGCTCTCGGCTGGCGCGCCGATTCGCGGCAATGTCGGGGGCGAAGCCGCGATCATGGCGCGCGCCGGCGACGAGGTCTTCGTCGTCGGCGCCCTCTGCACGCATTATCACGGCCCGCTCGACGAGGGGCTCGTCGTCGGCGACACGATCCGCTGTCCGTGGCACCACGCCTGTTTCAGCCTGCGCTCGGGCGAGGCCCTGCGCGCGCCGGCTTTCGACGCCTTGCCGAGATGGCGGGTGGCGGAGGCGGACGGCGTCCTTTATGCGCGCGAGAAGATCGAGGCGGCCGAACCCAGGCCCGCCCCGGCGCGCACGCCGAGGTCGATCGTCATTGTGGGCGCGGGGGCGGCGGGTTTCGCCGCGGCCCATGCGCTGCGGGCGGAGGGCTATGACGGCGTGATCGGAATGATCGGGGCGGACGTGGCCGAGCCTTATGACCGGCCGAACCTCTCCAAGGACTATCTCGCCGGAACCGCCCCGCCCGAATGGCTGCCGCTGCGCGATCCCGCCTGGTATCGCGACAATGGCGTGCTGCTGCGCCTGGGACGGAAGGTCGAGTCGCTCGACCCGGTCGGCAAGCGGCTGACGCTGGAGGGTGGCGAGGCGCTCAACTTCGACGCGCTGCTGCTCGCGACGGGCGCGGAGCCGACGCGCCTGCCCACGCCGGGCGCGGACCGGCCGAACGTCTTCTATCTGCGCAGCCTCGCCGACGCCGACCGAATCGTCGCCGCCTGCCCGGGGGCGTCGCGCGCCGCCGTCATCGGCGCGAGCTTCATTGGCCTCGAGGTCGCGGCGTCGCTGCGAAAGCGGGGGCTCGATGTCCATGTCGTCGCGCCGGAGGCCGTTCCGATGGCGCGCATTCTCGGGCCGGAGCTCGGCGCGCATGTGCAGAAGCTGCATGAGGCGCAAGGAGTCGTCTTCCATCTCGAAGACACGGCGACGGAGATCGGGGAGGGCGGCCTGACCCTCGGAAAGGGCGGCGCGCTCGCAGCGGATTTCGTCGTGATCGGCGTCGGCGTGCGGCCCAATCTGGCGCTCGCCGAAGCGGCGGGGCTCGCGACCGACAAGGGCGTGCTGGTCGACGAATATCTCATGACCAGCGCGCCGGACGTCTATGCGGCGGGCGACATCGCCCGCTGGCCCGACAAGATCACGGGCGACGCGATCCGCGTCGAGCATTGGGTCGTGGCGGAGCGCCAGGGGCAGACGGCGGCGCGCAACATGCTCGGACGAAAGGAGCGTTTCGACGCCGTCCCCTTCTTCTGGAGCCAGCATTACGACCAGACGATTTCCTATGTCGGCCACGCGCCGGGCTGGGACCGCCACGACGTCTCGGGCGATCCGGCGTCGGGGGACTGTACGGTGGTCTATTACCGGGGCGACCGCAAGCTTGCGGTGGCGACGCTCGGCCGGGATCTCGAAAGCCTGCGCGCCGAGGCCGACTTCGAAAAGGCGATGGCGGCGCTGGCGTAAACGAAAGGGGCGCGGGAGGTCCCGCGCCCCGCTTTTTTCGGCGAACGAACGTCCCCGGCGATCGCGCGATCGCTCTCGCGCGCCGATTTTCCCGTCTTGTTCTCGTCGTTTTTCACACCTACTCTCGCGTACGAGTGCCGATTTTGATTCGTCGAGTCAGCTTTCGCGAACGCTGACAAGTTCGCGCTTCGATGGGATCACGACAATGGATCGGGACACGATGGGCGATCTTGCCGATTCCGCCCCGCTCGCGGGCGACGCCGCCGAATATTCGAGCACGCAGACGGACGCGTCCAGGTCCGGGACGGCGAGCGAGCGGGCCTTCGTCGTCTCCCAGGGCAGGCACCGCTTCTATTCCCTCGTCCTGCCGAGCGATCTTCTCGCCGAGACCTGCGCGGTGGAGCCGCGCGCCGAGAACCCGATCGACGGTTTCCAGCGGCTCCTCGACGAGCGCCGCGCCAAGTCCATCGCCCGTTATATCGACGCGGGCTTCGGCACGGTGCCGGGCGCCGTCGTGCTGTCGGCGCAGGCGCGCGCGCATCTCTCCTTCGACAAGGAGACGGGCGCGCTGACCTTCCGCAAGGACCCAAGGGCCTTTCTCATCATCGACGGGCAGCATCGCGTCTTCGGCTTCAGGCTCGCCAAATCCTCCGTGAACGTGCCGGTCGTCATCTACAACAGGCTGACGCGGGCGCAGGAATGCCGGCTGTTCATGGACATCAACACCAAGCAGCGGCCCGTGCCCAATGAATTGCTGCTCGACATCCGCCGCCTCTCCGAGGTCGAGACGGAGACGGAAGCGCTGCTGCACAATGTCTTCGACCTCTTCCACACGCGCCAGGACAGCGCGCTCGCGGGCCTTCTGAGCCCGGCCGAGCGCAAGAAAGGCATGATCTCGCGCGTGACCTTCAATGCAGGGCTGCGCTCCATCAAGAGCGCCTTCGTCGGCGCGCCGGCGGAAGAGGTCTACGCCGTGCTCAACGCCTATCTGCGCGCCTGCCGTCACGGGCTCGGCCTCCACGCCATCGACGAGAACATCGCCAATCCGGCGCTGTTCAAGGCGCTGATGCTGCTCTTCACCAATGTCGCGGAGCGCGTCGCCGACCGCCATGGCGGCAAATATACGGTGAGCAATTTCGAGGACGTGCTCGTCCCCTTCTTCCGTCGCCTGAAGAAGAGCGACCTGCCGCGCGCCGGCATGACGCATATCGTCCTGCACGAGCATTACAGCAAGGCGCTAAGCGCCGGCTTCACGCTCAAGCAATGGCTCTTCTCCTGATTGCGCGGCGGGGCAGCCGCGCAGGGTGAGGCCATGTTCCGTCTTCTCCCAATGGAAGGGCCGCCGCCAAAGCTCGAAAAAAGCGCGCCAGCAGGCGGCGCCGAGCATGAGGAGCCACAGCGGCAGCCATAACAGCGCGGCGCGATGCGCCGTGAGCTTGCGCCGCCGCGCGCCGACCGCCAGCGGCCAGAGAAGCGCGAGCGCGCCCGACGCCGCGAGAAAACACCACAAAGCGCCGCACGCCGTTTCGAAAGCCGTTCTCGGCGCGAGCGCCGCGCCGAAGAGCGCGTCATAGGCGAGGCGGCTCATCAGCAGCGGACCCAGCAGCGGGCCGAGTATTCCGCCCACGAACATCACGATGACGGCGACCGCGCGCGTCATGCCGAGATCGGCGACGAGCCGCGCGGGGTGGCGACAATGCACGATCGCCGTCTGCATCCAGCCTTTGAACCAGCGCGTGCGCTGCTTCACCAGCGCACGGAAGACCGCCGGCGCCTCCTCGAAAGTAGGCGAGTCGAAGGCGCGCACATGGAAGCCCGCGCGGGCGAGGCGCAGGCCGAGATCCGCGTCCTCGGTGACGTTGTAGGCGTCCCAGAAGCCGATCTCGCGCAACGCGTCGAGACGGAAATGGTTCGACGTGCCGCCGAGAAAGATCGGCAGGCCCAGCGCCGCGAGGCCTTTGTTGTGGACGTCGAAAAGCGCGGCGTATTCGAGCGCGAACATGCCCGTCATCCAGTTCAGCGCGCCATTGTCGATGACAAGGCTCGCCTGAAGGCAGGCGACGCTTTCGGGCGCGGCGGCGAAGATCGCGGCTGCGCGGCGAAGCTGGCGCCCGTCGGGAATGTCCTCCGCGTCGTAGATCGCGACGAGAGCGCCGCGCGCCAGCGGCATGGCGACATTGAGCGCCCGCGGCTTGGTGCGCGGCGCGCCCTCGGGCGCGACGACGATCTCATGCGGCGTGCGCGGCGCATGGGCGCGCAAGGCGGCCGCCGTCGCCTCGTCGTCGCATTCGATCACGAATTTCACGTCGAGCTTGGCGCGCGGATAGTCGAAGCGGTCGATGGCGCGGGCGAGCTGGCGCACGACCGCCGCTTCCTTATAGAGCGCCACGACGACCGTGTAGACCGGCAGCCGCGCATCCTCGATCCTTTCGGGCGACTCGTCCTGCGCGAAGCTCGCGAAGCAGGCCCCGAGGCGCAGGAAGACGCTTGCGAGAAACGCCGCCGTGAGAAGAAGAGCCGAGGAAAGGCTCGCGGCCTCGAACGGCGCGAAGAGACAGGCGACGGCGCCGAAGAGAGCCGCCGACGCCAGCGCGAGCGGGCCGCGCCCCAAGGAGCCGCGCACGCAGAGATCTTCATCGACGCGCTCGGCCGAAAAGCTCGCGGCGCGGGCCATGTCGGGCGGACAGGCCGCACGCAGCGCCTGCGTGAAACGGGTGCGCGTCGTCACCGCGAAAAACGGCCGCTCCTTCGCCGCGCGCGCCACGCTCATCAGGCGAAAGATTTCCGCGCCCGCCGGCGCGAAAAGCCAGCGCAGGCCGTCCTGGCCGTCGCGCAGCCGGACATAGCCCTGGCTCGCCGTGACGAAGGCGCCCGGCGCGAGTTCGACGTCGCCCTCGATGAAGGAGACGCGCAAATGATCGGCGAGCGCGCGATAGAACGACTCTTCGGGGACGATGCCTTCGGCGATCAGCGCCGCGTCGGCGGAGACGCCCTGCCGGCGCGCGATCGCCGTCGCATAATGCAGCGCTTCCACGGGAACGCCGTAATTTGCGAGGAAAGCGATCTCGACGGGCGGCGGGCGCGGCGCGCTTTCCCGGATGTCCGCCGCGCGCCGCGCGGAAGGGGACGGCTCGGCCGCGCGTTGACGAAGACGGCGCGCCTCCCGGTCGCGGGGAGCCGGATCGAGATGAAGGGGGTCGACCGTAACGGTGCTCATGAACTAAAACTCGATAAAGAAATCCGCCGCTCAAGCTCGACTATTGACCCGAAGCGGCGGTTTCGCAACTACTTGTTTGCATGCTCGTCCAGCCTCCGGGGAGCGCCCTTGCGCCGATTTCGCCTGATCGCCCTCGCCGCCGTCCTCGCCCTCCTCTTCCCGACCGCCGGGGCTCAAGCCGATCCCGGCGGGACGTCGTCCGCCGCGGCGCCCTCCTTTTTCGATCCCCATCATCCGCTGCAAAAACCCGACCTCTCGCGCGTCAAGCAGATTCGCTTTCTGACCGAAGACGATTTCCCGCCGTTCAATTTTCTGCTGGCGGACGGGCGGCTCGCCGGTTTCAACGTCGATCTCGCGCGGGCGATCTGCGCGGAGCTCGATCTGCCCTGCAGCATTCAGCGGCGAAGCTGGGAGTTGCTGATCCCCGCGCTCGACGACAATAGCGGCGACGCGATCATCGCCTCCCTCGCGATCAATGAGGAGACGCGCAAGAGAGTCGACTTCACGGCGTCCTATTTCCTGACGCCCGGCCGCTTCGCCATGCTCGCCGACACGACGCTGTCGGCCGCGACGCCGGAGGCGATCGACGACCGCAAGGTCGCCGTGGTCGCCGGTTCGCGGCACGAGGCCTTTCTCAAGGCCTTCTATCCGAAGGCGGAGCTCGCAACCTACGAGACCCCGGCGCTGGCGCGCAACGCGCTCAAGAACGGCAAGGTCGCGGCGCATTTCGGCGACGCCGTCGGACTCGCCTTCTGGCTGAACGGCGCCGAGGCGGCCGGATGCTGCCGCTTCAAGGACGGGCCTTTCACCGATCCCCGCTATTTCGGCGAGGGCGTGGGCATTGCGGTTCGGAAAGGCGACGAGCCGTTGCGGCGCGCGCTCGATTATGCGCTCGCCCGCCTCGACAGACGCGGCGTCTTCGGCGAGTTCTATCTTAAATATTTCCCGATCGGACCGTTTTAGGCTCGCTCCAGGCGCGCCGCGACGGCCGCGCGCGCCGTCCCGATCGCTGCGATAAGACCCGCGCGCAGGGCGGCGTCGTCCGGCGCGCCGGCGCGCAAGGCCGCCTCATAGGCTTCCGCCGCCGCGCCCAGCGCGAAGGCGCCGATCGCCCGCGCCGCGCCTTTGAGCGTGTGCGCGATATCCGCTTGGGAGCGCAGATCGCCCGGCCGGGAGGGCTCGGCGAGGCGCGCCGCGACTTGCGCCGCCTGCCGGTCGAAGAGCGACAAAAGCTCCGCCTCCAGCGCCTCGTCGCCGAATGTCTGCCGGGACAAATGAAGGAGATCGAGAACGCGCGCGCCGGTGGAGGCGTCAGCCGGATCGGGACGATCGCTCTCATGGTTAACGGACGCGGACTTCCTCATTGCGGTCGCTCCATTTTCGCGCAAGGATGCGCGCTGCTCCTGAAATCGACGCACTTACAAAGCCATGTGGCGAGCGTGCGGACCCGGTCGGAACTCTGCTGAATTAAGACTCCCCCGCGATTTCGAAGGTCGCGTTAACGAAGTTTCGGATTACGGTCCGCGCCCGTGTTTCAATATCCGGGCATGGGCTGTAAGATTTGGTTAATCCTTTGGACGCCCGTTCTTTCGGGCGCGTTTGGAGCGGCGCGCGCCGTCGCCGCTCGGAGAGTTTGGCGATGTCGAAATCGGGCAAGATTCAGGATGCGGCCTCCGCCGCTCTTTCCGCGATCGAGGAGGCGCTCGACCTTGGCGCGCCTCCCGCCGCGGAAGACGGCGCTCCCCAGACGGAGGAGCCCAAGGCCGATCCCGCTCCCGCCGCCTCGGATTCCGCGTCAGCCGCGCTCGACATGGGCCAGACCATGTCGCGCAAGCCCGAAGCGCGCGAGACGCCCAAGCCGCCGCTGATGCCTCCCTCGGTCGCGCCGGCGAACGACGATCGCCGCACGGTGGGCGAATTGCGCGCCGCGCTTCAGGTTCAGCCCAACCGCAGCATCATGGCGATGACCTTCGCGTCCATCGCGCTCTGGGCCCTGTGCTGGGTTCTTTATGTCTATCTCCATCAGGGCGAGATCCTCGACGCGGACGGCTCCTTCCTCGCGCCCAAGCCCGTCCTGACGATCGCGGCGCTCGTCGGCCCGACCATCTTTCTCTTCATCACCGGGCTGATGGCGCGCCGCGCGCACGAGATGCGGCTCATCGCCAATTCGATGACGGAAGTCGCGATCCGCCTGATCGAGCCCGAGACCATCGCCACCGAGCAGGTCGTGTCGCTCTCGCAGGCGATCCGCCGGGAGGCCGCCTCCATGGGCGACGGCATAGAGCGCGCCCTGGCCCGCGCCGGCGAGCTCGAGGTGATCGTCCGCACCGAGGTCACCAATCTCGAACGCTCCTATACGGAAAACGAGCGCCGCATCCGTCTCCTCATCGACGAACTGACGCGCGAGCGCGAGGCGATCGTCGTCAACGCCGACAACGCCCGCTCGGCGCTTTTCGGGGCGCGCGACGCGCTCTCGCAAGAGCTTGCCGCGACCTCCGCGCATCTTGCCGAGACGGTGAGCGAGGCGGGTTCCCGCGTCACCTCCTCGCTCGGCGCGAAAGGCGAGGAGATCAGGCTCGCTTTGGAGAAAGCGGGCGACAATTTCGAGGCGACGCTCGCTTCTCACGGCGATCGCGTCGCCGGCGTCCTCACCGTGACGGGCGACAGCGTGGCGCAGCAGATCGCGGGCGCGAGCGACGACGTCACGCGCCGCTTCACCGAGGGCGTGACCGAGGTCGGGGCCAGGCTGCAGGCCGCGAGCGAGGCGGCGTCCGTCGATTTCGGCGTGCGCGGCGCGACGCTCCTCGAGCGTTTCGAGGAGTTGGGCTCGACCTTCGCCGACTCCATCGGCGGCCAGGGCGACCGTCTCATCGTGCGCCTCGCCGAGACGGGCGGCGTGATCAACGAGGCCATCTCGACGCATGGCGGCGCGCTCGACAAATCCCTCGCCGAGACCGCCGACCGCCTGACCACGGGCGTCGCCGAGCAGGTCGAAAGGGCCAGGAGCACGTTCGAAAACGCCGAGACCCGCCTCCTGGGCCTCATGGAGGAAACCAACGTCAAGGCGCATGAGGAATTCGAGCAGCGCGGGAAGGCGATCCACGACTCGCTCACCCGCAGCCTGAGCGAAACCGCTTCTTCTCTCGTCGAGCAGGCCGACGCGCTCCAGCAGCGCTTCGTCAGCGTCGCGGGAGACGCCGTCTCCGCCTTGGGCTCGCATAGCGACCGCGTGAACGAGACGCTCGCCGAGCGGCTCGAAAATTTCGAACGCATGGTGCTCAAGCGCGGCGAGGACATGATCGGCCGCGTGACCGAGCGCGGCGGACAGCTCGAGGCGACGCTTGCCGAGCGTCTCGCCGCCTTTGAGGACGCCGTGGTGAAGAACAGCGCCGACGCCGCCCTGCGGGTCGCCGAACATGGCGACCGCGTGAGCACGGCGCTGAGCGAAGGCCTCGCGGTGTTCGAGGAGACGTTCACCCGCCAGGGCGAGGAGATGGCCGCCCGCATCGCCGAGCACACGGAGAAGACCTCCGCCGAACTGACCGGGCGCCTCGCCGCTTTCGAAGACGTCTTCGCAACGCGCGGCGACGAGCTTGCGGCGCGTGTCGGGGAACATGGCGATCGCGCCGCCGACACGCTCTCCTCGCGCCTCGCCGAATTCCAGGAGACGCTCGCCCGCAGCGCCGAAGACGTCGCCGCGCGTGTCGCGGAGCAGGCGGATTTCGCCACGGCGGCCGTAACGGGCCGCCTCGCGGCCTTCGAGGACGCGATCGCGCAGCGCAGCGACGAAATCGGCGTGCGCGTCGCGGAGCACAGCGAACGCGCGACGACGACGCTCGCCGACCGTCTCGCGGCCTTCGAAAGCGCGGTGCTGACGCAGGCCGAGGGCGTGGCGGCGCGCCTCACGGAGACGGGCGAACGCGCGGCTGGCGACATTTCCCAGCAGGTCGCCGTCTTCGAAAGCGCCGTCGCCGCCAAGGGCGACGAGATCGCCGCCCGCGTTTCGGAGCGTAGCGACCATATTGCAGCGACGCTGGCCGATCAGCTCGCCTCTTTCGAGGCGACCGTCGCGCAGCGGGGCGAGGAGCTGACCGCCCGCGTCGCCGAGCATGGCGAACATTCCGCCGCGACTCTCACCGAGCAGCTCGCCGCCTTCCAGGACGCGGTCCTCTCGCGGACCGAGCAGGTCGCGAGCCGCGTGGCCGAGGAAAGCGCCAGGGCGACCGGCGCGCTGACGCGTCATGTCGAAGCCTTCGAGTCCGTCGTCGCCCTACGCGGCGAGGAGATCGCCGCCCGCGTCGCGGAACATGGCGACCGCGCGCTCAGCAATCTCTCCCTCGGCCTCGCCTCTTTTGAGGACGCCGTGCTCCAGCGCAGCGAATCCGTCGCCACGCGCCTCGCCGAGCAAAGCGACCGCGCCTCCTCCGAGGTCGCGCAGCAGATCGCGGCTTTCGAGGCCGCCGTCGCGCGCCACGGCGCCGACATCGCCGCCAGCGTCGCCCAGCATGGCGAGCGCGCCACGACGATTCTCGCGGATCGCCTCGCCGCCTTCGAGGAAACCTTCACGCAGCGCGGCGCCGACGTCGCGTCCCGCGTCGTCAATGAGAGCGAGCGCGCCGCCGCGCTCGTCTCGGAGCAGCTCGCGGCGTTCGAGGGCGCCGTCGCCGAACATGGCGAAGCGCTTTCCAGCCGCGTTTCCGAACAAGGCGAGCGCGCGCGCGCATTGCTCATGGAGCAGATCGCCGCTTTCGAGCAGACCGTCGCCCGTCACGCCAGGGACGTCGCCGACACGGTCGCGCTCCACGGGCACAATGCGACCACCGATCTGACGAGGCAGATCGCCGCTTTCGAGGACACCGTCGCGAGGAGCCGTGAAGAAGTCGCGGCGCTCGTCGCCCAGCATGGCGAACGCGCGGCCACGGAGCTTTCGCGCCAGATCGCCACGCTGGAAGAGACTGTCGCGCGCAGCGGCGAAGAGGTCGCCAATCTGGTTTCGACCCATGGCGAGCGCGCCACGACGGAGCTCACCCGCCACATCGCCGCTCTCGAGGAGACCGTTTCGCGCAGCGGCGAGGAAGTCGCCGATCTCGTCTCGACCCAAGGCGAACGCGCGGCCACGGAGCTTACGCGCCAGATCGCCGCGCTGGAAGAGACCGTCGCGCGCAGCAGCGAAGAGGTCGCCAATCTGGTTTCGACCCATGGCGAGCGCGCCACGACCGAGCTTACGCGCCAGATCGCGACGCTGGAGGAGACCGTCGCGCGCAAGAGCGAGGAGGCTACGGCCCGCGTCGCGGAACATGGCGACCGCGCGCTCAACAATCTTTCCCTCGGCCTCGCCTCTTTCGAGGACGCCATTCTGCGCCAGAGCGAAAACGTCACCGCGCGGGTCGCGCAGCATGGCGAGCAGGCCATGACGGCGATCAATGAGGGCCTCGCCGCCTTCGCGGAAGCCGTCGCCCGCCATAGCGGCGACGCCGCGGCGCGCGTGGCGTCGAAGAGCGAGGAAGTCAACGCCGCCTTCGCGCGGGGGCTCGCCTCTTTCGAGGACACCTTCCTGCGCCAGGGCGACGAGATCGCCCAGCGCGTGCTCGATCAGACGACCGCGACGGGCGACGATCTCGCCGCGCGCCTGCAAGCTTTCGAAAATGCGGTGCAGCGGGTCAACGCCGAGACGGCGCGGCGCATCGAGGAGGAAAGCGCCCGCATTTCCGGCACGCTCACCACGGGCGTCGGCGCCTTCGAGGCGTCGGTCCGCCGCCATAGCGAAAGCGTCTCCTCGCTCGTCGCGGAACACGCCAAGCGCGTCGACGAATTGCTCGGCGAGCGCATGACGGCGCTGGAAGTCGCCGGCATGCTCGCCGCCCAGACATTGGAAGAGACGCGCGAGCGCGCGCTGCAGGAGTTCGATACGCACGGCGCCGCGCTGCGCGAGACGCTGCAGCGCAGCGTCGCCGAAGCCTCCGCCGCTCTCGCCGAGAGTTCCGAGACGATACAGGATCGCTTCGTCACGACGGCGGGCGACGCTGTGACGGCCATCGCCACGCAGGGCGAGCGTCTCAATGAGGCGCTGACCGAGCGCCTCGTCGCCTTCGAGAATTCCGTGCTCGAGCAGGGCAAGGAAGTCGTCGTTTCGCTTGCCGAGCATGGCGAACGCATCGCCACCACGCTCGGCTCCCAGCTCGGCCAGTTCGAAAACGCGCTGCTGCGCGACGGCTCGGCCATTGCGGACCGCGTCGCCCAGCATGCGGCGCAGCTCAGCAACGAAGTGGCCGAACGTCTGACAGTCATCGAGGAGGTGATTGGCGGGCGCGGCGGCGAACTCGTGCAGAATCTCGCCGCCCGCACCGACGACGCCGACGCGCGCATCGGCGCACAGGCGGAGAAATTCGTCACGAGCGTCGATATCCGTCTCAACGCCATCGACGAGACGCTGGCGACCCAGGGCGAAGCGCTCGTCGAGCGCATCGCCGCGCAGACGGATCATTTTGCCTCGCGCATCGGCGACAATTCGCGCCATTTCGCGCAGGAGATAGACACGCGCCTCTCCGCTCTCGACGACGCCGTGTCGCTGCGCGGCGCCGCGCTCGTCGAGCAGATCGCGGCGCGGACCGATCAATTCGCCGATCGCATCGGCGCGAGCGCGCAGCATCTCTCCGCCGAACTCGAAACGAAGATGGGCGCGCTCGATCAGACGGTGACCGAGCGCGGCGGCGCGCTCGTCGACAAGCTCGCCGAACAGGCCGACCACATCTCCGCGCGCATCGACGCGCGCTCGCAGCAGCTCTATGCGTCGCTCGACGCCAAGCTCGAGTCGATTGATCACACGATGAACGCCCAGGGCGGCGCCTTCGTCGACAGGCTCGCCGAGCAGGTCGACCAGTTCGCCGCGCGCATCGGCGACAATTCGCGTCATTTCGCGCATGAGATCGACACGCGTCTCGAAACCATCGACGACGCGATCTCGGTGCGCGGCGGCAAGCTCGTCAGCGAGCTCGACGCCACCACCGTCGCCGCCTTCTCGCGCCTGAGCGAGCAGGTCGGCAAGCTGGCGGGCGAGGTCAGCTCCAAGCTCGACGCCATCGACCACACGATCGGCGAGAAGGGCGAGCGACTCGTCGAGAAGCTCGGCGCCCGCGCCGACGACATCGCCGCCGTCATGTCGAGCAAGATCGAAGCCTTCGAGAATGTCAGCGACGCCCGCACGCGGGAGGCGGCCGAGCGCATCGAGGCGCTCGTCAAGCACATGGACGCCGGTCTCGGCGCCGGCGGCCAGAAGCTGCAGGAGTCGCTCGCCAGTCACGCGCTCGAAGTGGCGCGCGTCATGGGCGAGGGCGGCCGCGAGGTCGTCCAGACGCTCGACGCGAAGCTCAGGGACGTCGACTCCGTGCTGCTCAACCGCTCGACGGAGCTTGCGCAGACGCTCGCGTCGAAGGCGGCGGAAATCAACGACACGCTGGGCGGCCGCGCCAAGGACCTCGCCGAGACGCTCGACGGCCGCATTGATCTCTTCGAGAAGAACGTCGTCGAGCGGCTCGGCGCCGTGTCGACGGAGATTGACGAGCGCGGCCGCAACGTCATCGAGTCGATCAGCGCGCGCCTGCAGGACATCAACCACACGCTCGCCGAGGCGCGCCGCGAGCTCGACACGACGATGCACGCCCGCACCGGCGATCTCGGCGAAGCGCTCACGGCGCGCGTCGGCGAGATCAGCGGCGCGCTGGACGCGCGCCTCTCGCAGATCCAGACCGCGCTCGACGAGCGGCTTGCGCAGATCCAGACGACCTTCGGCGAACGCGGCGGCGCGGTGACGAACGAGCTCGCCAGCGTCGGCGAGCTGATCGCCAAGACGATCGAGACGCGCGGCGCGGCCATTGTGCGCCATATCGGCGACAAGCGCGAGGAGCTGACGCAAGCGCTGGAGCAGTCGACCGCCTCTCTCACCGGCGCGCTCGACGCCGGCGCTCAAACGTCGATCGGCGCGCTCGTCGCGATGAACGACAAAATTCGCGCGGAGCTGCCGACGCTGCTCGACAAGCTCGGCCAGACCAACGCCTCGCTGCACGCCATCATCGACAAGACGGGCGGCAATCTTGTCAATCTGGAGCGCAATCTCGGCACGCGGGTCGCCGAATTCCAGGAGGCGATCCGCCTCGTCTCCAGCCAGGTGCAGCAGATCGGCGACGTCGCGGGCGGCACGGTCAACGACGCCCACGCCATCGCCGAGGCGCTGGGCGAGCGTCAGCAGGCGCTCGCCCAGAGCGCCGCCCGGCTGGCCGAGAGCCAGCATGCGCTCGACGCCGCCTTCGAGGCGCGCCGCCAGACGCTCGAAAGTCTCGTTTCGCTCGTCGAGGGCAAACGCTCGGAGGTCGAGGGCGTGCTGACGGGCTTCGCGCAGCGGTTGGAGGACACGTTCCGCGCAATCGAGACGCGCTCGCATGACATTGGCGGCGCTCTCTCGGCGACGACGGAAGAGACCGCCAATATGGTCGACGCGCGCTTCGCCCATATTCGCGCGGCGGCGGAGAGCCAGCGGGCGGAGACGGAGCAGGCGCTGCGCGCCGCCTTCATCCAGGCGAATGACGAGATGAACCGCCTGTTCGGCGAGGCGAATGCGCGCTTCCAGTCGACGGCCGAGGAAATCCGCGGCCTGTCGCGCGAAATCCACCGCGAGCTGGAGGAGACCCGCGAGGAGGTGCGCCGCGGCGCGACCGAATTGCCGCGCGAGACCGCCGAGCAGGCGGCGGCGCTTCGGCGCGTGGTCGGCGATCAGGTGAAGGCGCTGAACGAACTCACCGACATCGTGGCGCGCTCGGGCCGCGTCTATGACGTCGCGGAGCAGGCGCCGCCCGTCGCGCGCCGGGCCTTCGAGCCCGCACCCCGCGCCGAGCCGCCCAAGCCGCGACTGGCGGCGGTCGCGCCGCCCCCGCCGCCGGCCCCCGCGGCGCCCCGCGTCGTCGAGCCCGCCCGCGAAGCGCCGGGCGGCTGGCTCAGCGACCTTCTAGCGCGCGCCTCGCGCGACGAGGCGCCGCAAAAGCCCGCGCCCGCCATACAGCCGGCGTCGCAGGCGGCCCCGCCGCGCCCGGTCCGCCAGGCGAACGCCGGCGCGCTGGACAGCCTCACGCTGGATATCGCCCGCATGGTCGACAACGCCGCGGTCGCCGAGTTGTGGCGCCGCTATCAGCGTGGCGAGAAGGGCGGACTCTTCGGTCGTCGCCTCTATACGGCGCAGGGCCACCAGACCTTCGAGGAAATCCGCCGCCGCTACCGCGTCGATCCGGAGTTCCACGCCACGGTCGACCACTATGTGCGCCACTTCGAGGATCTTCTCGTGGAAACGAGCCGCGGCGACCGCGACGGCTCCAAGGCGCTCGACCTGCTGACGGGCGACGCGGGCAAGGTCTACACCATGCTCGGCCACGCCGCCGGACGCTTCGACTGAGAACGAATGTGACGGCGCGGGACCGACTTTCCCGCGCCGGATTTCGCACTCCGTCACGAAGCGCGATCGGAGGGAGACCGCCGCGCTGTAGCTCCTTTTCAGTTCTGGGCTGTGCGCCGGTCGAGAGACCTTCCTTTGGCGCGCGCAGGGCTGTAATATTTTGATCAAAGCGGCCCCGGCGGGCTGGAGGCGTTTCGCCCATGAGGTCGATCATCGCGTCGATCCGACGACTGACAGGACAGCCGCTGTCGCGGCGCTTCAACAGAAGATTTCGAATGAACCGCTACGAACGCACACCGCAGCCGGCCGGCGAGGCCGAGATCGAATATCTCGACGGCGAATATCGCGTCCGCAAGCCGGGCGCCTATGTGCGCTGCGCCATCACGGGCGAGCCCATTCCGCTCGAGGATCTGCGCTACTGGAACGTCGATCTGCAGGAGCCTTATGCAGGCCCGCACGCCAAGCTGATGAAGCTCGGGCTCAAGAAGCCCGACTGAGCCGAGCGCGGGCGAGCGCGTCGGCGAGCGTCGCCGAAAAAGCGTCCGTGTCGGCGATGGCGAGGCCGATCGGCAGGACGTCGAAAGGCAGGGCGCTTCCGCGCAAGCGCATGGCGTCCTTCTCGGTGGTCACGAGCCGCGCGTCATGGCGTTCCTGCAGCGCGGCAAGTTCGGCGAGGTCTCCGGCGCTGAAGCAATGGTGATCGGGGAAGCTGCGCGTCGCGACGATCTCCACGCCGGTCTTTTTCAGGGTCTGGAAGAACTTCTCCGGCCGGCCGATCCCCGCGAAGGCGACAATGCGCGCGCCAGTCAGGCGGCGCGCCGCTTCCGCGTTCGGAATTATCCGCGCGTTGAAAACCGGCTTCCCGCATCGACCGGCGAGCGCCGCGCCCGCGACGCCCTCGCCGATGACGACGAGAGCGTCGGCGGCGGCGAATTGCGCGTCGAGCGGCGCGCGCAGAGGGCCGGCGGGCATGCAGCGGCCATTGCCGGCGCCGTGATCGGCGTCCATTGCAAGCAGCGACAGGTCCGCGGCGAGGCGGCGGCTGTGGAAGCCATCATCGAGGAGGAGAACAGTCACGCCGAGCGCGCGCGCGCGTTCCGCGCTCGCGGCGCGGTCGGCGCCGACGATAGTCAGGGCGTGGCGCGCGAGGAGCAAAGCTTCGTCGCCGGCGGAGTCCGCCGCATCCCGTTCATGATCGACGACAAGCGGCTCAAGGCCGGGCGTGAGCAAATCCCTCCCCTTTACGGGGAGGGTGGCCCCGCAAAGCGGAGACGGGTGGGGCAGTGTCGATACAGAACGCGCCGCGGCGGACCCCACCCGGCGGTCTGCGACCGCCGACCTCCCCGTAAAGGGGAGGTAGAGAGGGATCACGTCGAAAACG
>Ga0123399_1005759_pt1 | contig 19004 bp, 19 predicted proteins | sample T5LHNH4metaT_FD_89927 | JGI IMG/M metagenome (GOLD analysis project Ga0123399, IMG submission 89927) | Methane-oxidizing artificial microbial communities from Washington, USA to study methane cycling - T5-LHNH4 metaT (Metagenome... | ecosystem: Engineered > Modeled > Simulated communities... | reverse complement strand
GTATCATCGGGGTGATGCGCGAGGTTGACGCCGATGCCGACAATCACCGCATCGCCCGCACGTTCCAGCAGGATGCCGGACAGCTTCGCACCATCGAGGAGGAGGTCGTTGGGCCATTTGATGACCGCACTTCCTCGGCGAAGGCCGGGGAAGTGCGAGAGATAGACCCCGACCACCTCTTCCAACGCCACCGCAGCCACCAGCGCCAGCGTGGCAGCAGCCAGATCGCGACCGCGCACCCGGACCAGCGTCGACCCGTAGAAATTGCCGACCGGGGAAACCCACGCCCGCCCCTGCCGCCCGCGCCCGCCAAGCTGCCGCTCGGCGCGCAACCACAGCCCCTCGCTCACCCCGGAGCGAGCAAGCTGCAGCATATCGGCGTTGGTCGAGCCCGTCTCGGCGACGGTGCGGATCGTACCCGTCAGAACAGCGCCTTGGCGGCAGTATTGGTCCACACGCCGAGCGCCCCCAGCGTCAGCCACCCGACCGGCGAGACGAACAACGCCGCCAGCGTGACCAGCAGGCTCTCCACCGGCGTCGCGCGACCGCTATACGCCTCACCCGGCGCGTCGAAGTACATCACCTTGACCACGCGCAGGTAATAATAGGCACCGATCACCGAAGCGACGAAACCTGCCACTGCCAGCGGATACAGCCCGCCATGCACCGCCGCATTGAACACCGCCAACTTCGCGTTGAAGCCCAGCAGCGGCGGAATCCCCGCCAGCGAGAACATGAAGGTCGCCATCGCCAAAGCCAAGGCCGGACGCGAGCGCGACAGGCCCGCCAGGCTCGCGATCGTCTCGACCGGCTGCCCTTCGCTATCCTTCATCTGCAGCACCACGATGAAGCTGCCCAGCGTCATGACGACATAGACCGTCAGATAGAACAGCACCGCCGCCACGCCTTCCTGCGTACCGGCCGCAAGGCCGATCAGCACGAAGCCGACATTGTTGATCGACGAATAGGCCAGCAGGCGCTTGACGTTGGTCTGCCCGATCGCGGCGACCGCACCGAAGATGATCGAGGCAAGCGCCGCGAAAATCACAATTTGCCGCCACTGGTCGGTCGCCGGGCCCATCGCTTCCACGGCAACGCGCACCGCAAGGCCGATTGCCGCCACCTTGGGGGCCGAGGCGAAGAAGGCCGTCACCGGGGTCGGTGCGCCTTCGTACACGTCGGGGGTCCACATATGGAACGGCACTGCGCTCATCTTGAACGCCAGCCCGGCAAACACGAACACCAGCCCGAAGGTGAGCCCAAGCGACTGGCCCGCGCCATAAGCGGTCGCAATCGACGAGAACAAGGTGGTCCCGCTGAAACCATAGACCAGGCTGATGCCGTAGAGCAGGATGCCGCTCGCCAGCGCGCCCAGCACGAAATATTTGAGGCCCGCTTCAGCCGAGCGCACATCGCGCCGCATGAAGCTCGCCAGCACATAAGCGGCAAGGCTCTGCAGTTCGAGGCCGACATACAGCGTCAGCAGATCGCCCGCCGACACCATCATGCCCATGCCCGCTGCCGACAGCAGGATCAGCACCGGATATTCGGGGCGCAAGTCATCACCCCGACCGATTGCGAAAAAGCGCGGGGCGAGGATGATGGCTACCGCAGACGCGCCATAAATCAGCACCTTGGCAAAGGCCGCAAAGGCGTCCGCGCGGTACAAACCACCAAAGGCCGCCCCGCCCGACGAGGCCGGGCCCACCAACGCAATGCTTGCGCCGATCAGGACCGCGACCGATGCCCAGGACACCAACCGCGTAGACGCCTGTCCGCCCCAGGCCGACACCAGCATCAAGGCGATCGCGCCGACCGACAGCACCAGCTCCGGCAAGGACATCAACAGCGACGCGTTCATGGCCGTACCTCCGCATGTTCGGCGGGTGTCGCCAGCGCCTTGCCAGCGGTCGGCAGCGAATCCCCGGCCGGGGCCGCCCGTGCGATCCGTGCCTGCAACGTCGCCACATCGCCCCGCATCGGCGCGAGGAAGCTCTCAGGGTATACCCCCATCCACAACACAACGGCGGCAATCGGGGCCAGCAACGCAATCTCCCGCAGGCTCAAATCCGGCATGGCGCGGACATCGTCATGGACGATCTCCCCAAACACCACGCGGCGATACAGATACAGCATATAGGCAGCCCCCAGGATGATCCCGGTGGTGCACAGCAAGGTCGCCAGCGTCGACACGCGATAGGTCCCGGCCAGCGACAGGAATTCGCCCACGAACCCGCTCGTGCCCGGCAAACCGACCGACGCCATAGTGAACAACATGAACAGCAAGGCGTAACGCGGCATGTTGATCGCAAGGCCACCATAACGGCTGATCTCGCGGGTGTGCAGCCGGTCATAGATCACGCCAACGCACAGGAACAGCGCCGCCGATACCAGACCATGGCTCAACATGACGATCATCGCACCTTCCAGGCCCTGGCGGTTGAAGGCGAACAGGCCGATCGTCACGATCGCCATGTGCGCAACCGACGAATAGGCGATCAGCTTCTTCATGTCGGACTGCACCAACGCGACCAGCGAGGTGTAGATCACTGCAATCGCCGACAGCGACAGGATCAGCCAGCCGAACTGCGCCGAGGCTTCGGGGAACATCGGCAGCGAGAAGCGCAGGAAGCCGTATCCGCCGAGCTTCAGCAACACGCCCGCCAGGATCACAGAGCCTGCCGTCGGTGCCTGCACGTGCGCATCGGGCAACCAGGTGTGGAACGGCCACATCGGCATCTTCACCGCGAACGAGGCGAAGAAAGCGAGCCACAGCCACGGCTGCACGCGCACCGGGAAATCGGTATTGAGCAGCGTCGGAATGTCGCTCGTACCCGAGAAGCTGACCATCCACAGCATCGCCACCAGCATCAGCACCGAGCCCAGCAGCGTGTACAGGAAGAATTTGTACGACGCGTAGATCCGGTTCGCGCCGCCCCAGATGCCGATGATCAGGTACATCGGGATCAGGCCGGCTTCGAAGAAGATGTAGAACAGGAACATGTCCTGCGCCGTGAAGGTGCCGATCATCAGCATTTCGGTGATGAGGAACGCCGCCATATATTCCTGCACGCGCTCGGTGATCGCCACCCAGCTCGCGCCGATGCAGATCGGCATCAGGAACACGCTCAGCATCACCAGCATCAGCGCGAAGCCGTCGATACCGAGCTTCCAGCTGAACACGCCCAGGCTGCCGGCATTTTCGACGAACTGCCACTGCGGCCCGCCAATGTCGAAATGCGCCCACAGCCAGATCCCGAGCACGAGATCAACCAGGGTCGCGATCAACGCGATCCAGCGCGCGCGCTGCGCGCTGGCAAAGAGACAGGCAATGGCTGCGATCGCGGGGATCGCGAGCATGATCGATAGCATGGGAAGGCCGCTCACTTGCTCGTCGCCCAAATGTTGATCGCCCAGGTCACGGCCCCGGTTAGCCCCAGCAGCATGACGAACGCATACGTGTATACATATCCCGATTGGACTCTGCCCGCGACGCGCGCACTCCGCTCGACCACCCACGCGGCACCATCGGGGCCAAGGCGGTTGATCGTCTTCTCGTCACCACGGTGCCAGAAGAAGCGGCCGAGCGCGAAGGCAGGCTTCACGAACAGCAGGTTATAAAGCTCGTCGAAATACCATTTGTTCAACAGGAACAGGTAGATCGGACGATAGGTCGCGGCCAGCCTGCCCGGTGCTTCCGGCGAACGGATGTAGAAGATGTACGCGCCCAGCAGGCCGAGCAGCATCGCCACCGAGGCCGACAGCTTCACGCCCAGCGGCACCTCGTGCATCGCGTGCATCAGATGCTCGTTGAAGGCGATCGCGCCGTGCCAATAGGCTTCCCCTGCACTCGGTTCGATGAAATAGCCGTGGAACACGAAGCCCGCGAGCACCGCACCAACCGACAACAGGATCAGCGGGATCAGCATCGGGAACGGGCTCTCATGCGGATGATAGCCACCCGTCCCGTCGCTATGCGCCGCAGGACCATGGCCGTGATCGGCATGGGCGTGCGCATGGTCGTGACCGTGATCGTCATGGTCATGGTCATGGCCGTGCGCAGCGTGCAGCGCGTGCTGGATATGCTCGGACTGCTCCCAGCGCGGCTTGCCCCAGAAGGTCAGGAACATCAGGCGCCACGAATAGAAGCTGGTCAGCAAGGCAACGATAGTGCCGACGATCGACGCGCCATGCTGGCCTGCGGCCCAGGCGCCCTCGATGATCGCGTCCTTCGAATGGAAGCCCGCGAAACCAAAGGCGACCGGATTGCCGAACACCGCCGGAAGGCCAACGCCGGTAATCGCCAGCGTTCCCATCATCATGCCCCAGAAGGTCAGCGGGATGTGTTTCCGCAGGCCGCCATAATAGCGCATGTCCTGCTCGTGATGCATCGCATGGATCACCGAACCGGCACCCAGGAACAGCAGCGCCTTGAAGAAAGCGTGCGTGAACAGGTGGAACATCGCCGCGCCATATGCGCCGCAGCCGGCGGCAAAGAACATATAACCAAGCTGCGAACAGGTCGAATAGGCGATCACGCGCTTGATGTCGGTCTGCACCAGCCCAACCGTCGCCGCGAACAGGCAGGTCGCCGCACCGATCGTCATCACGACATGCAGCGCGAAGGGCGAGGTCTCGAACATTGGCGACAGGCGGCACACCATGAACACACCGGCGGTGACCATCGTCGCCGCGTGGATCAGCGCCGACACCGGGGTCGGGCCTTCCATCGCGTCGGGCAACCAGGTGTGCAGGCCGAGCTGCGCCGACTTGCCCATCGCACCGACGAACAGCAGCAGGCACAGCAGCGTCATCGTATCGATGCGATAGCCGACGAACCCGATCGTCGAACCCGCCATCCCCGGCGCGAGCCGCAGGATCTCGGGGATCGAGATGGTGTGGAACACCAGATAGGTGCCGAAGATGCCGAGCATGAAGCCCAAATCGCCGACACGGTTGACGACGAACGCCTTGATCGCGGCGGCATTGGCGCTGGGTTTGCGGAACCAGAAGCCGATCAGCAGGTAGGACGCGAGACCCACGCCTTCCCAGCCGAAGAACATCTGGACCAAATTATCAGCGGTCACCAACATCAGCATGGCGAAGGTGAACAGCGACAGATAGGCGAAGAAGCGCGGCTGGTCCGGGTCCTCATCCATATAGCCCCAGCTATACAGATGGACGAGCGCCGAGACGCTGGTGATCACCACGAGCATCACGGCCGTCAGCGCATCGACGCGCAGCGCCCAGTCGATGCGCATGTCGCCCGAATGAATCCAGTCGAGCACCGGCGTCACCGTGGCTTCGCCACCGCTCAGATACGGAATGAACACCGTCCAGCTCAGCACCGCAGACACGAACAGCGCGCCCGTCGTCACGATCTTCGGCAGCACCGCACCGAACGTCTTGTTCGAGAAGCCCGCGACGATCGCCGCCAGCAGCGGCAGGAAAACGATGAAAAGGATCGAAGTCACGTCGCGATCACCCCTTCATCCGGTTGACATCGTCAACCGAGATCGTCCCGCGGCTGCGGAAATAGATAACGAGAATGGCCAGGCCGATCGCGGCCTCGCCAGCCGCCACCGTCAGCACGAACATCGCGAACACTTGGCCCACCAGGTCATGCAGATAGCCCGAAAAGGCCACGAAATTGAGGTTCACCGCCAGCAGGATCAACTCGATCGCCATCAGCATGACGATCAGATTCTTGCGATTGGCGATGATGCCGAACACGCCGAGCGCGAACAGGATCGCCCCGACGACGAGATAATGGCCGAGCCCAATCACAGGTCTATCCCTCCGCCGACAGTCGGCTGCGTGTTGCGCGTCGCATCCTGCGGACGCCGCGCATTCTGGCGTGCGATGTTCTGCTTGCGCGAACCCGTGCGGTCACGGTGCGTCAGCACGATCGCGCCGATCATCGCAACCAGCAGCACCAGCCCCGCCCCTTCGAACACGAACAGGTAGCGCGTGTAGAGCAGCATCCCGATCGCCTCGATGTTCGGCACCGTTTCCGGCGTGGGCGCGGCGCGGCGGGCGAGTTCGATCTTGCCCGCGCTCCACGCCCCGAAGGCGACCATGATCTCCGCCGCCAGCCCGATCGCGAGCACCGCGCCGAGTGCTGCATAGCGCACGAACCCCGCGCGCAGCTCGGCGAAATCGATGTTGAGCATCATCACCACGAACAGGAACAGCACGGCGACTGCGCCCACGTAAACGATGACGAGCAGCATCGCGATGAACTCCGCCCCCACCAGCACCATCAGGCCGGCGGCGTTGAAGAAAGCGAGGATCAGCCACAGCACGGCATGGACCGGGTTGCGGGCGGTAATCGTCAACGCGGCCGACACGATAACGATCGTCGCGAAGAGATAAAAGGCGAGTGCCTGTATCACGGAATCAGTGGGCCCCTTACAGTCGGCTGGCGATTAACGGTACGGCGCATCGGCGGCAAGGTTCGCCGCGATGGCGCTTTCCCAGCGATCCCCGTTGGCGAGCAATTTCGCCTTGTCGTAAATCAGTTCCTCGCGCGTTTCGGTCGCATATTCGAAATTCGGTCCCTCGACGACGGCGTCGACCGGGCACGCTTCCTGGCACAGGCCGCAGAAGATGCACTTGGTCATGTCGATGTCGTAGCGCGTCGTGCGGCGGCTGCCGTCGTCGCGCGGTTCGGCCTCGATCGTGATCGCCTGTGCCGGGCACACCGCCTCGCACAGCTTGCACGCGATGCAGCGTTCCTCGCCATTCGGGTAGCGCCGCAGCACATGCTCACCGCGGAAGCGGGGGCTGAGCGGGTTCTTCTCGAACGGATAGTTGATCGTCGCCTTGGCCTTGAAGAAGTACTTCAGGGTGAGCGCGTGCGCCTTGAGGAATTCCCAAAGCGTGTAGGATTTGATGATCTGAGCAAGGCTCATGACGGAACTCCAACGCGGGTCAGCATGAGGAAGCCGGACACCAGGAACACCCAGAACAGCGACAGCGGCAAGAAGATCTTCCACCCCAGCCGCATCAGCTGGTCATAGCGATAGCGCGGAACGGTCGCCTTCACCCAACTGAACACAAAGAAGAACAGCAGGATCTTGATGAACAGCCAGAGGATCCCCGGCACCGCATACAGGATCGGCAGATCCAGCGGCGGCAGATAGCCACCCCAGAACAGCGTCGCATTCAGCGCGCACATCAGGATGACGTTGGCATATTCGCCAAGCCAGTAGAGTGCGAACGCCATCGACGAATATTCGGTCTGATAGCCCGCGACCAGCTCGCTCTCGGCCTCGGCCAGATCGAACGGCGCGCGCTGTGTCTCGGCCAGCGACGAGATGAAGAACACCACCGCCATCGGGAACAGTAAGGGGTTGAGGAAGAAGCCGTTGATCGGCGTCCCCATCACGCTCTTCTGCGCCTCCACAATCGTGGTCAGGTTGAAACTGCCCGCCCACATCACGATCGAGATCAGCACGAAGCCGATCGCGACTTCATACGACACCATCTGCGCCGCTGCGCGGATCGCCGAGAAGAACGGATATTTCGAGTTGGACGCCCAACCCGCGAGGATGATGCCGTAAACGCCAAGCGACGAGGCCGCGAGCACATACAGCAAGCCGACATTGATATCGGCAAGTGCGGCGCGCGCATCGAACGGCACCACCGCCCACACGATCAACGCAACCGTGAAGGTGATGATCGGCGCGATCAGGAACAGCGCCTTGTTGGCGGCGGCCGGAACGATGGTCTCCTGCAGGAACACCTTGAGGCCGTCCGCAAAGGACTGCAGCAGCCCGAGCGGGCCAACCACGTTCGGCCCCCGGCGCAACGCCATCGACGCCCAGATCTTGCGATCGGCATAGATCAGCATTGCCACCGCCAGCATCACCGGCAGCGCGATCAGCAAGATGTCCATCAGCGTGGCAAGGAACCACGCCCAGCCAAAGGGAAGGCCGAAGCGGTAGGTGAAGAAACTGGTCATTCCGCCGCCTCCGCGAATTCCTGGCCGTGGACAAGTTCATCCGAGCAGCGCTGCATCGTCGGCGACGCGCGACAGATCGCGTTCGTCAGATAGAAATCTTTGATCGGATAGCCCGTGATCTCGCCCGCAGCCGCTGCATCCAGCGCAGGCGGTGCCCAGTCGAACGTCGCCAGACCCAGCGTTCCCAGCGCGGGCGTATCGACCGCCATTGCCGCGCGCAGTTCCTCGATCGTATCGAACGGCAGCGTCTTGCCCATCACGCCCGACAGGGCGCGCAGGATCGTCCAATCCTCACGCGCATCGCCCGGCGGGAACACGGCGCGCTCGCCGCGCTGCACCCGGCCTTCGAGATTGACATAGGTGCCGGATTTCTCGGCATAGCTCGCCGCTGGCAGAACCACGTCCGCAGCCGCAGCCCCCTTGTCGCCATGATGGCCGATATAGACTTTGAAGCTGTCCGCAAACGCGCCGAAATCGACCTCGTCCGCGCCCAGGAAGAAAGCGAGCTTCGGCTTGGCCGCGACCAGGTCGGCAATGCCGCCCTTCTGCGCATAGCCTAGCATCAACCCGCCCATGCGGCTCGCCGCCATGTGCAGAACGTTGAAGCCGTTCCAGCCGTCTTTGATCAGACCCAGCGACGGCACCAGCGCCAGCGCCGCGCCCAACACCTTGAGCCCGGCCCCGCCGACGATCACCATCGGACGCTCCGCCTTGGCGAATGCCTCGGTCACCGCTTCCGGCAGATTGCCAAGCACGCCAAGATCGGCACCCAGCCATTCGACCTTATAGGTCAGCTCGGTTTCCGGCCCGATCGCGAAGACCTTTGCGCCCTTCTTGATCGCCTTGCGGATGCGCGTGTTCACCAGCGGCGCTTCCCAGCGCACGTTGCTGCCCACGATCAGGATCACATCGGCCTTTTCGGTGCCCGCGATCGTCGTGTTGAAATTGACCGCAGCCAGGTTCGACGTGTCATAATCCATGCCGGTCTGGCGGCCTTCGAGCAGGGTCGAGCCGAAGCTGCCGAGCAACGCCTTGGTGGCATACATTGTCTCGCAATCGACCAGATCTCCCGCGACCGCAGCCACGCTCGCGCCTGCGTCGACCTGCGAAATCGCCAGGAACGCCGCATCCCACGATGCTTCGGTCAGGCGGCCATCCTTGCGGATATACGGCTTGTCGAGGCGGCGGCGGACGAGGCCATCAACCGCGTGGCGCGTCTTGTCGCTCGCCCATTCCTCGTTCACGTCCTCATTGATGCGCGGCAGCGCGCGCAGCACCTGGCGACCACGCGAATCGAGCCGGATGTTGGTGCCGACCGCGTCCATTACGTCGATCGTCAGCGTCTTCTTCAGCTCCCACGGGCGCGCTTCGAACGCATAAGGCTTGGCGGTCAGCGCGCCGACCGGGCACAGGTCGACGACATTGCCCGACAGTTCGCTCGTCACGGCATGTTCGAGATACGACACGATCTGCATGTTCTCGCCACGCCCGATCGCGCCGATTTCCTCGACGCCGGCCACTTCCTCGGCAAAGCGGATGCAGCGCGTGCACTGGATACAGCGCGTCATCACCGTCTTGACGATCGGCCCCATATATTTCTCGGTGACCGCGCGCTTATTCTCGTCATAGCGCGACGTGCCACGGCCATAAGCCACCGACTGGTCCTGCAAATCGCATTCGCCACCCTGATCGCAAATCGGGCAATCAAGCGGATGGTTGATGAGCAGGAACTCCATCACCCCTTCGCGCGCATTCTTGACCATTGGAGAGTTGGTGAAGATCTCCTGCTTGTCCGCCGCCGGCAGCGCGCAGGAAGCCTGCGGCTTAGGCGGTCCGGGCTTCACCTCGACCAGGCACATGCGGCAATTGCCCGCGATGCTCAGCCGTTCATGATAGCAGAAGCGCGGGATTTCCTTGCCGGCGAGTTCGCACGCCTGGAGCACAGTGGCCCCGGCGGGAACTTCAATCTCGACACCATCGACTTTGACAATAGGCATTATTCGGCCGCTTCCATCATCGGGCTCAACCCGCCGCCACGCTTTTCGGTGATGCGCCGCTCCATCTCGGGGCGGAAGTGCTTGATCAGGCCCTGGATCGGCCAGGCCGCCGCATCGCCCAGCGCGCAGATCGTATGGCCCTCGACCTGCTTGGTCACCTGATACAGCGTATCGATCTCGGAGATGTCGGCGTCCCCGGTGCGCATCCGCTCCATCACACGCCACATCCAGCCGGTGCCCTCGCGGCACGGCGTGCACTGGCCGCAGCTTTCATGCTTGTAGAAGTACGACAAGCGGCTGATCGCGCGGACGATGTCGGTCGACTTGTCCATCACGATGACCGCCGCCGTGCCCAGACCCGAGCCGACCTTCTTCAAGCCGTCAAAATCCATCGGGCAATCCATGATCTCGGCGGCTGGCACCAGCGGCACCGAGGAACCGCCCGGGATCACCGCAAGCAGATTGTCCCACCCGCCGCGAATGCCGCCACAATGCGTTTCGATCAGTTCGCGGAAGGTGATCGACATCGCTTCTTCGACCACGCACGGCGTGTTCACGTGTCCGCTGATCTGGAACAGCTTGGTGCCGCGATTGTTCTCCGCACCAAAGCTGGCGAACCATTCCGGCGAGCGCCGCAGGATCGTCGGCACCACCGCGATCGACTCGACGTTGTTCACAGTGGTCGGGCAGCCATAGAGGCCTGCACCCGCCGGGAAGGGTGGCTTCAGGCGCGGCTGGCCCTTCTTGCCCTCCAGGCTTTCGAGCATCGCGGTTTCTTCACCGCAGATATACGCACCCGCGCCGCGATGGACGAACACGTCGAAATCATAGCCCGATCCGCTAGCATTCTTGCCGATCAGCCCCTTGGCATACGCCTCGGCGACCGCCGCAAACAGCACTTCGGCTTCGCGGATATATTCGCCGCGAATGTAGATATAGGCCGCCCGCGCGCGCATCGCATAGCCCGCGATCAGCGCGCCTTCGATCAGCTTGTGCGGATCATGCCGAATAATCTCGCGGTCCTTGCACGAACCCGGCTCGGATTCGTCGGCGTTGATCACCAGGAAGTTCGGGCGATCGGCCTTCGGCTCCTTGGGCATGAACGACCATTTGGTGCCGGTCGGGAAACCCGCGCCGCCACGGCCACGCAGCCCCGATGCCTTGACCGCGTCGATCAGGGCATCCTGCCCGCGCGCCATCAGGCCCTTGGTATCGTCCCAATCGCCACGCATGATCGCGGCGTCGAGCGTCCACGGCTGAAAACCGTAAACGTTGGTGAAAATGCGATCCTTGTCCGCGAGCACGTTACTTGCCCCCCCCGATCCGCTTGTTGCCGGTGAGCGCGAGATAAATCACCACGCCAAGACCGATCACGATCAACGGCCCGAGCAGCGACAGCGTCAGCCGCAACACCCAACCCGCGACCACGATGCCGCCGATGATCGCCAGGATCAGTACGATGGTGTTTTTGTTCATGCCCATTCCCCGCGATAATCGTGGTTCTCGGCAACCATGTCCTTGAGCGAGGTCGGCCCGCCTGCCGGGCAGCTGTCGCGGCGCCCGGTCTGCGAACCCGGCGTCACCGGCTTGCCCTCGGCCAGTGCCTCAAGCAGCGCGATCGTCTTGTTGTAATCCAGGTCTTCGAAATTATCGTCGTTGATCTGGACCATCGGCGCATTGGCGCACGCGCCCAGACACTCCACCTCGGTCAGCGTGAACAGGCCATCCGGGGTGGTGTGCCCCTTGGACAGGCCCTTATTCTTGCACGCCGACAGTACATCGTCGCTGCCACCCAACAGGCACGGCGTCGTGCCGCACACCTGGACGTGATAGCGGCCGACCGGCGCCATGTTGAACATCGTGTAAAAGGTCGCGACCTCGTACACGCGCATATACGGCACGCCGATTTGCCGCGCGACGAATTCGATCACCGGGACCGGCAGCCACCCTTGCGTCTGCGTCTCCGCCCCAACCTGGCGCTGGGCAAGGTCGAGGAACGGGATCGACGCCGATTGCTCGCGGCCCTTGGGATAGCGCGCGAGGATCTCGTTCGCCTTTTTCTGGTTTTCCTCGGTCCACGCAAACGCGCCCCAGCGCGCGCGGGTCTCGGCTTCGTCAGGAATTTTGGGCGCGTCGGCCATTAGCGGATGAACTCCACGCGGGCGACCTTGTCGCCCTCAAACGAATAAATGGACATGACTTCAAACTGCTCGGCACCGGGGCCGCGCGACACGTTTTCGTGCAAGACGACCGTCTCACCGAGCACGTATGAAGACAGAACCTCGGCCCGGTTCTCGGGATATTGCGCGAACATCGCCTTCAAGCCAGCACGAACGCCCTCCTGCCCATCGCGGATCACCGCCCCGCGATAGGTCGCCTCGCACGCATCGCCGGTCATCTCCGCGACATAGCCATCGGCATCCTGCGCATTGTAGCGCGCGATCATGCGATGCGCGGTGGCGAGACGGGCGCTGCTCACCGGTCGCACTCCCCGAACACGATATCCATCGCGCCGAGAATAGCCGTGGTGTCCGCCAGCATATGGCCCTTCGCCATGAAGTCCATCGCCTGCAGATGCGAGAACGCCGTCGGGCGGATCTTGCAGCGATACGGCTTGTTGGTGCCGTCGGCGACCAGATACACGCCGAACTCGCCCTTGGGGCTTTCGGTTGCGACATACACGTCGCCTGCAGGCACGTGATAGCCCTCGGTGTAGAGCTTGAAGTGATGGATCAGCGCTTCCATCGACCGCTTCATCTCGGCGCGCTTGGGCGGCACCACCTTGCGGTCGAGCGACGCGATCGGCCCTTCGGGCATGTCGCGCAGGCACTGCTTCATGATCTTCGCGGACTGACGGACTTCCTCGACGCGCACCATGAACCGGTCATAGCAATCGCCGCGCGTGCCGACCGGCACCTCAAAGTCCATCTTGGCGTAAACGTCATAAGGCTGCGACTTGCGCAGATCCCAAGCGATGCCCGAACCGCGAATCATCGGGCCCGAAAAGCCCCATTTGATCGCATCGTCACGGCTGACCGTCGCGATGTCGACGTTGCGCTGCTTGAAGATGCGGTTGTCGGCGACGAGCGAGATCGCATCCTCGAACAAACGCGGCAAGCGCGTGTCGAGCCAGTCGGCGATGTCGGTCAGCAGCTTGAGCGGCGCATCCTGATGGACGCCGCCCGGCCGGAAATAGGCGCTGTGCATCCGCGCGCCCGAGACGCGTTCGAAGAAGTTCATGCAATCTTCGCGGATTTCGAACAGCCACAGGTTCGGCGTCATCGCGCCGACGTCCATGACGTGCGAACCGAGGTTGAGCATGTGGTTCGAAATGCGCGTCAGCTCGGCGAACAGCACGCGCAGATATTGCGCACGCAGCGGCACTTCGAGATCGAGCAATTTCTCGACCGCGAGCACATAGCTATGCTCCATGCACAGAGGCGAGCAATAATCGAGCCGGTCGAAATACGGCAGCGCCTGCTTGTAGGTCTTGTACTCGATCAGCTTCTCGGTGCCGCGGTGCAGCAAGCCGACATGCGGGTCGACCCGCTCGACGATTTCACCGTCCAGCTCCATCACCAGACGCAAAACACCGTGCGCGGCGGGATGCTGCGGGCCAAAGTTGATCGTGTAATTCTGAATCTCGACATCGCCGACTTCGGGATCTTCCCCGTCAAGGCGATGTTCGATCTGGTCGAGATATTCGGTCATGCGACCACCTCTGAGTGTACGGCCACCCCCGCCCCGTTCGTCTCGAGCGACGTCGAAAAACAGGAGCCGGGCGCGCGTGTCGGTTTCTCGACTTCGCTCGAAACGAACGGAAGAAGAGTGCTCACTGGTTCTGCCCTCCGCCAGTGCCGCTGCCCTTCGAAGCGACGACATCGGGATTGGCCGGCTTATCGCCCGCATCGGGCCCCGCCTTACCGGCACCGGACTGCGCAGTGCTGTCGGTCGTCTTGGGCTGGCTCGATGCCTGTTTGGGCGAGGCAGCCGCATCCGCCTTGACGACCTCGTCGGCCTTGAGCGGAGTGGGTGCCCCCTTTTCCTCGGGCAGCTTCGCCTTCTCGTCACCCGGCAAGACGTACTCCGCGCCTTCCCACGGGCTCATGAAATCGAAGGTGCGGAAGTCCTGCGCAAGCGCGACGGGTTCATACACCACGCGCTTGGCCTCTTCCGAATAGCGCAGTTCGACATAGCCGCTGAGCGGGAAGTCCTTGCGCTGCGGATGCCCCCGGAATCCGTAATCGGTCAGGATGCGGCGGAGATCGCCATTGCCCGAGAACAGTACGCCATACATGTCGTACACTTCGCGCTCGAGCCAGCCCGCGACCGGCCAGATGCCGGTCACGGACGGCACCGGCTTTTCGTCATCGGTCTGCACATGCACGCGGATGCGGTGATTGCGCGTCAGCGATAGCAGGCAATAGACGACCTCGAAACGATCGACACCGCGATCGGGATAATCGACGCCCGCGATTTCCATCAGCTGCTGATATTCGAGGCCCGGCGTGTCGCGCAACGCGACCATCGTCTCGACCAGCGAGGCACGATCGACATGCAGCGCGACCTCACCCACCGCCTCGACCGGCGCGAGCAACTTGTCGCCCAGCGCCGCGCGCGCGGTGTCGATCACGCCATCATTGGCGACATAGGCTGGTGCGGGGGCCCTCACCGTTCGATCGTCCCGACACGGCGGATCTTCCGCTGCAGCTGCATGATGCCATAGAGCAAGGCTTCCGCTGTCGGCGGACAACCAGGCACATAAATGTCGACCGGCACGATCCGGTCGCAACCGCGCACCACCGAATAGCTGTAATGGTAATAGCCGCCGCCATTGGCGCAGCTGCCCATCGAAATCACATATTTCGGCTCCGACATCTGGTCATAGACCTTGCGCAGCGCCGGGGCCATCTTGTTGCACAGCGTTCCCGCCACGATCATCACGTCCGACTGACGTGGCGACGCGCGCGGGGCAGCACCGAAGCGCTCCAGATCATAGCGCGGCATGTTGACGTGGATCATCTCGACCGCGCAGCAGGCAAGACCAAAGGTCATCCACCACAGCGAGCCGGTGCGTGCCCATTGGAACAGCTCTTCGGTCGAGGTGACGAGGAAACCCTTGTCGCCGAGCTCGCCATTGAGATCGTTGAAGAACGACGCGTCGGGCTGGACGATATCCTGACCGGACGGACGGATGAGTTCTACTCCCATTCGAGCGCTCCCTTCTTCCACGCATAGACCAGGCCGAGCGCCAGTTCGACGATGAAGAGCATCATCGAACCCCAGGCGACCCAGCCGAGTTTGAACACCGACACGGCCCAAGGATACAGAAACGCCGCTTCCAGATCGAAGATGATGAACAGGATCGCGACGAGGTAGAAGCGCACATCGAACTGGCTGCGCGGATCCTCGAAGGCGGGGAAGCCGCATTCATATTCGCTCAGCTTTTCAGGGGTCGGCTTGTGCGCGCCGGTCAGGCGGGCAACGATCATCGGCAGGAACACGAACGCGCTGGAGAGCGCGAGTGCCACGCCGAGGAACAGCAGGATCGGCAGATAATGGGACAGGTCAACCAATGGGTTTCTCGCATGTGCGAACAGGTGTTCGTGGGCTTTAGGACGATGCACTTTGAGGGGCAAGGGTCGCGGGAGTGAGAATGAATCGCAACTGAACACCCTCCACTAGGGAAGACGGTCTCGCGCTGTTAGCGCAACCGATCACAAACGGTTGTGCCCTTTGTGGCTTTGGGCCTTGGTGCGAGCAGAGACGGTTTCTCGCACGCGGGCACAAAGCCACAAAACACTCGCCTTTACGCCGGGCTAGGCTCCCAAACAGGGACCGAACGAGTGTTAGCGGAGCGCGCCCGCCAGCAACTTGTGCAAGCGCGATTGCAAGGCATCATTGGCGGCGAGGAATTCGCTGCGTTCCATCATGCGGTCGCCGCCTCGGAAATCGGTGACGAATCCGCCCGCTTCCTTAACCAGCAACAGGCCCGCCGCAACGTCCCACGGCTTCAGCGACGATTCCCAATAGCCGTCGTACCGCCCCGCCGCGACCCAGGCGAGATCGAGCGCGGCCGATCCCATCCGGCGAATACCGGCAACTTCCGGCGCGATCGCACCGAAAATGCGGCTCCATTCGACGAAATTGCCATGGCCCAGGAACGGGATGCCGGTTGCGATCAGCGAATCGGCGAGGTCGCGCCGCGCCGAGACGCGCAGCCGCTGTTCCTGCACCCACGCGCCGCGCCCCTTTTCGGCCCAGAACGCTTCGTCGGTGATCGGCTGATAGATCAGCCCCGAGGTGATCTCGCGCTTGCCATTGGGCATCGGCTCCTCAACCGCGATCGAAATCGCGAAATGCGGAATGCCGTGGAGGAAGTTGGTGGTGCCATCGAGCGGATCGACGATGAAGCGCGGCTTGTTGGGGTCACCCGCAACTTCGCCGCGCTCTTCCATCAGAAAGCCCCAATCGGGCCGCGCGCGCGACAATTCCTCATACAGCGTCTGCTCGGCGCGCTGATCGGCCATCGACACGAAGTCGGCGGGGCCCTTGCGGCTGACCTGCAACTGCTGAACCTCGTTGAAATCGCGACGCAAGCGCGGCCCCGCCTTGCGCGCGGCGCGGTCCATGATGGTCATCAGACCGGAATGGGATGCCATAATCTTACTTTCTTTCTCCCTCTCCCCTTCAGGGGAGAGGGTCGGGGAGAGGGGCAGCGCCGAACATTACCGTCCGAAACTGCCCCTCTCCCGCGCTTCGCTTCGCTCGCTTGCCCTCTCCCCGCCAGCGGGGAGAGGGAGATGAATTAATCCGCGCGGCGGACGTAGCTCTGCTCATACACATCGACGACTATGCGCGTGCCAGCGCCAATGTGCGGCGGCACCATCACGCGTACGCCGTTTTCGAGGATCGCGGGCTTGTAGCTCGACGAGGCGGTCTGCCCCTTCACCACCGCGTCCGCTTCGACGATCAGGGCTTCGATTGTGTCGGGCAATTGCACCGAGATCGGGCGTTCTTCCCACAGCTCCATCACCACATCCATCCCGTCCTGCAGGAAAGCGGCGGCATCGCCGAGGATGTCGGCGTCGAGCGTGATCTGCTCGTAATTGATCTTGTCCATGAAGGTCAGCGTGTCGCCTTCGCGGAACAGGAACTGGAAATCGACCGTGTCGAGCCGGACCTTCTCGACGCTTTCGGCCGAACGGAAGCGGACGTTGGTCTTGCGGCCGTCGATGAGGTTCTTCATCTCGACTTGCATATAGGCCCCGCCCTTGCCCGGCTGCGTGTGCTGGATCTTGACGGTTTTCCAGATGCCGCCTTCATATTCCAGAATGTTGCCGGGACGGATTTCGACCGCGTTGATCTTCATGGGGGTGCCTGTAGTTGGAAAGAGCGAGGCGCGGCCTTTAGCCGGGCACGCGCCTTCCGGCAAGATAGGGGTAAGGGTCGATATCCACCCCTTCATACCAATGTTGATCGGGCGTGGTGCGCGCCAGGCCAAAATGCAGATGAAAATTGCCGGTGCCCGCATTCCCGGTGTCGCCGACATAGCCAAGAAGCGCGCCCGCTTGCACGACCTGCCCTTCGTGCAGGCCCGGCGCATAGGACGCCAGATGGGCATAATAATATGTCCAGGCTTTGTCCGGCGAGCGGACATAAAGCGTAGTGCCGCCAGCGGCGCTAACGAACAGCTTCTCGACCGTTCCTGGTGCTGCGGCGCGCACCGGCGTGTTGGCAGGGGCTGCGATATCGGTGCCGTGATGCGCGCGCTGGCCATTGTCACGCGGATCGTCCCAAGTGTCGCGCAGGTCGCGGCGCGCAATCCCGTCAACCGGCACGCGCAACACGCCTTGGGCTTGCGTGCCCCGCTCCGCCACGGCCGTTGCGGGCACGGAAGAGATCGCCTCCGCTGAGCGCGATGCCGCCTTTGGCAGCACCACCAGCAGCCCGATCCACCCCGCCGCCATCAAAGCCAGGACGCATAAGACGATCCGACCGAAGCGACCCATCGCTTACTCCTGAAAGACTGCGGGCGTGCCCGGCTTCACGATCAGGGCCAGCCGCGCGGCATCCCAATTGGTCAGGCGGATACAGCCATGGCTTTCCGCCCGGCCGATCGTCTCGGGCGAGGGCGTACCGTGGATGCCGTAATGCGGCTTGGACAGATCAAGCCACACCACGCCCACCGGCCCATTCGGCCCGGGCGGCAACAACGCCGCCTTTGCCCCCTTCTTTGAATCCCAGAACAGCTTTGGGTTGTAGTGGAAGGGCGGGTTGTAGGATGGCCCCAGGATCTTCCAGGTGCCGATCGGCAAGGGATCATGCTCGCTCCCCATCGTCGCCATGAACTGCGCGACCAGCTTGCCGTCCTTGTCCAGAACGCGCAGCACCTCCTCGGACTTGTCGACCACCACCTTGGCCCCCGTCGGCTGGGTCGAGTCGACGTTGAGGTCGCTTAGCGTCTGCCGCCATTTCTCAGGGAGCTTGGGATCATAAGCATGGTCGGCGGCGATCGCGTTGGGCACCACGATCTTGCTGCCGGGCACCAGCCGGGTTTGCGGACTGTTCAACTCAAGCAAGACCGAAGGCTTGGTGTGAAACATCTCGCCGAGCTTCTCCATCGGCGATCGATATCCGAGCGTGGTCAGTTTCGCTTGCAGTTGCGGGTTCTTGGGCAGCGGATTGACGAACGGCCCGGCCAGCATGGCGGCGGTCAACGCGATCGTCTGGGTCGGCCGCCACTGCGCATAGGGATGCAGCGCGCGCAGCGTCGTCAGATCCATCTCGCCTGTTTGCGGCAGCCCGCGCGTTTCCTGAAAGCCCTTGAGCGCCGCCACCAGCGATTTCCCGGCGCGACCATCCAGCACCCCGGGCGAGAAGCCAAGATGATCGAGGATGACCTGCACATGTAACGTCGAAAGATCGAGCGCAGGAGTGGCCGCTGCGCTGATGGTTCCCACAGGCGCGGCCGCAACAAGGCCAAGCGATGCTATTGCCAGACAAGCCGATCCGGCCAAGGTTTTTCGCATCGCTTCAAT
>Ga0123399_1011315_pt1 | contig 19220 bp, 20 predicted proteins | sample T5LHNH4metaT_FD_89927 | JGI IMG/M metagenome (GOLD analysis project Ga0123399, IMG submission 89927) | Methane-oxidizing artificial microbial communities from Washington, USA to study methane cycling - T5-LHNH4 metaT (Metagenome... | ecosystem: Engineered > Modeled > Simulated communities... | reverse complement strand
CTCCGTGGAAGTGCGCAGCGCGGCTGGAATGCAGCGTTATCCTTCGCTTGCCGCGCTAAGGGCCGAGGCGGAGTCGCGCCAGCCTTAGCGCCGTCACTCCGATAATTCGATCGTTACGGGAACATGATCGGACGGCCGCTCCCAGCCGCGCGCCTCGGTGAGCACGTCGAGCTTCTCCAGCGCGCCGCCAAGCGCCTCGCTGACGAGGATGTGGTCGAGGCGCCGGCCGCGATTGGAGGCCGCCCAATCCGCCGCGCGATAGCTCCACCACGTATAGAGTTTTTCCTCCGCCGGCACGAAATGCCGCATGGCGTCGATCCAATTGCCGGCGCGGAAGACGCCGGCAAGCTTCTCGACTTCGACGGGCGTGTGGCTCACGACCTTCAGCAATTGCTTGTGGCTCCAGACGTCGTGTTCGAGCGGCGCGATGTTGAGGTCGCCCACCGTCACGACGCGGCCCTTCGAGGCGCCATTCTCTCCCCAAGCCGTCATTTCGTCGAGAAAGCTGAGCTTGTGCGCGAATTTGGGGTTGATCTCGACATCCGGCTCGTCGCCGCCCGCCGGCACGTAGAAATTATGCAGCGTGATCGGCCCGCCTTCGCCCTCGATCTCCACGGCGACGTGGCGCGCGTCGCCCTTCTCGCAGAAATCTCGCTTCTCGACGAGACGCAGCGGCTTCTTCGAGACGATCGCGACGCCGTGATAGCCCTTCTGGCCATTGATCGCGGCATGACTGTAACCGAGAGCGGCGAAATCCTTCATGGGGAATTCGGCGTCGCGGCACTTCGTTTCCTGAAGGCAGAGAATGTCGGGCGCCTTGCTTTTCAGAAATTGCGCGACGAGCGGCATCCGCAGCCGCACGGAATTGATGTTCCAGGTGGTGATCTTCAAATCAGTTGGCCTTGGTCTTGTCGCCGCCGAACAGGAAAGGCGCGACGTCCTTCACGCCGGGCTGCTTCTCGGTGACGAAGGGAGTCGGGCGGCACACCGCCATTGCGGAGAGGCCTATGCGCGCGGTGAGGAGACCGTTGAGCACGCCTTCGCCGAGCTTTGCGGAAAGGCGCGCCGCGACGCCATAGCCGAGAACCTGCTGCAACAGCGTGTCGCCGACGGCGACCGTCCCGGTGATGGCGAGATGCGCGCCGACGGAGCGCGCGAGCTTGAAAAAGCCGAAGAGTCCCGGACGTCCCCCATAGATTTCCGAGATGCGGCGCATCAGCACGATCGCCTGTCCGGCGACGAAGATCACGTCGAGAATGGCGCGCGGGCTGATGGCGGTGACGACGGAGACGCGCTTCGCCGCGGCGGCGATCTCGCGCCGCGCCTGCTCGTCGAGCGGCGCGACGAGATTGCGTTCGGCGAGGTCGATCAGGTCCTTTCCGTCGATGATCTGTTTCACATAGTCGGCGACGAGCGCGCGCGGCCGGGCGAGATCGGGCCGGCTTTCATAGATTTTGCAAAGTTCGAGCACGCGGGCTTTTGCGGCATTGCCGTCATCGGCCGCGCGCGCCTCGGCGAGCGCGGCGTGGAGCTTCGCGATGCGGTTCTGCAGGAGAATGGAGCGCGCCTCGCGCGCGACGAACAGCAGCGCCGCGAGCCCCGCCGCCGCCGCGAGGGCGAGACCGATCGCGCCCAGCAGGGGCGAGCGGGCGAAAAGATCCTCGACGAAATTCCACACCCAGATGGTGAGCGCGAGCGTCACGAGCCCTGTCATCGCGGACAGGAAGACGCCGCCTGAGGAGAAGATGTAGCGCTCCAGAATCCCTTTCGCGCGCGCCGCCTCCGCCGCCTCTTCGCCGCCCGACGCGCCGTCAACGAGCTCCGCCGCCTCGGCGAATATGTCGATCTCCGGCTCCACCTCCGGCGCGGGCCTCGATGTCACCGTCTCGTCGCCGCTGAGGCGGAAGGCGCGCGGGCGGGGTCTGCGCTCTGAATCGCTCATCTGTCGTTTCCAGGTTCCGGCCCTCCCTTTAGCGCTTTCGGCGGCAAAACGGGAGCGTCATGATGGACCCGGCGGCAAAAGCGATTTTTCGGAGTTGGCGCGAATTATCAATTGTAAGCGTCGATGAATCGACTTTCGGCCAGAGCTTCCGCAAAAAAGAAAAGCCGGGCGTTCGCCGCCCGGCTCGGGGATTTGAGCCCGCGCCCCGCGATCAGCGCTTCGAGAACTGGAAGCTGCGGCGGGCCTTGCGCTTGCCGTATTTCTTGCGCTCGACCACGCGCGAATCGCGGGTGAGGAAGCCTTCCTTCTTCAAAGACGCGCGCAGCTCCGGCTCGTAATGCGTGAGCGCCTTGGCCAGGCCGTGGCGCACCGCGCCGGCCTGACCCGAAAGGCCGCCGCCGGCGACCGACACGACGAGGTCGTACTGGCCCGTGCGCTTCGCGACGGCAAGCGGCTGCTGCAGGATCATGCGGAGCACCGGACGGGCGAAATAGACCTCGATGTCGCGGCCGTTCACGGTGACCTTGCCGGAGCCCGGCTTGATCCAGACGCGGGCGACGGCGTTCTTGCGCTTGCCGGTGGCGTAGGCGCGTCCGTATTTGTCGAGCTTCTGCTCGTATTTCGGCGCCTCGGCCGCGGCGGCGACGGCCGCCTGATTGAGGTCGGCGAGCGAGGAAAGAGTGGTCTCGGCCATGATCAGGCGCTCCGGACGTTCTTGGCGTTCAAGGCGGCGACGTCGAGCGTCACCGGGTTCTGCGCTTCGTGCGGATGCTCGGCGCCCTTGTAGACGCGCAGATTGCCGAGCTGCTTGCGGCCGAGCGGACCGCGCGGCAGCATGCGCTGCACGGCCTTCTCCAGCACGCGCTCGGGGAAGCGGCCCTCCAGGATGAACTTGGCCGAACGCTCCTTGATTCCGCCCGGGAAACCCGTGTGATGGTGGTACACCTTCTGGTCGCGCTTGCGGCCGGTCAGCGCCACCTTGTCGGCGTTGATGACGATGATGTTGTCGCCGTCGTCCATATGAGGCGTGAAGGTCGCCTTGTGCTTGCCGCGCAGGCGCAGCGCGATGAGCGAGGCGAGGCGGCCGACGACGAGCCCGGAGGCGTCGATCAGCACCCATTTCTTTTCAATGTCGGCGGGTTTCGCCGAATAGGTCTTGCCGTACATGGGTATTCCGTTTGAACGAACTGTTCGGATGGGGGTGGATAGGGGATGCGGGAGGGGAGGTCAAGCGGTTTCGCGAGGAACGACGCGCTTAATCGTCAGGAAAATCAGGCAGAGCGTCGTGTTGGTATTATAATACCTCTAATTTCGGCCGCTCTATGGCGTCCGGCCTCGCGCACGGTTCCGGCGGCGCTATGGCCCGGCGCGACATGGACGGTTTCTGCTTTCATGGGGCGCGCTCCTGAAGCGTAAACCTTAGCGACCAACTCCCTCAGAACAAGGCGCAAGGCGAGGTGTTGATGGGTATAAAAATACCCTGCTTGTTGCGGCTTGGTCTTGTTGCGGCTTGGTCTTGCCGCTGTCGTCTGCCTAGACTATCTTACTCTCGTCTTACCTTGGAGGCGATGAGTGCCATCGGCCCAGAAGCGGGTTGTGAGGCTGTCCACCAAAGGGCAGGTCGTCCTTCCCAGCGAGATCAGGAAAAGCAGAAATTGGGAGCCCGGCGCGGCGTTCACCATCGAGGAGACGCCCGAGGGCGTTCTCCTGAAGGAAGCGCCGCTCTTCGAACCGACCCGGCTCGAGGACGTTTTTGGCATGCTTCATTATGCAGGCGCGCCGAAGACGATCGAGGAGATGGATACGAGCGTCCTCGCCGAAGCAAGGCGCCGGCATGATCGCGATTGATACGAACGTCGTCGTCCGCTTCCTGGCCAATGACGATCATCAGCAAGCGAGCAAGGCGCGCGCGCTCATCGAGCGGAAAAGGATACTTGTCACGCTGACCGTGCTGCTCGAAGCCGAATGGGTTTTGCGCAGCGCCTACGGGTTCTCCCCGACAGCGCTCGTTACCGCTTTCCGCGCTTTCGCGGGCCTTCCAAACATTGTCGTGCAGGAGCCGGGCGCTCTCGCCAAGGCCCTCGAATGGATGGACGCGGGCATGGATTTCACCGACGCTTTGCATCTCGCGCAGATGGGGGCGAGCGAAGCATTTGCGACGTTCGACGTTCGGTTGGTGAAGATCGCGAAACAGGTCCAGGCCGCGGAAATTTGGGAGCCTGACGCCTGATAGACCCGGCAGGCCCGGCGTAGGATGCCGGGACAGGCCCGGCCATGACGTGTGTGATGCGTCCCCGCCTGCTAAAGATAACGGCCGTCGTCAAAAAGCCGTAGGGCCTCATGACCCCGAATTGGCTTCGAGGGCTGTCCGGCCATGCTCGTTCGAACGGCTCTTGGGAGAACAGGCCTGGCCGGCGGCGCGTTGCGGGCGCCGCCGGAAAATGGAGCGAGTGGTTACTGATGCAGCGCTTCCCCATGCAGCGCGATGTCCAGCCCCTCGCGCTCGTCGTCGCTCGTCACGCGCAGGCCGGTGAAAAGCGATACGATCTTAAGTGAGGCCAGCGTGCCGATCACGCACCAGACGATTGTCACGCCGACGCCGATCGCCTGCACGACGAGCTGACGCCCGTCGCCCTCCAGCAGGCCGCCGACGCCGGGATCGTTTCCGGAGGCGGTGATCGTCCGCGTCGCGAAGACGCCCGCCAGCAGCGTGCCGATCACGCCGCCGACGCCATGGACGCCGAAGACGTCGAGCGTGTCGTCATATTGGAATCTGTGCTTCGCGACGGTGCAGAACCAGTAGCAGACCGCGCCCGCGATCAGGCCGATGACGACGCCGTGCCAGGGCAGGACATAGCCCGAGGCCGGCGTGATCGTGCCCAGTCCCGCGACAGCGCCCGAGACGACGCCGAGCACGGAGGGCTTGCCGCGCTGGACCCATTCCAGCCCGCTCCACATGATGGCGCCCGCGCAGGCCGCAAGATGCGTGGCGACGATCGCGAAGACCGCGCGCGAATTGGCCCCGAGCGCCGAGCCGCCATTGAAGCCGAACCAGCCGACCCAGAGCAGGCCCGTGCCGACAACCGCGAGCGAGAGATCGAAGGGCGAGAGGTTCTCACGGCCGAAGCCGACGCGGTTGCCCATGACGAGCGCGCAGACGAGGCCCGCGACGCCAGCGTTGATATGCACGACCGTGCCGCCCGCGAAATCGAGCAGGCCCATCTTCTGCAGGAAGCCGCCGCCCCACACCCAATGCGCCGAGGGCGCGTAGACGATGAAGAACCATACGGCGCTGAAGAGGATGAAGGCCGAAAACTTCATGCGCTCCGCGACGGAGCCGCCGACCAGCGCGCAAGTGATGACCGCAAAGGTCATCTGATAGGCCATGAAGAGGATTTCGGGAATCGTCCTGGCGAACGGGCTCGCCGTGTCGACGCCGACGCCCGAGAGCAGCATGCGCGCCGTGTCGCCGATAAAGGCGCCGTCGCCCGAGAAGACGAGACTGTAGCCGATCCCGATCCATAGCAGCGAGACGACCGCCGTCGCGATGAGGCTCTGCGCCATGGTGGCGAGCACGTTCTTCTTGCGCACCATGCCGCTGTAAAAGAGCGCGAGGCCGGGCAGCGTCATCATCAGCACGAGCGCCGTGGCGACGATCATAAAGGCCGTGTCGGCGCCGTCGATCCTGGGGCCGTCCTGCGCAAGGGCAGGGGTAGCGACGAGGGCGCAAGCGAGCGCCACGAATGTCTTTCGCATGAGAGGGGCGTCTGGGTTCGCTGGTTGATTGATTTTTGGCGGTCTTGACGGCCGTAGGGCAGGGCGCCGCTACAGCGCGTCGTCATCCGTCTCGCCGGTGCGGATGCGGACCGCGCGCTCAAGCGGCGTCACGAAAATCTTGCCGTCGCCAATATGGCCCGTATAGGCGGTCTTGCGGATCGTCTCCACCGCCCGGTCGACGAGATTGTCCGTCACCGCGATCTCGATTTTCACCTTGGGCAGAAAGGAGACGATATATTCGGCGCCGCGATAAATTTCCGTATGGCCTCTCTGGCGGCCATAGCCTTTCACCTCGGTGGCGGTCATGCCGTGCGCGTCGAGGGTTATGAGCGCGTCGCGCACGTCGTCGAGCTTGAAGGGCTTGATGATGGCGGTGATGATTTTCATTGGGCGTCGTTGCTTTCCGAGGCGGCAGAATGGCCGCTTGGTCAGCAATGGCCGTGCCATGCTGCGCAATATCTATACTAAATGGCGTTCATTCAGGCGCCATCGCCTGAATGGTTATTATTTAGGCGCAACACGCTCAAATAATCAACAAACTGTCGAAAGAAAGGGCGGCGTTGAGCCTGTGGCCGGGCGTTGGCCGGCCGTCCTTCCTTAGCTTCATCGCGCGGCGCGGCGCTTGGGGGCGCCGCCGGTCTGGATGTCGCGCCAGGTGTCCGATTGCGAGATCATCTGGCGGATGGAGGCGACGTTCTGCGCGGCGTCCATCGGCGAGAGGTCGCGCCGCGACAATTCCTCGGCTTCCGAGAATTTGCCCTCGAGCGCCAGAACGAGCGCGAGATTCTGGCGCACGCGCATATCGGCCATAGGCTGGCCGGCGGCGAGGCGCAGCGTCTCCTCGGCGCGCGGCAAATCCTTCGCGAGCGCGTAGGAGAGGCCGAGATTGGACAGCACGGTCGGTTCGTTGGGGCGGATTTTCAAGGCCGCTGCATAATAGTCGCGCGCGGCGTTGTGGTCGCCGAGCCGGTCGGCGAGCGAGCCCTGCGTCGAAAGGATGGACCAGTCGGGGCGTTCCGGCGTGTGCGCCTTGCGCAGGACCTCCGCCGCCTGCTGCACATTGCCCGCATCGGCGAGCGCCTTGCCATAGGCGCCGAGGACCTTCATATCCTCGGGATAGGTGATCGCCAGCCCTTGCAGCACGGCGACCGCCTGCGTGTTCTGATCCAGCGCCTGCAGCGCCTTGGCGTAGGTCAGAGCGGCGGCCTTGTCCTTCGGATTGCGGTCGTAGCGCTGTCCCCAACTCTCGGCGAAGCGGCGGAGCTCGCCTTCGTCCGTCGGCAAGGTCGTGGAGGACCGCCCGATCGAGCCGGTAATGTCGCTCATGGCGCTCATGGAGGTCTTGTTGCAGCCCGAGAGACCGACCAGCGCGGCAAGCGCGAAAGCGCAAAGGGGGAGCGGTCTTGACGAAGAGGGAAGCGCCTTTGTCACGGCGAATCTGTTCCGATCTGGATGAATGGACTTCGACCAGGAGCAATAAAGCGTTAACCCTAATGGATGCTTAACAAAGGCTGAAAGCGCCGATGACGATGAAGCTTGAGGACTGGTCCGCCGAGGCGGTCGCGATCGATTTCGTGGACAAGGGCCGCTGGCCGCAAGTGAGGGAAGGCCTGCCGGCGGTCATATCCGCGCTCGCCGCCGCGACCGGATTCGAGGGAAAGCCCGGGAGCCTGCTCATCGCCCCGGCGATCGACGGCGCGCCCGCGCGCGTCTTCTTCGGCGCCGAGGAGCCGGACGCCAGGAAGCGCGACCCCTTTCTCGCCAGCAAGCTGATCGCCTTGCCCGCGGGGCTCTATCGGCTGGGCGACGGCGTCGCCGATCCGCAGCAGGCGACGCTCGCCTTTCTTCTCGCAAGCTACTCCTTCTCGCGCTACGCCGCGCCGAAAAGCGAGAAGCCCCGCCTTTGCGCGCCGCAGGGAATCGATCGCGCGCGCGTCGAGCGCATCGCTTCCGCCGTGGCGCTCGGACGCGACCTCGTCAACACGCCCGCCAACGACATGGGGCCGGAGGCGCTGGCGGAAGCCGCCCTGGCGCTCGCCGCCAAATATGGCGCGCAGTCCCGCGCCGTCGTCGGCGACGCGCTGCTCGCCGAGAATTTTCCGCTCATCCATGCGGTGGGCCGAGCCTCCGCGCAGGCGCCGCGGCTCGTGGAGTTCACGCATGGACCCGAGGACGGGCTGAAGGTGACGCTCGTCGGCAAGGGCGTCTGCTACGACACGGGCGGGCTCGACATCAAGCCGTCTTCCGCCATGGCGCTCATGAAGAAGGATATGGGCGGCGCGGCGACGACTCTCGCGCTCGCCGCCATGCTCATGGACGGCAATGTTCCGGTCCGGTTGCGCGTGCTGCTGCCGATCGTCGAGAACGCGATTTCCTCGAACGCCTTCCGCACGGGCGACATTTATCGCAGCCGCAAGGGGCTTACCGTCGAGATCGGCAATACCGACGCGGAGGGGCGGCTGATCCTTGCCGACGCGCTGGCTTGCGCCAGCGAAGGCGAGCCCGATCTTCTCTTCAATTTCGCGACATTGACCGGCGCCGCGCGCGTGGCGCTGGGGCCGGAGCTGCCGCCTTTCTATACGGACGACGACGCGCTCGCCGAGGAGATCGCGGCGCATGGCCGCGCCGTCAACGATCCCGTCTGGCGCTTGCCATTGTGGGATAATTACGACAGCGGATTGGACGGCAAGATTTCGGATCTCGTCAGCGTGACGAGCGGCGGCTTTTCGGGCTCCATCATCGCGGCGCTGTTCCTGCGCCGCTTCGTGACCGATCCGGCGCGCTGGGCGCATTTCGACGTCTATTGCTGGAACCCGTCGACCAGGCCTGGGCGGCCCGAAGGCGGCGAGGTTCAAAGCGCGCGGCTTTTATATCAACTCATCGAAGATCGCGCGCTGCGCGGAAAGGCGCAAAAGTGAGCGAGACATTCGACCGGCGGCTCACGCCCGCGCGGCCCGACGTCGCGGCCGCCTATCTCAAGGGCCGCGTGACGGCGGATCGTTACGTCGAAGGCGCCGTGATGGAGGTGAAGGACGGCGTGGTCGATATGCGTCGCGAGCCGCGTCCCGATTGCCCCATCGACACGCAGGTTCTCTATGGCGAGCGCGTCACGGTCTATGACGAGGAGGAAGGCTGGGCCTGGGCGCAGCTCGCCCGCGACGGCTATGTCGGCTGGATCGCGGCGAATACGCTCTGGAGCGAATTGCGTTCGCCCACGCATCGCGTCTGCGCGCCGCGCACCTTCGTCTATCCGGCCGCAAGCATCAAGGAGCCGCCGCTCTTGGCTCTGCCGCTGAGCGCGGAAGTCGAGATCGTCGAGGAGCGCGACAACTTCCTGGTGACGCGCGACCTCGGCTTCGTCTGGCGATCGCATCTCGCTCCCCTCGACAGAGCGGCGGCGGATTTCGTCGCCGTGGCCGAGACGCTGATCGGCGCGCCGTACCTTTGGGGCGGCAAGTCCTCGATGGGCGTCGATTGCTCCGGCCTGGTGCAGATTTCCTTCGCCGCCGCCGGCAAGGAAGCGCCGCGCGACAGCGACATGCAGGAGGCGAGGCTCGGCAGGCCCGTCGAGCCCGGCGCGCCGCTACGGCGGGGCGATCTTGTCTTCTGGAAAGGCCATGTCGGGATCATGCGCGACGCGGCGACGCTCCTGCACGCCAATGGCGCGCATATGCTCGTCTCCAGCGAGCCGCTCGATCTGGTGCGCGAGCGCAATCTGCGCGCGGGCGCGGGCGACGTTACGGCCGTGAAGCGCTTGGAAGGTTAGTAGCCTGTGTCACTCGAATTGGCTGGCTTTTTTGCTGATGTTTTCCGCCGTCATTGCGAGCGGAGCGAAGCAATCCAGAGCCTCATCACGGCTCTGGATTGCTTCGGCGGCGGCGCCGCCTCGCAATGACGGCTGCGAATGAACGTCCTCCAAAAAGCCGGTCAATTCGAGTGACGGAAACCACTAGGCGGGCGATGTCGAAGACTGTCTATTTCGAGGACCTTGTCGTGGGCCAGCGTTTCGAGTCGCCGCCGGTCGAAATGACGCAAGAGCAGATGATCCGCTTCTCGCGCGACAATGATCCGCAATTCTTCCATGTCGATCCGGAGGCGGCGAAGGCGAGCATTTTTGGCGGCCTCGTCGGCAGCGGCTGGCAGACGGGCGCGCTCACCTTGCGCCTGCTGCTGGAAAGCTGCGGAATGACGTTCGCAGGCGGCGTCATCGGCCTGGATGCGCATATTTCCTGGAAGCGTCCCGTGCGGCCGGGCGACCGGCTTCATATCGAGGGCGAGATCACGAAGCTGCGGACATCGCGGTCGCAGCCGGACAGAGGCTTCGTCACCTTCAAGGCGGCGACGCTGAACGGCGTCGGAGAGATTGTGCAGACGATCGAGGCGACGATGCTGGCCTTTCGCGATCCGACGCGGCGCGCAGGCCTCAGCGAATCTTGACGAAGGCGCGCAGAAGCCGCTTGGTGGCGACGACGCCGGCGACGGCGGGGCCGCGCGTGAAATCGGCGTTCGGGTTGCCGTTGGAGAAGCCGGCGCCGAAATCCGTAACGACGGAAACGCCCGCGAAAAACAGGCCGTAGCGGCGGGCGAGGATGGCTTCGGGAACGATGGTCCAGCCGAGAATGTCGGCGCCAAGCTGGCGCGCGACTTTCGCCTCGGCGGGCGTCTCGAAGCTCGGGCCCGAGAACCACATCATGACGCCTTCATGCACGGCGACGCCCGCCGTCGCGGCTGCGGCCTTGACGCGCCGGAGCAGCCGCCTGTCATAGGCCTCGTTCATATTGATCTTCGCCTTGCCGCCGGTGGGCGCGCCGATCAACGGATTGAGGCCGGTGAAATTGATATGGTCCGTCACGAGGACGATGCTGCTCGGCACGAGATCCGCCTGCACCGACAGCGCCAGCCCCGTGCAGAGAACATTGCGGACGCCCAGCAACGACAATGTCTCGATCGGCGAGGCCATGAGGCTGGGATCGCCTGTTTCGTGGAAGGTCGAGCGGCCTTTCAGGATCGCCGTCGGCAGGCCGTCGATCAAGGTGACGATGAATTCGCCGTCTTCCACGCCCGGCGCGACCGGAAAGCCGGGCAGTTCGGAATAGGCGAAGGCCGCGACGCGCTCGCCGAGATCGGCGACGCCGAAAAACGCCCGTCCAAGAATGAGCGCCGTGTCGATCGCGCCGACGTCGCAGCGCGACTGGATTATGGCGGCGGCTTCCTCGGCGGGGGTCGTCATTTCATCCTCAAAGCAAGTGGTCGAATCACGCTGGAAAATTTTGGGAACTTTCGCAGCCGTGAAGGCTGCGATCAAGCCTCAGCTCTCGCTAATATTGCTGTTTCGTTTGACAATTATTTTCAATCAATTCTGATTGATTGCCAAAGGCGGCGGCGAAGAGCGTTCTCGTATAGTCGCTTTGGGGACATGAGAAGACTTTTTCCGCCGGACCCGACTCTACAACCTTTCCGTGCCGCATGACAATGAGCTGGCCCGCCAGGGCCTTAACCACGCGCAAATCGTGGCTGATGAAAAGGTAAGCCAATGCGCGACGGCGTTGCAAGTCGCGCAGCAAGTCGATGATCTGCGCCTGCACGGACATGTCGAGCGCCGAGGTGGGCTCGTCCAGCACCACGAATTTGGGCTCGAGCACGATGGCGCGGGCGATGGCGATGCGCTGGCGCTGGCCGCCAGAGAATTCGTGCGGATAGCGGTCCATCGTCGTGGGATCGAGACCCGTCTCCGTCAGGGCGCGCGCCACGATCTCGCGGCGGTCGTCGAGCGTCAGTTCCGGCCGCTGAACGGTCAGCCCCTCGGCGACGATCTCCGCGACCGACATGCGCGGCGACAGCGAGCCATAGGGGTCCTGAAACACGATCTGCATGTCGCGCCGCAGCGGACGCATTTCCGCGACGCTCTTGCCGTCGATGCGCGCGCCGAGAAAGACGATCGGCCCCTCGGAGCGGATCAGCCGCAGCATGGCGAGCGCGAGCGTGGTCTTGCCGGAGCCGGACTCGCCGACGACGCCGACCGTGCCGCCTTCGCGGACTTTGACCGTGACGCCGTCAACGGCCTTTATGTGATCGACCGTCCGGCGCAGGAAGCCCCGCTTGATGGGGAACCAGACGCGCAAATCGTCGGCGGAGATGACGACCGGGGCGTTCTCGTCCTCGACGATCGGCTCTCCCTTGGGTTCGGCCGTGAGGAGCGCTTTGGTGTAGGGATGGCTCGGCGCCGTGAACACGCTCCGCACGTCGCCGCTCTCGACGATGCGTCCCTTCTGCATGACGCAGACCGTGTCGGCGAAGCGGCGCACGAGATTGAGATCGTGCGTGATGAACAGGATCGCCATGCCGTAGGTCTGCTGGAGCCGCTCCAGCAGCGCGATGATTTGCGCCTGCACGGTGACGTCGAGGGCGGTCGTCGGCTCGTCGGCGATGAGCAGGTCCGGCTTGTTGGCGAGCGCCATGGCGATCATGACGCGCTGGCGCTGGCCGCCCGAGAGCTGATGCGGATAGGCGCCGAGCCGCGCCTCCGGATCGGGAATGCCGACCTCGGCGAGAAGCTCGATCACCCGCCTGCGCATGGCGTCGCGGCCGCGCATGCCGTGGAGTTCGAGAATCTCGGCGATCTGACGCTCGATCGTATGCAAGGGATTGAGCGAGGTCATGGGCTCCTGAAAGACCATGGTGATGCGCGCGCCGCGAATGGCGCGCAACTCGCCCTCGCTGATCTTCAGCATGTCCTGGCCGGCGAACAGCGCCTGGCCCGTCGCGATCGCGCCCGGCGGCAGGAGTCGCACGAGGGAGAGCGCGCTGATCGATTTGCCGGAGCCCGACTCGCCGACGAGCGCGAGCGTCCTGCCGCGTTCGAGCGAGAAGGACACGCGGTCGACGGCGACCGTCTCGCGCCTGCCTTCCAGAAAAGAGACGGCGAGGTCGCGGACGTCGAGAAGTGGGGAGGAGGTCATGAAAGGGCGCGAATGTTGGAGACGGTCGAGGCGCTGAGAGCCTCGCCGACCAGATCATGTGGGAAGTCGATCCTTCCATCATGCGAGATGAACGCCGCGCAGTGTCTCAGGCGGGCTGTCGCGAGATGAATGGCGTCTGGAAGACGAACCTTACTGTTACGGGCGCGCTGACGTGCGGCCTCCAACAAGATGTTGCGATCGATAGGGCAGGTTTCGTAGCCCGCTGGAGAGTTGAAGAGCTCCGCATAGGCGTCGCCGAGTTCACTGTCGCCAACGCTGAGGGGTTTGACCAATAGCTCCGCTACCACAAGCTCGCTGATCACTGCTGTCGCCTCGCCGCTTCGCACCATATCCAGAACTGCGCGCGCGTGATCCTGTAACGGACCGGTCCCCTCGAACGCATAAATGAAAATATTTGAATCGAGATAGATTCGGACAGTCATCGCTCCCGATGGCCCCATTCGTCGCGCAAGCTGCGAATATGCGCGTCCACCTCTGCGAGTGACCCGAAGTTGTTCCGGCGGAGATGCTCAAAGCGAGAGAACCAGTCGAGTTGCGCAGGCGGCTCGGCGGGCTTGCCTTCCACCTCGATCGTGACCGTGACCCGTTCACCCGCCGCAATCTCGTCTCGCAATTCGGCGGGCAGCTTCGCCGCCGGATAGTGCCGCCTAACAACCTTGTTCATGGCTCCGCCTCCGCGGGGATTTTAGCACGTCTCACCGGAAATTCTTTCTCGGATCGAAGGCGTCGCGCACGGCCTCGCCGACGAAGACGAGAAGCGACAGCATGAGCGCGATGATGGCGAAGCCGGTGAGGCCGAGCCAGGGCGCCTGGAGATTGGATTTGCCCTGCAGAAGCAATTCGCCGAGCGAGGGCGAGCCGGGCGGCAGGCCGAAGCCCAGAAAGTCCAGCGCCGTCAGCGTCGTGATCGACGAATTGAGGATGAAGGGGAGGAAGGTCAGCGTCGCCACCGTGGCGTTGGGCAGGAGATGTTTCCAGATGATGCGGAAATTCGAGAGCCCCAGCGCGCGGGCGGCGTTCACATATTCGAAGTTTCGCGCCCGCAGGAACTCCGCGCGCACCACGTGAACGAGCGACACCCAGGAGAAGAGCAGCAGGATGCCGAGCAGCACGAAGAAGCCCGGCGTCAGGAAGGAGGAGATGATAATGAGCAGATATAGCTGCGGCAGCGATGACCAGACCTCGATGAAACGCTGGAAGACGAGATCGACCCGTCCGCCGAAATAGCCCTGTATGGCGCCCGCCGCGACGCCGATGATCGAGGAGATGGTGGCGAGGATGAGGCCGAACAGGACGGAGATGCGGAAGCCGTAGAGCAGGCGCGCGACGACGTCGCGGCCCTGGTCGTCCGTGCCGAGCCAGTTATATTCCAGCGCCGCGCAGCCGCGATTGGGCTCGCCGGGGCGCAGGCCCTTGGCGGCGGCGATCTCGCATTGCTTCTGCGTCAGCATCCAGGTCGGCGCCGACGGCGCGGGCGTCGGCAATTCGAGATTATGCGTGTCATAGGAATAGCGGACCGGCGGCCAGAGCATCCAGCCATGAGCGTTGATCTCGTTCGAGATGACGGGATCGCGATAATCCGTGCGCGCCAGGAAGCCGCCGAACTTCTCCTCCGGATAGGCGACGAAGGCCGGGAAGAGAAGCTCGCCTTTGTACCATGCGAGGATCGGCCTGTCATTGGCCAGAATGTTGGAGAGGAGCGACATGACGAAGAGCGTCATGAAGATCCAGAAGGACCAGTAGCCCCGCTTGTTCGCCTTGAAATTTGTGAGGCGGCGCCGGTCGAGCGGGGTGAGGCGGAGAAAGCCGTCGCGCGCGATGGGCGGAGCGAGGCGGGGCGTCGCGTCGGTCGTCGCGCTCATGTCAGACCTCCCGGGTCTCGAAATCGATCCGCGGATCAATCCAGGTATAGGTGAGATCGGAGATGAGATTCACGACCAGGCCGACCAGCGCGAATATATAGAGATTGGCGAAGACCACCGGATAGTCGCGGTTCACGATGCTCTCGAAGGAGAGATAGCCGAGCCCGTCGAGCGAGAAGATCGTCTCGATCAGGACCGAGCCGGTGAGGAAGGCGTGGACGAAGGCGCCGGGGAAGCCGGCGATGACGATGAGCATGGCGTTGCGGAAGACATGGCCGTAGAGAACGCGGTTCTCGGTCAGTCCCTTCATGCGCGCCGTCTGCACATATTGCTTGCGGATTTCGTCGAGGAAGGAATTCTTCGTCAGGAAGGTCTGCGTGGCGAAGGCGCCGAGCGTCATCGCGCTCACCGGCATGATGATGTGCCAGAGATAGTCCTTCACCTTGCCGAAAAGCGAGAGCTGGGCGAAGTCGTCGGAGGTCAGTCCGCGCAGCGGGAAAATCTGCCAGAAGGAGCCGCCCGCGAAGAGCACGATCAGCAGCATCGCGAAGAGGAAGCTTGGAATGGCGTAGCCGACGATGATGAGGTTCGATGTCCACATGTCGAATCTCGATCCGTCGCGCACCGCCTTGGCGACGCCGAGCGGAATGGAGATCGAATAGGAGAGCAGCGTCATCCATAGGCCGAGCGACATCGAGACAGGGAGCTTCTCGCCGATGAGCTTGATGACGCTCTCATCGCGGAAATAGCTCCGGCCGAAATCGAACATTGCGTAATTTTTCACCATCAGCAGGAAGCGCTCCCAGGCCGGCTTGTCGAAGCCGAACTGCTTCTCCAGCTCCGCGATGAATTTGGGATCGAGGCCCTGCGCGCCGCGATATTTCGAACTCGTGTCCGCGGCGCCGCCAACCGTCTGCGCGCCGGCCGCCTGTCCGACGTCGCCGCCGCCTCCGGAAAAGCGCGAGGTGGCGCCGACGTCGAAGCCCTGAAGCTGCGCGATGATGCGCTCGACCGGGCCGCCGGGCGCGAATTGCACGATGGCGAAGGAGATCAGCATGATGCCGAGGATCGTCGGAATCATCAGCAGTACGCGGCGTGCGATATAGGCGCCCATTCTAACGTCCCGTCTTCTTTTGAGCGGACCAGCGTGTCATACGGCTTCCGCCCGATGCTTCGCGACAGCGCTTGCGGCGTCCTTGCGAGCCGAAGGCGAAGCAATCCAGAATACATCCAAGAATTTGCTCCTGGATTGCTTCGTCGCATCTTTTCGAAGTCGGGTATGCCCGACTTCGCCATATGCTCCTCGCAATGATGGGGCGCGCGAGCGAATCAAACGGAATTGGCGTCAGTTCCGACGACGCGCGGCGTCGGTCGGTAATCCAGCGGCGGAGGCGCTGCAAGGAAGTCACGCTCAGCGTCCAATGAAATTGATCTTGCGCGCGCGGTCCTCGTCCCACCACCAAGTCGAGACGTAGCCGACTTCGTATTTCGGCGGCCGATCGGGCCGGCCGAATAGGTCCCAATGCGCGATGCGGTCGACCGGCGTATAATAATGGAAAATTTGATAGTGTCCGGCGCGCAGCACGCGGTCGAGCGCGCGGCAGACGGTGACGAGCTCGACGCGGGACTCGGCGGTGAGCGCCTTGTCGATGAGCGCGTCGACCGTCTTGTCGGCTATGCCCGGCAGATTGTGAGAGCCGTGGAACCGGGCGGCCTCGGAGCCGAAATAGTTTCGCAGCTCCTCGCCCGGCGAATGGCTGACGACCAGATTGTCGACCGTCACGTCGAAGTCAAAGGTCTCCATCCGCTGCTTGTATTGCGCGCTGTCGATCACGCGAAAGCTCGCCTTCACGCCGAGCAGCCGGAGATTCTTGATGAAGGGAAGCGTGAGCCGCTCGAAGAGATTGTAGCGGTCGATGAATTCGAATTCGAGCGGCTTGCCGTCGGGCAGCAGCAGCACGTCGCCCTTGCGCGTGCAGCCGGCCGCGAGCAGGAGATCATTGGCCTTGCGCAGAAGATTGCGGTCCTGGCCCGAGCCGTCGGAAACGGGCGGCAAGGGGGCGGGGCCGAAAACCGCGGCCGGCAGCTCCGCGCGGAACGGTTCGAGCAGCGCAAGCTCCGCGGCGTCTGGCTCTCCCGTGGCGGCGAGCTCGGAATTCTCGAAATAGGAGGTGACGCGCTTATAGGCGTCGTACATCAGATTGTGGCTCGACCACTCGAAGTCGAAGGCGTAGCCGAGCGCCTCGCGGATGCGCGCGTCCTTGAACATCGGGCGGCGCGTATTGAAGCACCAGCCTTGAATGCCCGGGATGCGGCGGCTGGGGAACGTCTCCTTTACCACGCGTCCGTCTCGCACCGCCGGAAAGTCGTAGCCGGTCGCCCAGATGCGCGCGGTGTCCTCGACCCGAAGCGTATAAGCCCCCGCCTTGAAGCCTTCGAAGGCGACATTGCTGTCGCCGAAATATTCGAACTTGATCTGGCCGAAATTGTTCTGGCCGACATTGACGGGCAAATCCTTCGCCCAATAATCGGCGACGCGGTCGAACGCGTTGAAGCGACCTTGTTCGAACGCGCCGATCTTATAGGCGCCGGAGCCCAGGGGCGGCTCAAGCGTGGTCTCGTCGAAGGCGCGGTTGGCGTAATAGGCTTTGGAGAAGATCGGCTGACCGGCGACGATGAGCGGCAAATCCCGGGTTCGGCCGGGCGCGAGCCGCACCGTCAGCACGTCGTCGGCCTCCGCCTCGGCGGAGACCAGATCGCGCAGCATTTGCGCGATGATGGGATGACCCTTGCTCTTGAGAACGTTGAGCGAGAAGGCGCAATCCTCCGCCGTAAGCCTCGACCCGTCGTGAAACCGCGCCTCGCGTCGCAGCAGGAAGCGATAGGCGAGCTTGTCGGCGGAGACTCGCACGGCCCGCGCGACGAGCCCGTAATAGGCGTCGCGTTCGTCATAGCTTTGGGCCAGCAGGCTGTCGAAAATGAGCGATACGCCCTGCGCCGGCGTGCCGCGCAGGATGTAGCCGTTGAGCGAGTCGAAGGTCGACGCCTGCGTCGTCAGAATCAACTGGCCGGCCTTTGGCGCATCCGGATTCACATAGCCGAAATGCTTGAAATCCGCCGCCTCGGCGAGATCGCCGAAGGTCGAAAGGCCGTGACTTTCGACCTCGCCGGCGGCGGGCTCCGCCACGGCGGCCTTTGCGCCCCCTTTGGCGAAGGCGCGTGGCGCGAAAGCCGCCGCGGCGCCGAGCGCTCCGGCGCGGATCAGTCGGCGGCGGGAGAGCGGATAGGCGAAGGGAATGTCAGCCAAAACGACCTCGGGCGGGAGCGGGGGACGGCGCGATGATTCTCTCCAGATTATGTCGGTTTTTGGCGGGCTCGCCAGTGTCTGCGGGCGCCGCCCGCAGGAAAACCATGGGCGCGCCTGTGAGATAGATAGATCAGTAAGAGAGATATAATAGAGGCCGCGCTTACGCCGCCTCGGCCATATCCTCGCCATAGAGCGACATCTGGCGCGACTGCTCCGGATCATAGAGGCGCAGGCGGGCGGCGTCGGTCTTATTGTAGAGCGCCGCCGTCGCGCCGAGATCGAGGCGATCCAGCGCGGCGTCGGCGTCGTCGGCGCTGGTCTTGTCCCACTCGACGAGAAATACGGTGTGGTCGGCCTGGGCGGCGAGGAAGCGGGCCTGCGGCGCTTCGAGCGCGGGCGGCCCGTCGATTACGATCACGTCGAACCATTTGCGCGCGAGCTTGAGAGTTGCGCGCAGCGTCATGCCGCTCATCAGCCCGCCAATGGAGCTGTGGCGGGTGAGGGTGCGTCCGCCATAGGGCAGGAGCGTATAGCCGTCCGCCGCCTGCTCGACGAGCGCGCCCTTGAGGTCCTCGCCCGATTCGAGAACGTCGAGCAGGCCGAAGGGCGGCTTCTTTACATGCGCCGCACGGTCCGCCTCGATGAGCAGAACGCGGTCGCCGCCTTGCGAGAGGTAGGCGGCGAGGTTGATCGCTACGGTCGAGCGCCCTTCGCCGCGCCGCGTGGACGAGACGAGGATGACGATTCCTTCCTCGCCGATCCCGGCGGGCGCGATCTCGGCGCAGAGATCAGTGAGCCAAAGCGTGAGATTGGGCACGACGGCAGGGTCGCCCTGAACGCCGTTGGCGGCGGGCAGCAGGGGCAGGAAGCCGTAGACTTCCACGCCGCTCAGACGTTCGGCCTGGGACGCCGTGCGCAGGGTCTTCTGCCGCCATTCGCGCATGATGGCGAAGACCAGTCCTACGAGAAGGCCGAGCGCCGCGCTGCCGACGGCCAGAATCATGCGCGGCGGCGACGGTTTCGTCGGTGGCGTGGCAAGGGAGACAATGCGGATGTCGTTCGGCTCGAGATCCTTGACCTGTGAGAGTTCCCGCTGGCGATTGAGCAGTTCTTCATAGACGTCGCGCTCGGCCTTCGCCTCGCGCTCGAGCTCGGCGAGCTTGACAAGTTGCGGGCCAAGCTCGCCGCTCTCCTTCTGAACGGCCCTGAGCTGGCGGGACAATTCCTCTTCACGCTGTTCCGCCTCCAGAAAATCGGTTCGCGCCGTGGCGAGCATCCGACTCATCTCGGCTTTGATCTGACGGCGGATATCGGCGATCTGCGCATTGAGGCTCACCACTTCCGGGTGGCGG
>Ga0123399_1026960_pt1 | contig 19984 bp, 16 predicted proteins | sample T5LHNH4metaT_FD_89927 | JGI IMG/M metagenome (GOLD analysis project Ga0123399, IMG submission 89927) | Methane-oxidizing artificial microbial communities from Washington, USA to study methane cycling - T5-LHNH4 metaT (Metagenome... | ecosystem: Engineered > Modeled > Simulated communities... | reverse complement strand
GCGCAACTTCAACAACCTTGTCGTAGCACAGTTTGCCTGGATAGATGATTTTTTGCTCGACCAGACCCTGACCGTTTTTTACATTGTTGTCGATCAATCCAACCACTTCATTGATCGCTAACCTGCCCGGCTCGACAAGCCATTTTTCAAAATACCTTATCGCTTGATCGGGGCATTGATGGACTCTATTTGAAGTCGTTTGAATATTTTCGTGAATCAGCATTTTTTTCTTGCTGATGAGGTCCTTGGCTTCACAGACAATGTCCTGAATGACCTCAATCTGCTGCTGAATTTGCGCTAAAGCAGGGTTGATTATTTTTTCGTCAATTCCGTTTTTGATTTGATCCCTGCATTGATGAATTGTAAATACCGCTTTTTTCAACAACGATTGTTGAGCGTATATCAATTTCGATTCTAATTCATGAATCTTTAAATCGCGCTCCGTTAAAGATTTTTTCAGCAGAACAATAGTTTTCTTATTTGTTTTCAGCTGCTCGGAAAGCTTAGCCACCTCCGCTTCCAGCTGAGTTAATTTAGCCAGCTTGCCTGTTTTGGTGCTGTTATCAGATTTCATACCCATCCCCCTCTTATGTAATTGTTTATTATTATTTTTTGCCGATAAAGGCAGGATCATTCATAACAAACAAGGGGCTTAAAGTCAATAAAATCAATCGCAAATGCTGGCGGCGACTTTCTGCAGAGGCTTTTTTTTACATCCGCCGCATCGCATAACACAGCGGGACGAACCGAAACAACGCCCGCAGGTTATTGCGTTCCCGCCTCTATCTTTTGACGCTGTTGTTCCGCAGCATCCTGAACCTGTTGCTCAACCTGCTTGGCTTGCTCCAAAGTTTCCAGCTGCGTTTTTAACAGCCCTGTATCGGCGGCCTTAACCTGTTTATCGTCTTTATTGCAACCAACGATTGAAACCAGCACCAGGATCGCCGCCACGCTAATTAATAATTTCATCTATATTTCCATTCTGCGGTTCAAATTCAGGGCAATTGACTCATTTCCGAGGCCTTACCGTAATCAACGCCAACACTGATGATAAAACTGCTGGCCTCTTCGATATTCATGGCTGATTTAATTATTTTCGATTTATCGACAATCACCGTATAACCGGAAGTCGGGTTAGGCGATGTAGGGATAAACAATACGTATTTATCTTCGTGCCGGTTAGTAACATAAGCGGTCATCCACATGTTATCTTTTGGATACTCGACATAAACCACTTCCTTAGCGATAGTCCGGTCATGAGATGAAAACATATTGATCACTTTTTTAAGCACCCGGTAAAGCGTATTGATCAATGGGATTCGCTCAATAACATGATCAAACGCGCCAATAACCCAGGAACGGCCTTCCTGGACTAATTTTCGACCGATGTAGACCAGGATAAAAAAACTGACCGCGAAAACCAGAATCGTATAGAGATAATTATCCGCATAGCCGTAAACCATTTGAAACAAATCGGAAACCCGGTCTTTTACAAAAATCATGATTTGCAAAATAACCACAATGGGAATCACCGCAAGAATACCGATCAGGAAATAATTCAACAGCCTTTTAATTAACTCTTTCATTTTTCTCTCCAGTTTTATAAGGATTTCGCTATTAACAGGATGCCGGACGCAAACAAAAACATTGCAAAAATCTTGCTGTATTTTTCATTATCGATCCCGTTATAAAGTATTTCTTCAGTCAATAAAAACATCACCACGGCAATCTGGATAAAGCTGATCTTGTCTGCAAATGACACCGTAAACTCACTGCCGATAAACAACAACGTTGCCAACTGACATAAGGCAACCGTCGCATAGCTGGCCGCAGCGGTCACCCGCGTTTTGTTTTTGGGATAGTGCTTGCTGTAAATTATCACGGTCAACATCGAGCCGCCCAAGTTGCTGATGCCATGAACCAGCCCCATTGCCATCAGGTAAATTCTTTCATACTTGACGACGGATTGTAGTGCCCTATCAATAACCGTTGAAAAGTTTTTTAACGCGACAAAAATCAGTAACGGACCAATGACCAGGCTGATATTGATTTTGACCGTAGTGACCACCACTAAAAACAGCACCACCAATGGAATGCTGTAAATCAGCACATTTTTATAAAACCCGGTATCAACATCTTCGTAATGCCTTAGAAATTGTAAAGCGCTTATGGCAATGGAAACCGGCAGCAACACACCCAGTGCATCGACAAAATCATAACCGAGCAAAAGCAATAGGGGCGTGCCAAATAACAACACGCCTACCCCAAAAATAGACTGAATAACGGATGTTGCAACCACTGTAAGTAAAATATCGACCGGCATTGTGTTCCTCTTAGATTGATGTTATTCCAGCCCGTCATTATACCCGAGGCCGAAACTCAGCGAATTGATGATTCCCGATTTCCGTTAGGGTAAAGCATCACCCTTTCTCCTTTTGCCGCATTAGCGTTTGCCTGATTTGCCGTGCTCGCGCTTTTCAAGAAACCGTAAAATGGCAAAAGTAAGCCAGCCGACAACCACCAATCCAATGGTAAAAATACTGTAAGAGACGGGCCAGGCAATTCCTTGCGTCATCATTGAGAATTCGGACATACCGCCAATACCGGCCAATACATTGAGCGGCATAAACACAACGCTAACGACGGTCAGTCGCTTGACGACCTTATTCTGGTTGATATTGATGAAACCCACGGAAGCATCCATCAGAAAGTTGATCTTGTCGAAAAGAAATGCCGTGTGGCCGTCCAGCGATTCAATATCGCGCAGGATCTGTTGGGAATCCTCCAATTGGTTTTTTGCAAGTATTTTGCTGCGCATCAGAAACGAAACCGCGCGACGCGTATCCATCACATTCCTGCGAATCCGGCCATTCAGATCCTCTTCATTGGCAATATTAATCAATATCTTAGCGGCGTCCTCATCGCTAATCTGCTTACTAAGCACCTGATTGCCAACCACTTCCAAAGCAAGATAAACCTCCTCCAGTGCGTCAGCCGAATACTCGGCATTGGCGGCGTAAAGATCCAGCAACATGTCCCTTGAGTCGGAAACATAATTGGGTTGGCTAAGCGCGCGTAAACGCTGAAGCCGGAAGATCGGCAACTCTTCTTTACGAATCGAGAACAAAATATCCCGATACAGGATAAAAGCGACGGCGACGTTGCGTGACACGTCATCCTTGTCCAGCAGGAAATCCGAATGCAAATGAATTTCACCGTTTTCTTCCACATAAAACCGGGCGCTGGATTCCAGGTCGCTCAATTTATCCGGGTCAGGAATCTCTATGCCGAAAATATCGCCGACCCATATTCGATCCTCAAACGTCGGCGCAACCAGATCTATCCAGATAGGTTTGGCCTCAAGCAAATCCTGGGGCGTATTAATCGAAATTTCGTGCAGGCGGCCTTCGTGCAAATTAAACGCTTTGACTCTGGATTTTTCAGTCTTGTAGTCTTGTTTGCCCAGAATTTGCAGCACGGAAATCGGGGCCTCCAGCAGAATGGGTTGCTTATGGTCATCATCCAGATGTTCCCAGATCAGCAATTGATCTTCCGGCGGCAATTCTTCCAGAATATGGGCGATTTCCGAAGGCGGTAAATGATTAAGTATCTGCTGCAATTGCGCCATGTTCTCTTTGCGAACCAGCGCTTCCACCAGACCATGATGCGGCATGTCCTGTTTATGCACCAAGTCTGCGATAAGCTTGTGCTTTTGCAAAAGATCAAGCACAGCTTGATGGCTATTGTAATATTTGGCGGCTGGTTCTTTTTGCATGTCAGAATAATGGCTTAACGCAGTAGTTGGGCTGACGATAAGAATCAGGACAATTGAAATTAAGCTAATTCTATCAAAGCGCTGTGATTTGTCGCGGTTTTTATGCCCGGTAATACAAGCCCCTGCAAATTACGCCTTACCGCGTTTCTTTATGCGTTTTACAAAGACTCCGCCAGCCGGATAAGTTCAGTCGTTTGTCGTCGTATTTGCTCGACCACCTGCGGGTCCAATTGCTTTAACCAGCGCTCCGGAATCTGTCCAACGCCGTATTTGGCACCAGCCAGCATACCGGCCAACGCGCCGGTGGTATCGGCATCGCCGCCCTGGTTAACGGTGGCAATCAGGCAGGCTTCAAAACTGTCCGTGCTGAAAAAATAATGTAAAACCGTCTGCACGGTATCGACGACATAAGCCGAGGCTTTGCCCGAATAAGGGCTATAGGCGAATTCGCCGTGTTGACCGATCAAGCGTTCGGCTTCCTGTCTGCAAGCGTCCGTATCCAGCCCGTTAATCAGCTGATTGACGATCCGTCCCAGCGTTAAGGTGGCTGCGTTAGACAAGGGGTGGTTATGGGTAATATGGCTTTGTTGCAAACTCCATAGACTAAAATAGTCCGGCCGGTTTAAGGTCGACAGCACTACCGCCAGATTGCGCATGCACGCGCCGTTTCCCGCATCGTCATCGCGAGGCAAACCGTATAGTTCGCCGCTATCCCGATAGCGCATGATGCCGCGCCGACAGGTATTGCCTATATCCGGCGGGTCGCTTTCCATCCATGCGACAAAATTATCGGCGACGGCCTGAATGTTCCAGCCCTGATGATCGATAATGGCTTGCCCTACGGCAAGCGACATTTGCGTATCGTCAGTGATTTGGCCCGCTTCCAGCCCCAGCCAACCGCCGCCGATAATATCCCGATGCACGCCGTAGCGTCTCTGGATTTGTTTCGGCGACATAAACTCGACCGTCGCGCCAAGCGCATCGCCGCAGGCAAAGCCCAAATAGGCTCCCAACGCCCTGTCCCATACTTGCTCTGTCGACATCTTTCTCCCCCTTAACGCTGCACTTTGACCCGATAATCGCCGCCAATCACCAAGTATTCCGCTTCGCCGTGCAAGGCATGGTGCGGCAACAGTTCATTAAAAAAAATCAGTTTAACCATCGGCACTTCAACTTCCAGAATATACGCGCCGAATTCGCTGGCAATGCTACGGCGGTCGGTAAAGGAAACAATATTATTGAATCGCACGATTTTATGGGTTTTATCCTCATCCAGAACCAGCCAATCATCGTCCAGTGAATTGACGCCACGATAAAGGGTTTTATGCGTCGCCGCCGGAAACTGAAAACGTTCGATAACCCACTGGCAATATTCGTAAAGAAGATCCAGCTGCATGTAAATGCAATTGTTGTGATAACGGCTGTTCATCTTTTCTTCGATATACATGACCCAGTCTTTGCTGATGAAACTGGCTATCTGCTGTTTATGATAAGTAGGAAACAGTCCGAAGCGGCTTTCGACCCAGCCTTTAAAAACCGCGCCCTGGGCATTATTCGAATCCAGCCCCCAGTCCTGAATTAACCGGAGATAACTGTTACGGTAACGCCGTCTTCCCGAATGGTCGTTTCGTAGTCGTTGCTCGGTTTCAAAGCCGAAAACAATGCACATATAGTCTTGAAATATCCGGCCACAATCATCGGGCGTTGATTGCCTGGACAATTGCTCAAATAAACCTGAAGCGGATTCGCGGGTACCAGCAATATGCAGCGGTTTGGGATTTTCGTTAAAAGCATGGCTGGCCATACAAGCCGTCGCCAAACCGATTAAGTTGGTGCTGTGACCATGTTGGGAAATATCGGGCATTGGTAATTAGGAAAATCTTTTGGCATTGAGCGGGTAGATCAATTTTTACATCAAATTGCCGGTTTAGCCAGAATGCGTGCGAAAATCTCCTAACCTGATCTTTTCAGCCGCAGACATCACTAAGCCTTTTCTAAAGTGAGGCTTTCACGCAAAAACTTAAGCTTTATAGTTCCCACGCCCTGCGCTCGTCGTTACACAAGTATCTATGGGGCGCCATCTGTCCTCGTTCCCCCGCGCTACGTGGGAACACAGTAAAATTAACGGACTTCAAATTCAATCTGATAACTGTTTCTCTACATCCATCCGACAATGCAATATACGAACAACATCAATATCATCTGCAACTTTTCGATAGAAAATAATGTGTCGTTCAATACACAACTTACGGTAATTTTTTCGGATTTCATTACAAGCCACACCTAAATCCGGCTCATCGGCTAACAGGTGAAAACAATTATCCAATATGCCAAGATACTTATTCCGCTGATCACGCCCCCAGACTTCTTGCGTATAACGAGCAATAGATTTCAAATCATCCTTGGCTTGCTTTGTTAATCGAAAAGACGGCATTACGCGCCGTCTTCTTTATCAAGCTCTTCAATCAAACCTGTCAGCGAATAATTTTCAGCGATTCCGCTTTCTTCTCCTTCTATCAGCGCGGAACGTAAAGCAGCCAATTTTATTTCCTGAGCTTCCAAAAGCCTAAGCCCCGCCCTGACAACCTCGCTTTTAGAACCGAAGCGCCCTTCTTCGACGATGTCGGCAATGAATTTTTCAAAATGAAGTCCAATCGAAACGCTGGTATTTTTTTGCATAATCTATAACCTCACTTTTATCTATATACCAATTATTAATAACTATTGGTATTTTTACAAGCGTTAAATCCAGATGGGCGACAGCTGGCTACCGGTGTAAATATGAGTGGATTGACGACATAAAGCTCAACTATTTTTTGATCTGTTTTACAGATACTCGGCTAAATATGACGCAAGGAACCATCACTCACATTAATACTGAAGGCGCGACCGAAACCAATAACGTATCGCCCATTTTCCGGACGCAATGCAAACAAATGAAAATCCGATAACGAGCTCAGCACACTAACCACCTCGCCAAACTTATCCTGCAAGGCTTGTATCCGTCCAGCGTATATTGCATCGTCACAGATTATTTCCGTGACACTGCAACTTAGCACCGCCCGTTCTCGGGCAAAAAGGTTAGGCGATTCTGATTCCGGGCGGATAAACAATATCGATGCCTGCGGGTTATTCAGCAAATTAACCGTGTGGCAAGCCATCTCGCTGACATAGACATAAAAGACTCCGGCATCGTCCCGCACAAAAGGCGCGTAACTGATGTCAGGAACGCCGTTTGCTGAAGCCGTCGAGAGTAATAGTGTTTGCTGTGATGCCATCAGCAGCTGATAACGTTTGGTAATGTCTTCAAGCTCTTGTTTGCTTATTTCACTCATGGGTAATCTCCGTCAAGCAAGGTTGGGCAGAGCGATAGCGAAGCCTAACATTCAAGGTTTCGATTTGTTGGGCTTCATTACATTCAACCTAACCTACCGCGCTTAAAGAGCTTCCATTGGCCTTTTTTCAAGACATAAAAATCTTTCTGACTGTTTTGAATTGATCATAGTCAGTATGTAATTCTTTAATTGTCGGCGTAGTATGCAACTCACTCGGACTACTGTGTCCAGCAATTGAAACGCAACACTTTTCATAAATATCATTTATTTTTCCCTTATGTATATCGAGTTTTCCGCCATCAATGCGTAACAAAGAAGGAAAAGCAACACCTTTTTTATACCGTTTTATTGTCTTCTTTAATAGATAGTCTTCTACTGTCATTTCAATTGCAGAACGTAAATGACCATACCCTTCAGCTGCCAATTTACTTTCGTCTTGATCCGCAGTAGGTTTTGTGTCTATAACAGCTTGTAGTTTTTTGGTGTAATAGCTAAATGAATTCAATTCTTCGACTTCATCTAATATTCCAGTAATACCAAAATTGTTTTTTACTTTATAAAACTCAAATTGGACTTTAGCTTGTTTATTTGTTTCTAACTCTGATTGCTGAATTAAGCTATGAAGAAATAATATGCTGTGAGTGAAAACAATAACTTGCCGTTGTTTCGATAGCTCAATTAACCTTTTTCCTACTTCATCAATAATTCTGTGGTCAAGACTGTTTACGGGATCATCAAAAATCACAGGGGCTTTTATATTGTCAATCTGCAACTCAGTTAAAAATGCAGCTAATGCAATGGCTTTTTGTTCACCCTCGCTTAGTATTTCTGCAAGTGGATATTTGTTATTCATTCTATGCGAGATTTTAGATTTACCTTTGCCTGTCTCAAAATTCAGTTCAATTTTCAAGTCAGATTTTCTAAACGCTATTAATTCTTCTTCGAAAAGATTAATAAAGTTTTTCTTAACTAATTGGTTCCTTGCTTTAGTTGTTTTCCGGCTAATTGGATCTGTAGAAAAACTACTTAATTTTGATTCAAGGGTACTAACGATTTTTCGATTTGCAATTGATGTTTTTATTTCTGAGATTTTTTGAGAAAGAAGTTTTCTATCTTTTAATTCTGCAATTTTACTTTTTAGCTCTTTTTCTTTAGCGGGGAAATTCTCTGACAAACTATTTTTTTCTTTAAGAACAAGTTGGATAGCCGTTTTTTTGTCGGTTAGGAATTTGAGGTATTTTTCATAATCAAAAGTTAATTTTGAATTATCAGTTACTTTATCTGTAATAAAATCTGTCTTTAATGTTTTTAAAAACTTGTTATATTCAATTATTTCAGTTGGTTGAACTGGCTTGTTGTCATCACCAATACCAAATGTTGATTGATTAAAAACAAGATTAATATCAACTGAACTAATTGAGTTTATTAAAGCATTTTTAATTATTATAAATCTCTCCAAATTCTCCTGTGTTTTATCGTTTAGTAAAGCCCTATAACTTTTCAATAATTCACTAGCTGAACTTTCAAGAGGCTGTTTGCAATAAACACATAAATCGTCCGATGTTGGGTAGTCTGGTTTATTAATTATTTTAATGTAATCTTCTGCCGATTTTATGAATTCTTGAAATTCATCTGTTTCATAAAATTCAATCCCATTTGTTGCGGCAATGTCTTTTATTCCAGTTTTAGTTTTATTTTCTAAAGCTGCAATTTCTTTATTGTATGTAATAAGTAATTGCCAATTTGCATCAGTTAGAAGTGTTTGTGCTGATTGTATTTTAGCTAATATAGTTTCCAGCTCGTTTTCTATCAATTTTAGAGTTTTAATGTCGTTTTCAAGTAGTGTTTTATTCAGATCAGATAGCTCTGTTTGCTTGTCGATTAACTCTTGTTCTTGCACAATTGTAAAAGAGGACAGTTCGATTAATTTTTGTTCTGATGTTGATTCAGAAAGCCCATTAATAAATACTTGTTGTGGTGTTCCGATATTGAGACTATCTGTCCAGTTAAACGTAGTCGTAAAACCAGAAATTTTTGACTCAAGTAATTTTTTTAATTCAGTCAGTTCTGTCGTTACAAGGTTAAACAAATGAAAACCGACTGGTGAAACAATAAGTTGCCTATCAGAAAGTGAAAGTTGAACGCAGTTATTGTTAAACACTGATATATTCTGGAGTTCACTGTCTTTATTGATTCCGTTCCAAATGAAAGTTTTATTTTCCCCACTCACCGAGAAATTTATCACGGCTGATTTTGGTTCGACAACAGAATAAATGTCAGAATGAACAATGTTGTTTAAATCGTAACTAAAACCAAGATTTTTAAGAATTCTACTGTAACCCGTTTTTCCTGTTCCATTTTCCCCATAAATTACGGTCAAGTTTTTACTAAAAGCTAAGGTTTGATTTTTTGCAAGTCGATTTACCCCAGCAATGTCTGAAAGTGTTGTTAGTTCAATTTGTTTGCTTGTCGGTGTATAGGTCGGTTTTGCAATTTTTAAAGCTGGTAAGCCAGTGTGCTGGTTGATTGATTGCAAAAAATAATTAAAAACCAATTCCCTATCTTGTGGATATAGCTCACTTTCTGCGCTTACAACTTTACTGATAAGAAGCTTACTCCAGTCATTATGGTTTTCTGCCCACTCCCAGAGAAAATCTACTAATTCTTTTTTACTCTTTGTTGTTGATGCCATATTTAAAGTATCCCAATTGCATTTTTTGTTGGTTATTTTTTGCTGGTTTTATTTCTATATGCACAGTGATTGTCACCGCCTCGGTTTATAACCAAAGATCAGTAGGCTTTTTTACCCATCATACGTAACTTGGGTATTCATGCACAAATACATCTATCTTTTAAAATCTAACAAATAGTTATTAGTTAACAGCTTGTTTCAACACATCAGCCGTTTACTGACTCAAATTTTTCTGGAAACAACGATAGCCTATCAGGTAACTGCGGCGTAGCTAAGGCGCAATATGCTTTAAATACTTCAACTCCATATTTCTGACAAGCCTCCATAAATACTTTAAGCGAAATCACTCCTTCATGTGGTAAGCCTTCTGCATCAGCAGCGTAAAAATCAGCACCACCGTTAAGCCCGATAAATTCGGCGCGAAACAGATCCATATCCGAGTCGTATGTAATTACGGCTTTAACGCCATTAATGGTCATTTGATTAATCATCGTTTTACCCTGTTTGTCGTTCGACCAGTCGCGGCGCTTGCAGCCGCACCTTTCAATACCCCCCAACAATCAAAACACTACTCCGCCCCCCGCCCTGCTTTTCAACTACCACCTTAGCCCCAATCCGTTCAACCAAAATAGGCACATGCGAGATAACGCCGACTTTTCTACCCAAGGCTTGCAGGGTGTCCAGGCTGGCGATGGCGATGTCCAGCGTTTCCGGGTCCAGGCTGCCGAAGCCTTCGTCGATAAACAGCGACTCAACCTGGGTTTTGTTGGATGACAACGACGCCAAGCCCAAGGCCAGCGCCAGCGACACCAGAAAGCTTTCGCCGCCGGACAGGCTGTGTACGCTGCGCACGTCGTCGGCCATGTCGCGGTCTATGATTTGCAGTTCCAGATCGCTGCCCGGTACGCGTTGCAGGGCGTAGCGTTTGGCGAAGTCTTCAAGATGCTGGTTGCTGTGCGCCAGCAAAGCCTCCAGGGTCAGGCTTTGGGCAAAAGTACGGAACTTTGCACCGCTTTTTGAGCCAATTAATTCATTCAGGCTTTCCCATTGATCCCAGCGGCCTCGTTGGCTGTCCAGTTCCGCTTTCAACGCGCGCCCGGTTTCGATTTTTTTATCGTCTTCCCTCAGCAGGATGACCTGCTCTTCTTTTTGGGTATGGATGGCCTGTCTTTGCTGCTGTAATTCGGCCGACAGTTTATGGGCGTTTTCTTCGGGTATTTCGACAGGATGGCTTTGTTGTTTCAAACAATCGTCGGCTTTAACTTTTAATAAGGCCGCGGACTCTTGCAGGCCTCGCTCCAGAGTCGCCATTTGGGCTTTCTGTGCAGCCAGCCAGTGCTCGTCTTTTTCCAGCAACCGGCTTAACTGCTCAAGATCAATGGCTTGCTTTTCCAGCGACTGGTTCAGTACGCTTAGGGCTTTTTCCAGGTTGTCGTAGCGTCTGCCGGTCTCGGTTTGCCAGTGCTGCTGATTCTGTTTATGGGTCGCCAGCTCCGTTTCAGCCTGACTGACGGTATGACCGGCCTGCTGGTGAGCTGCTCTTGCGACCTGTAGACTTTGGTTAACGGTTTGCTCATAACTGTCGGCGGTAACCCTTGGCAACACCGCGTCGCGTTCGACTGACAGTTTTTGCTGTTCTTCGGTTTGGGTCTTTAACTCGGCCTGTTTAATCCGGTGTTGTTGCTGACATTGTTTCAGCGCCTGCTCGGCAAGCTTTTCATCATGGTTGATTTTTTCCAAGGCTTTGGCAGCAGTTTCAATCTGCTGTTCGGTACGCTGGAATTGCTGCGCTTTTACGGCGCAATCTTGCCTGAATGCTGCGATGGAATCCTGCAAACGAGATTGCCAGTCTTCCAACTGCCGGAACGGTGTCGCCAACAAATCGACAATCGCTTGCAGTTGTTTTTCCTGCTCCTGAATGCTGATTGCGACATGCTCCAGGTCGACTTTGTTTTTGACGCGTTGCTTATCCATCGAGGCGTATTCGGCAGAGAGTTTTTCCTTATTCCGCTGATCTGCATCGAATAAATCCTGCGCCGCTTTAAGCTGTTTTTGTAATTCGAGAGCCGCTTTTTCCTGTTGCTTGATGAGCTCCAACGCAGAATTGATTTGCTCGTTTTGAATTTTAAGTGCAGGCAAAAGCTGAATATCGGTGATGGAAAAATCAGGCGACTGCCAAGGAGGGTCGAAGTGTCGCAATCGGTCGGGAACCGATGCGACCTTATTGTGCATAGCTAATACGGCCCAATCATTGCCGCATTGAGCCAGCTTGGTCTGCGCCTCGGCCAGTTTTTCGGCCAGCGCTGTTTTTTGCTCCTGCCGTTGGCTGATGCTTTTGGTCAATTCGACGATAGCTTTAATCAGTGTTTCATTCAGGTTTTCCAGCTCGGCGACCCGTGCCGACTGCGCTGCCGCATGTTCATTACCTATGCTGGCCTGATCTTTCCAGGGATGCTCAAGCGCTCCGCAAACCGGGCAAGGCTGATCTTCCTGTAACAAGGAACGGAACTGTTCTGCGTTTTTATGCGTCGTTGCCTGTATCAGCTCCAAGGCCTTTTTTGCCTCGGTCAGAGCGATGCCGTTAGCCATCTGCTGCTGGTTTAAGGTTTGCAGTTGCAGCGTGCTTTCATTAATCGTCTGTTCGGTGGCGGCCAGCTGATCCGTATCCTGCTTGATAGCCTGTTGCAGCTCCTGCGCATCGTTCGCCAGATTCAGAGCCCGCGTGATCTGCTCGCGCTTGATTTCAAGCGCGTCTTTTGAGCGATGCAGGTCTTCGAGAGATTGCTTACTGTCCTGTGTTTTCAGTTGCGCCAACGCCTGTTGATGCAGTTCCAGTTTTTTGTGACTGTCATCAATCGCAAGCTTTAGCTCTGCCAGGCTGTGTTCATCCTTGGTCACCGCCAGCCTTAACTGCTCCGCTTTGAGTGCATCGTCCGTTTTCCGGACGTTCAAGGTTTGATAGCGCTCCAGCTCGGCATCCCAACGGCTCCATTCGGCTGAGATGGGTTTAATCGCCTGATTTTGTTCCAGCCAGAGATTAAGCTGTTGCAGCGCCGATGTTTGTTCGGCCTGCCGATTTAACAGGGCCTGATGTTCTTTTTTGGCGCCGTCCAACGCTTGAAGCAATTGATTTTCTTCTGCGGACAACGTGCCGACAGCTTTCCGGATAACATCGATACGGGTATCCAAGGCCCGCGCTTTAATTAATACCGGTTGCGCCTGCTGCTGTTGCTGTTCGGCTTCGGCTAACGTACCTGCCAGAGTGCTGAGCTGTTCCTTTGCCGTTTGCAGTTTTATGTCAGCGGCGGCTTGCTGATCGACGCTGTCTTTGAGTTTTTGTTGGGCATCAAGGTGCTCGGCGTTTGCCGTTTGGTACTGAGCTAACAGAGGCCTTAAAGGCTGCGCGGCTTCGACTTTTTGCATGAGTTGCCGCCCGGTTTCTGCCGCATCCCACGCTTGTTGGCTGCCGGTAAGAATGTCACGGGCAACTTGCTCGGCTTCTTGCAGCTTTTTCAATTCGGCATACCAATCGATGATTTTTTGGTTGCTTGAGATTTGTTGATCCAGATCGGCCAACTGGGCTATGAATTGATCCCGTTGCTGTTCCAGCAGTTGCCGGGCTTCTTCATCCAGCGGGATTTGATCCTGCATTCGGATTGTAATCAGGTTTAGCGCGTCTTTTTCCTGTCTGGCCCGATCGAATGCGGCGATGGACAGTTCGGAATAAAGTTCGGTGCCGGTGATGCGCTCCAGCAAACTGGAACGCTCGTCTTTTTTGGCTTTCAAGAACGCGGCAAAATCGCCCTGAGCCAATAACACCGAGCGGCGGAACTGGTCGAAGTTAAGGTCGATCAGTTCGCTGATTGTTTCCAGCGTGTTTTTCTTGCCTTGGCCGATGCGCTGGCCGTCGTCAATCTTGCTCAACGTGACTTCCTGCGACTGCAAGCGCCCGTCCGCTTTGCCTCGGGCTTTGCTGACTTCCCAGCGCGCGCGGTAGTGATGCTTGTCCTTGCCGATAAAATCCACTTCGGCATACGCGTTGCTGGTGCCCCGGCGCAGTATCGAGCGCACGTCAGTACTGACCACCCTCAGGTTTTCATCCTCGTCTTTATGGCCGACCGCAAAACCGTGACCGTCCGGCAGACGCGGGATTTTGTCGTACAGCGCCAGACACAAGGCGTCCAGGATCGTGCTTTTACCGGCGCCGGTTTGTCCGGTAATGGCGAATAATCCGGCCTGCTCCAAGGGACCTGCATTCAGTAAAATCTCGAACGGCTCGGCAAGGCTGGCAAGATTTTTTCCGCGTATCGCTAAAATGCGCATTATTCGCTTCCTTGCAGGCTTTCAACCAGCTCATTAAACAATGCACTCATGGCTTCGGGCGCGTCCTGGTCATATTTGTTTTGATAGCAGCGCTGGAAAACATCCAGCGGTTGCAGTTCTTCCAGGCGTTCTTCGATTTTTAAATCGGCAAGGCTTTTTTCGCTGCCGCTGTAAGCAGTGGATATTTTCAATAAGCGCACCGGTAGTTTGGAGATGACTTCTTCAATCTGCTGCCGCAATCCCGGCTCGGGTTTTTCCAGTCTGATGCGCAATTCAAGCAGCGGCCGTTGCTCGATCGGCAAATCATCAAGAATCAGGTTTTCCAAGTGTCCGATCACCTCAGACAAAACGGCAAAATCTTTGCTGTTGGGAATCCTGAGCAATTGAACGCTACGGGGGATTTTAACGGAGACGGTTTCAACCGGCTGCCCGGCCCGAACATCGACTTGGACAACTTGATGCAAATAATCGGTTTCATCAAACGATAGCGGAATCGGCGAACCGCTGTAACGAATATGCTCGTTCGAGCCGACTTTTTGTGCCAAGTGGAGATGGCCTAAGGCCACATAAGCAATGTCATCGGGAAATAATTCAACCGGCAGCGCATGCTGGTTGCCGCCCAGTATTTTGCGCTCGCTTAATTCGGACACTGCGCCGTTGACCATATAGCAATGCCCGGTCAGGATCAGGCTTTCTGTGTTGCTTGCCTTTTGTTGCAGCTGCGAAAACAGTTCGGCATACAGCGTTTTCATGCCGGAGATTAACGGATCGGTGTCTTGCTCACCCGTTGGTAAATCAGCATTACGTAAAAACGGCATGGCTCCGCACCAGGCTTTAATCTCGCCCGTCGCATTGGTCAGAGGAACCAGCAAGCGCTCCCAATCGATATTGCCCAGTTCACCGCGCGACAAGCCGCCGACCACGGTAACGCCCAGCGCATTGAGAATGGGTGATGGCGCATCCAGGCGTGAAGCGGAATCGTGATTGCCGCCTATTAAAATAATATTCAGATTCGGCAGCCGGGTTCTGGCTTTGACCAGAAAGTCATAAAGCTGAGATTGCGCGGCGGAGGATGGATTTGCCGAATCGAAAATATCACCGGCAACAATCAACGCGTCGGCCTGTTTGTTGTGCATTTCATCCAGCAACCAGTCCAGGAAATGCTGATGTTCCAGTTGCCTCGATACGCCATGCAGGTGATGACCGAGGTGCCAGTCTGCGGTGTGAAATATTCTTAACATTGGTTGCCTGTTTTAAAGGGTTTAATGGTAAGCAATATAACAAAGAAAAGCTGTCTGTAGCGGATCAATCTTTTTAACCGGCAAAATTGCTCCAATGTTCGGGAAGCCTTATCGTGAGAAACCTTGACGATGGCCGGTTATTTAAGCTGCAAAGCAAGCGTTGAACTCCGGCATCAATGTTTTTTGGAGTACAAAACTTGCGTTGTCCGTTCAAAATCGGCTTTGCAGTTCCAATCAGACGTTACGAATGGGGGGAAGACGGTTGCTCAGCGAGGGAAATTTCAGGTGAACGATGGGCGTCGTTTATGCTAATTGTTTAACCGTTTTGCATCTGGGATAACCGGTACATCCCCAGAACTGTTTACCTTGATTGGCGCCTTGCCGCGCAGTTCGCAATGTCATTGGCATGCCGCATTTTGGGCATGAATTATCATCTTGCCGCTGTTTTTCCTCGACCAGTGTTTTGACATGCCTGACATGATCGACATGGGTTCTAATTGATGGCTTTAACCGGCCGGACTGAATTTTGGCGCAAATGGACAGAACATCACTATCACTTAGCATGACCTGCATTTTGCTTTTTATAAAGCGGATATAGCCGCCCATATAAACAACATTGTCCGGCATTGCTGTTTTGAAAGTGCTGTCGCCGACAAAGACAACAACCGAAAACACCTTATCCGGTTCGAGTCCGAGAGCAGACCGCAATGTCTCGGTGCGTTTGTAGTTCTGATGTAGCGGATTTTGGAATTTGCTCGTGTGCCGGTATATCTTCTGAGTCCATATTTTTTGTTGAGTACCACCGAATATCCAGCCCTTCATGTTCTTGGTCTCGATCACAAAGACACCGTGCCGCGACACAATGATGTGGTCGATTTGGGTGCTTCCGTCCTCTGTTGGTAATGTTACGTTCTTAAACAACGTGTAGATTTTCTTGTCCAGAAAGAACTTTGCTGCCTGGTTAACCTGAAACTCGCCAAACATACCTTTCATGAAAGGCGATTTCAGAAAAGCAATGAGTAAAAGCAGTGGAATCACCCACCAGTAGGCGCTTATTATTTGGCTGAACATTTGATTAACGATTGATGATGTGTTCATATAAAGAAATCCTTAGATTGATTTGGGGGCATCGGTTAAAAAGCTAATCATCGTTAATTCGCTCAAAAACAAACACCCAAGATAGGTGGCCAGTAGGATGCGGTGACGCTAGGAACCGCATCGTTCGCGATTGATGCGCTTCACTGCGTTCAGCACATCCTACGGCCCTGCAAATTACGTCTTACCGCGATAAAGTCAGATCATGCAGAGATTTATAATTGTTTATTTGCAGTTTGCGAATCATGCTGTGTTATTTTTACCGACTGATATAGTGGCTAAATCATAACATAGCCTAAAGTTCATTCGTGTGAATGGCTGAGGAACCAAATCTAACATGCCAATATTTTTAGCGTATATGTCGGGTCACGCTACGCTAACCCGACCTACATCTATCTATTTTGAAAAATTTCGTGCTTTTTGTGTTTTTTGTGTTTTTCGTGGACACAATGATTTTTTTAGTTCAAGAAAGCCCCAAAACATCCTGCATATCGTACAAACCGCTGTCCTTATCAGCCAGCCAAACCGCCGCCCTGACCGCGCCGTTGGCAAAGGTCATACGACTGGTGGCTTTATGGGTGATTTCCACCCGCTCGCCGTCGTCGGCAAACATGACGGTGTGCTCTCCGACGATGTCCCCGGCGCGTATGGTTGAAAAGCCGATGGTTTTTCTGTCGCGTTCGCCGGTATTGCCTTCCCTGCCGTAAATCGCGCAGTCTTTTAAATCGCGGCCTAAGGCATCGGCTATCACTTCGCCCATGCGCAATGCGGTGCCGGATGGCGCATCGACTTTATGCCGGTGATGGGCCTCGATTACTTCAATATCGGTGTAATCACCCATGACTTTGGCGGTCATCTCCAGCAATTTAAGCGACAGGTTGACGCCGACGCTCATGTTGGGAGCCATCACGATCGCCACGTCTTTCGCCGCCTCAGAAATAAGGGCTTTTTGCGCATCGCTGTAACCGGTGGTGCCGATGACCAGCTTTTTTCCGGCCTGCCGACAGGTCTCGATAAAGGCCATTGAGGCATCGGGGCGGGTAAAATCGATCAATACGTCGAATTGATCGACAACGGACGCCAAGTCATCGACAACTTTAACGCCGACCACGCTGATACCGGCCAATTCACCCGCGTCGCGGCCTATGGCGAGACTCTCGGGACGGGAGACGGCAACGGCCAATTCGGCCTTTTTATCCAGCGCCGCCGCTTTAATCAAGCAAAGGCCCATGCGACCCGACGCACCTACTACAGCAATACGCATCATGACTTATCCTGTTAGTTTATCGAAAAAGCTTTTTACGCCGTCAGTCCATGAAGACTCTTGCGGACTGTGATGTTTACCGCCGCCGGATAAGGATTCGCTGAGCTGCTCAACCAAGGCTTTTTGTTCTTTGGTCAGATGTACCGGTGTTTCAACCTGTACTTTGCACAGTAAATCGCCAACCGGGCCGCCTCTGACCGGCTTGACGCCTTTGCCGCGCAGCCTGAATAATTTCCCGGTTTGCGTTTCGGCAGGGATTTTCAACAGCACTTTGCCATTCAAGGTCGGCACTTCCAACTCGCCGCCCAAGCAGGCGGTAGGAAAGCTGATCGGCACTTCGCAATATAAATTCGCGCCGTCGCGGGTAAAAATCTGATGATCTTTTACCTGAACCTGAACGTAAAGATCGCCTGCCGGGCCGCCGAACTCTCCGGCTTCGCCTTCTCCAGCCAGACGTATGCGATCGCCGGTATCGACACCCGCCGGGATTTTTGCGGACAGGGTTTTATTTTCCTGGACTCGCCCCTGACCGTAACACGCACCGCAAGGGTCTTTGATCTGTTTGCCGGTACCGCGGCAGGTTGGACAGGTTTGTTGAACCGAAAAGAATCCCTGTTGCATCCTGACTTGGCCGTGGCCGTGACACGTTGAACAGATAACGGGACTTGAACCTTTTTTGGCGCCGGAACCGCTACACTCGCCGCAGGCGACCAGCACCGGCACGCGGATTTTGGCATCGGTGCCGAATACGGCTTCTTCAAGCGTTAATTCCAGGTTGTAACGCAGGTCCGAGCCACGCTGAACGTTGCTTCGCTGTTGTTGTCTTCCTCCGCCGAAAATATCTCCGAAAATATCGCTGAAACTTTCACCGCCGCCGAAGCCGCTGGAACGTCCGCCGCCCATCGAAGGATCAATTCCGGCATGGCCGAACTGGTCGTAAGCGGAACGCTTTTTAGGATCCGATAAAACTTCGTAAGCTTCTTTAATCTGCTTAAACTTGGCCTCAGCTTCCACCGGATTGTCTTTATTCCTATCCGGATGATGCTTCATCGCCTTGCTGCGATAGCTTTTCTTAATTTCTGCATCACTGGCGTTTCTGTCTACACCGAGAAGCTTGTAAAAATCTTCTTTTGCCATGGTTCAATAGTCTATTGTTGGATTTTGGTGATTATCATCTGATTTTGTCCGAGATACTCGTAAAGAGGATAAGAGACAGGTTACTAAACCGCAAAAAGAACACGAAGGGACACGAAGTTTTTTTCTTCGCGAGCTTCGTGTTCTTCGTGGTTTTATGCCTTAAGTTAATGCATAGGGGGTAAGCTACCCCCTACCTACATTTTACTTCTTATCGTCATCTTTAACTTCTTCAAACTCGGCATCGACAACACCGTCATCCGCCGCATGATGCTCTGAAGAAGCATGAGCGCCGGACGCTTCATCTTCAGACGCTGATTTTTGTGCATAAACGCGTTCGGCCAGCTTACCGGACAACTCGGTTAAGTCATTCGTTTTGGCTTCAATTTCCGTTTTATCATCACCTTTAACCGCGGCTTTCAGTGCCTCAATCGCATGTTCGATGCTGGTTTTTTCCTCGGCGCCGACTTGATCGCCCAGTTCTTTCAGTGATTTTTCAGTCGCGTGAATCATTCCGTCCGCATGGTTGCGAGCATGGACCAATTCTGTCAGTTTGCGGTCTTCATCAGCATGTGCTTCGGCATCTTTAATCATGCGTTCAACTTCATCATCCGATAAACCGCTGGAGGCTTTGATAACAATCGATTGTTTTTTGCCGGTCGCCTTGTCTTTGGCCGACACGTTCAATATACCGTTGGCATCAATGTCGAATGCAACTTCAATTTGCGGAATGCCGCGCGGCGCTGGCGGAATATCGGCCAGGTCAAAACGTCCCAGCGATTTATTCGCCGCCGCTTTTTCGCGCTCGCCTTGCAATACATGAACGGTCACTGCGGTTTGATTGTCGTCCGCCGTAGAGAACACTTGCGATGCATTGGTCGGGATCGTGGTATTTTTCTCGATCAGTTTGGTCATGATACCGCCCATTGTCTCGATACCCAGCGATAACGGGATAACATCCAGCAACAACACGTCTTTAACGTCGCCCGCCAAAACACCCGCCTGGATCGCCGCGCCTAAAGCGACCGCTTCATCAGGGTTAACGTCTTTACGCGGTTCTTTGCCGAAAATGGCTTTTACCATTTCCTGCACTTTCGGCATACGGGTTTGACCGCCTACCAAAAT
>Ga0123399_1031828_pt1 | contig 20061 bp, 15 predicted proteins | sample T5LHNH4metaT_FD_89927 | JGI IMG/M metagenome (GOLD analysis project Ga0123399, IMG submission 89927) | Methane-oxidizing artificial microbial communities from Washington, USA to study methane cycling - T5-LHNH4 metaT (Metagenome... | ecosystem: Engineered > Modeled > Simulated communities... | reverse complement strand
CCCGCCGGCATGGACATGGCGCTGGGGCGCCCAGACTTCGATCATCGCCGGCGTTTCGGCGACGGCCGCCGCCGCTTCGGCGGGCGCTTCCAGGATTGCCGGCGCCTCGGCGACCGTCTCCGCCGCTTCGGCCGGCGCCTGCGCGACGGCGGGCGCGGCTTCCGGCTCGACCTCGCCCGGGGCCGCCTCGGCGGCGGACGCTTCCACGCTTTCCGGCGCCGTTTCCTCGGCGGGCGCCTCGTCGCTCGCAGGCTTCGGCGCGATCGGCTCCATCGAGGCCGCCGGGATCAGCGGCGCCGTGATCGCCGGGCCCGGGCGCTGCGCCGGCGCATAGCCGAGCGATTTCAGGATCGAGGAAAAGGCCTCGCCCGAGCAGCCGGTGAGGGAGGTCATGGCCACGGTGACGACGAAGCCCTCGCCGTCCGCCGCGCCGGGGGGCGGATCGCCCGCCGTCACGCCGGGCTTGTAGGCGATGGCGGGTCGGATGAGGTCGGCCAGGCGCTCCAGAATGTCGACGCGCACCACCCGCTCGCCGCAGACGCGGAAGCCGGCGGCGCGATAGAAGCCCTTATGGATCGACGGGTCGGCCGCGAAGGAGGTGCGGCCCGACGCCGCGAGATGCGGCACTTCCTCCAGCCCCTTCACATTGTCGAGTCCGCCATGCTGGAGCGCCCATAGCAGCGAGGCGAGCGCGCGCGGCGCAGGTTTCAGGAGCAGCGGCAGATAGATGTGATAGGCGCCGAAGCGCACGCCGAGCTTGCGCAGCGCGCCGCGGTCTTCCTGCGAGAAGGCTTTCACTTCTTTCGCGACGCGGGCGCGGTCGAGGACGCCCAATTCTTCCGCGAGCTGGAAAGCGACGCCGCGCGTCACGCCTTCGAGCCCCTCGCTCTTTTCGAGCGCTTCGAGCGGCCCGAGCAGCTTCTTCACATGCTGGGCGAGCCAGAGGTTGAGGCGATTCTGGACCTTTTCCAGCGCCGCGCCGGTCAATTGCTCGTCCGCCAGGACGCGGGTCGTCGGCGTCAGGACGCCCGCCCCGGCGGCGATCTTGGCGACGGGCTCGCCGAGCCAGCGGATGACGCCGTCATTGCCGAGCACGAAAGCGTCGTCCACGGCGTCGAAGACGCGGGTCGCGCGCGCCTCGAACTCCCCGGCCAGCGCCTTCTGGGCCGCGGCGTTCAGGGCCTTGGCGGCTTCCCCCGCCGCGCCCGGGTCCGGCGTGAAGCGGAAGCCCTGGAGGCTTCCGACATGCTGGCCTTCCACCAGGACGTCGCCGGCGGCGTTAATTTCGGCTTCGAGCATCGCATTCTCTCTTAAACGGCGCATCAGCACGCTGGTGCGGCGATCGACGAAACGCTGCGTCAAACGGGCGTGCAGCGCGTCGGACAGGCTGTCCTCTACCCGACGCGCGACGCTCTGCCAATGCTCGGCGTCGTCGAGCCAGCCGGAGCGGTTGGCGATGAAGCTCACCGTGCGCACCTGCGCGAGGCGGTTCGACAGCGTGTCGATGTCGCCGTCCACGCGGTCCGCCGCCGCAATATGCCTGGCCATCCAGTCGGCCGGAATCCTGCCCCGCCTCGCGATGAAGCCGAAGACCGACAAGGCGAGATCGGCATGGGCCGCCGGAGACGTCTTCCGGTAATCGGGAATCTGGCAGGCTTCCCACAGGCGCGCCACATCGGCCGGGGCCTTGGCGTTGCGCTGCGCGATTTCGTCGCGGCTCGCCGCTTCGAGCGTCGCCTGATCGACCGCGATCGGCGCGCGGACGAAGCGCGGATGGTCCGGCGGCTCGTCGAGCGAGCGGAGGAGGCCGGCGATGGAGGAGAAGTCCAGCTCGCTATTGCGCCATTGGAGGAGCTGGACCGGATCGAAGCGGTGATCCTCCAACTGCTCGATCAGCTCCTCCTCGAAGGGCGGGCAGCGTCCCGTCGCCCCGAAGGCGCCGTCGCTCATATGCCGGCCCGCGCGCCCCGCGATCTGGCCGAATTCCGCCGGGGTCAGCCGGCGATAGCGCCAGCCGTCGAATTTCCGGTCCGAGGCGAAGGCCACGTGGTCCACGTCGAGATTGAGGCCCATGCCGATGGCGTCCGTCGCGACGAGATAGTCGACGTCGCCGGACTGGAAGAGCTCGACCTGGGCGTTGCGCGTTCGGGGCGAGAGGGCGCCGAGCACCACGGCCGCGCCGCCCCTCTGGCGCTTGATCCATTCCGCGATGGCGTAGACCTCCTCGGCCGAGAAGGCGACGATGGCGGTCTTCGGGGGCAGCCGGGAAATCTTCTTGTCGCCGGCGAAAGTGAGCCGCGACAGGCGCGGACGGGCGAAGATCGGCGCGCCGGGAAAGAGCTCGCGGATCATCGGCTCCATGGTTCCGGCGCCGATCAGCAGCGTCTCCTGCCGGCCGCGCCAGCGCAGCAGCCGGTCGGTGAAGATGTGGCCGCGATCGAGGTCGGCGGCGAGCTGGATCTCGTCGATCGCCAGGAAATCCACATCGACGTCGCGCGGCATGGCCTCGACGGTCGAGATCCAATAGGCCGGCGCGCGGGGCTTGATCTTTTCCTCGCCCGTGATCAGCGCGACCGCCCCATCGCCGATCCGAGCCACGACGCGGTTATAAACCTCGCGCGCGAGCAGCCGCAGCGGCAGGCCGATGACTCCCGTCGGGAAGGACAGCATCCGCTCGATGGCGTGATGCGTCTTGCCGGTATTGGTGGGACCGAGAACCGCCGCCACTCCACGGGCGGCGGCGCGGCTTCCAGGCGGGAGCGGCGGCATGGACGTTGTCGCTTCTGTCGTTCTTGATCCCGGACGCCTGGAAGTCGGAGCGCCGCCGTCTCATAAAGGAACTTTCGGCGGCGCGCGACTTTACCTTTTGAACAGCGCGCGAACGAATCGCGGCCGAATCGCTGACTCGCGACGAGTCATGCTCTGTTCCAACATCATATAGGATTTTTTGAGAGTTCCGCCTCAAGAACTTGTTATGGGCCGGCTCGAAAGCCGTGTCGCCGGCGCGCGGCGTACGGACTCCGCCGGGCCTTTTTGTCAATGCGCGGAATCGGGCGCGGTTTCGGCGCCGCGTTAAGCTTCCGGAACAGGCGGGAACGGAGCCGGCACGAATCGCTGATGACCCCGCGTTGGCGGTTCGTTCAGCGAGATGTCGCGTTTGGATGAGCGTGTCGGCGCGACATCTGGCGGGGTCTGCGCGCGGCCCCGGCGCGAAAGCGCCGTCCCGGCGGCGCGCTCCTTAACGCTCTGTGCGAATGTGGGACGCGCCTATGCGGCGCCGCGGCGCCGCCTGTGGAAAAAGCGACCCTTTCTTCGTCCCGAAGCGCGTTAACGAATCGCGCGCGGCTCCCGCCGTCGCCACCGCTTTCCCGTCAGTTCTGGCGTCTTGGGCCGGAAATCCTTACGCCCGATAAGCCAAGCATTAACCAGTCGGAAGCCATAATGCGAAGAAGCCGACGACGCGCGACCGCGCCGCCGGCGACCGGCCGGACGCGTATCCGGCGCGAGCGGATCTGTGGCGACTCATGAAGGTAGTGATGCTGACCGGCGGTCTGGGCACGCGTCTCGCGGAAGAGACGTCCGTACGCCCCAAGCCCATGGTCGAAATCGGGGGTCGCCCGATCCTCTGGCACATCATGAAGATCTACTCGGCGCACGGCTTCAACGAATTCGTGCTGTGCCTGGGCTACAAGGGCTATTTCATCAAGGAGTTCTTCTCCAACTACTTCCTGCATATGTCTGACGTCACCTTCGACATGCGCACGCGCGAGATGGAGGTGCATCGCGGCAACGCCGAGCCCTGGCGCGTCACCCTCGTCGACACGGGCGACCAGACGATGACCGGCGGCCGCCTGAAGCGCGTGATCGACTATGTAAAGGACGACGACGTCTTCGCGCTCACTTATGGCGACGGCGTCGCCGACATCGATCTCTCCGCGGAGCTCGCCTTCCATCGTTCGCACGGCAAGATGGCGACGGTCGCCGCCGTGCGGCCCGAAATGCGCTTCGGCGCCATGACGCTCGACGGCGAGCGCGTGACGACCTTCGCGGAAAAGCCCGTCGCCGAAAGCGCCTTCGTCAATGGCGGCTTCTTCTTTCTCTCGCCGAAAGTCGGCGACCTCATCGAGGGCGACGCCACGATTTGGGAGCGCGATCCCTTGATCTGGCTCGCCGCCAATGACGAATTGCGCGCCTTCCGCCACAACGGCTTCTGGCGGCCGATGGATACGCTGCGCGACAAGCTCTACCTCGAAGAGCAGTGGAACTCCGGTCAAGCGAAATGGAAAATCTGGTGATCTCATCCGCATTCTGGCTGGGCAAGCGCGTCTTCGTCACAGGCCACACCGGCTTCAAGGGCGCATGGCTCGCCCTCATGCTCTCGCGCCTCAACGCCCGCGCCACGGGCTATGCGCTGGAGCCGCCGACTGAGCCCAATCTCTTCACGCTCGGAAATGTCGCCGATCATATAGACGACATGCGCGGCGACGTGCGCGATCTCGAAACGCTGATGACCGCGATGCAGGCCGTCGCGCCGGAGATCGTCATCCACATGGCGGCGCAGCCGCTGGTGCGCGAATCCTACGCCGATCCCGTCGGCACCTATGCGACCAATGTGATGGGCGCGGTGAACGTGCTCGAAGCGGCGCGAAAGACGGAAAGCGTGCGCCTCGTCCTCGTCGTCACGACGGACAAATGCTATGAGAATCGCGACTGGGTCTGGGGCTATCGCGAGACCGACGCGCTCGGCGGGCGCGACCCTTATTCGAACAGCAAGGCCTGCGCGGAGCTCGTCGCGAGCGCCTATCGCGACAGTTTTTTCCGCGCCAGGAAGAATGTCCGCATCATTTCCGCGCGCGCCGGCAATGTCGTTGGCGGCGGCGATTTCGCGGCCGACCGCATCGTGCCCGACGCGCTGCGCGCCTTCGTGGCGGGACGTCCGCTGAAAGTGCGCAATCCCAAAGCCGTGCGCCCCTGGCAGCATGTTCTGGAGCCGCTCGCGGGCTATCTGTCGCTGATCGAAAAGGCGATGACGGCGTCGCCGGAGCGCGCGGACGATTTCGACGGCGGCTTCAATTTCGGGCCCGGCCCGGCTTCCGAGCAGAGCGTGGAGTCCTTGCTCACGCATTTCATCTCGGCCTGGGGGTTGGAGGCCCGTTGGGAGAAGGACGGCGACCAGCATCCGCATGAAGCGCGGCTCTTGCGGCTCGACACAGCCAAGGCGCGCGAGACGCTGGGCTGGACGCCGCTTCTCGATTTCGAGCAGACGACGCAATGGACGGCGCAGTGGTATCGCGCCTTTGTCGACAAGGCGGACGTCCTGGAGACGACCTTGCGGCAGGTTGACCGCTATCTCGGCCAGCGCGTGCGCCTCACCTCGCCCTTCCCGCGTGGGGAGGCCAATGACGAGGCGCGCCGGGCGCCCGCCCGCCGAGATGCGGGGGCGAGCCAATGAAGGTCTTCCTCACGGGGGCGACGGGCTTCCTGGGCGCCGCGGTCGTAAGGAGCCTACTCGCGTCCGGCGCTGAATGCGCCGTGCTGGCGCGTCGTCCCCTCGCCGAGACGCGGCTGGAGACGCTCGCGCCGCGCCTCGCGCGAATCGCCGGCGATTTGCGCCAGAGCGAAAGCTATCGCGCGGCGCTCGCCGCTTTCGCGCCCGATGTCGTGGTCCACGCCGCCTGGGCGGGCGCCGACGGCGCGCATTACGACGATCCCGCGCAATTCGAAAATGTGACGGCGACGGCGCGCTTGGTCGAGGCGGCGATCGACAGCGGCGCCAAGGCGATCGTGGGCGTCGGCTCGCAGACCGAATACGGCCCGAAATCCGGCGCCATATCGGAGCGCGACGCGGCCAATCCGACGACGCTCTATGGAATCGCCAAGCTCGCCGCCTGTCGCGTCCTGCTTGCGAAATGCGAGGCGCATGGGCTGCGCGGCGCATGGGGCAGGGTCTTCTCCATCTATGGCGCCGGCGACGACGACCGCCGCTTCCTGTCGATGCTGATTCACGCGTTTCGCGCCGGGCGTTCGCCCGACCTCACTCCATGCGAGCAGCTTTGGGACTTTCTCCATGTCGACGACGCGGCGGCGGCGATCGCGGCGTTGGTCAAAACGCCGGCGTGCGGCGTCTACAACATCGGCTCGGGAGACGCCGTTCGTCTGCGCGATCTGGTGCTGGAGCTGCGCGACCGCCTGGCGCCGAGCGTCGAGATCGGCTTCGGGCGACTGCCTTATCGCCAGGATCAGGTCATGCGCCTGCAGGCGGATATTTCGCGGCTGAGAGCGGCGACGGGCTGGTCGCCAAAAATTTCGCTCGCCGACGGGCTCGACGCCACCCTTTCGGAACCGGCGGCGGCGCGTCTGGCGCCCGAGGCCGCGGCATGAGCGGCGCGCGGAAATGGGCGCCGGAAGCGCGTCGTCGGCTGTTCGCCGCGGCGACGCGGATCGACTCGCTGCGGGGCGAACGCTTCGTCAGGTTCCTTCTCGTCGGCGCGATGAACACGCTCTTCGGCTATGCCGTTTTTTGCGCCGCGCTCGCCGTGACGGGCCGGTCGGTCCTTTCGCTCGCCGTTTCCTGGATTATCGGCGCCATGTTCAATTTCCGCACCACCGGCCGGCTGGTCTTCGGCTCGACCGACTTGCGTCTCGTGACGCGCTTCATCAGCGTCTATGTCGCCGTCTTCTCGATCAACGCAGCGTCCCTGCGCGCGCTGGAATCGACCGGCCTCGCCTCGGCCCTGGCGGCGGCGATCCTCACGCCCTTCATGGCCGTGCTGAGCTATCTCGCGATGCGCGATTTCGTCTTCTCGGATCAAAAGGACCGCGCGGCATGAAGACCATCTCCATCGTCACGCCCTGCTATAATGAGGAAATGAATGTCCGCGAGTGCCACGCCGCCGTGAGGGCGCTGTTCGACGGACCGCTGAGGAATTATCGCCGCGAACATATCTTTTGCGACAACGCCTCGACCGACGGCACGCTGGCCATCCTGAAAGAGATCGCCGCCGCGGACACGGATGTGAAGGTCATCGGCAATGCGCGCAATTTCGGGCCCTTGCGCTCCAACTACAATGGCGTGATGGCGGCGACCGGCGACGTCGTGCTGCTGTTTCTCCCGGCGGACATGCAGGACCCGCCCCATCTCATCCCGCGCTTCGTCGAATTATGGGAGGCGGGGAACGAAATCGTCTACGGAATTCGCAAGGAGCGCGAGGAAAGCTGGCTGATGCGCGCCGTGCGCGGCGTCTACTACCGCGTTCTCACGGGTCTCTCGGATCTCGCCGTGCCGCCCGGCGTCGGCGATTTTCAACTCGTCGACCGCAAGGTCGTGGAGGCGATGCGCCGGATCGAAGACGCCTATCCCTTCATGCGCATGATGACCTTCGAATGCGGCTTCAAGGCCGTCGGCGTGCCTTATACCTGGGTGCGGCGCAAGCGCGGCCTTTCAAAATACACGCTCGCGCGCCTGATCGAAGACGGCATGAACGGCCTCGTCACCTTCACGGCGGCGCCGTTGCGGCTGCTGCTGTTCCTCGGCTTCGGTCTCGCCGCGCTCTCCCTCGCCTACGCCCTGTTCAATCTCGTGCTGGGCCTCCTCTACTACAAGAAACTTGCGCCGCCGGGGACGATGACGATCATCACCGCGCTCTTCTTTTTCGGCGGCGTGCAGCTTTTCTCCATCGGCGTGCTCGCCGAATATGTGCTCGCGATCTATTCGCAGGTGCGCCGCAAGCCCGTCGTCTTCGAGCGCGAACGCATAAATTTCTGACGCGCCCTGGAAGGAGCAATCATGAATTCGACGGCGCCGCGAGAGACATATATGCAGGCTGGGTCAACTGGCGCGGCGGCCGCGCTCGCCCCGGATGTCGCGCTGGAAACGGCGTCGCCCGCAGCCAAGCGGGCGCGGGCGTCCAATTTCGCGCTGGCGGTCGCCGCCGCTCTCCTGTTTATTTTGCCCAACGCCCTTTTCGCATCCGCCATGTCCCTCGTCCCGGCGGCGGCGGCGTGGGCCGGCTGCGCGGCGGCTTTCATGACGATCTGGCGCTTTTCGCCGGCTTTCGGCGGGAGGCTGATGGCGCGTCCGATCGACGCGCCTGTTTATGTTTCTTGCGCGGCGCTCGCCTTGGGACTGTGCCTGCTCGGCGGCGAGGGCCATTTCTTTTATTCGAACGCCGACTGGCTGATGCGCGACAGCGTGCTGGCGGACATCGTCCGCCGCGGCTTCGTCATCGGCTATCGCGACGGCGGCGTCGATTATTTTCTTCGCGCGCCGCTCGGCATGTATGTCCTGCCCGCGATCCTCGGGCGCCCCTTCGGCCTGGGCGCGGCGCATATGCTCATGCTGGCTCAGAATGCGCTTCTGCTGTCGGTCATTCTCTATTTCACGGCGCTGCTGGTCAGCGGCCGCAAGGTCCTCTTCTTCGCCGTCATGCTCGGCTTCAGCGGCATGGAGATCATTCCGGCCCTTTTCGCCCTGGCCAGCGAATGGCTGCGCAGCGGCGAGATCGTCCCGCTTCTGCAACTCGACGCCTGGACGAACCTTTTTGACTATTCGAGCTTCGTCGTGCTCGCCTTCTGGACGCCAAACCACGCTTTGCCGGGATGGTGGCTCGCGGTTCTGACCTTGCTCTATGCGCGGCGCGAAATCGATCTCGCCCTTTTCATCGCCTTCGCCGCCTGCTCGCTGTTCTGGTCGCCGCTTGCGCTGATGGGCGTCGCGCCTTTCGCGGCTTTGTTCGGCGTCGAAGCGCTTCTCGCGGGCCGCGCCTTGACGCGCCGTAATCTTCTTGCGGCCGGCGGCGGATTTTGCCTGCTCCCGATCGCCCTTTATCTCGTTCAGGACGCCGGTTCCGTGCCGCACGGCCTCATGCTGAACGAGCCGGGCTTTCTCGGGCTCTATGCGCTGTTTCTCATGATCGAGATTCCCCAGGCGGCGGCGGTTGTCGCGGGCTGGGAGGAAGTCGACGCCCGAGACCGGCGCATCATCGGTCTCGCGATCGCTCTTCTCCTTGTCATCCCATTCTTCAAGATCGGCGCCTTCAACGATTTCGTGACGCGCTCCTCCGTTCCGGCGCTCTTCATCCTCGCCTTCGCTTTCGCGGATCTTGCGGCGACTCCGACGCGCCTTCCTCCGAAGCTGTGCGCGGCCGTGATCGCAATCGTTCTGTTGTCGGCGAATACGGGACTTTTCGAATTACAACGCGCCTTCCTTCCGTCCTATCGGATCAGCGACTGCAATCTTCTGGTCGCCGCGTCGAAAGAGCAGCCATTCATTTTCCCCTCCAATTATCTCGCGCGCATGGCCGCCTTTCCGACCTGGATGCGACCGCCCGAAGAGCCCTTCCTGACGAAAGAGAAGCGCGTCTGCTGGCCGGATCATCCGCTCCTCGAGGATGAGCGCAAATGAAGATGATCGAAGCGATCGAACGGTCGGCGAAATTTTTCCGATCGCGTCCGCAGGATGAGAACGTCCGCGCCGCCACGCCCGGATCGAGCGCGACCGCGCGGCGAAGCGGGATCGAGTTGAGAAACGTCGATCTGTTCCGCTTCGTCGCCTTCCTTCTCCTTCTGCCGAACGCGATCTTCGCCTTTTCGTTTCGGGCGGCGCCCGGACTCGTGGTCCTGGCCGCTTGCATGACCGGGGCGGCGACGCTTTGGCGCAATCCGATCGCAAAGGACGGCCTCCTGGCCGCGCGCGTCGATCCCCGCACGCTTCTGGCCTGCGGGGGCGCGTCGCTGGCGCTTTGCCTGCTCGGCGGCGAGGGACATTATTTCTACGCGCCGCTGGATTGGCTGTGGCGCGACGCCGTGCTCGCCGACATTGTGAAGAATGGCGTCTCGACGCTTTATGAACAGAATGGGCAAGTCTATCTGTTACGCGCGCCGCTAGGCATGTATCTCACGCCCGGCGCGGTCGGCCTGTTCTTCGGGCTTCACGCCGCGCATATGGCGCTGCTGGCGCAAAACGCGCTGATCCTCTCGGCGGTCCTTTACTTCGCGGCGCTGCTGGCGCAGGTGAAGCGAACGCCTTTTATCGCCTTGCTCGTCGTCTTCAGCGGCGCCGACATCGTGGCGGCGCTCGTCGCCGAGATTCACGCCTTCCTGACGACGGGGTCCTTTCTGGAGTTTGTCGATCTCGAATGGTGGACCGCCTATTGGAGCAAATCGCCGCTCCAGTTCTCCAGCCATGTCACGCAGTGGTTCTGGGCCCCCAATCATATGATTCCCGGATGGTGGCTGGCGCTGCTGGCGCTGCTCCATGTCCGGCGCGAGGTGGATCTGGCCACATTCGGCGTCAGCTTTGCGGCCCTGGCCTTTTGGTCGCCATTGTCGATAATGGGGATCGCGCCTTTCATCGCGATGTTCGCGCTCGAAGTCACGCCGCGCGGACTGGCCTCGCCGCGCCTTGCCGGCGCCGCCGTCAGCGCCCTCGGATTTACGCCCATCCTGCTGTATCTCAGCCTCGACGCCAGCGCCGTGCCGCACGAAGTCCTGCTGGGGAAGCCCGGCTTCATCTTTCTCTATGTCGTCTTTCTCATCGTCGAATTGCCGCATGTCGGCGTCGTGGCCTACGCTTGGCCGCAAACGCCGCGAGCGGAGCGGCGCCTGCTGCTGCTCGCGATCGCTATTCTCTGCGTCGTTCCTTTCGTACGGATTGGCGAATTGAATGATTTCGTGATGCGCGCCTCGATTCCGGCCCTCTTTCTTCTCGGCTTCGCCTTTTCGCGAATCGCCGTTCTTACGCCGCGCGACAATGGGCCTTTCGCGACGGTCATCGGCGTCGTGGTCATTGTGACCTTCGCGATCCCGATGATGGCGTTCCAGCAATCCCTCCATGGCGCCTACGCCATCAGCGACTGCAGCTTCATCACAGCCGCCGCGAAATTGTCGCCTCGGCAAACGCCGATGAATTACCTCGCGCGGATCGAAACCGTTCCGGCCTCGCTGGCCGCCCCGGAGGGAACGCCGATCAAGGTCGAGAATCGTCAATGCTGGCCGGATCACCCGCTTCTGGAGCCGCAGCGCAGGTGACGCGCTCGGAGCGGGAGACCGCCCCGGCGTTTTGACGGCCGGCGGTCACGACGGGTAAAAGCCTCGTCTCGCGGAACGATTCGAGGCGGTTCATGGCGTCCATTATCGAGCGCATCAGCGTCGAGCTTTCGGCAAAACCCTGGCAGGTGGAGGCCGCGATCGGCCTTCTCGACGGCGGCTCCACGGTCCCCTTCATCGCGCGCTACCGCAAGGAGGCCACGGGCCAGCTCGACGATACGCAATTGCGCAAGCTCGAAGAGCGGTTGCGCTATCTGCGCGAGCTGGAGGAGCGCCGCAAGGCGATTCTCGAATCGATCGAGAGCCAGGGCAAGCTCGACGACGCGCTGAGGCGCGTGATCATGGAGGCCGACAACAAGGCGCGCCTCGAAGATATTTATCTCCCGTTCAAGCCCAAGCGCCGCACCAAGGCGCAGATCGCCATCGAGGCCGGCCTCGCGCCGCTCGCCGACGCGCTTTTGTCCTCGCCCGAGAAAGACCCGAGGGCGCAGGCGGAAGGCTTTGTCGACGCCGAAAAGAATGTCGCGACGATCGAGGCGGCGCTGGAGGGCGCGCGCGCGATTCTCGTCGAGCGCTTCGCCGAGGACGCCGACCTCATCGGCGCGCTGCGCGAAACTCACTGGCGGGAGGCCGTGCTGAAATCCAGGCCGCGCGCGGGCAAGGAGGCGGCGGCGGTCAAATATTCCGATTATTTCGAATTCTCGCAGCCCATCTCCAAGCTGCCCTCGCATCGCATTCTCGCGCTCTTTCGCGGCGAGAAGGAGGAGATGCTGGAGCTCGAAATGGCGCCGGAGGCCGAGCCGGGCGTGGGCGGCTATGAGAGCCGCATCGCGCGCCGCTACAATATCGAGGATCGCGGCCGGCCCGGCGACAAATGGCTGCTCGAGACCGCGCGCTGGGCGTGGCGCACCAAGATCGAGCTGCATCTCTCGGTGGACGCCCGTTCGCGCCTGTGGCGATTCGCGGAGGAAGAGGCGATTCGCGTCTTCGCCGGAAATCTGCGCGATCTCCTGCTTGCGGCGCCGGCCGGCGCGCGCGCGACGATCGGCCTTGATCCCGGTTTCCGCACTGGCGTCAAGGTCGCGGTGATCGACGCCACGGGCAAGATCGTCGCGACGACGGCCATCTATCCGCATGAGCCGCAGCGCCGCTGGGACGAATCGATCGCGACGCTGGCGAGCCTCGCGCGCCAGCACAAGATCGAATTGATCGCCATCGGCAATGGCACGGCCTCGCGCGAGACGGACAGGCTCGCGGGCGAGCTGATGTCGAAACATCCCGAACTGAAGCTCACCAAGATCGTCGTCTCGGAAGCGGGCGCCTCCGTCTACTCGGCGTCCGAATACGCGTCGAAAGAGCTGCCCGATCTCGACGTCTCGCTGCGCGGCGCCGCCTCCATCGCGCGGCGTTTGCAGGACCCGTTGGCCGAGCTTGTGAAGATCGAGCCGAAATCCATCGGCGTCGGGCAATATCAGCATGACGTCTCCGAGACGAAGCTTTCGCGCGCGCTGGACGCGGTGGTGGAGGACTGCGTGAACGCCGTCGGCGTCGACGTGAACACGGCCTCCGCGCCGCTGCTCGCGCGCGTGTCGGGCCTCGGCGAAACGCTGGCGGCGAATATCGTCGCGCATCGCGACGTCAACGGTCCCTTCCGCACGCGCGCCGCGTTGAAGAACGTGCCGCGCCTCGGGCCCAAGGCTTTCGAGCAGAGCGCCGGCTTCCTGCGCATCATCGACGGCGACGATCCGCTCGACCGCTCGGGCGTGCATCCCGAAGCCTATCCGCTGGTGCGCCGCATTCTCGACGCGGCGAAGACGGACATCAGATCGCTCATCGGCAATGCGAACGAATTGCGCCGGCTGAAGCCGGCGCAATTCGTCGACGAGACCTTCGGCGCGCCGACCGTCACCGACGTGCTCGCCGAACTGGAGAAGCCTGGCCGCGATCCGCGCCCGGCCTTCAAGACGGCGACCTTCCAGGAGGGCGTCGAGACGCTGAACGATCTGAAGCCCGGCATGACGCTCGAGGGCGTCGTCACCAATGTCGCGGCCTTCGGCGCCTTTGTCGATATCGGCGTGCATCAGGACGGGTTGGTGCACATCTCCGCCATGTCGAAGGAGTTCGTCAAGGACCCGCGCAGCGTCGTGAAGCCGGGCGACATCATCAAAGTGAAGGTCATGGAGGTCGACGCGCCGCGCAAGCGCATCTCGCTCTCCATGCGCCTCGACGACGCGCCGGGCCAGCAGGCCAAGGGCGGGCAAGGCCCGGGCCGCGACCAGAGCCGCCCGCGCGGCCCGCAGTCCGTTGGCGCGCCGCGCGGGGCGAAGCCGGCGGGCAATTCGCCGGGCGGGCTGGGGGAGGCATTGCTCGCGGCGATGAAGCAGAAAGGCGGACGCTAAAATTTTTCGACGAGATAGGGGACGAAGACGCTCGCGCCGATCGCGGCCGCGCCGATGGACGCCAGGAGCACGGCGCCGGCGGCGACGTCCTTCGCCTTCTTCACGGCGGGACTATATTGCGGCGAAACCACGTTGCAGACATGCTCGAAGGCGGTGTTCATCGCCTCCGCGACCCAGACGAAAGTCGTCGCCGCGATCAGCCAGCGCCAGTCCTCGGCGCGCGCATTGAGCGCCGCGCCGGCCGCGATCACGGCGAGCGTCGCGCCGGCATGGAGCCAGGCGTTGTGCTGCGTGCGCATCATGAAGGCAACGCCCTCGAAGGCGTAGGAAAAGCTCTTCAGCCGCGCGCGCGGAGAAAAGGCCGTGCGCTTTTCGCTCGGTTTCTCCGCATAGGGGCGCCAGGCGAGCGCATCCCCGCCTTCGGAACGCCGAAGATGGCGCAAGAGCCAGATGAGCGGCGCGAGGAGCGCGGCGAGAAGGGCGCAGCAGATCATGTTCGGGCCTTCAGGCGGCTGGGTGGACGAGAAGTTCGGTGCGCCCGTCCACGAGGAGACGGATAGGGGCTTCGCCTATGTCATCGGCTTCGATATTTTGCGTTTCATGCGCGCGCGCGACATATGCTCCGCCCGGTTTCAGCCCGCCGAGAGTCAGCGTCCGCAAGCCGGCGCCCGCGCCCGGATAGAGGACGGCGTAAAGCGCGCCGTCATTGGCGGTCGCCTTGGCTGGCAGGACGTCCGGATAGGCGGCGGCGGAAATGAAGGGACCGCTTCTCTTTGCGGGATGCGCGACGAGCCGGCGTAGAGAGCCGCTCGTCGCGCAGCGCGCGAACATTTCGACCGCATGCGCCCAGAGCGAGGCGCGGGGACGGTGGGCGACGCCGTCGCGAAGAACGCGCGGGCAATCCTCATCGAGCGCGCTCAAGAAACGCGCGGCCATATCGCGGTCGCCGAGTTCGACGGCGGCGGCCGCGCTCGCCGCATAGCCAGCGGCGCGCGAGAAGCGATAGTTGCCCGTATCGATCGGCCAATGCGGGCGCCGGATGTCTCCCTGCGAAAAGGCGCGTCGCGCCAGCAGCCATTGGCGCTCGGCGATGTCCGGAAAAAGCGCATCCAGATAGAGGCAGGGAAAGGTCTGCATGACCACGCCGCCGGTGATCGGCGCGCTCGCGCCGGTCAGGCTCGACAGAAAGGGCGTCAGGGCGCCGTCGGGCGCGATGAAATCATTCTCGAGCCCGGCGCGAAAGACGGGCGCGACGGCGTCCCAGTTCCTTTCGCCGCGCCGCGCGTCGAAGGCGCGGATCGCGCAGGCCGAGATCATATTGCAGAGCGGGTAGATCCAGTTCGGCTCGCAAGGCAGAAGGCCGAATGGAGAATTTTGAAAGCCCGTTGCGAGAATGCCGATGAGATCCTCATAGCGATAGGCATGCGCCGCTCCGCCCTGTTCGACGAAGCGCAGGCTCGCCGGCGCATCGAAAGAAGCTTCGCCCGACGACGCTTCGTAAAGCGCGATCTGCATCGCGAGAAAGCCGGTGAACATGATGTTGCCGCGCGGGATCGGATCTCCGCCGGGGCGCAAATGGCCGAGCAGATTCTCGTAGCGCCAATAGCGCCAGACCCGCGGGTCGAGCTGCTTCAGGACAAGCGCCCTTTGCGCCTCGGTCAGATAGGCGCGAAAGGCGGGGAGACGTTCGGCCTGCGCGATCGACAGGGCGTAAGACATGAAATTGAGCTGATAGCGAATGGCGGCCGTCTGATATTGGTCGATCCATTCGAAACCCTCGAACTTGTCGATGGGCTGCAAGGCGCGGTCGAGCAACAGTCTCAGAAGGCTCACATCGTCGAGCGACAATTCGGCATGGGCGATGGGCATGGGCTCGAAGGTCACGATCGGCGTGGCTTTCGCGAGATAGGCGTTCGCAACCTTGCGCCGCGTCAGCGCGCGCTGTCCGGAGACGATGGCGACGATGAGAGCGGCGTCCAGCAGCGTCAATATGACGATCGGCGCCGCTTGCGCGGTCTCATTGCTGAAAGCGCCGTCGCCGCAAAAGGCGGCGAGCAGCGCGGCGCCCAGCCAGGCGGCGACAGGCGCGACGACGGCGCCGGTCGCGAACCAGAGAAATAGCGCCAGACCGAAGGCCGCCGCGGCTCCGGCGGCCATTGCGAGATGCGGCCCGAAAGAGTCGCCGCCGGGAGCCGCCCAGAAGAGAAAGCCGGCGCCCGGCGCCGTCAAACCGAGAGAAAAGGCGCGCAGGCCGGGCGCGCTCGCCGTGAAAATCAGCGCCGAGGCGAAGGCGAGGACGGCTCCATAGGCCGCGAGCGCCGCTCCCAGCCGCCGTCGCGCGACGGGTCCCCAGATATTGTCGCGCTCGGGCAGGAGCAGAACGGACATGGCGGCTTCCTTTTGCTGGCGCCAATTACTTTGCAATACAGAGTTAATCGGCAAAAAAAGAGACAGGGTCAGGCGCCCGAGAGACGCGGCGAGGCGATTGCGGCGGCGCATCCGGCCTCCGCGTCCCGGACGACGCTTTCGAGCACTTTGAGATAGTCCAGGAAACGCTTGCGCCCGGATGTCGTGATCCGGCAGGTGGTGAGCGGCCGCCCGGCTTCGAACCGCTTGTCGATGGAGACGAGCCCATCCTCCTGCAGCACCTGCAAATGCCGGCTCAGATTGCCGTCGGTCAGGCCGCAAAGCCGCTTGAGCTCGGCGAAGGGAAGGCCCTTGGGATGCGCGACGAGCGACGTCAGCAGGCCGAGCCGCGCTTTTTCATGGATGACGCGGTCGAGCCCTTCATAGGAGAAGCGTCCGCTATCGGTCTCGTTCTTTGGCATTTTCGGCTCGATAGGCAAAATGGAGAATGGCCGCCGCGAGACATTGGCCGCCGAGGAAGGGCAGCGCCATTGCGAGCGGGGAGAAGGCGTCGGGTCCGGATGCGTATGTCAGACAGGCGAGCCCCGTTGCGAGATACCAGGCGGCGACGGCCGTCATCATGCCCGGCAGCGCCGCGCTTGCGGCGAAGACGCCGAGGCTCAGCATGATCTGCCACAGGCCGGGAAGCATCCAGGCGGCTTCGGGCGCGTGCCGAAGGATGGTGAGGCTGGTGAAGAGGCCCGCCAATCCCGCGGGCGCGAAAGCCCGAGCGGCGGCGCGCAGCATGTCGTTGGCCATGCCGCCATGGTTGCGCCGGGCGCGCCTGAAAGCCTCGGCCCCGATGACCGCCAAAGCGAGACAGGCGACCGAGGCCCAGAAGAGAATGTAATCGAGCGGCGCTTCCCCGGGCGCGGGAAGGAAAAGCGCCTGCGCGCGCCCTCCCGCCGCAGCGAGAAGGCCAGTCAGGACGAGCGCCTGCGGGCCGTAGCCGTGAAACTCGACGGACCGCGCGACATGGCCGCGGATCTCGGCGATTTCCAAAAGCGCTTTCTCGACGTCCATGCGCGCCTCGCTTTGCGCCCCTACTTTGTAAGACAAAGCATATTGCCGAACAAAGATCAGCGCAAGCGGGAGAGGCCGTCATGCTTAACGCGCCGGCTCGAACGCGCCGAAGCGCGCCCAAGTCTCGCCTGCCTGATGGAAGTGGGTCTTGGGGATCATTCCCTGAAAGTAATGATCCCGTTCGGACCCGTCATAGCGCCCACTTCGCAGGCAGCAGCGCCTGAAAGCTTTTCTCCGAACCGCAAGGGCATGGGTCCGCGCGGCCGAGTTTTTCCACGAGCTCCTTGTCGCCATGGACGATTCTCGGGCCCCTCTTCACATGGGTCTCCGAGTTGAAGCCGTTCCGGCGTTTAGACGTCCGCTCGAAAGCAGGCGACGTCTTCGAAATCGATCGGCATGGCCGCCTCCGTAAAATTGCTTGGGAAATTGGAGCGGGTGAAGGGAATCGAACCCTCGTATTCAGCTTGGAAGGCTGCTGCTCTACCATTGAGCTACACCCGCGCGCCCTTTTCTATGCCAATCCGCGCGGCGCTTTGCAATGGCCGAATCAGTCGGCTCCCGCCCGCGCATTTATCCATTTGACAGCGCCGCCGGAGCCCACTAACCCGAGCGCCCGACGGTAATCATCAAGGCGGGCGTTCCCACGCTGCTTCATTCGCAAGGATCAACGAACCGTGGCCAAACCCGAACTCGGCGCCAAGCGTCAATGCCAGTCCTGCGCGACGAAATTCTACGATCTCAACAAGGATCCGATCGTCTGCCCGAAATGCGGGACGGTCTTCCAGGTCGCCGCGCTCAGCCGCGTCCCGGCCCGGGTCGAGGAAGACGAAAGCGATCTCGAAAAGGAGAGCGTCGATACGGTGTCGCTCGACGAGGTCGAGGCGGAGGAGGCGGCCGCGGAGGTCATCGACGTCGAGGACGAGGTGGAGTTGGACGATGCGGGGGACGACGACACCTTCCTCGAGGAGGAAGAGGGCGAGGACGACGTCTCCGGCCTCATCGACGGCGACCTGGAGAGCGACGACGAAGGCTGATTCGGCTTGGCGTCCGGCATGCGGCGCCCTGCCCTTTCGGAAGCAAAAACCCGCGGCTTGCGACCGCGGGTTTTGTTTCGCTTAAGCGCTTTCGGCTCGCATGGCGCTGTCCGGGCGAGGAATCACGCCGATAAAAGGCCGCGCCGAAAGGCGGGAGCGCGCGGCTAAAAAGCGGGAGCCGGTTTTTGCGCAACGCGCGCTCTAAACTTAGAATCGATCACGTTTCTCCGCGATTGGGCCGATTCCGGCCAATCCCGGCGTGATCTGGGGGGCGTTCGGCGAGCGGCGCTTACTTGCCGCCGCGCCGCCGGCGCTGCTGACCGAGGCCCATCTGCTTGGCGAGATTGGAGCGCGCCTTGGCGTAATTGGGGGCGACCATCGGATAGTCGGCCGCCAGACCCCATTTCTCGCGATATTCTTCCGGCGAGAGGCCGTATTGGGTGCGCAGATGGCGCTTGAGCGATTTGAACTTTTTGCCGTCTTCCAGGCAGATGATGTAGTCGTTCGTCACCGAGCGCTTGACCGCGATGGCGGGCTTGGGCGGCTCGGCCGGAGCCGCGACCACGTTGGAGCCGACGCGCAGAAGCGCATTGTAGACTTCGCTGATGAGCTGCGGAAGATCGTTCGCCGGAACGGAATTATTGCTGACATAGGCGGAGACGATGTCGGCGGCGAGTTCGATATTATTGGCGGAGTTCATAGGGGAGCCTATTGTTTATTGCGGGACCCGGACAGATTGGACGTCTACTGCGAAAGCGGCGACGCTTTATCAATAGCTCGAGCAAGCCGGTGAGGATTGGGCTTCGTCGAACAGGCGAAGATTATTTGATAATCTACCTCAGAGTTTCCTTTTCATCAAGAAATATTGCTGCTTATATCCTACCGTCGGAATTCGATGCAAATGTTGCTGAAAGACGTATATCACGAAGGACCTCCCTTAAGCCGGCAATCCGAAGTTTAGGCGCGCGCAGTGGGCGAATCCCGACAAATCCGCCTAGATGAGGCCTTTCCGACCGCTTATTGACGGTGACGCGCCCAATCAAAAGCATGTCGATCAACTTGGAGCGTTGATGTCCACTTTCAAAGCCGTGCTGATCGACAAGAATTCCGGGCGCTACGGCGCCGAATATGTCGTCATGAACGAGGCGGCGCTGATGCCGGGCGACGTCGCCCTCGACATTCTCTATTCGGCGGTCAACTACAAGGACGGGCTCGCGGTCACGGGAAAAGGCCCGGTCGTTCGCCGCTTTCCGATGGTGCCGGGCGTCGACCTCGCCGGCCGGGTGACGCATTCGGCGCATGAGGGCTTCGCGACGGGCGACCTCGTCGTCGCGACGGGCTGCGGAATCGGGGAGGCGCATTACGGCGGCTTCGCCCAGAAAGCGCGCCTTTCCGGCGACTGGCTCGTCAAGCTCCCCGATTCGCTCACGCCGGCGCGCGCCATGACGATCGGCACGGCCGGCCTCACCGCCATGTTCTGCGTGCTGGCGCTGGAGCGTCACGGCGCGGCGCCGAAGGACGGACTCGCGGTCGTCTCCGGCGCTTCCGGCGGCGTCGGCTCTTTCGCCGTGGCGCTGCTCGCCAAGGCGGGCTGGCGCGTCGCCGCCATTACGGGACACGCCGCCGAGGCGGACTATCTCAAATCCATCGGCGCGGCCGAGATCTTCGCGCGCGACGATTTCTCCACGCCGGGCAAGGCCTTGCAGCCGCAACGCTTCGCGGCCGGAATCGACGCGGTTGGCGGCGTCACGCTCGCCAATCTCCTTTCCCAGACGCAATTCGACGGCGCCATCGCGGCTTGCGGCAATGTCGGCGGCATGGATCTCCCGGCGAGCGTCGCGCCTTTCATCCTGCGCGGCGTGGCGCTCCTCGGCGTCGAGAGCGTGCGGCCGCGAATCGCGCTGCGGCGCGAAGCCTGGGCCCGAATCGCGTCCGATCTGGACGCCGCGATGATCGACGCCATGTGTGAAATCATCCCCTTCGATCAGGCGCTGGAGCGAGCGCGCTCGATCGTGACGGGGAAGATCCGCGGGCGGGTCGTGATCGAGATGCCTTGAAAACGGCGTCAAGCGGCGTCAGGTGGTTCGCTTCGGCCGGCGCGGATCGTCGCAGCGCCCTCGGGCGTCCTCGACTTTCCCACGTCGCTCGGCTGT
>Ga0123399_1036534_pt1 | contig 20105 bp, 19 predicted proteins | sample T5LHNH4metaT_FD_89927 | JGI IMG/M metagenome (GOLD analysis project Ga0123399, IMG submission 89927) | Methane-oxidizing artificial microbial communities from Washington, USA to study methane cycling - T5-LHNH4 metaT (Metagenome... | ecosystem: Engineered > Modeled > Simulated communities... | reverse complement strand
GTATCCTACCTCAAACAGCATCTCTCCTGTTTGACTTCTCACTCCCGGCGCCAAACCGCACCGGGAGTTTTTTTTGCCTTATTTTTACACCTGCTCAGCAAATTAGCCCGCCAACACCGCCTTCACGATAACGAATTTCGAATTGGCTGCGATGACCGAATGCGCCCCAAAAAGACGACCAAGGTAGCTGTGATAATCCAGATGCCGATTGCCGATCACCCACAACTCGCCGCCTTTACGCAATACTCTGCGCGACTGTTTGAATAAACTGACGGCAATTTGGTCGCCTACCGTATTTTGCTGATGAAACGGCGGATTGCAAAGAATCAGGTCAGCCGACTCGGACTCAACCTCCATCAACCCGTCGCCGACCCGAAAACTCGCCTCGCGCTGTTCTCCAAAAGCACGCTGAAAGTTATCCCTGGCCGATGCTACCGCCATAAAAGACTCATCGACAAAGTGCACGGTCGCCGCAGGACAGCGTTCGGCGGCGATCAGGCCGACCAGACCGTTACCGCATCCCAAGTCGATAATGTCGCAGGCATCCTGCCGAGCCGGAAGATGCTGGAGAAAAAAGCGCGTACCAATGTCGAGGCTGTCGCGCGAAAATACATTGGCATGGTTATTAATCAGGTATTCGGTATTTTCAAGCCGGTAACAAACCGGATAAGGACTGGGGGGCACAGCTAGCGCGGCATCAGGCGCCGCAAAAATCAGCCGCGCCTTTTTTTTTGCCAGCGAGGTCGTCGTCGGCCCGACCAAACGTTCCAGCAACTTCCAAACCGAGGACGGCAGGGTTTTGATCATGCCCGCAACAATAACCTGGGTTGAAGCGGTTAAATGCGGATGCAAGCGTGTCAATTGGTCTTCCAACAAGGCCAGGGTCTTGGGCACCTTAATCAGCACCCAATCAAATACACCCTCCGGCATTTCAAGACTGTTCAGCAAACTGACGCTGTGTTCAGGCAAGCCGTTTGCGGCAAAATTGAGCCGAGTGGCCTGCTGCGACAAAAAGGAATCCGATATGGCATAAGGCCGGAAAGCACTCAACGCTATGGACAAAGCGCCGAAACTGTCATTCACTATCAAAACCCGCGCACCATCCGGTAGCTTTAGCTGTTCTGCAAGCGTGTCGAGCAGATATTCATCCGCAGCGTCCCAGGCGCGCAACAATTCTCGCGGTCGTTTTGGCAGCCGGTTTAATTCAAATTCGCCTTGGGCAACGCTTAAACGAACAGACATGACTCAAGCGCGAGACATGAATTTTTTTGTTTCGGTATTGATCTTAATCAACTCATCAGTCTCCAGATATTCGGGCACCTGAACCTCCAGCCCGGTGGTCAATCTGGCCGTTTTGGTGCGCCCTGACGCCGTCGCTCCTTTAATAGCCGGTGCGGTCTCCACTATCGCCATCACCACGGAACTCGGCAGCTCAATACCCAGTACCGCATCATCCACCAATAAGGCCACTATGCCTTCAAGCCCCTCGGTCAAATAGTCGATTTGGTCTTCCAAATCAGCGCTGCTTAAAGTGTACTGGGTGTAATCTTCCATATTCATGAAGATATAACTATCTCCATCTACATAAGAAAACTGCACTTTGGCGCGCACCAAATCGGCATCCTTAAAAAAGTCATCCCCCTTTAAAGACTCATCCAGTTTTTGGCCGGTTTTAAGATTGGTAAAACGGATTTTATACAAGGTTGACGCGCCACGGGACGATGGACTTTTAGCGTCAACCTGCTTAACCGCATGCGGTATGCCGTTTATTTCAACCACCATGCCTCTTTTTAAATCACTAGCCTTTGCCACGCCAACTTCCTCTCGATTAAACTTGCCGACGAAACGCAGCAAGGGTTTATATTTAAGTGAGCTAAGCCACCATCAAGCGCCATTATATCGTAAAATCTGCACTTAAAGCCGCCCGCTACGGGAATTTGGCTGGCCGAACGCCGTATGGCATTTATTAACCCGTGATAAATTAAAAACCATGTCAGATAAAAACCCCACCCTCGGTTTCATCGGTATCGGCCTGATGGGCAAGCCGATGACTTTGCGTTTGCTGGATGCAGGCTTTAGCGTCAAGGTCTGGAACCGCAGCCCTGAAAAGCTCCAGCCGGTCACTGATTCAGGAGCCAAAGCCTGCTCATCCATTGCCGAATTAGTCCGAGCCTCCGAGGTGATTATCCTGTGCTTGGCCGATACGGCAGTTGTAGACTCGATTGTTCGCAATGAGATTGCAACAAATGGCACCGAAGGCAAGCTGCTGATTGACTTATCCAGCATCCACCCGGAAAACACCCGACAACTGGCAGCGTTGCTGCATGAAAAATGCGCCATGGGCTGGGTCGATGCGCCGGTTTCCGGCGGCGTTGCCGGTGCAGAGCAAGGCAATCTGGCGATTATGGCGGGCGGCAGTGCCGAAAATATCGCAGTTGCCCGGCTCGTCCTGGCCCCGCTGTACAAGCAATTAACCCACATGGGCGAAGTGGGCAGCGGCCAGATCACCAAAATCTGCAACCAGATGATAGTTAGTTGCAACGTGCTGGTGATCGCCGAAATGATGGCGCTGGCCAAACAGGCCGGTGTTGATGCAAAGCAAATACCCGCCGCGCTGGCTGGCGGTTTTGCCGACTCCAAACCCTTGCAAATCTCCGGCGCTGAAATGGCGACCGAAACCTTCGAACCGGTCAAGTGGCGGGTTAAAACCCTGCTGAAGGATTTGAACATGGCGGTCGATTTGTCCGTTAAACAAGGCAACGCCGTCCCCATGTCCGCCCTGGCCGCGCAGCTGATGCAACTGCACGGCAGCCACGGTTACCTGGAACAAGACCCCGCCACTTTAATCAAACTCTACACAAAAACCGATGCTTAACTTTACCGCCAATCTGAGCCTGCTGTTTACCGAAGTAGCGCTTATCGATCGCTTCAACGCCGCCAAGAAAGCCGGATTTAACGCCGTTGAAATTCAGTTTCCTTACGAGTTAAGTGCAGCCGCCATAAAAGGCAAGCTGGACGAATACGACTTAAAACTGGTTTTGTTTAATGTAGACGCCGCCGATTTGTTGCAAGGCGGCGAAGGACTTGCCTGCGTACCTGAAAAATGCAATCAGTTCAGGCGGGCCGTCGCTCAGACCGTCGACTACGCAGAACTGTTAAAGCCGGAAGCAATCAATGTCTTGCCGGGGCGCTGTCTGGATAAAAGCCGCCTGGAGCATTATCTGGAAACCTTTAAGGAAAACCTGTGTTTCGCCATTGAGGCCTTTTCGCCGTTGGGTATCAAAACAGTGTTTGAAGCGGTCAATACTCACGATATGCCGGGATTTATCGTCCATAGCGAATCGCAAATGCTCAGCGTGTTAGCCCAGCTTAACCGCCCCGAACTGTTTATGCAGTATGATATTTATCACATGCAAATGATGGGTGAAAAACCCGAGAAGTTTATTGCTGAACATACCGATAAAATCGGCCATATCCAGTTTGCCGATTGCCCCGGACGCGGGCAGCCCGGTACGGGGCGAATTGATTTTGACCGGATGTTTTCAGTCATTGAGAAATCGGGTTATTCGGGATGGATCGGGGCGGAATACAAACCGGTTGGAACTACGCTTGAAAGTTTGGATTGGTTAACGCCGTATGCATCAACTTAAACGAAAGGTATTTAATAGAACGCAGATGACTATGCTGAGCACAAATAATTCAAGAAAAATCTTACTTAATCATAATTATCCGCGTCATCCGCGTTCCATTTTTTAATTCAAACTAGGCTATCAATTTCAAATACTTCTGATACAGACTTTCCTTGTCCTCAACATGCTTGGCATCTTTATCGATGCAATCGACCGGACAAACTTCCATGCATTGCGGCAGATCATGATGACCTACGCACTCGGTGCACAAGTCAGGATTAATGATATAAATATCATCGCCTTGAGAAATCGCACCATTCGGGCATTCCGGCTCGCAAACATCACAATTGATGCATTCTTCATTAATAATAAGGGCCATACAAACTCCTACACACTACAACACGGATGAGCAATTAATCTTGCTCAACCAAATAAACTCAAACACTTCTTATACAAACTGTCCTTGACTCCATGGATACCCTCATTGGGGCAAACCGCTTCACATAAGGGTTCGCCATAACGCTCCTTGCATTCGGTACACAAGGCGGGATTTATAACATAAGCGTCTTCAGTCTGAAAAATAGCCTCATTCGGACACTCGGACTCGCAAACGCCGCAGCGGGCGCATTTATCTTCATTAATAACCAGGGCCATACTTTACTCGGACCTGAATTTGTTAATTAAGCATTGATGAACAAGATCAGGAACAAAACAGGACACGTCGCCGTTCAGCTGTGCAATTTCACGGATCATGCTCGAAGAAATAAATTCATATTGTTCGGCCGGGGTTAGAAACACGGTCTCCAATTCCGGCGCCAGACGCCGGTTCATTCCAGCCAGCTGAAACTCGTATTCAAAATCGGATACCGCCCTCAACCCTCGTAAAATCACATTGGCTCCCTGCTGTTTTGCGCACTCAACCAGCAAGTTATCAAAGCCGATCACCTCCACATTGGAAAAGTCCGAAGTAACCGCCCTAACCAAATCCACCCGCTCATCCAGGGAAAACAGCGGGGTTTTGCCCCTGTTCACCGCCACGGCGACAACCACCTTGTGATAAAGTCTGGACGCTCTGGCAATCAGATCCAAATGTCCATTGGTAATGGGATCAAAGGTACCCGGATAAATTGCAGTGGTTTGCATAGTGTGTGATTTTCAAAAAAATCGGCAATTTTATACTAAGAAACAGGTTTAAAATACTTATTTAAATAATATAAGGCCGAACTGACAAACTAAAAATAAATATTTGTAATCATAACCTGACATCATTCAATACGCTCGAATAAATGATAGCCGACTTCGCCCGCACTTTTGCTTTTCAGCTGCCGCCAGTTTTCGGGCATTCCGGAAAAATCGAAATGCCGTTCCGTTTCAACATAAATCTTGGCATGTTTAGCCAGCCAGCCGTTGCCTTCCAGCAGCCTGCAGGTTTGAATCACCAGGCTCAGGCCGAATGGCGGATCGAGAAACACCACATCAAAGGCTGTAGCCTCTCCCTCCAGATAGCGTAAGACATCACTTTGCACAATTTTTATCCGGTCATCGGCAGACAGTGCAATGGCATTGTCCTTTAAACTGCGGCAGGCCTGGGCATTGCTTTCCACCTGGACGACCGACTTTGCGCCTCGGGAAGCGGCTTCAAAACCCAAAGCCCCGCTACCCGCATACAAATCCAGACACTGTTTGCCGAAAATTTCATACTGCAACCAGTTGAACACCGTTTCCCTGACTCTGGCGGGCGTGGGTCTTAATCCCGGCGCATCGACAAAACTTAACTGCCGACTGCGCCAGTCCCCACCGATAATTCTGAGCTTATTTTTCACTCTTCTTGTCGCTCCCGCCCAGGGTGATGGTTTGCATTAACTGAGGGTCAACACGGCGTTTGAAAGCGTCTTTTATCGATGCGGTCGTCACCTTCTCGACGTTTTGCTGGAAGGTATCCAGATAATCCAGCGGCATTTCGTAAAAACCGATCATCGACACGTAACTGGCCAGTTTTTTATTGGTATCGAACCGCATCGCAAAACCGCCGGTGATGTTTTTCTTGGCGGCAATCAGCTCTGCTTCCGTAGGTCCTTGCGCAATAAAATCGGCCAGGGTTTTATTCAGCACGTCCAGCGCTTTACCGGTTTGATCGTTACGGGTTTGCAGGCTGATCGTAAACGGCCCTTTCCTGAACATCGGCGCAAACGAACTGCTTGCGCTATAGGCCAATCCGCGTTTCTCCCTGACTTCTTCAAAGAGCTTGGACACCAATCCGCCGCCGCCCAGAATATGGTTGCCGACATACAGCGTAAAGTAATCGGGATCTTTACGGTAGGTGCCGGGCATCCCGACCAGGACATGGGTTTGTGTTGAAGGAAATTCAATATGCTGCTTGCCTGCTTTCACCGGCATGACTACTTCCGGCAAGGGTTCCGGCTTTTGACCTACCGGCAATCCTGAGACCAAAGTCTCGGCAGTTTGTTCCGCCTGTTGCCTGGACAAATCGCCGACAATCACCACCATCGCGTTAGCGGCGACATAATATTTCTGATAGAAACTGCGCAAATCTGCCGCCTCAAACCCGGACACCGTGACGATCTCGCCGGAAGCCGGATGGCCGTAAGGATGCTCGCCGTACAAGGCCTTATAGTAAGCAATGCTGGCCAGCTCGGCAGGCGATTCTTCCTGTTGCTTTAATCCTGCCAAGGTCCGGCTTTTTTCCCGTTGAAAATCGGCTTCATTAAAGCTTGGCTGGGTCAAAATGACTTGCATGGTCTCCAGCGCTTTGTCGAATAACGGTTTATCCGTTAAGGTGCGCAACGAAACGGAAGCCATATCGATGGAAATACTGGAGCCGAATTGCGCACCGACGCTTTCAAAGCGCTGGGCGATTTGATCGGCATTCCACTGCCCTGCCCCGGTATCGAGCAATCCAGACGTCAATGCAGACAGGCCGAACTGGTAGCCGTCACGCGCGCTGCCCGCGTCGAAAGCGACCTGTATATCCACCATCGGCAGGCCTTCGGTATGCACATAATAAACCCGGCTGCCCTGCGCCGTTTGCCAGTGTTCGATTTTTGCAGCGGCCTGCGCCGAGGTGCAAAAAAAGCCGGCCAGCAACATAAAGCTGAGTTGAGCAGCTTGTCTGCTCAAACGAAACTTATGCCCTTTGGGTATAAAACTTAACAGACGAATACGCATTATCTAACTCCTTTTGTTGTCTTGGTCTCGGTGATATTGCCGGTGATCGGCAAGGGCTCCAGATAAGCGACACTCAATTTATCTTCGATTAAATATTTGCGCGCCACATCACGCACCTGTTCGGCGGTAACCTGATTGACCTTCTCGACATACTCATCGGCTACTTTCCAGCTCAGGCCGACGGTTTCCAGCATACCCAACTGCATGGCCTGATAAAAACCGGAATCCCGCTCGTAAACCGCCTTGGCTAGAACCTGCGCCTTAATGCGCTGCAATTCATCGTTTTCAACCAGATTGATTTGCAACTTGGTAATCTCATCCTTCAATGCGCTTTCCAGATTCCAGACCGTTTTGCCTTCGGCAGGCGTCGCTTCCAGCGTAAACAATTCCGGCAATCTTGAAGTCAGGCTGTAACTGGCTCCGACTGAAACGGCTATTTGCTTGCCGCGCACCAGTCCCGATTCCAATCTGGCGCTGCTGCCACCGTCCAACACACCGGCCAATACTTCCAGCGCATAGGCTTCCCACTCATGTTCGGCTGCTTTCAAGACCGGAACCTTGTAGCCCATGACCAAGTAAGGCAGTTTTGCCGGTAATTTGATGGTCATCTTCCGAACACCCAGCTGTTCGACCTCAGCCTGCGGTTTTAGCGGTTTAAGCTCGCTGGGCTTAAGACCGGCAAAGTATTTTTCCGCCAGCGCGAACACGGCCTTGGGTTGCACATCGCCCACTACCACCAGCGTCGCATTATTGGGCGCATACCAACGCTGATACCAGGCCTGAAGATCTTCAACCTTGTAATTTTCAATGTCCGATGGCCAGCCGATCACGGGGTTTTTATACGGACTGTTGGTGTAAGCCATCGCATTAAAATGTTCCTGCATTTTTGCCTGCGGATTATCGTCCGTGCGCATCCTTCGCTCTTCGGTCACCACTTGCAGCTCTTTTTTCAACTCATCGGGTAACAGATGCAAATTACGCATTCTGTCGGCTTCCAATTCAAAACTGACCGCCAGCCTGGACGCTTCCATCGTCTGGAAATAGGCCGTGTAATCCGTTCCGGTAAAGGCGTTCTCCTCGCCGCCGTTTTCGGCGACGATACGGGAGAACTCACCGGCGGCATGCTTGTCGGTGCCTTTAAACATCATGTGTTCCAGCATGTGCGAAATGCCGGTAATACCGCCCGGTTCATAACTTGAACCCACCTTGTACCAGACCTGGGACACCGCAATCGGAGACCGGTGATCCTCCTTGACCAGCACTTTCAACCCGTTCCCCAACACATGTTCCGACACTTTAGTTGGGGCGGCGGCGCTGGCAAAAACCGGTAGCCACAGTAACGCGGCGCATAGTAATCGTTTGTTCATAAACTCCCTCTTTGATGAATGTTAAGGTACTTTCCAGAAAATTTCCGGGCTGCATCGCTTGCTAAGCCTGATAGTAGCAGGGATAAAATAGTTCTGGATAGCTATACTTGAAAAAATAAACCACTATCCGTATGCACCGGCTTTCCACAGAAGTGCTGATTTTACGGAAGCGGCACAATGTTTTTCAACTTTAAACACCGATGCTTTCTAGCCGCACAATGTTAAAACATTGTATATAAGCCGAAATGGCATTTATCCTATGCAGGATAGAGGCTTTATACATTTTTCAACCGAACCCAAGGACTAACCCATGTCAGACGTTAAAATTTATGACATAAAACCGGAAATAGCGGCCAAGGCACACATTACCGCTGAATCTTATAAAGCCCTGTATCAGCGCTCCATCGCCGAACCGGAAGCTTTCTGGGCTGAACAGGCCGAACAGTTCCTGGACTGGAGCAAGCCTTGGGATAAGGTCATGGACTGCGATTTCAAGACCGGCCACATCCGCTGGTTCGAAGGCGGAAAACTCAACGTCAGCGTCAATTGCGTGGATCGCCATCTTGCCACCCGCGCCGACCAGGTCGCCATTATCTGGGAAGGCGACAACCCGGCGCAGGACCAAAAAATCACTTACCGGCAATTGCACGAACAAGTCTGCAAGTTTGCCAATGTGTTAAAAACGCAAGGCGTCAACAAAGGCGACCGCGTTTGCATCTACCTGCCGATGATTAGCGAGGCGGCTGCGGTGATGCTGGCCTGCACCCGCATCGGCGCGGTGCATTCGATTGTGTTCGGCGGCTTTTCCGCCGAAGCGTTAAAAGACCGGATTCTGGACGCCGATTGCCGGTTTCTGGTCTGCGCCGACGAAGGCCACCGCGGCGGCAAGGTCGTACCCATCAAAGCCAACGCCGATGAAGCCGCCGCCGCCTGCCCGAATCTTGAAAAAGTCATCGTCATCAAAAACACCGGCAATGCCGTAGACTGGCACGAACAGCGCGATGTCTGGTATCACGACGCAATGGCAACCGCATCACCGGAATGCCCGGCCGAAGCCATGGATGCCGAAGATCCTTTGTTTATCCTGTACACCTCAGGTTCCACCGGCAAACCCAAAGGGGTTTTGCACACGACCGGCGGTTATCTGTTGTACACGGCCATGACCCACAAATATGTCTTCGACTACCACGACGGCGACATTTACTGGTGTACCGCCGATATAGGCTGGGTCACCGGCCATTCCTACATGATCTACGGCCCGTTATGCAACGGCGCAACTACCTTGATGTTTGAAGGCGTACCGACGTATCCTGATGCCGGCCGCTTCTGGCAGGTAATCGACAAGCATCGGGTCAACATCTTCTACACCGCGCCGACCGCGATTCGCGCACTGATGGCGCAGGGCGATGAATTTGTCGAACGCTGCTCGCGGCGCAGCTTAAGGATACTCGGCAGCGTCGGCGAACCGATCAACCCGGAAGCCTGGGAATGGTATTACCATCTGGTCGGCGACGGTCGCTGCCCGGTCGTCGACACCTGGTGGCAGACCGAAACCGGCGGCATCTTAATCACCCCGTTGCCCGGCGCAATCACCTTAAAACCCGGTTCAGCCACCCTGCCCTTCTTCGGCATCAAGCCAGAGATCATGGACAACGAAGGCCGAGTCAGGGAGGGCGCTGCCGAAGGTATTTTAGTCATCAGCCGATCCTGGCCGGGGCAAGCGCGTTCCGTTTTCGGCGACCATCAGCGTTTTATCGACACCTATTTTAAAAACTACCCCGGCTATTATTTTACCGGCGACGGCGCGCGCCGCGATGAAGACGGCTATTTCTGGATTACCGGGCGGGTTGACGATGTGATCAATGTCTCCGGTCACCGCATGGGCACGGCAGAAATCGAAAGCGCGCTGGTGCTGCATGAGCATGTCGCGGAAGCGGCGGTGGTCGGCTATCCGCATGATATTAAGGGACAAGGCATCTACGCCTACGTGACTTTGAATGTCGGCATCGAGCCTTCCGAGGAACTGCGCAAAGAACTGATCGAACTGGTCAAGAAAGAAATCGGCCCGATTGCCCACCCGGATATTATCCAATGGGCGCCGGGACTACCCAAAACCCGGTCCGGTAAAATCATGCGCCGTATTTTGCGTAAAGTGGCGTCCAATGAAATCGGCAGCCTGGGCGATACCTCCACGCTGGCCGATCCGGCTGTGGTTGACGATATTATTGAGCATCGGGCTAATAAGTGATCGTTTAATAACTCTCTGTACACACAGATTACCTGTTTTGATCGGGTATGCCTAAGTAGGGCGTGCCGCGCGCGCCAGAGCAGCACTGACGCCCTAAAGGCGCGCACGGCACGCCCTACGACAGTGTAAACATTCCCAGCCATCACCCAGTAATTCACGGATTAGACTGATAAAATCAACGAACGCGTCTAATCCGTGTCCGGTATCCGTGTTCTCTTATAAAATTAATCCCCGCTGAGTCATTACAAAAAACAACTAATGAACATCATCTTTAGAGAATACAGCCGAGTCGTATGGCAGAAAAAATGGTTTTTCCTGTTGGCCTTATTCGCATTGGCTTCCGCCATGACCCTGGATTTATCGGCGCCGATTTATTATAAAAGCATCGCCAACGGACTGGCCGAGCCTTATTCGGATGCAACGCTGGCACTAATGCTGGACAACCTGAAACAGGTCGCAATTATTTATGCGGGCATCTGGCTGTCATGGCGGTTGCTTGAAATCGCTATTATTCCACTCGATGGCGGCGGCGTTAATCTGCTGGAAAAGCGCTGTTTCGAGGTACTTAAAAAACAAAAATACGTCTTTTTCGAAAACAGTTTTTCCGGCAGCCTGATCAAGCAGGCCAACCGCTTCTCGCGTTCTTTTGAAATTATTATGGACTGGTTTCTGTTCCAGTTTTTCATGAACATTGTGGCGATAGGCATTGCATTTGCGATTTTCTACCAGCAACAGCCCGAATTCGCCTGCTATTTCCTGATCTGGGTCACGCTCTTTGTGACCTGGAATATCGTCTACTCGGTATGGAAACTGCGTTTTGATAAGGCCGTAGCCCAAGCCGACTCGACAGTCGGCGGCGTGTATTCGGATGCGATCAGCAATATTTTCGTCGTCAAAAGCTTTGCCATGGAAGCCATCGAACAGGCGCGCATCAATCAGGCGTCGGATTTTGTTTACCGAAAGAAAAAAATCGCCTGGATATTAATGTTTTTTTCCTTCGCCGTACAAGGCTTGATGACCTTCGGCATGGAATTGCTGCTGGTTTATTTGATGATCCAAAACTGGAAAGCCGGCAATTTTCAGGTCGGCGAGTTTGTTTTGTTTCAATCGATCATGATCATGCTGATCCAGCGTTTATGGGAGTTCGGGCGCAATTTTAGGAATTTTTTCACCGCCCTGGCCGATGCCTCCGAAATGGCCGATGTGTTCAGGCAGGAAGATGTCGAAGCCGATCCCGCCAATGCCCAGGCACTGACCATCACCCACGGCGCCATCGACTTTAACAACATCTGCTTTACCTATAATGAAGAAAACTCACGCCAAACCCAACTGTTTGAGAACTTCTCCCTGAACATCAAAGCCGGTGAAAAAGTCGCACTGGTCGGCCAATCCGGCTCCGGAAAATCGTCGTTAACCAAACTGTTATTCCGCTTTCTCGATCCCCAATCAGGCAGCATCCGCTTTGACGGCCTGGACGCAAAAGCCTTTACGCTGAATTCATTGCGCCAACAAATATCCATGGTGCCGCAGCAACCGGATCTGTTTCATCGCTCGATACGGGACAACATCACGCTGGGCGCGGATATTTCGGAGGCGCAGTTGCTTGATGTCGCCGCAAAATCCCACTGCCTTGAGTTTATCAAGGATTTGCCCGACCAATTCGACACGCTGGTCGGCGAGCGCGGCGTCAAGCTTTCCGGCGGCGAAAGACAACGTATCGCCATTGCCCGCGCTTTTCTGGAAAATGCGCCGATTGTGGTTCTGGATGAGGCCACCAGCGCGCTGGATTCAATCACCGAACAACAGCTCCAAACCGCTATTTTCGAGTTGATTAAAAATAAAACGACGCTGGTTATCGCCCATCGCCTTTCTACCATTTTAAGCATGGACCGGATTATCGTACTGGAAAAAGGCAAAATCATAGAACAAGGCACGCATCCGCAATTGCTGGCTAAACAAGGCAAGTACTACGCCATGTGGCAACATCAAAGCGGCGCTTTCCTGGTTGAATAGAGCAACTGCGGGTTTCACCACAGTATTTTTATTTGCTCGCTAAACCACTATATATTGTGCTATTCTTGAAAACAATCACTACATATCGATAACCAGCCTTGACAGGCCAGTCTTTAATTTCCACTACTAACAGGGACATCCCAATGTCGGCAAAGCTACATGTCATCCCCAACACCGTGACCGAAATACCTTTTCAGGACGCTTCAATGGATATTTGGGACACCAAATATCGTTTAAAAACCAAAGATGGCGTCGCTATTGACGGCACCATCGATGAAACCTACCAACGGGTAGCCAAAGCCATTTCCGCCGTAGAAAAGGGCAAAACCAAACAGGAGCAATGCTACAAAGATTTCCTGTGGGCCTTGCGCCAAGGCGCTATTCCGGCAGGACGGATTACCTCCAATGCCGGCGCGCTGGAACACAAACCGGCCACGTCGACGATTAACTGCACCGTATCCGGCACCATCGCCGATTCCATGGACGACATTCTGGGCAAGGTACATGAAGCCGGACTCACCCTGAAAGCCGGTTGCGGTATCGGCTATGAATTTTCCACCCTACGCCCTAAAAACGCTTATGTCTCCGGTGCCGGCGCTTACACCTCCGGACCGCTGTCGTTCATGGACATCTACGACAAGATGTGTTTTACCGTGTCGTCCGCGGGCGGCAGACGCGGTGCGCAAATGGCGACTTTCGATGTCGGCCATCCCGATGTCGTTGAATTTATCCGCGCCAAACGCGAAGACGGACGCCTGCGCCAGTTCAACCTGTCGCTGCTGATCACTTCCGAGTTCGTTGAAGCAGTAAAAAACGACAAGCCTTGGTCGCTGTCATTTCCGGTCACCGAAAAAGAAGTCAATCTTGATAACCTGGATTTGACCGACGACAAATTATTCATCTGGCGCGACCTGCCCTACATCGACGGCTATATCCTTAACGACGACGGCATGGTCGCCTGCAAAATCAGCAAAACCATGCCTGCGCACCGCCTGTGGGACATCATCATGAGCTCGACTTACGACTATGCCGAACCGGGATTCATCCTGATCGACAAAGTCAACGAGATGAACAACAACTGGTTTTGCGAGAAGATTCGTGCGACCAACCCATGCGGCGAGCAGCCGTTGCCGCCTTACGGTTCGTGTCTTCTAGGCTCGATCAACCTGACCCGCTTCGTCAAAAAACCGTTCACCAACGACGCGCATTTCGACTGGGACAATTACCGCAAAGCCATCAGGATTTTCACCCGCATGCTGGACAACGTCGTTGAAATCAACGGCCTGCCCCTGGCGCAGCAACGTGAAGAAATCCTGACCAAGCGCCGCCACGGCATGGGTTATCTGGGGCTCGGCTCAACCGTCACCATGATGGGCATGAAATACGGCGATGCACAGTCGCTGGAATTCACCGAAGAAGTGACCAAGGTACTGGCCGTGGAAGGCTGGAAAGCGGGGCTGGCACTGGCCAAAGAAAAAGGCCCGGCGCCGATCATGGAGCAAATGTTTAGCGTCACCGGCGAAATGCTGCATAAACGCCCGGAAATGATTGCCGATGGTTATAAAGTCGGCGACCGTGTGCCCGGAAAACTGCTGCACACCAAATACAGCCGCTATATGCAGCAAGTGGCCCAGGAAGAACCCGAGCTGGTGGCGGAGCTGATTGAAACCGGCGCCCGCTTTACCCATCACAGTTCTATCGCACCGACCGGCACCATTTCCCTGTCACTGGCCAATAACGCCAGCAACGGCATAGAGCCGAGCTTTGCGCACCATTACTCGCGCAACGTGATCCGCGCCGGTAAAAAATCCAAGGAAAAAATAGACGTGTTTTCCTTTGAGCTGTTGGCTTACCGCGAAATGGTCAATGCCGATGCCATGCCGTACAGCGATGATCCTGAACAAAAATTGCCGGATTATTTCATAGCGGCCGATGACGTGACCCCAAAACAGCATGTCGATATTCAGGCGGCGGCGCAAAAATGGATCGATTCGTCGATCTCCAAAACCGCCAACGTGCCGACCGATTATCCTTATGAAGACTTCAAGTCTATTTACGAGTACGCCTACGACAAAGGCCTGAAAGGCTGCACCACGTTCCGTTTTAATCCCGAAGTATTCCAGGGCGTATTGGTTAAGGAATCGGATCTTGAAAACACCACCTACCAGTTCACGCTGGAAGACGGCCACGTGGTGGAATTTAAAGGCAACGAAGACGTGGAATACGATGGCGAAATCCACAGCGCCGCTAACCTGTTCGATGCCTTGAAAGAAGGCTACTACGGAAAATTCTGATGGCGCATGAAGACATGACACAAAACATCAGTACAAAAGCGCTGCCTTCAGAACAAGGCTCAGCAACAATGATCGAGACTACAGACATGACACATAAAATCACCAAAAAAATCGTCGGCTACAAAGTCCTGACCAAAGACGATGTCGAACCGGTCAAGCAAGAGCCGGAACAACCATCGCTGGAAAGCATGAACGAAAACCTCGCGCGTCCGGAAGTGCTGCTCGGTTCCACCTACAAGATCAAAACGCCGCAGTCGGAGCATGCGCTGTACATCACCATCAACGACATGATCCTGAACGCCGGAACCGCCCACGAAGAGCGTCGGCCATACGAAATCTTCATCAACTCCAAAAACATGGAGCATTTCCAGTGGGTGTTGGCGCTGACCCGGCTAATCTCGGCGGTATTCCGCAAAGGCGGCGACGCCTGCTTCCTGGTCGAAGAGATGAAAGCGGTATTCGACCCGCACGGCGGCTACTTCAAAAAAGGCGGCGTGTTCATGCCGTCGCTGGTCGCCGAAATCGGCTACGCGATCGAATCGCATTTGAAGCACATCGGCATGATCAAGCCGGAAAAGATGACCGATCACCAAAAGAATTTTCTTGATGAAAAGCGCAAGGAATTTGAGGCCCAGCATGGGGAATCGGAGGGGCAGGCGTTTCCGGAGAAGGCGGTGCTTTGTAATAAGTGCAGCACCAAGGCGATGGTGTTGATGGATGGGTGTATGACTTGTTTGAATTGTGGGGAGAGTAAGTGTGGGTGATGAAAATATCATTGGTTGTGTTGAGGCTCGAACGACAACATAGTGTGTACCGATTGGGAAGCTGACGTCAAATTAACACCGAGCTACGATCATACACATTCTAGTTTCAAAACATTATTTCAGGAGTATCAATATGCATGATTACGCAATATTTGGTCATGACCGAACAATTATTGGGCGGTGGCTCGGTGTTGGTTCAATATTAATAGCGGGAGGTATTTCTCAACTTTTAGCATGGGCAAACTCTGTTAGTGGATGGGAGGCATTTACAAAGGCTACTGTCACTACTGGTATTATCTATTTCGTAATACATTGGCTTTTTAATAAATATGGTTGGAAAATTCCATTTTTCTCAATCCCTAACTTAAATGGGACGTGGAAAATAGAAGGGATAACCTTGGATGACAGCGGTAATTCTAAGTTTAATTGGGAAGGAGAATTAGGAATCACGCAAGATTGGAAAAGCATCTTGATTCACCTTAAAACTCAAAATAGTCAGAGCAATAGTTACACAGCAACACTATCGAAACGAGCAGAGTCTTGTGGGGGATGGTTGCTTAGTTATAGTTATAGAAATCAACCAGAGCTGGAGCAATCTCATGAACTTAACGCTCACAAAGGTTTTTGTGAGATAGAGATAGATAAAACTCTAAAAATCGGTAAGGCAGCATATTTTAACAGTAATGGTCGGCGCACATTTGGTGTTATGAATCTTAATAAGGAATTAGTATGATTAATTTTGAAGACAGATTAAAAAAACTGAAAGATCGTCGCCAAGGAACAAGCGCACAGGCAGTTTTTGATTCAGCTCTTACTGAACAGCAAAGATATGTAGCTTTAGAAAGCCATTCGGATGTCAGGCCAAAAGAATTCTTTGAAACATTAAAGGAAAGTGCAGGAATTAAATATACCATTGGTGCAATGGCAGCTGTGGATGAAAAATCAACAGAAGTATCTATTAACGAAGGTAACAGAGTTGCAGATAATTTGATTTCTAAGTTAAAAACTCACAATATTTATGCAGATAAAAGAATGCAAGGCTCAGTTCCTTTGGATATACACATAAAAGGTCATTCTGACGTTGATATGTTGGTAATTATTAACAACACTATACTCATTGAACGTCCAGTAATATTACCTAATAACTATTCGCCCGCAACTGATACTAGATCAATGGTAGATATAGTAAAAGAATTAAGAACTAAATCGGAACAAATTCTGCCTAATAGTTTCCCTAAAGCTGATGTCAATATAAATGGTTGCAAATCAATTGCTTTAGAAGGCGGAAGTCTTGCTAGAAAAGTCGACATTGTTCCTAGCTGCTGGTATGACAGTGTAAAATATCAGGCATCTAAATTCGAACATGAGCGTGGCATTAAAATTTATCACAAAGATAATCACGAATTGGTTTTAAATTATCCGTTCACACATATCAATGTTGTTAATAAGAAAGATGCTGAATACTCAGGAAATTTAAAATGTGTAATTAGATTAATGAAAAATATGATTGCCGATATGCCAGATAATAAAAAACGAATTGCAAAAAAATTATCAAGCTATGATTTAGCTGCAATTGCATTTCACATGAATGAAGATTTGAGACTTCCTTCATATATGCGTCTAGGTCTTATAGAAAAAACTAAGAGCCATTTAATCTATTTACGCATTAATGAGTATTATCGAAATTCACTTGATGTTCCAGATGGTACAAGGAGGATATTTGATAATAATGAAAAGATGTCAGCATTAGAAATATTGTCCCAAGAAATCAACGATCTTGCAGAATCAATCTTTAAAGAAATTAAACCTTATGCATCACGCTATGAGCCATCAATAATTTTAGAAAAAATTGTGGCGTAAAGCACAGTCCCGTAGGCCGGAATAAGCCGGTTCGAGCGGCAGCGAAGACCGGTGTTTCCGGCAAACACCACCCAAATTCGCCGGAAACGCCACCTCGCGCTACGCGCTTGGATGGTCTTATTCCGGCCTACGCCTATGCCCTCCGAAAGCTCCGGTACTCGGCGCGGCATATGGGATGAGGTTACGCTGGTTCCCAAGCTCCAGCTTCGTGAGACGGGAAGCCGGAGCTTGGGAACTAGCGCTCACTAAAACCCTTAACTTAATGGCAGTGACGCAGTCCCGTAGTCCCGTAGTCCCGTAGTCCCGTAGTCCCGTAGTCCCGTAGGCCGGAATAAGCCGGTTCGAGTGGCAGCGAAAACCGGTGTTTCCGGCAAACACCATCCAAATTCGCCGGAAACGCCACCTCGCGCTACGCGCTTGGATGGTCTTATTCCGGCCTACGCCTGTTCCCTCCGAAAGCTCCGGCACTCGGCGCGGCATACGGGATGAGGCTGTATGATGCATCGGGCGACCGAAAAAAGTGAACTACAGGCAAAAAACCGACGAGGAGAGTGTATGACCAAAGATGACGTAGCCCACTGGGCGCTGACACATCCTCTAGCGCCGATCCATGTGGATTGTATTACCGCCGTGATGCTGAAAATTCTCGACGGCAAATGCAAAATGCGGACAGAGGAAAAGCGGGTAATGGAACTGCTTTACGACGAAGTGAAGACACAACCCGGCCATCTGCTGGATACGGCACTCCACCTGTTGATTGCGCAAGCCCGTGAGCATCCCGATGAAGCAACGAAAAACATTATCTACGAAAAACGCCTGCTGGCGGAAACGGCTATCTCCCGACCCGTGATGAAAAACTTTAAAGCCATGGTCCGGCAGGAGGGTTTGCTCGTCGTTGCCGTGGACGGCGAAGAGGATACCTCGGACGCTACATAAGAAATAGCAAATCCGGGGGCAGGTCTTTCTCGTTCCCACGCACTGCGCTAATTGGTTATACACAAGTATTTTAATGCACGTCATTCCGGAAGGGATTGCCGGACCCGTTAGAGCGCGTAGCGAATCCAGAACACAGGGATGTGAAACTGCCGGCTGGCACCTCGCGTTGATCAAACACCTGTTTCCTCATTCCCACGCGCCGCGTGGGAATGCAGTAGGGGACGCGCTGCGTCCTGTATTTTACGCGGGTTCCCAATCTGGAGATTGGGAACCCGGAAGGAGAAGCTCTAGCTTCGCGAATGCCCAAGCTTTTTAATCTGCCCCCATGATTCAGCGTTATTGGTGTTTATCTCCGAAAATCTCAGTCATGGCTGCTTGATTTTTCATCTATTGGATGTCCACTAAGAGTCTTGCGGCCTGTGAACATTGCAGAAATAATGCTGCCACCTTCGCGCATATCAGTAATTATGACCGCTGCAACGTGCAATACAACAGCCGCAACCAGAAAATAAAAGCTATACAAATGTATTACGGCAATAGGCTTGCGAAAAGCACGCATGCCCTGGTAAGCAGTTTCATCGTACATGGCCGGTGCATAGGGGACTACCGTATCGGGCGCGATACCCGGTGCAGCCACCCACTGCACTATCCAATGCCCGAAAGGCGGGAGAAATAAATCGGTGCCCGCCAGCACCAACCCCGTGACTGCCTGAAGGGTGATCAGAAGAAACAGCACGGCGACTCCCAATCGTCCGACCGGGTTGTGCCCGATATACTGCTCAGGGTGGCCGGAGAAAAATGCGACGACATAGTTGCGCAATGCATGAAAGTAGCCCTTCCCGCCCGGAAGCACCGACCTCAACTTCGCGTAGCGATTACCTAAAAAGGCCCAAATAAAGCGCCAAATCAGGTTGATGCAAAACACATAGCCGATCCACGCGTGGATTGTCTTGATTTTTATCTTTCCTGCATTCGAGACGTCAAGACTGCTGGCATTTAGGATAACCAGACCGACACCCATAAGCGCAAGAACACACAGCACATTAATCCAATGAAACCAACGGGTCCCTGCATCCCAAACGGGGTACGATTTGAGGTCTGCCATAAGGGCGCTCCTTAAGAATTTTAAAAAAAATTGTTGCCAATGTGGAAATGCAACTTCCACTTTATCGACATGAATCCGCCTTTTCAGGAGATTATCAGGTTCAGCGATTGCTAGGCATCGCTATTTCATGTCATCTTCATCAATATGAAATTTATGCAGCATTCGATGAGTTACAGGGGCGAGTACGATGCCCATTATTGCTATAAATACCAGCCCGCTAAAAAGCGCATACCCAGAAGCAAACATTTTTGCCCCAGTCGTAGCAAGCGAATTGACAGGTCCCATTCCCCCGAGAATCATAGACGCCTCTAAAAGAGAATCAACCCAATCAAATCCTGCTATCCAATGATAGCCTATAACACCAATAGATAAAGCAACTGCAATCAAGATGCCTGCCATCGCAACAGACGCTGCCATCCTTCTGACAAAAACTGATATCGGAGCAAGTTTTTCATATCTTCGTTCAAACATCTTAGCCTCGAATTACAATGTGTAACAAGAAATTATCTAGCTCGGTATAGCTTATACAGTAGACCCGGCTGAGCAACAACATTCCTCGTTCCCACGTGCTACGTCACTGCCATTAAGTTAAGAAAAATATGTAACAACCAAATGTTAATCGAGAACTTTGTTCAATTTGCATAAGCGTAAAAGCATCGTTTTCAATGGTCTGCACTTAACTTAATGGCAGCCTCGTAGGCTG
>Ga0123399_1114810_pt1 | contig 20527 bp, 14 predicted proteins | sample T5LHNH4metaT_FD_89927 | JGI IMG/M metagenome (GOLD analysis project Ga0123399, IMG submission 89927) | Methane-oxidizing artificial microbial communities from Washington, USA to study methane cycling - T5-LHNH4 metaT (Metagenome... | ecosystem: Engineered > Modeled > Simulated communities... | reverse complement strand
GTTTGGGATATTATCAAGAACTACGGCGATATGTCTTGGCATCCCGGCATTATGAGTACCACAGTTAAAGGCGATAACACCAAAGGTGCGGTTCGCGTTTTGACCTTAAAAGACGGCAGCACAATTACCGAAGAATTAAAAAAGTATGACGAAGCTAAGATGTCTTATGCTTACAAAATCACTGACATGAGCTCATCCAAAACCATCACTCATGCCGGTGCCGAAGAAAAAGTCCCTGCGTTACCTGTAAACGATTACGCGGCAAGCATTGAGTTGGCCGATAAAGGCGGTAAGACTGAAGTTACCTGGAAAGCCGGTTACTACCGCGCTTACATGAACAACAATCCACCGGAAGAAATGAACGAAGAAGCCGCAAATACCGCAGTGAAAGCCGTTTTGGAAACAGGATTGATTAACCTGAAAAAATTGGCTGAAAAATAAGGTTTAGCGAGTGTTCTCATTGAACTACCGCCGCGCCGGCTTCCGGCTGGTTTGCGGCATACGCACCATCCTTGGCGATTGCCACGCCAGCTCCAGGCTGGCTAGTGGCATACACACCATCCTTGGCGATAAGGCTGTAGCGATTGGTATCGCTACAGCCTTTTTATCTACACCGCTTGCGGCCCAGCCTTTCGCCTACATCAGCAATCAATTGGCCGATAGCGTGTCTGTTATCGATACGGCAACGGGCAGCGTAGTCGATACCATTGCTGTTCCCGGCAAACCGGCCGGGGTTGCGGTCGCGCCTGACGGCAATAAAGTTTATGTCAGTACGCCGGAGGCTAAAGGCTTTGCGGTTGTCGATACAAAAAAACGCGAAGTCATCGCCAATGTTGCTGTCAATGACGGCACGCTGGGCATTGCCGTGAGCCCGGACGGCAAGCGGATTTATGTGGCAGACTGGTATAAAAACAATGTTTCCGTTATCGATGCGGACAGCCTACAGATCATTAAAACGATTAGTGTCGGCGAATCGCCGTCCGGCCTGGTTGTCAGTCCCGATAATCGCTGGTTATATGTCGCCAACCGGATCAGTAATTCAGTTTCCCAGATCGATTTGAAGACACTGACCGTTAAGAAAACCGCTCAGGTTGGCACGCACCCGTTTGGACTTACCATTGATTCAAGAGGCGAACGCATTTATGTCGCCAATGTAAAAAGCGATGATGTAACGGTTGTGGAAACGGCACGGATGAAGCCTATCGCTACGGTAAAGGTCAATATGTTGCCTTACGCAACAGCGCTGGCGCTTAACGACAGCCGCCTGTTGGTGACTAATCAAGACGACGGTTCGGTTTCAGTTGTCGATACGGAGACGCTAAAGGAAATCGCCCTGATTACTGTAGGTACCAAACCCGAAGGTATCAGCACCCATCCTGATGACCGGCATGTCTACGTGGCTAACTGGTTTGACGGCAATGTTTCGGTGATCGATGCCAGAACCCTGAAAGTGATTGACACCATTCAAACCGGTGAAGGCAGTCGTGCATTTGGGCAGTTTATGGGCAAATAGTCATAAATAATTAATAGAGTGGGCAGGTTTTTTGCCCACTCTACTCTGTGAACAATCCCGATTTATTTCGCATTGTTAATGCAAAACGCATCACAAGTCCCCCATATAAATGCCGTCACCAAATCAACTTATCGCTCCCCTGCCTTATTTTCCCGACAGTGCAGAACTGTTTTCCGCCTGCGTAGATCAAGCTTGGGCCGTTTTTCTGGATAGCGGTTTTCCCCACAGCAATCAGGGGCGATACGATATTATTGCGGCTGAGCCGGTGTGTACCTTGGTCACGCATGGCGAGATTACCGAGATTACCCGTAACGGCGCGACACTCAAATCAACTGAAAATCCGTTTGATTTGGTTAAACAACAACTTCGTTTGTCCCCATCCTTTAAGCTGGAAGCCGGTTTTGATGATTTACCGTTCAACGGTGGAGCCATCGGCTATTTTGCCTATGATTTAGCCCGTCGACTGGAAGCGCTACCGACGATGGCCGAAGATGCAGAGCATATTGCCGAAATGGCGGTAGGAATTTACGAGTGGGCGGTCATCGTCGATCATCATCGGCAAAAAAGCTATTTGGTAGGAAATTGCGATCGGCAAAAATGGCAGGATTTGATCAGTCAGTTCAGCCAATTGCCGGTAAGGCCGGATTGTCCTGCATTTAAGGTCGTCGGCGAGATTAAGTCCAATATGGATAAGGATTCCTACGTTCATGCCTTTAACCGGATCAAGCATTACCTCAAGGAAGGCGATTGTTATCAGGTGAATCTGGCGCAGCGGTTTGTAGCCGATTGCGAGGGCGATCCGTGGACAGCCTATCAAACTTTGCGCAAATTGAATGCCGCCCCGTTCAGTTGCTATCTTAATCTGCCCGAAGTGCAGGTTTTAAGCTCATCCCCTGAGCGTTTTTTAAAGCTGACCGGCGGCATTGTCGAGACCAAACCCATTAAAGGGACGCGGCCGAGAAAACCCGATTACGCGGAAGACCAGCAGCAAATAAAAAACCTGGAAGCCAGCAACAAAGATCGGGCGGAAAACCTGATGATCGTCGATTTGCTCCGCAACGACATCAGTAAAACCTGCAAGAGCGGGTCAGTCAAAGTACCGGTGCTATTCGATGTGGAAAGTTACGCCACAGTGCATCATCTGGTCAGTACCGTAACCGGCGTTCTGGCGGATAACCAGCACGCGCTGGATTTGTTAAAAAGCTGCTTTCCGGGCGGATCGATTACCGGCGCGCCGAAGATCAGGTCCATGGAAATCATAGAGGAACTCGAACCCAACCGGCGCGGCGTTTATTGCGGGGCTATCGGATATATTGGGTTCAACGGCAATATGGATACCAATATCGCTATCAGAACGCTGGTGCATTCCGAAAACACCATTCGTTTCTGGGCCGGTGGCGGTATTGTCAATGATTCCGTAGCCGAAGAAGAATATCAGGAAAGTTTTGACAAGGCGGCGGCCATGCTCGATTTATTACGGCAATTTACGGCAAGGTAATGAGCAATTCAATCGCCACGGAGGGCATCATTATTATCAAACTGGGCGGTAGTCTGTCTCGCTCGGATACCCTTGTTAACTGCTTGAATGCGGTGGAGAAAAACTATCAGGGTAGAGCGGTGGTTATCGTTCCCGGCGGCGGCGCGTTTGCCGATCAGGTTAGATTAGCGCAACAACAGTGGCAATTTGACGATACCACCGCGCATCACATGGCTCTCTTAGCCATGCAGCAAATGGCTTTGATGTTTAAAGGGCTTAAACCGGATTTTGCTATCGCCGATACTGTCGCGGCGATTCATGATCAATTAAACCGGAAAAAAACCGTCATTTGGTCGCCGGATATTATCGAACTTGATAACGCAGGTATTGAGGCAAGCTGGGATATAACCTCGGACAGCTTGGCGGCATGGCTGGCCAAAACATTATCTGCAACCGAACTTATCCTGATAAAGTCAGCCGCTATCGATGTCGACCTGAGCCTGCATCAGCTCGCTGAACAACACATAGTCGATAAAGCCTTTTGCGCTTTTGTTGCACAAGCCTCCTTTAAAATACACATCGTTAATGCCCGGAACAATGGGGCTGGAATAACTTTAATCTAAGCCGTCATTCCGGCAGGGAATCACTCCGGGCTATCCTGCCCAGAGCCCTTCGGGTAAATGCAAATCCGTTCCAGACGGATTTGTGCCGGAATCAACGACTGCATGGAGTGGTTGCCGAGAACACATTTTATCGTTCCCACGCTCCAGCGTTCCGTTCCACTAAATAACCCTGTAAAACACGGTTGTGGTCTTACTTGGGCTTTAAGGTAATTCGAGTGCCTATGCCTATAATTATGTGAAGTTGATATATGTGGACTTATGGTAAAGACGACGCTGGAACGTCTGAGGCTGCATTCCCACGCCGGAGCGTAGAAACGGACAAAAGTACGCTGGAGCCGCGCCGGATCGGGCAAGTCTGGCGGCGTGCGGGTGATTTACTTTACGCGCAACGCTGCCGAGGAAATTATACTGTTGATACTGTACGCCAAAGCCGAGCGAGACTCGATGACCGCCAAACAACTACTGGAGATTAAACATGCCCTCGACAATTAAGCCAATGACCGATGAAGAGCTGGAAATTTTCGAAGATGGACGTGATTTTCACGCCGACTTGTTGCAGTCTATTCATGAAATGAAGGCGGGGCGCGGCACAGTGGTTTGTTCCCAAGCGATCGCGGCACGCACAGCCTCAGGCCTGTCACAGGCTCAATTTGCCGCGCTGTTGGGCGTTTCGGTACGTTACGCTGCAAGAGTGGGAGCAGGGACGCCGCAAACCCACCGGAGCGGCGCAGACATTATTGCGTGTGGCGGTGGCTCATCCGGAAATGTTGCGTGAGTTGGTGACGGGATAGAGAAGGACTGCACCTAACTTCTTTGCAAATCCCCGTCACTCAAAAAACCGCTTCAAATACTCCCCGGTATGCGAAGCAGGATTTTCAGAAACCTGCTTAGGCGTACCTTCTGCAACCAGCGTCCCGCCGCCGTCGCCACCTTCCGGCCCCATGTCGATAATCCAGTCTGCGGTTTTGATCACATCCAGATTGTGCTCGATGACGATGACGGTATTGCCGTGATCGCGCAGGGTATGCAACACAGTCAATAATTGCTTAATGTCGTGGAAGTGCAGGCCGGTGGTCGGCTCGTCCAGTATGTACAAGGTTTTGCCGGTATCGCGTTTGGACAGTTCTTTGGCAAGTTTCACCCGCTGCGCTTCGCCGCCGGACAGGGTGGTCGCATTCTGCCCCAGGGTGATATAGCTCAAGCCCACTTCGACCAGGGTTTGTAGTTTACGGGCCAGCACCGGCACGGGGCTGAAAAACTCGGCCGCATCTTCTACGGTCATGTCCAGCACTTGGTTGATGGTTTTGCCTTTGTAGCGGATCTCCAGCGTCTCCCGGTTATAACGTTTGCCGGCGCAACTGTCGCAATGGACGAAAATATCCGGGAGGAAATGCATTTCGACTTTAATCACGCCGTCGCCTCTGCAGGCTTCGCAGCGACCGCCTTTGACGTTAAAGCTAAACCGGCCGGGCGAATAACCGCGCGATCTTGCTTCAGGCGTCGCCGAAAACAATTCGCGTATCGGCGTGAACAGGCCGGTATAGGTGGCCGGATTAGAGCGTGGCGTGCGGCCGATCGGGCTTTGGTCTATATCGACGACTTTGTCGAAATGCTCCAAACCTTCGATGGCGTCGCAAGGCGCGGGAATGACTCCGGCGCGGTTGATTAGACGTGCCGCATGACAGTACAAGGTATCGTTTACCAGCGTCGATTTGCCGGAACCGGATACGCCGGTGATGCAGGTCAGCAGGCCGATAGGGAATGAAATATCGACATTTTTCAGGTTATTGCCGTGCGCATTGCGGATGACGATCTGTTTGTCTTGATCGACAGGCGTTAGTTTTTCAGACACGGTAATGCCGATTTTTCCCGATAAATACTGCCCGGTTAACGAGTCCGGGTTGTTGATAATGTCTTGCAGCGTGCCTTGCGCAATGATGCGCCCGCCATGTACGCCTGCGCCGGGACCTATATCGACAATATGCTGCGCCGAACGGATGGCATCCTCATCATGTTCAACCACGATCACTGTATTGCCTAGGTCGCGCAGGCGAAACAAGGTGTTCAGCAGGCGCTGGTTGTCGCGCTGGTGCAGGCCTATCGACGGCTCGTCCAGCACGTACATCACGCCGACCAAGCCTGCGCCGATTTGACTGGCAAGGCGGATGCGTTGCGCTTCGCCGCCGGACAGCGTGTCCGCGCTGCGATCCAGCGTTAAATAGTCGAGGCCGACATTGACCAGGAATTCCAGTCGTTCCTGGATTTCCTTGACGATTTTTGCGGCAACTTCGCCGCGCTTGCCGGTCAGGTTCAGGTGCTTGAAGAAGTCCAGTGATTTGCGGATCGGGAAGCGGGTCAGATGGTGCAGCGGCAAATCTTCAACAAACACATTTCTGGCCGACACGTTAAGCCTTGCGCCCTCGCAAACGTTACAGGGTTTTTGGGACAGATACTTTGCCAGTTCATCGCGCACCAATTGCGAATCGGTCTCATGGTAACGCCGATCCATATTGGAGATGATGCCTTCAAAGCTATGATGCTTCTTTTTGACCGAACCGGTTCCGGCCATGAACTTGAATTCAATAACTTCATGGCCGCTGCCGTAAAGAATGATGTTCTGGGTTTCTTTGGACAGCTCCGAAAACGGTACTTCCGGGTCGAAGTTATAGTGTTTGGCTAGCGAGCAGATGATTTGATAATAATAGGCGTTGCGCCGGTCCCAGCCGCGAATCGCGCCACCGGCAAGACTGATGTCGGGGTTATGGATAATCAGCTCGGGGTCGAAATGCTGGCGCACGCCCAGGCCGTCGCAACTGCCGCATGCGCCTTTGGGATTGTTGAACGAGAAGATGCGCGGTTCCAGTTCGGTCAGGCTGTAGCCGCAATGAGGGCAGGCGTAGCGCTCGGAAAATAGCAGTTCGGTCGCGTCATCGATGCAGGCGGCGATGGCGATGCCGTCGGCGATGCGCAAGGCCGTCTCGAAGGATTCGGATAAGCGCAAGGCGATGTCGTCGCGAACCTTGAAACGGTCGACGATGACTTCAATGGTATGTTTCTTTTTTAAATCCAGCACCGGCGGCTCGTCCAGGTCGTACACGGTGCCGTCGATCCGGGCGCGGATGAAGCCCTGCGCGCGCAGGTCGTCGAGCAGTTGGATATGTTCGCCCTTGCGGTCGTTGACCACCGGAGCCAGCAGCATCCAGCGCTGGTCGGGCGCTTGCGAGAGCACATGGTCAACCATCTGGCTGACGGTTTGCGCTTCCAGCGAAACCTGGTGTTCAGGACAACGCGGCGTACCGGCGCGGGCATACAGCAGTCTTAAATAATCGTAGATTTCGGTGATGGTGCCGACGGTGGAACGCGGGTTGTGCGAAGTGGACTTTTGTTCGATGGAGATAGCCGGGGACAGTCCTTCGATATGGTCGACATCGGGCTTTTCCATCATCGACAGGAACTGGCGGGCGTAAGTAGAAAGGGATTCTACATAGCGCCGTTGACCTTCGGCATAAATGGTGTCGAAGGCGAGCGATGATTTACCCGACCCGGAAAGCCCGGTGATGATGATGAGTTGATCCCTGGGCAGGTCAAGATCGATATTTTTCAGGTTATGCGTTCTGGCGCCACGAATGCTGATCGTATCCATTAAATAAATCCGGCAATTTAAACAACCGTATAATATACGAGCAAAGCCGTATTAACACAAACGGCATACACACTGCCTAGGTTTAAATAATGCTCATCAACACATTAAATTCATTCGTTTTTAAATATATTCGGTTTATCGAAATGCTCGGCGTGCTGATGCGCATTTTCAGTTTTTCACTGGTCAGTTGGATGGGGCCGGAAAGTCCGTTTTTGTTCGTCTGGGCTTTTAACACTACAGATGCGGTGATACTTTCCTGGTGCTCGATACTCAAGAAAGACAGCGCCTATACCTTGCTGAATGTGTTCTGGATTATGGTCGGCATTGTCGGGATGCTCAGGGCCAGTCAGATTTCGTTGACTGATTTTAAATCCGTCGGGTTGCATTTCATAACGCAGGTCATGGCGCTGGTTAGTTAAACGGCGGCTCAAGCACAAATGAGCGAGTCCGGTAAATAAAGCTTGTTATAATGGACGCCATTAAATTCATAGCGAAAGACCTGCGAGGTTTTAAAAACCTCGCAGGTCTTCTTCAACAAAGGGAGGGTTGATGTATACAGCCTATCAAACCGGTTACTTTGCGCATTGGTTATCATTGGAGGGCGAGGCTGAAAAATCTCTGACTCAAACTATTGCAAGTGCCAAAGTTGATATGAATCCGCATCAAGTTGAGGCCGCACTGTTCGCATTGGCATCCCCTCTTTCCAACGGCGTTATCCTTGCCGATGAAGTGGGCTTGGGTAAAACTATCGAAGCCAGTTTAGTGCTTGCTCAAAAATGGGCCGAACGTAAGCGCAAGCTGCTGTTGATTGTGCCTGCCACTTTACGCAAGCAATGGAGTCAAGAGCTGGAAGAAAAATTCTCCCTGCTTTCCATAATTCTCGAAGCTAAAAATTTTAATGCGCTACTCAAATCAGGAGTGAACAATCCTTTTGATAGCGAGGGAAAATCAGTGGTGATATGTTCCTACGAATTTGCTGCCCGCAAAGACCTTGAATTAGCAAGAGTCCCTTGGGATATGGTAGTGCTGGATGAAGCGCACAAACTGCGCAATATCTACAAGACCGACGGAGCGAAGACAGCTAAAAAGTTGGAGTTCGCTCTAAAAGGCCGTTCTAAAGTTATGTTATCTGCGACCCCCTTGCAGAATAACCTGCAAGAACTTTACGGACTGACATCCATTATCGACCCACATTTCTTTGGTGATCTTGAATCATTCAAAGCCCGCTACTGTCGACCCAAACTAGATGAGGCCGAGTTTGCCCTGTTGCGTTCACGGTTAAAGAAAATTTGCAGTCGTACCCTGCGCAGACAGGTTCAGGAAGAAGGCGGGATTAAATTTACCAAGCGCTACTCATTGACAGAAGATTTCCGACCCGGACAAGAAGAGTTAAACCTTTACAGCGAAGTATCGAGCTATCTCCAGCAAGATGATTTGTTAGCGATTAAGCCAGGTGCTCGTCATTTGGTAACTTTAGTTATTCGTAAAATCCTGGCTTCTTCCGCTTATGCTATTCAAGGCACATTGGAAACGATGATTGATAGGCTGGAAAAGAAACTGCCATTGATAGATGCTCTGCAAGACTACGAAACAACGGATGATCTAACCGATTCCAACGACATTACAGATGATGACCTTATTGATGCAAAAGCTCTGCAAGCAGAAATCGATAAGCTTAAGGATTTTAAACAACTAGCCAGTGATATTACACAAAACTCAAAGTTTGATGCATTGTTAAGGGTATTAGGCAAAGCGTTCGATTTTACAGAGCGACTGGGCGGGGCGCGTAAAGCAGTTATTTTTACCGAGTCTGTACGTACCCAAGCGTGGCTCTGCGAGCATTTGAGTGAGCAAGGTTACCTTGATCAACTGGTATTACTTAATGGTAGTAACAGCGATGCCAACTCAAAGCAAATCTATCAGGCTTGGCTGAAAAAGCATCATGACTCATCGCGTGTTTCAGGTTCCAAGAGCTCTGATATGAAAGCAGCATTGGTTGATAAATTTCGTGATGATGCCGGCATCATGATTTGCACCGAAGCCGGAGCCGAAGGTATTAACTTGCAGTTCTGCTCATTACTTATCAATTACGATCTGCCCTGGAACCCGCAACGTGTCGAGCAGCGGATTGGTCGCGTACATCGTTATGGACAGAAACACGATGTCGTCGTAGTGAATTTTATTAATAAAGGTAACCGTGCCGATGAGCGTGTATTTGAGCTGTTAAGCCTGAAATTTAAATTGTTTGAAGGTGTATTCGGTGCATCAGATGAGATTTTGGGTTCTATTGAGTCCGGCATGGATATTGAGCGACGTATCCACGACATTTACCAGAAATGCAGGAATGACGAACAGATTGAAGAGGAGTTTAATAGGCTGCAAGCCGAGTTTCAAACTGACTTGGAAGCACGTTCACAAGATACACGCCGCTCATTGCTTGAAAATTTTGATGTCGATGTTGTCAAACGGCTTAATTTACGTCGGGATAAAACCTTACAGCACCTTAACGATTACCAGCAACGGTTGCTGCAACTGGCCCGTATGTCGATGCCGGAAGCTCACTTTAACGAGCATTGTTTTTTTTATACCCCGCTAGGTAGCAGTGAGGGCATTTGGTATGACGTTAATTGGCAAAGTGCCGACGATTCCGACGCTAAATTCTTCCGCCCCAACGAGGGCTTAGGCAAAGACTTAATCGAACAGGCAAAAGCTCAATTAGTAGCGTTAAATTCTGCCACTACCCCCGTAGAACTAGTCTTTGAATATAATGACCAAGGCAATGGGCAATATTCGGATTTAAAAGCATTGATCGGCCAATCCGGTGAGCTCGTGTTGGAAAAAATGATTCTAAAAACCGCGAATCAAACCATCGAGCATTTGTTGCCGGCGGCTTGCACCACAGCAGGTGAAACGCTAGATCCGGAAACCATTGATCGACTGTTGGAGTTGTCGGTGCAAAAAATAGAACCGGATGCCAAACTCAATCAAACAGCATTACTGGACAACCAGCTTAAGGCCCTTGATGCTGACTGCGTGCATGCCGCAGCAAAAGATAACGAACGCTACTACGATGAAGAAACCGAGAAACTGGATCGCTGGGCAGAAGATCGGCGCATCGCGTTGGATATTCGTATCAAACAGCTTGATCAGGAGATCAAGGAAGCGCGTAAGGCATCGAGACAACTGCCTACGCTTAAAGAAAAAATGGAAGCAAAAAAAATCCTCAAACAACGAGAGCGTGAACGTGACAATCTAATGCTCGACTACCACGAAGAAAAGAAAAAAATCGAAGCTGAGGAAGACCGGTTATTAGCGGGCATTGAAGCAGCTCTGGAAATGAGTCAACACAGAGAACGCCTGTTCGCCATCCGCTGGCAATTAGTGGGGAAAACATCATGATCAATACCACCGAACTGGTTCGTGAACTGATCTATCAAATCCGCTTGGGAGAAGATTCAAGCTATGAATTCAAAAGTCTGGTTATTAAAGGGCAGAAGGTCGAAAGCCCCCAACGAGACAGCATTGCCGATGAATTGGCGGCATTTGCTAACAGCAGCGGCGGAATTCTGGTACTGGGCGTCAATGACAAAACCCGTGCAGTCGAAGGTATCATGCAGGAACACTTGGATACGGTTGAGCAATGGGTGGCAAACCTGGCTCAAGCCGTCAATCCGCCGGTACTGATTGAAACCCGGCTGGTTGAGATTCCCGATCAGCAAGGCAATCCCAAACCCTTGGTATGGGTGAAAATCCCCAAAAGCCTGTTCGTACATCGCAGTCCAAACGGTTACTATCATCGTGTCGGATCAACTAAACGCGAAATGCCGCCGGAATTATTGGCCCGAATGTTCCAACAGCGCAGCATGGTGCGCTTGATTCGCTTCGATGAACAAATTGTGCCGAATGCCACACTCGACGCTATCGACCCCGCGCTGAAAACACGTTTTCTGCGTGGCGACCTGCCGGAACGGATGCAGTTGAAAAAGCTTTACCTGATTGCCAAAAATGAAGAGCGGCAACCCCGCCTGACCGTAACCGGCGTATTGCTCCTGACTGCCCGGCCGGCTGATTTCCTGTCTTCGGCTTATGTGCAATGTGTCGCTTACAGCGGCACTGAGCGCAATGCCGAATATCAGCTGGATGCCCAGGATTGCGATGGTCCTGTCGATAGCCAGATTCAGCAGGCTTTCAACTTCGTTAAACGCAACATGAAGATAGAGGCGGTCAAACGTCCGGGGCGCATCGATATTCCTCAATTCGATCTGGGGGCGGTATACGAAGCTATCGTCAACGCCGTGGCGCACCGGGATTACGCCATGTACGGCAGTCGTATACGCATGCATCTGTTTAGTGATCGCCTGGAATTGAGTACTCCGGGAGGCTTGCCCAACAGCCTCACTGTAGACAGCATGGATGCCAACAGCATCACCCGCAATGAAACATTGGTTAACCTGCTGAGCCGCTATTTTCCTGCCGACCCGGCAAGCAAACGGCAAAACATGATTGAGCGGCGCGGCGAAGGCGTACCCACTATTCTTACGGCCAGTGAGCGGCTATCAACTCGCCGTCCGCTTTATGAACAGATTGATAATACAGAACTGAAACTGACTATTTATGCTGCCAGCCGTGAACGTAACGGACTATTGGCGCAATTTAACGACGAATAACGGATAACCGGAATAATGAGCAAAAAACAAAAATTGGAACTGACCTGGATTGGTAAAGATAAACGGCCACGGTTGGAGCCACGTATTCTACTGGAAGACAAGGCGCTATCTTATCGTGCCGATGACCCGATCACTTCCGTACAGGCCGAAATTCCGTTTGCCGGACAAGACAACATCCCACCTAAGTTTTCACACAACAACCTACTGATTCACGGCGATAACCTGCTGGCTCTAAAGGCCTTGGAACAGCAGTATGCAGGCAAAGTGAAGTGTGTGTTTATCGATCCGCCGTACAACACCGGCAGCGCGTTTACCCATTATGACGATGGCGTGGAACATTCATTGTGGCTGTCGTTGATGCGGGACCGGCTGGAAGCGATTCGGACGCTGTTAGCTGAGGATGGTTCGCTGTGGATTACCATTGATGATAATGAAGCGCATTATTTGAAAGTGTTGTGTGATGAGGTGTTTGGGCGGGGGAATTTTGTTGCTAATGCAATATGGCAAAAAAAATATGCGCCTCAGAACGATGCAAAATGGCTATCTGATTCACATGACCACATTTTAATATTCGCAAAAAATAAAAATATTTGGCGCCCAAACCTTTTACCCCGAACCGATGAGATGAATAGTCTGTACAAAAATCCAGATAAAGATCCACGAGGCTTGTGGATGTCTGACAATATGTCCGTCAAAACATATTCATTTGCTACAGACTATCCAATAACAACGCCTTCGGGACGTATTGTGAATCCCCCCTCTAGTCGTTGCTGGGCATTTTCAAAAGATAAATTAACTGAACTTATCGCGGATAACCGGATTTGGTTCGGAACCAAAGGAGATGGTGTGCCACGTATCAAACGATTTTTGTCGGAAGTACAAAATGGCGTAGTTAGTAAAACTATTTGGTTACGTGAAGACGTTGGTGATAATCAAGATGCAAAAAAAGAAGTTAAAGAATTTAATAACATAAGTGTATTTGACACGCCTAAACCGGAGCGATTGATTCAACGAATATTTAATTTGGCAACTCATGAAAATGATTTAATACTCGACTCCTTCGCCGGTTCCGGCACTACCGGAGCAGTCGCCCACAAAATGGGCCGCCGCTGGATCATGGTTGAGCTGGGAGACCACTGCGAAACCCACATTGTGCCGCGCTTGAAAAAAGTCATCGACGGCGAAGACCAGGGCGGCATAAGCAAAGCCGTCAACTGGCAAGGCGGTGGCGGTTTCCGTTATTTCCGCTTGGCTCCTTCCCTGCTGAAAAAAGATAGCTGGGGCAATTGGATTATCAACAAAGCTTACAATGCCGAAATGCTCAGTGAGGCCATGTGCAAACATATGGGCTTTCAGTATGCTCCCAGTCAGGCGCATTTTTGGATGCACGGCCACAGCACCGAAACCGATTTTATTTACGTCACGACCGGCAGCCTGAGCCACGACCAGCTTAAAGTCATCAGCGACGAGGTAGGCAACAATCGCACCTTATTGATTTGTTGCAAGGCGTTTATGGCTGAAACAAGCGCTTTTGCCAATTTGACGCTAAAAAAGATTCCGCAAGCCATCTTAAACAAGTGCGAGTGGGATCACGACGATTACAGCTTCAGCCTGAATGTATTACCGGATGATGACGCTAGTGAGACCTGCGAGGTTTTGAAAACCTCGCAGGTCTTGGGAGACTCGCAGTTTTTAGATAACGAAGAAGAATAAACCAGGAAAAGGACAGCCATGAGCACCCCAATCAACGGGCAAAAAATCGCCAATCAACTCGCCGCCCGTCTTTCGCTTCGCAGCCCGCAGCGCGAATCACTGGATATTCTGGTTGACCTGCTGGAACAGTTAAACTTAAGCCAAGACCCGGATTTGCAGCATTGGTTAACGGTGATTCAACAACAGCATCCGACAGTCAAAGATTTTGAGCGCACTTTCCCTTCGCTTTGTTTCGCGCTGGCAACCGGGGTCGGCAAGACGCGGCTAATGGGTGCAATGATTACCTGGCTTTATCTGACCGGGCGTAGCCGTCATTTTTTGGTGCTGGCTCCTAACCTGACGATTTACGAGAAACTTAAGCAGGATTTCACGCTGGGCAATCCAAAATACGTCTTTGCCGGAATTCCGGAAATTTCGCAAACGCCACCGGTCATTATTACCGGTGAGGATTATGAAAGCGGACGAGGAGTGCGGCTGGATTATGCCGTGCCGATGACGCTTACCGCCGATCTGTTCGCTTATGAAAGCGCGCCGCATATCAATATTTTTAATATCGCTAAAATTAATGCCCGCGATACTAAAAAAGGCGCCGCCAAGTCTTCAGTTGTAAAAGTGCGTCGTTTGCAGGAGTACATTGGCGACTCTTATTTCGATTATCTGGCCGAGTTACCGGATCTGGTTGTCTTAATGGATGAGGCGCACCGCTATTATGCCAGCGCAGGCGCTAAAGCCATTAACGATCTTAAACCGGTGCTGGGCATAGAACTGACCGCCACACCTAAAACCACCGGTGCCAAACCGCGCGATTTTGCCAATATCATTTATCATTATCCGTTAGCCAGTGCGCTAAATGACGGCTTTGTCAAAATACCGGCAGTTGCAACGCGCAAGGATTTTCGTGCCGATCAGTACAGTTCTAAGGAGCTGGAAAAGATAAAACTGGAAGATGGCATCCATCATCATGAATACGTGAAAGTGGAGTTGCAGGCTTATGCCAGCACGCACCAAGCAAAGCTGGTCAAGCCTTTTATGCTGGTGGTGGCACAGGATACCAGTCATGCCGGAGCTATCAAGGCATTGATTGAAAATGACTTATTTGAAGGTCGTTATAAAGGCAAAGTCATCGAAGTTCATTCAAATCAATCAGGCGAGGAGTCGGACGAAGCCATGCAGCGATTGCTGGCCGTGGAGCATGATGACAACACCGAGATCGTGATTCATGTCAACAAGCTGAAAGAAGGTTGGGACGTGACCAATCTTTATACCATTGTGCCTCTGCGTGCTTCAGCCTCAGAGATTCTGACCGAACAAACCATAGGCCGGGGTCTGCGCCTGCCTTATGGAAAGCGTACCGGCGTCGAAGCGGTGGATCGACTCACCATTATTGCTCATGACCGTTTTCAGGAAATTATTGACCGCGCCAATGATGCCGAGTCGATTATCCGCAAAACGATTTTTATCGGTGGTGACGATGCGGATATACCGGACAAAAAACCGCAGATAATCACTGCGCCATCTTGTTTGGATATGCTCACTACCGGCAAAACGGCGACACAGGATGATCGTGATATTGCAGAAGAGGGTGGCCGGTATGAGGTCAAAGCCCAAACTGAGCAACGAATCAAAGTTGCTGAAATCGTCTTAAAGGTGGTTGAAGAACAAGCCGCCAAATTGGCGTCAAGCAAAGAGCTGAGTCAGAAAGATGTTCAAGCCTATGTTGTGCGTCGAGTTCAGCAGGTTGTGCGTGATAATCCGCCCATGCAGCGACTTCTTCCTGAATTGGAAATAGAGGCAATGCTGAGCGACGAAGAGGTCGCGGATATTGTTTACGCGGTCACCGAAAAATTGATTGAACTGACACTGGATGTGCCAAAAATTGTGGTGTTGCCCACCCGCGAGGTTAACTACGGTTTTCAGGATTTTGATCTGCAACGGCTGGAAAAAGTAAACTTCCAGCCGGTCAGCCAGGAAATTCTGTTGCAACATTTGGACAATAACCAAACAACCAGTATCCATTGGGCAGGACAGGATGCCCATGAAGAACAGTTGGAAGACTATTTGGTGCGGAATCTGATGGACAAGGATGAAATTGATTACGATGAACATGCCGGATTGTTGTACAAGTTGACCGGCCAATTGATTGCCCATTTGCGATCATATTTAAGTAGCGAGAGCCAAGTCGAAAACGTCTTGATCTACTGGCAAAAACAATTGGGCGAATTTATTTGGGCTCAAATGCGTGAGCATCAATGGACGACGCCGACTGACTATATCGGCAAGGTCATTCAAGGCTTCGATGTGCTTAAGCCTGCAACCTTTACGCTGGCTGCCGGTGAACAACCACGCGACTTTCGCGCCCCTATTGCAGATAAACGCGCAATACGCCAGATGGTATTCAAGGGCTTTATCAAATGTTGTTACCCTTACCAGAAGTTTGATTCAGTTGAAGGGGAATGGCGGCTGGCGCAACTGCTGGAAGATGATGAGGACGTGCTTAAATGGATGAAACCGGCATCGGGACAATTTCGTATCGAATACCAAAACGGTCAAAACTATGAACCGGATTTTGTAGTGGAATGTGCTGCTTACTATTTGCTGGTTGAGCCAAAACGCGCCGACCAAATTAATACGGATGAAGTTCAATTAAAAGCCCGCGCCGCTAGCCGTTGGTGTGGATATGCTAATGAACATGCTAAAAATAACGGCAATAAGCTATGGTTTTATTTGCTGATTCCTCATGATGCAATTATGTTAGGGAGAACGCTATCTAGCTTTAAATCCGAGTATTCATGGACATAACTCCAACGTTTAGTAATCAGCTGTCCAAGCACAAATGAGCTAATGCGGTAAACAAAGCTTGTTATAATGGACGCCATTAAAATAACGAGATAAACCACTGAGTTAGTCCGGCATTTGCAATTGCTTGTAAAGCCTGTGCTCAACTGATTTTATTTTTCTTGATAATTCTGGTTCAAAAGGAGACGTTGGTTTTGGCAACAACACAGCAGGACATTACGAGTTCGATGACTTCATCGGAAAAACGCGCTACATGGTCTTTGGCAGGCATTTATGCTTTGCGGATGCTGGGACTATTTATGATTTTGCCGGTGTTATCCTTATTTGCCGAACAGCTTGAAGGCTCAACGCCCGCGCTGATCGGTCTGGCGATGAGCATTTACGGCTTGCCCCAGGTTCTTTTACAAATTCCTTTCGGTTTGCTATCCGATCGCTTCGGCCGCAAAAAAATTATTATTATCGGCTTGGTGATGTTTTTTATCGGCAGCGTGATTGCGGCACTGTCAACAACCATTTACGGGGTCTTGATAGGCAGGGCTTTTCAAGGCGCCGGTGCGGTTTCGGCCGTTATCATGGCCTTGGTGGCCGATTTGACTCAGGAAGTTCATCGCACCAAAGCCATGGCTATCATCGGAATCAGCATCGGCGGATCGTTTGGCGTCGGCATCATCGCCGGGCCTGTTATTTCCGGGTTAGGCGGAGTACAGAGTGTTTTTGGGGTAACTGCGGTGCTCACCCTGCTGGCTATTTTAGCGATTATTTATATCGTTCCCGATCCCCAGCAATCCAAGTTGCATCGGGATGCGGAGTTCGTTCCCGAAGAAACGATGCAGGTACTGAAAAATCCGGATCTGTTGCGCCTGAATTACGGCATTTTTACCTTGCACCTGATTTTAATGGCTATCTTTGTGGTGGTGCCTTCATTAATGAGGAAGGCGGGATTAATAGCCGGGCATGAATGGCAGGTTTATTTGCCGGTTTTCGTTATTTCGATGGTGTTCGCTGTGCCGTTCGTGATTCTGGCTGAAAAGAAACGCAAAATGAAGCAGGTGTTTCTAGGCGCTATCGCGGTCCTGATAATGGCTGAATTGGGCTTGTCGGCAGTGCATCAAAACCTGGTCGGAATTATAGGTTTCTTGTGGCTGTTTTTTTGCGGCTTTAATCTGCTGGAAGCGACACTGCCGTCTTTAATATCGAAGACGGCTCCGGCTGATTTGAAAGGCACGGCCATGGGCGCTTATTCAAGTTCGCAGTTCATGGGGCTTTTTATGGGCGGGCTGGTGGGCGGCTGGTTTAACGGCGCGTTCGGAGTTACTGCGGTGTTTTTATTTTGCGCTGCTGCTGCATTCAGCTGGTTGGTGGTGTCCTTATGGATGAAGCCTCCCCGGTATGTGGCAAACCTGCTTATATCGCTGGAACAACTCAGCGAACAGGGCGCCAATGAATTTATTGCCGAAATGTTTAAAATCAGCGGTGTAGAGGAAATTACCCTGCATTATGAGGAAGCCTTGGTTTATCTTAAGGTTGATAATCAGAAGCTGGATAAAGACCAGTTACAACGATTGATCACGCAATACGTCAATGCATAATCCGGTAGGGGCGGAGTTATCCGCTCAAAGGCGAGCATTCACAGGGCGAGCTCTACATTTCTCCTTAACCTGAACCGCGCAAATCTCTGGATTATGGGTCGTTAGTAGTTCCGAGAACACCTCAATCAATGGGTGCCAGCCGTCTCCACAGGCAAAACCACGGCTCATTAACGTGCGTTCTGTAGGACTATGCCTGCCTCGGTAAAGGCCGGGATAGCTTTGGCATAATTGCTCGTCTAATTCTTTGTTCATCATGGTCTTCCTGTTGTTCTGTAAAAATGGCACAGTGAATTTGTACCGGTAGCCCATCGTCCGATTTTCAAACTATTGCCAATGACTTTTCCCATCCCAAGAATGCAGGTGCCTAGCCCTGACGCGTTACAGTCAGCGTTCCATCAGGCTCGACAAAGAATAGGCGGGAGGGGCAGGCACAGGGCACCTCCGTCATTGCTCTCGTTACCCCGTGCTATGACCTGATGACGGGCTATGAAAACGGGCGCTACACGTCAATGACAATCGGCGCATGGACCGGCTGGTACCGTTCATCACAAATGCAGGCATTGATGAAAGTTGCAGGTAATCAGATACTTGTAAAACGCGGGGTTTGGTCTAGCAGCCATAAAAAATTGTCATAACTAAGCGGGACATTGATTGTCTCAAATCGCCCCCTATCTGCCGTTTACATTTTGTACTGCGAACGTCTAATCCTGGTTTTAAACCGGTCATCTGTGAGCTATCAGGATTTTTTGACGCGGCCTTTGTTGCTAAAATTCTATTGATTTAATTGAGCGAACTCAGTGGTTTGCTTTGAAAAAGCCGCAATAAAACGATCCCGCATTTTATCCATACCCCAAACCGGTGCGTTGCCGGCCGGCAGCATTCCATCTGTCCAGTGCCAGTCTTTCACCGCGTCCATTACCTTGGAATCACGGCTGATGAGATGCACGAGAACATCGCGGTTATCCGAATCGCCAGCCACAAAAGGGGCCGGCTGGTGATCGCCTAATGCCAGGATGACCAGATTATCGTCACCATAATTGATGGCGTAAGACACGATATTGGCTAGGGCATATTCGATGGATTTGCGATATTGCTCCCGGATACGCTCGGTATTTTGCCAGACCACCTCAGGCGTATCCCCAATCCGGTGCCGGTTAAAGATAGTGCCATCCCCCACCTGATTCCATTCGACAAGTTGGGGTAAAGGCGTCCAAGGTGCATGGGACGAGATCAAGGCAATCTCAGCCATCACTGGCGTTCGTGCCCCGGATTTGCGTTCCAGGGATTGGAGTGCGGACAGCGTATATTGATCCGGCATAGTCATCCAGTTGAAAGACTGCCCCCGATAGCCCAAGTCTTTCGCGGCATAAATTCGGTCGTAACCGAAGTATTTCCCTTGCGGCCAATCCATGGTATGAGCCGGCTGTACCGCCACGGTGCGCCATCCCGCCCGTTGGAAAAGACGGTTAAGCGAGTGGCGTTGACTCATCACCAGACGGTCGTAACGGGTCTGGCTATTGATCCATAGCCCTGAAAGTAAGGTGCCGTGGGCAAGCCAACTGATTCCGCCGTTGGTTGGCGATGTTAAGTAAGCGCTGCGGGCAAATAGCCCTTTAGCAGCAAGATTTGCGCTACTTTGTTCCAGAACCGGCCGGATAGCCGCGGCAAAGTCGGCTTTGTCGAGTACGGTGCGCCCATAAGATTCGATGAACACGACCCATACGTCTTTACCCTTTAGCTTGTCAAAAAGACTGTCATCCGCCACGGAGGCATAAGGATCGTTATTAACGACTTCGCTAAAAGCCTTCAGATCGGCAATACTGCTCAAGGTGTTACTGACATGTTCGGTCATCAAGCCATAAAACGGCGCGGATGCTCTTTGCCAGCCGCCGAATGAAAGCCCGGTCCAGACGATCAAAGCTGCGAGCAGTCCTGTGCTGCAAACTTTAGGCGCTAATTGCAGCAATGCTTGGATTTGTCCGAGCAGCGCATACACCAACAGGTAAATCCCAACGACTAGAGCGATCAGCAGTGCCGTCGCGATGAAAGCGCCAATCAGGCCAATGGCCCCCTGCAGAAGGTTCATGCCATCAGCCAGGAAGTGGAAGTCAAGCACAGGATTGAACGGACGGCCGAATGCTTGATACGTTCCCATATCGGCAAGTTTGAAAATTATCCCTGTCGCCAGCAGGAAGGATGCAATAGCGCGGCTGCCAAGGCCTGCACGCCCAGGGCAAAGCAAAACAAGCCCGAGCAAAAGTCCCTCTAGCGGGAAATAGGCAAAAGCTGGTGGCGTTATCGAACTGATGCGGTTTGGGATAAGCAGTGCGACAAAAATGAAAATCAGGGCTGAAACGTTCAGGCTGATTTTTATGCGCCGCCCCCATAAATTAGCGCCAAGTAATTTATTCCGCACCATGTATAAATCTCCGTACTGTAATCAAAATAAGCTGGCGTAACTTTTGCTTATGAGTTGTTCTAAGCTTTAAATAGGCGGCATCATAAC
>Ga0123399_1012458_pt1 | contig 20594 bp, 21 predicted proteins | sample T5LHNH4metaT_FD_89927 | JGI IMG/M metagenome (GOLD analysis project Ga0123399, IMG submission 89927) | Methane-oxidizing artificial microbial communities from Washington, USA to study methane cycling - T5-LHNH4 metaT (Metagenome... | ecosystem: Engineered > Modeled > Simulated communities... | reverse complement strand
CGCCTGCGCGATGGGAATGGAGCGCGCCGTGGCGAGCGAGCAATAGTCGAGGCCGGGGCAGGAGATGATGTCCGAGACCAGGCCGGCGTTGGCCGTCGCGAGGCCGGCGGCGTCGAGCGTCTTCCAGAGATCGAAGAGATCGTCCTGCTTCACATGCGGCAGGATGACGTTCTGCTCGTGGCTGATGCGCAATTCGCCGAAGCCGAAGCGTTCGCTGGCGTCGGCGAGGACGCGCATCTGCTGCGAGGTGGCGTCGCCCGGAATGCCGCCAATGGGCTTCAGCGACACGGTGACGATGGCGTAGCCCGGAGCCTTGTGGGGCGCGACATTCACATCGACGAAATCGCCGAAGGCCGGATGCGCCGCGCGCTCGGCCCGCAGCTTTTGCGATTCCGCCGGCGGCGCCTCATAGGGCGGCGGCGCGAAGAAGGCGGCGATGCGCTCGAACTCGGCCGGGTCGTAGGAGAAGACCGAGCGGTCCATGGCGGCGAATTCCGCCTCGACCGCGTCGCGCACCTCGTCGATTCCCTTTTCATGAACGAGGATCTTGATGCGCGCCTTGTATTTGTTGTCGCGGCGGCCGAAGCGATTGTAGACGCGCATGATCGCCTCGAGATAAGCGAGAAGATCGGCGCGCGGCAGATAGTCGCGGATCGTCTTGCCGACGAAGGGCGAGCGCCCCAGGCCGCCGCCCACGACGACCCTGTAGCCGATCTCGCCCTCATGGTTCTTCACGATCGCCAGGCCGACGTCATGCGCCAGGATCGCCGCGCGATCATGTTCGGCGCCCGTCACCGCGATCTTGAACTTGCGCGGCAGGAAGGAAAATTCCGGATGCGCGCTCGACCATTGGCGCAGGAACTCCGCCGTGGGACGCGGGTCCTCGATCTCGTCCGGCGCGACGCCGGAGAAGTGGTCGGCCGTGACGTTGCGGATGCAGTTGCCGGAGGTCTGGATGGCGTGCATCTCGACCTCGGCGAGCGCCTCCAGAATGTCCGGCGCGTCGACGAGCTTCGGCCAGTTGTATTGCAGGTTCTGGCGCGTCGTGAAATGGCCGTAGCCGCGATCGAATTTGTCGGCGATGTCGGCGAGGCGGCGCATCTGCCGCGCGGTCAATGTGCCATAGGGAATGGCCACGCGCAGCATATAGGCGTGAAGCTGGAGATAGAGCCCGTTCATCAGGCGGAACGGACGGAATTCCTCTTCCGTCAGCGAGCCTTCGAGGCGCCGGCGCACCTGCTCGCGAAACTCCGCGACGCGCTCCTTCACGAAGGCGGCGTCATATTCGTCATAGCGATAGGTCGTCGTCGGGGCGTTGGGCCGCGCGAGGGCGGGATCGTGAGCGGTCATCTACGCGGCTCCTCGCGCCTGCTTGCCGAGATCGAGGCGCACGCTCGGTCCCTTGATGCGCATTTTCTCGCGATAATGCAGCGGCGTCGGAACGCCGTCGGCGCCGACCGCCACATCCGCGAGATACACGTCGACGACGCGATTGGCGGCGATCTCGGCCTTGCCGAAAGCCGCGAGCGCGCCCGCCTCTTCCGCGTCGCGCGCGACCCGGGCGCGGCGGTGGTCGCGCTCCCAGCCATTCGCGCCCAGGAACAGAACCTCGCCGTCGGCGAGATCGGAGGCGAGCAGGATTTGCGGGTGTCTGAGCGCCGCCATCACGTCTCCTGCGCCAGCTTGAGCGAAAGGCCGCTCATCTCATCCGACCAGACGATCTGGCAGCTCAATCGCGAATTCTCATAAAGCATCGGCAGTTCGTCGAGCTTTTCCAGCTCGTCCTCGCGCGGCGGCGGCACGCGGGCGGCCGACTCGGCGTCGAGCACCACATGACATTCGGCGCAGGCGAGCGCGCCGCCGCAGGTGTTTTCCATGCCAACGCCATAGTCGCGCAATATTTCCATCAGCCGCCATCCTTCGACAGCCGCGAGTTCATGAACGACGCCGTTGCGGTCCTCGACGCGCAGGAAGGGCGTCTCGGACTCCGACGGCGCGGCGGGCGGATCGACGACAATGTCCAATGCAATACTCATGCGCTTGTTCGGTCATGCCTAAGGGTTGCGCCCAGGATGACCGGGCGCCAAGGGCGCTGGCGTTCTGTATTTCGAACGGGTAGATACTCTAAATCGCACCGAAGTCAATTCACCTCCGAAAAACGCTTTATGACAAAAATAACATTTTATTTTCGTAAAACAGCCGCGGCCCGCCAAATTCACAGCTGGGACATGACAAGCGCCCACAATCTATGTTTGTTAAGAATCGGGTGACCAATCGGAGCGGCGGACGCTCAAGCGCCATAGGAGACCGCATGGTAAAAAGGCCGATCAAAACCACGACGAAGGTAGCGCCGCCTCCGAAACGGGAGCCAGAGCCGCGCCGCGAGGCAAGGGAAATCGCCGCCGCGCCGCAACAATCTTCAGGAGCCATTATGAAACCAACGGTCATTGTCGTCGGCGCCGACAAGGGGGGCGTCGGCAAGACGACAATTGCGCGAGCCGTTCTCGACTTCCTCTCGCTCAACAACATCCAGACCCGCGCCTTCGACACGGAGACGCCGCGGGGGACGCTGCATCGCTTCCATCCCGACGAGACGATGATCGTCGATCTGACGTCGACCGCCGACCAGATGAAGATCATTGATACGCTGAACTCGTCGCAAGCCAAGGTCAGCGTCATCGACGTGCGCGCCGGCGGCTTGAGCCCGGCGCTCGAGGCGTTGGACGAGATCGGCTTCTTCGATGCGGTGAAGGCCGGCGAGTTCCGCTTCATCCTGCTGCATGTCATCGGGCCGTCCATCGCCTCGCTCGACGAGATCGCCGAGATCGCGCCCTATATGACGGACGCCAATTATTTCATGGTGAAGAACCATGTGAACGACACGACCTTCTTCGAATGGGACCCGCAGACGCACGCCAAATATTTCGAGGACGTGAACACCACCGGCGAGATCACGATCCCGAAGCTCGGCGAATTGGCCTATGAGCAGGTCGAACTCGCCGGCACGCCCTACTCGACCTTCATCGCCAATCAGACGGCGGAGGGCGAGCCGGCGGACCACTCCTTCGTGCTGCGCGGTTATGTCCGCACCTGGCTGGCCAGAGTCGCCGACGAATTCGAGCGGGTCGGCCTTCTCGACCTCATCAACGGCGCGGGCAAGGGGCGTTAAGGCGAGGGCGGCGCCGCCCTCGTCCGTGAGGAATGAATGAGTCGCCGCACCCTCGTTTTCTTTGTCTGTTCGCCGCATTCGCGCACCGGCGCGACCACGGCGGCGCGGCTCCTGACCGACTACTATCTCTCGCGCGGCGTCCCGGTCGAGGGCTTCGACACGGATTCGCGCGAGCCGTGCTACGCCCTGCGCTTTCCGGGCCTCTCCCAGGTCGTCGACATTTGCGACGTCAAGGGTCAGATCTCCCTCTTCGACCGGCTCCTCGTGCCCGACGACACGCCCAAGATCATCGACGTCTGGAGCCGGTCCTTCGACCAGCTCTTCGCGACCATCGCCGAGATCGGCTTTCTCGACGAAGCGCGGCGCGCCGGCGTCGAGCCGATCATCCTCTATCAATCCGACAGCTCGCAGATGGCGGCCAGCAATGCGCGTATGCTGAACACCACCTGGCCGGATCTGTGGATGACCGTCATCCACAATGAAGGCGCCGCCCCGCTGGGGCCGGAGGCGCTCCAGATTCTCGCCCAATATCCTTCGCGCGGAAAGCTCGTCATTCCCAGGCTGGAAGCGGCGATCGCGCAATCGCTCGACGATTTCGACTTCTCGCTCTCGGCGTTCCTGCAGGCGCCGCCCCCGACCATGTCGATCGTCGTGCGCGCCGCGCTGAAGGCCTGGCTTCTCCCCATCTTCACCCAGCTACAGAGCTTCGAACTGCGCCTCGACCTGCAATCGAGCGAATTCCTGCGTTAGGCCTCGCCAATGGAATACAGAAAACTCGGGCTGACCGATCTCTCCGTCTCCGCCATCTGCCTCGGCTCCATGACCTGGGGCCAGCAGAATACCGAGGCGGAGGGTCATGAGCAGCTCGACTACGCGGTCGCGCGCGGCGTGAACTTCATCGACACGGCGGAGATGTATTCAATCCCGCCGCGCCCCGAGACGCAGGGCTCGACCGAGCGCATCATCGGCTCCTGGCTCGCCGCCCGGAAAAACCGGGACAAGGTCGTCATCGCGACGAAGGTCTCCGGGCGCGGCGAGGCCAATTGGCTGCGCGAGGGCGGCGCCGGCACGGTCCTCGACCGCAAGAACATCTATTACGCCATCGAGGGCTCGTTGAAGCGTCTGCAGACCGATTATGTCGATCTCTACCAGCTCCACTGGCCCGACCGCTCGCTGCCGCTCTGGGGCGCGGGCGGCACGACCTATCGCCGGCCCTCCAGGCGCGCCGAAATCCCGATCGAAGAAACGCTCGACGCGCTGAACGAGCTGGTGAAGGCCGGCAAGGTCCGCCATATCGGCCTCTCCAACGAAACGCCCTGGGGCGTCGCGCGCTTCCTGCGCGCCGCAGAGCTCGGCCACGGCCCGCGCGTCGTCTCGATCCAGAACGCCTACAACCTCATCAACCGCACTTTCGAAATGGGCCTCGCCGAATTCGCCGAGCGCGACGGCGTCGGGCTGCTCGCCTATTCGCCGCTGGCGCAGGGCTATCTCACCGGCAAATATCAGGGCGGCGCGCGTCCGCCCGGCGCCCGCACCACGCTTTTCGAGCGCGCCCAGCGCTATGAGAAGCCGGGCGTGGCGGCGGCGATCGACGCCTATCTGAAGCTCGCGAAGGAGATCGGCGCCGATCCGTCGCAACTCGCCATCGCCTATGTGACGTCGCGGCCCTTCGTGACCTCGAACATCATCGGCGCGACGACGATGGCGCAATTGGAGACGGATCTGGATTCGATCGAATTGACGATCACGCCGGAGATCGAAAAGCGGATTGACGAGATCCACCAGCTTCACAGCAATCCGGCGCCGTAGCAGAAGCCCGAAGCCCTCGTCATTGTGAGCCTTTTTTCGAAGTCGGGCGTATCCGGCTTCGCAATAATCCAGAGCCGCATCACGTCTCTGGATCGCTTCGTCGCTCACGCTCCTCGCAATGAGGGGAGAAAACAGCCGTTCCTGCTAAGCATGCCCGGCGTTGGACGAGAGCCGCTCCAGATCGACTCCCATGGAGCGCAACGCCCGCGTATATTTGCTGGAGAGATCGCGATCGAAGAGCAGTTCCGGATCGGCCGGACAGTGCAGCCATCCGTTCCTTTGTATTTCGTCCTCGAGCTGCCCCGCGTCCCAACCCGCATAGCCCAAAGCCAGCAGCGCATGATGCGGTCCCTCGCCGGCGGCGATGGCGCGCAGAATGTCGATCGTCGCGGTGAGCGAGACGCCGTCGTCGATCGGCAGCGTCGAATTGTCGAGGAAGAAATCCGGCGAATGCAGCACGAAGCCGCGATCGGTCTGCACCGGCCCGCCGGAGAGCACCTGTATCTCCTCGGCGCCGCGCGGCAGGCTGATGCGCTCCTGCGGGGCGATCACCTGCAACTGCACCAGGAGGTCGGGGAAGTTCTTCACCCGCGCCGGCTGGTTGACGACGATGCCCATGGCGCCTTCCTCCGAATGCGCGCAAAGATAGATGACCGACCGCGCGAAACGCTCGTCCATCATTCCGGGCATGGCGACGAGCAATTGCCCGTCGAGATATCGGCGGCCCGAGCGGCGGGCGCCGCTACCCAAGGGCCGCTCGGAAACTTGCTTTGGTCGCCGCAGGCTCATAGGGTCATGCTACGCTCGCAACGTCCCCTTAACAAGCCGCGTGGAGAGAATGGGCGTTTCAACCGCCCGGAAATCAAGCCGATGAAAACGCCCAAGCAGAAGGCGCGCGCCTTTTCCGTTTCCGCCGCCCTGATCGCCGCGCTGGCCATGGGCCCCGCCCGCGCCGGCGACGCCGATTTCGCGACCGCGTCGGCCCGGGGCAGCGTCTCGGCCGTCCGGCTGCTCTCGGCGGGGCCGATCCAGGGCGGCGCCTATCGCGCGGGCGTCGAGATCAGCCTCAATCCCCATACCGTCACCTATTGGCGCCAGCCCGGCGAAGCAGGCTCGCCGCCGGTCTTCGATTTCTCGAAATCGACCAATGTCGCCAGGGTCGAGACCGCTTTCCCGGCGCCCAAGCATATCGACGAGGCGGGCACGGTCGTCGCCGGCTATGACGAGACGGTGATCTTCCCGCTCAAGATCGTCCCCAAGGACCCCAAGGCGCCGGTCACGCTCGATCTGAAGCTCGATTATGCGGCCTGCGGCAAAATTTGCTTGCCCGCAAAAGCCGATCTGTCGCTGGCGCTGCCCCAATCCGGCGCCTCGCCCTTCGCGGCCGCCATCGCCGCCGCCGAGAAGCGGGTCCCGACACGGATCACCGCGGCGGAGGCGAGAAAGCGCCTTGCCGTGAAAAAGGACGGCGACCGCTGGCGGCTCAGCGTCACGGGCCCCGGCAAGGCGCGGGACGTCTTCGCCGAGGTTCAGGAGCCGCTCTTCATTGAGAGCCGGCTCGAGGGCGCGGATTTTGCGCTGACGCTGTTTTCGACCGGGCCGACGCCCAAAAGCGCCGACGCGACGCTCACCGTAATTACCGACAAGGAGGCCTTCGAGGCTCCGGCGCGTCTGGAGTGACGCCTGCTCCCCCGAGCGGGGAGGAGGGGCGCGCCACTTATTTTTTTGCCGTCTCGCCTTACTCCGCCTCGGCGTCCGCGGTCGCCGCCGCGTCGGCCGTCGCCGTCTCCTGCTTGGGCGTGCGCTTGAAGGTCGATTTGCGCCCGCGGATCGTCTGCAGGATTTTCGCGCCATTGGCGAAGGCGAGATAGATGAAGAGCGGCGGGATCGAGCCCGCCGTCTTCGCGTAATCGACCACCGTGCCGCGCTTGAGCGCCAGATAGGGCGCGAGCGTGATGCCCAGCGCCACCATCAACGTCATGACCAGGATCAGCTCCAGCAGCCCGTAATAAGGCGCGAGCGAGCCGTGGAGGAGCGCGCCGAGCGCGAAGGCGATGAGGCCGATCGCCGCCGCCGGGAAGAAAATCTGATGGGCGACGAGCGAGATCGCCATCACGCGCTTCGCGAGCGGCCAGGGGGCCTCCCAGATCGGCAGGATGGTTTTCTGCGCCACCTGCACGAAGCCGTTCGACCAGCGGCGCTGCTGGCGGCGGAAGTCGCGGATGCCGTCCGGCACCTGGCCGGGGATCGGCGGCTCGGAAACGAAAAGGCCATGCCAGCCCTTGAGCTCGGCGCGAACCGTGAGGTCGAGATCCTCGCAGAGCGAATAATCCGACCAGCCGCCGGCGTCCTCGACCGTGGCGCGGCGCCAGATCCCGCCCGTGCCGTTGAACTGGAAAAGCCAGCCGGCGAGCGCGCGCGAGCGCTGCTCGACCAGATAGTGGCCGTCCTGGATGAGGCCCTGGGCGCGGGTCAGCCAGTTTGTTTCGTAGTTCTGGAACTCGCAGCGCGACTGCACGAAACCGGCGCGCGGGTCCGTGAGGAACAGCGGCACGGTGCGCTTGAGCCAATTGGCCGGAGGACGAAAATCCGCGTCCAGCATGGCGATGAAGGGCTCGTCGGTCAGCGTCAGGCCATGGGCGCAGGCGCCGGCCTTGAAGCCGGAGCGGTCCGCGCGGCGGACATGGTCGATCACCGCGCCATTGGCGCGCAACTCCTCGGCCACGCGCTCGGCGCGTTCGCTCGTCTCGTCGGTCGAATCGTCGAGAAGCTGGATGCGCAGCTTGTCCTTCGGCCAGTCGAGCTGCGCGACGCAGCGCAGCGACTGCTCGGTCACGAGCGGCTCGTTGAAGACCGGGATCTGCAGCAGCACATGCGGCAGCTCGGCGTCGGGAAGCGCTGGCGCCTCCGGGTCGCGCGCGCCGCGCAGCCAGTCATAGAGGAAGCGGCCGATGACCACGAGATAGCCGAACCCGATGGCGATGAGGATCGCGGCGCAGAGATAGGCGACGGCGTCGACGAGGAACTGGAAGAGTCCGAGCAGCAAAAGGTTATCCTTCTTCATGCGCGGGGGGCGCCTTCTGCGCCGCGACGCGCGCGTGAACCTTGTCCTTCGCCCAGACCACCCGGTCGGTCATCCAGGCGTTCACCCAGACCGCAAGCATCACCGCCTCGCGGGCGACAAAAACCGCAGGCGCTGCGTAGGATAACTGCCATCCTTTGGCCATGGAAAGCAATGTCTCGAGCGTAAACCAGAGACCGAAGGTCGCGGCGAAGCCCGAGAGAGGCGCCATCCCGACGAGCGGCGCCGCCAGGGCGCCCGCCACAAGCGCCGGAAAGGCTTGGCATATCGGCTCCGCGACGAAGGACAGCAGCTCGTCGTTGCGCCGGATGACGCTCCAGCGCAATTGCCGTTGATAAACGTCATGGAAGCTACGGGCGCCGAGTTCCTGCCGGACCGGGCGGTGGGAAAAAACAGGGCGTTGACCGATTCGCCGCATGGCCTTGGCGAGGGCGTTGTCCTCGCCCACCGTATGCGAAATGGCGGAAAAGCCGCCGGCGCGCAGGAAGTCCGAGCGGCGGAACAGCATGATCTTGCCGACCCCATGGCCCTGCCCGAGGCACGAGGCCAGGAACAGCATGCGGGCATGCGGCCCGTTGATGATCGCCGCCTCGACATGGGCGGCGAAATTGTCGAGCCCGGCGCAATAGGGAATGGCGCAGACGAGGCCGACATCGTCGCCGAGCTGGCGCAGATGCTCGGCGAGCGCGTCCGGCTCCAGGAGGACATTGGCGTCCTTCATCAGGATCACGTCGTTTTCCGCCTGCATGAAGGGCGCGTGGAGATTGTCGACCTTCGGGCTCGCCGCGAAACGGGCGGTCGAGGCGAGGAGGCGGGACGGAATATTCGGGTGGCGCGCGAAAAGCTCGCGCATCTTGCGCGCGGCGGGGGAATCCGTGTCGACGGCCGAGGCCGTGACGTCGAAGCGCGGATAGGTCTGCGCGAGAGCCGATTCCTGCGTGCGCTCGAATCCTTCCTCCAGCAGCTTCACCGGCAGCACGACGGAGACCGGCGGCTGGTCGCGCCGCCGCGCGCGCTTTTCGGCGATGCGCGGCTGTAGGATGGTGGCCGCGACGGAGACGACGAGGAGCGCGATGGCGATGGTCCAATAGATCGCCGCGACGCAGCTCAGGGCGAGGCCGAAAGTCACGTGTCCTCGCCGCGCTCTTGCGACTCCGGCACGTCGACATGGAAGCGCCGCATGACGCCGTCCACGAGGCCATGCGGCAGGAGGGCGAAGAAGCGCATCGCGTAATACATATGTTGCGGGAAGGCGATGACGGCGCGCCCGCGCTCCAGGCCGCGCTTGATGATCCACGCGGCTTTCTCGTCCGACATCGCCCCCGGCTGCCAGGACTTGGTGCGCGCCGACATGGGCGTCTCGACGAAGCCGGGCACGATGAGGCTCACCTTCACGCCATGCGGCGCGAGACGGCCGCGCAGGCAGTCGGCCCACATATGGACGCTGGCCTTGGCGGCGCAATAAGAGGGCGAATAGGGCAGGCTCCTGACGCCCGCCATGGAGCCGACAATGGCGATGCGCCCCTGCCCGCGCCCGGCCATGGGCGGAATGATGGGCTCCACCGTGTTGAAGACCCCCGCCACGTTGATCGCCATCATGGCGCGCACGGCCTCCGGCGTTTCGAGAATCTGGCCCGGCGAAAGGCCCGTGGCCACGCCGGCGTTGGCGACGAGAATGTCGATCGGCCGCGCCGCATGGGCCGCCTCGACGATCCGCGCCATGGCCTCGCGGTCGCGCACGTCGGCGACGCGCGTCTCGACCTCGCGGGCGCCGGCGGCGCGGCAAGCCTCGGCCGCCGCGTCGAGCCGCTTCTGGTCGCGGCCAAGCAGGCAGAGGCTGGCGCCATCCCCGGCATAGGCGATGGCGAGCGCCCGGCCGATGCCGGAGGAGGCGCCGGTGATGAGGAGGCGTTGGGTCACTTGCAGCCTCCGCGCGCCCGCCCCCCTCCCCCTTGCGGGGAGGGGCTGGGGGTGGGGGTCGACAATCTTGGGTTGTTGCTGCGGCTCACCCCCACCCTAGCCCTCCCCGCAAGGGGGAGGGAATGAGAGCGTCGATCGGCTAAAGGCAAGGGCCTCATCTCCCCCGCTCCCGCCGCAGCGTCGCCTCGCCGATGAGCCCGGGCGTGCGAGCCGAACCATGCGCGAAGAGGCGCACGAAAATCTCCGTCTCCGACGCGCGCAGCACGCGGCCCGAGAGCGTCACGGTCTCGCCCCGCAGGATCGGCTGGATGAATTTGGCGCCCAGCCCGACCAGCGTGAAATCCGGACGCCAGCCCTTCAGCATGGGCTCGAAGGAGGCGAGCAGTTTCATCCCATGCACCGGCGGGGCGGCGAGGCCGATCCTGGCGGCGAGAACGTCGTCGAGATGGAGCGGATTGTCGTCGCCCGAAACTTCCGCATAGCGCGCGAGCGCCTGCGCGTCGAAGGGGCCGATGACGGTTTCCGGCAGCTTGTCGCCGACCTTGATGTCGTCACTCATGACGCCGCTCCAAAGCCCGCGCGCGGCACGAGGCGCAGCATGGTTTCGCTTTTCGCAACCGCCTTGCCGTCCAGCGCGGCGATCGTCGCGTCGATCACGAGGCGCGGCGGCGTCTCCTCGCGGCGCATGGCGACGTTCACGTCATAGCTGTCGCCGGCGACGAGCGGCGTCTCATAGGAGAAGCTCTGCGACTCATGCACCGGCACGACGTCGAGCGCCGCGCAGAGGCTTCGCACGGGATCGAACAGCGTGGGATCGGTCAGCCAGACGGCCGGGAAGGACAGCGGCACGCTCGCGGCGTCGCCGCCCGTCTCGCGCGAATAGGCGGCGGCCCGCGCCGGATCGACGCGCAGGCGGAAAGGGCCGAGGCTCTGGGGCGCGTCAATCGGCATGGCGAACGATCAGCACGGCGTTGACGCCGCCGAAGGCGAAGGAGTTGGACATGGCGGCCTCGATCCTGTGGGGCCGCGCGACATTGGGCACGGCGTCGATCGGACAGCGCGGATCGAATTCAAGGAAATTGATGGTCGGCGGCGCGACCTGCGCGCGCAGCGCGTCGATCGTGATCGCAAGCTCCAGCCCGCCGGAAGCGCCGAGCGCATGGCCGTGAATGGGCTTGGTGGAGGAAACCGGGACCTCGCGCCCGTAATCGCCGAAGACGCGCAGGATCGCCTCCGACTCGGTGATGTCGTTGGCGTGCGTCGCCGTGCCATGGGCGTTGACGTAATGAATGTCCGTGGGCGCGAGGCCGGCGTCGTCCAGCGCCTGCGCGATGCAGCTGGAGGCGCCGTCCAGATCGGGCCGCACGGGGTCCTTGGCGTCGCTCGTCGTGCCATAGCCCGCAAGCTCGCACAAAGGCTCATGTCCGCGCGCCTTCGCGGACTCGGCCGTCTCGAGAACGAAGACGGCGGCGCCTTCGCCGAGCGACATGCCGTTGCGGCCCGTGGAGAAGGGCCGGCAGAAATTCGGCGTCATGACCCGCAACCCTTCCCAGGCGCGGATGGTGGCGTTGATGACGCAGGCCTCGGCGCCGCCGACGATCGCCTTGTCCACCATGCCGGAGCGGATCATCTGCATGCCGATCCCGATCGACTGGCTCGCCGAGGAACAGGCGCTGCCGACGGCGAAAGTGGGGCCCCGCGCGGAATAGCGCGCGCCCAGCGTCGTCGGCATGGCGCTCGGAATGAGCTTGGGCACGCTCAGGGTCTCGGGCCGCGTCTTCTCGACATAATAGCGGTAGATGCCGTCCTCGATCGTGGTCATGCCGCCAATGCCGGTGCCCATGATGACGGCGGTGCGCGGCCCGGCAAGGTCCTTGCGGCCAAAACCCGCCTGCGCCATCGCCTCGTCCGCCGCGACGACGGCGAATTGCGTGAAGGGATCGCAGAAGGGAAGAACGTCGGGCTCGATATAGGCCGACGGATCGAAATCCGGGACCTGGGCGGCGATCCTGATGCGGCCGTCATAGGGCCGCAAGGTTTTCAGCTCGCGAATTTGGGCGACGCCGTCGCGGGCGGCCTCCCATAGCTTGCGCGCGCCGACGCCGGAGGCGCAGACGGCGCCCATGCCGGAGACGACGACGCGACGCCCTCCATCGCCCCGCAGCGAAGCCGCCATCTACTGGTTCTCGCGCTCTTTCTGAATATGCTCGGCGATCGCGTCGATGAGACTCTCGACCGTCTTCGCTTCCTGGAGCGAACCGTCCATCGGGATATAGACGTTGAACTTTTCCTCGAGCGCCGTGAGGATCATGACGATGTCGACCGACTTCAGGTCGAGGCTCTCGATCGTCGCGTCCGGCGTCACCTTGCTGCGGTCGACCATGCCCTCGGAAGCAATCACTTCGATGATCTCTTCTTTGAGCCTGGCAATATCCTGAGGAGTATCAGTCACGAAATCCCTCCCTTAGGGGTCTTCGCCGTCCTGCGCGAGAGCGGGCGGCCGCCGCGCGGCGCATTGACGCAGGGCGCGCCGGGCGCGCCGGCGGAAAGACGCGGTCGCGCGCCGGCCCATGACGCCTATCCATGTCGCCCACAGTCGGGCGGCGCGCCCTGGTTACGGGTTTTGGAGCCGAAAATAAAGCCCGGCCCGGCTTCGCCGCGCCGCGGCGCCGCTTCCCCAAGGCGTCTCTTCGTGGCAAAAGGCCCCCAAAACATGAGGGGTCAGGACCAAATGAGCGCCAGCGAGACAGCCATTGCCGGGGTTTTTCCACAGCCGACCGAGGAGCAGTGGCGCAAGCTCGTCGACAAGGCCCTGAAGGGCGGCTCTTTCGATTCCCTCGTCTCCAAAACCTATGACGGGGTCGCCATTGCGCCGCTCTATGCGCGCGCCAGCGCAGAAGCGCCGCGCGCGCTGCGCCGTACGCCCGGCCGCTGGTCCATCCTCGGCCGCGTCGATCTCGCCGACGCGGAGGCGGCGAACAAGCTCGCGCTCGAGGATCTCGAAGGCGGCGCGGACGGCCTCCATATCGTCTTCGCGGGCTCACAGGGCTCCTACGGCGCGGGACTGACGAGCGACAGCGACGAGACGATCGCCCATCTCCTCGAAAACGTCCGCCTCGACTACGGCATTCCGGTTCTGGTCGAGGCCTCGCCGCGCGCGCCCAACGCCGCCGCCGCGATCATGCGCCATATCGACAGCCATCACATCGAGCCGTCGATCACGCGCATCTCCCTGGGCCTCGATCCGCTCGGCCTGCAGGCGCTGCACGGTTTCGCGCCGGCGCCCTGGGCGCAGGAGTCCAGGACCTTCGCCGCGTCCGCGAAGAGCGTCGCGGCGGCCGGCTTCGTCGATGGCGCGGTCGTCGCCGACGCCCGCGTGATCCACGCCGCGGGCGGCTCGGAGACGCAGGAGCTCGCCTTCGCGCTTTCGGCGGCCGTCGCCTATCTGCGCGCGCTGACCGATAACGGCCTCGACATCGAGACGGCGCGCGCGCTCATCGCGCTGCGCTTCGCCGCCGACGCCGACGAATTCCTCGGCGTCGCCAAGTTCCGCGCGGCGCGCCGCCTCTGGGCGCGGATCGAGGAATCCTGCGGCCTCGCGCCGAAGCCCGTTTTGATCTTCGCCGAGACGGCCTGGCGCATGATGTCGCGCCGCGACCCTTGGAACAACATCCTGCGGGGGACGCTCGCGACCTTCTCCGCGGCGATCGGCGGGGCGGACGCTATTACCGTTCTGCCCTTCACCCAGGCGCTCGGCGCCGCGGACGGCTTCGCCCGGCGCCTCGCCCGCGACACCCAGCTCGTGCTGCAGGACGAATCGCATATCGACGTCGTCGACGATCCGACGAGCGGCGCCGGCGGCTTCGAGGCGCTGACGCAGGAAATATGCGAGCGCGCCTGGGCCGCCTTTCAGACGATCGAGGCCGAGGGCGGCCTGCCGGCGTCTCTGGAGAAGGGAAGCTTCCAGGGCCGCGTGGCCGAGACCGCCGGCGAGCGCGCGAAGCGCATCGCGCGCTCGAAGGAAAAAATCATCGGCGCTAACGAATTCCCGGACATTCAAGAGAAGACGCTCGACGTCCTTGCGCCTTTCGATGCGGCGCGCCAGACGGCGGACGCCCCCGCCGGCGCCGTGAAAACCGCCCCGCTCCCGCCGCGCCGCCTCTCCGAGCCCTTCGAGCGGCTGCGCGATGAGTCGGACGCCCATGCCCAGGAAACGGGCGCCCGTCCGAAAGTCTTCCTGGCGAATCTCGGCTCGGTCGCCGCCTTCACCGCGCGCGCCAATTACGCCAAGAACTTCTTCGAAGCGGGCGGCGTGGAAGCGGTTTTCGGCCCCGAGACGGAGTCGGCCGCCGAAATGGTCGCGGCCTTCCAGGCCTCTGGCGCAAAACTCGCTTGCCTGTGCTCGTCGGACAGGATTTACGCCGATGCGGCGGAGCCGGCGGCGAGCGCGCTGAAAGGGGTGGGCGCGCGGCTCTATTCCGCCGGCCGACCGGGTGAGATAGAACAGAAGCTTCGCGATGCAGGCGTAACGGCGTTCATTTATCTTGGTTGTGACATGTACGACATTCTGCGGCGGGCGCTCGAGGAGGCCAAATGAGAATCTGGGTGATTGTGGCGGCGGCGGCGCTCGCGGCGAGCGGCGCCGAGGCGAAGGCCCATAAGCGCGCCAAGGCGGCGCAACCGGAGCCGGCGGCAAGCGCGCCCCGTGATCCGAACGGCGCCTGGAGCATCGAGGCGACCACCACCGTCGGCAATTGTCCGGCGCTCATCCCGACCGAGCTCACAATCGCCGACAATAAGATTGAGAACGCGTCGGGCGCCAGCGTCTCGTCCTGGGGCTATGTGGATGAAAGCGGCAATATCGTCGCCCGCTTCACCGGCGCGGGCGAGCATGTCGTCCGCTTCCACGGCGCGCTGAAGGGCGGCAAGGGCTCCGGCGCCTGGTCGTCGTCGACGGATATGTGCGGCGGCACCTGGAAAGCGGCGCAGCAATGAATCCCCTCTCCCCGCGTGCAGGGAGAGGGTCAGGGTGAAGGGCGAAGCCGCGTTCGCACACCCGGGAAATTTCCGGGAGAGAAATCCGAAGATTCGTTCTCGAGCCTTGCCCCTCACCCCAGCCCTCTCCCCGCATAGGGCGTCTTTCGACGCCCTATGCGGGGAGAGGGAGTCAGGCGTGGAGCGCTTCGAACGCCGATACGCCGTTCTTCTACTGTTCGTCGCGCGGCAGCAGCGGCTCGCTGCGCAGCGAGCGCGGCCCCACAGCCTGCGGCGCGGCCGCCTGGGTCACCGGCATCTGCGAATAATCGGCCGGCTCGGCGCGCGAGGCGGTGAGGCCGTCGCGCTGATAGATGTCGTCGCGGAACTGGGTGACGCCGTCCGGCGTGCCCCAGGCGGTGATGTAGACCCAATAGACCGGCACGGCCGGGTTGATCTTCACGTCGAGGCGCTCGCCCGAGGCGATGGCGCGGTCGATCGCGTCGCGGTCCCAGCCCGGCGTGTCGCGCAGCAGGAAGGCGACATAGTCGCGCACATTCTGGAGGCGGATGCAGCCCGAGGAGACGAAGCGGTAGTCGTCGCCAAAAACGCCCTTGGCGGGCGTGTCGTGCATATAGACGCCGTAAGGATTGGCGATGTCGATGCGCACGACGCCGAGCGAGTTGAAGTCGCCGCCAATGTCCTGGCGGAACTTGTAGTTCAGCGCGTCGAGCGAGCGCCAGTTGATCTGCTCGGGCTGCAGCTCCTGGCCTTCCTTGTTGTAGACGCGGATATGGTTGTCGTGGAGGTAATTGGGGTCCGCCTGCATCTTGGGGATGAGATCCTTGCGGATGACCGAAGCCGGCACCGTCCAGAACGGGTTGAAATTGATCTGATAGGCCTTGGTCTGCATCACCGGCGACTGTCGGTCGATCTTGCCGACGCCCGCAATGTGATGGGTGACGACCTGGCCGTTCTCGACCGTCTCCACCTGCGCGGCCGGGATGTTGGCGGTGACGTAGCGATTGCCGAGATCATGCGAGAAGCTGCGCAGGCGCACGAGATTGGTCTCGAGCTGGCGCAGGCGCGTCTCCGCCGGCGCGTTCAGCGCCGTGAGCGTCTGCTGATTGACGACCCCGGTCTCGATGACGCCGTGACGGGCCTGGAAGCGGCGCACGGCGGCCTCAACATAAGAATCGAAAACAGGGCTGGTGCCGGTCTCGGGGCCGATGTCCCCGCTGACGATGAGGCGCCGACGCAGCGCCGACACCGCCGGGCCGTTGGAGCCGAGCCGCAATTGCTGGTTCGGCACGGTCGGCCAGCCGCCATTGGCGACAATTTCGCGATAGCGCTCGATCGCCGCCTCGGTCGCCGCGACGGTGGCTTCGGAAAGGATCGGGGTCGTCGAGCGCGACACGGTCAGGCGCGCCGCGGCGTCGTAGCTCTGAGCCCATTCGGCCTGCCCGGTCTCCGCGTGGGCGGGAACGGCCATGCCGAGCGCAAGTCCGAGGGACAGCGGCAAGAAGGAAAGCGGAAGGATCGCCAGTTTTTGCAACGTTCGCTCCAGTCGCAGCAGGTTCCGCGGCCGCGGAGGGAAATCATGCGCGCGGCGCAAGCCCGAGGCTGCGCCGGCTGAGGGTTTACATCATGTGCAGCTTCTGGGTTAACAAGGCGCGAATAGGCGGCGATTTTATGGCCTGTCGCCTCATTTCGTCAGCGCTGCGCGGGTCACAAGCGGATAAAACCTGACCCCGCTCGCTTTCGCCGCAGGGGTCGGAGCCGGAACAGGAAAGGCGCTCGCGCGCCATTCCGCCTGTGTGCGACAGGGCTTGAACGCCTCTGGCGGCTTCTCCGCCGCGAGCAGAACCGCGTCGTAATAATCCGGAAAGTCCCGTGGGTTTATCTGCCCTTGCGCGATGCGGGCGCGAAGGTCCGACATCAGTTCAGGGTGCGGCGGCTGCTCGTAGTAATTCTGCGCGAAGGCGAGACCCGCCGGCCCGAAACGCTGGTCGAAGCCGCGCGCGAGCCCCACACGAGCCCTGATGTAGTCGCGGAGCGCCTCCTTGTATTCTTGGAGCGCCTTGCCCGCGCAATTCCCGCGGGGACAATGGCGCACGGCCGATTCCAGGAAAAGCCGGCCTCTCCACGCGAAGAAGATTTCACTCATATTGGCGGGAACGGACGCTCGATGCATAGCCGCGTCGTCGGTTGGCGGCGGCCTGAAAGCCGCCTGCCCGGGATCATAGGCGTCGAGGGCGTTGAGCGGAAAACAGGCGGCCGGCTGCGCGCCGATTTGCGCCTGGCGGTCCGCGAGGGACCGGGAAGTGAACACCCCGGTTTCCATCGCTTCCATATTGAAGGCTTTATTCAGCTTCTTCGAGATCGCCTTCGTGTCGGCCCCCGGCAGATAGGCGCTCCACCAGGTTCTTATCGTCTCGTTCATCGTCGGATCGACGATCTCGCCGACGCCATAAGTGACGATCATGCTCAGCACGCTCGCAGGAAAGAGCACCCAGCGGCTCGAGACCCATTTCGGCATGCGGCCCGCCGCCGCCTTGATCTCGGAATAACCCAGTTTCGTCTGGCGTTCGGCCGCGTTGGAGACGGCGGCGGCGGAGGTCATCGCGGGAACGGCGCCGCGCAACGCCGCGATGCGCTCGCGCGGAGAGGGATGCGTCGAGAGCGGACCACCATTGGCGGAGGCGAAGAGCATCGCCTCGATGGCGACGTCGACGCCCTCCAGCGACTCGCGTCCCTCGATCTTGCGCAGGGCCGAGGCGAGCGCCTCGGGATCTTTCGTCAATTCCACCGCGCCTGCGTCCGCCATGAAATCGCGCGACCGCGAGAAGAGAAAGCGGACGAGCCAGCCGCCGAAAATGACGACGATGACAGCCCAGACGACGATCACGAGCGCGACCGTCACGAAAGGCAGCATGAATGGCAGGGCGATATAGGCGCGGGGGTTCTTTTTGAGCCTGGAGATCATCAGAACGTCCCAGGCCGACCGAAAGAGAATGCCGCAAAAGAGCGAAGCGACAGCCGCAAGCCGGACGTCGCCGTTCTTGATATGCGTGATCTCATGCGCCAGCACCGCCTCGAGCTCGCGATCGTCGAGCCGGTCGAGAAGGCCGCGCGTGACGGCGATCATCGAAGAGGACGGCGAGAGCCCCGCCGAATAGGCGTTGAGCGCGCGCGTCTCCATTACATGAATCATTGGTCGCGGAACGCCGGCGAGAATCGAGAGGTTTTCGACGAGATTATAGAGACGCGGCTCGTCGCGCCGCTCAACCGGCTCCGCGCCCGTCGCGCGGATCACCGCATGTTTGAAAAACGCCCATGCGACGGCGAACCAGCAAAAGGCGACGATCAGCGCCTGCCACCAGAGATTCCGTCGAAGTGATTGAAAGAAGGGCGAGTCGAGAACGCCGAGGACTTCGTTCGCGTATTTCTGTTTCTCGGCTGCGTGCTTCGCCGCATTCTCCTTCTGCGCCTCCGTCTGAAACGCCGGAGCGTTTTCCGGCGCTTGTGTCGTCCAATGCAGGAAACGCTCCCCCGCAAGTTGAATATTCAGAAAACGCGCATTGGTGACGGCCAGCGCCAGAAACTCGAACAGCAGCAGAAAGGCGCCGAGCAGGAGCAGCGACTTGGCGTTGTTGTTTCGGATATGGCCGTAAAGGCCGCGTGCGGAAAGCATTGCGGAAAGCCGTCAGCGATCGAGGGAAAATTTCAACGAATAAGGTTTGCCGCCGCCGAAGAGACGCCGGGCCCCCACGCCGAGATGCGAGCGCCATCCGTAGCCGCGCCAGCCGAGATCATAGGCCAAGGATAGGAGAATCAAGCCTGCCATGACGAAACCTCAATATGAGTTGAGCGAACGCCCGCAGTCGCGGGCGACAACGCCGCGGCGGAAGATCGGCCGCAGCGCAAGAACCCTCACATCTTGAGGATTGGCGCGTCGTCGAGCAGCACGCGCTCCACGCCGATGTCGTAGAAGGGACGGCGCGACAGGCGGAACTGTCCCGCGAGAAGATTTGCGGGGAACTGGCGCAGCGTCGCATTGTATTCGTTGACGGTCGCGTTCAGATAGCGCCGCGCGGCGGCGAGCTTGTTTTCGACGTCCGCGATCTCGACCCGCAGCTCGCGGAAATGCTGCGACGCCTTCAGATCGGGATAGTTCTCGGCGATCGTCAGCAATTGGCGGACGCCCTCGCCGAGCGCCGTTTCCGCCAGAAGCTGCGCCTGCGGCGTCGTCGCGCGGATCGCCGCCGCCCGGGCCGTGGCGACCATCTCGATCGCGTCGCGCTCATGCGCGGTGAAGGCGCGCACGGTTTCGAGCAGATTGGGCAGCAAGGCGTGGCGCTGCTTCAATTGAACGTCGATATCCGCCATCGCCTGCTCGCAGCGCGAGTCGAGCGACATGAGACGGTTGTAAGTCATCCAGCAAAAAGCGCCGATCACGCCGCAGCCGGCCGCCAATATCCAGAACATGTTCGTCATGCGAACCTCCGTCCGAAAGAGATCGAGGCATTTTCGGGAAGGCGCCTTTGCAAGACGTTACAGGAATAAAGGAGAGCGCCGTCATGGTGAATAAGCGTTAAAGGAGCGGCTTTTCAAATATAGCTATAATTTAACGCAGAATTAGCGCGCCACGCCTTAGCCTGAAATCCGCGCCAGCCATTTCGTCGGACGGGCGCAAGGAGAATATCATGACCGAAACGATTGCCGCGCGCATCAAGCGCATCCTGTCCGGGAATCTCGCTGATCTCGTCGACCGGCTCGAAGCCGCCCGCGCCGAGAGCGTGATGAAGGAGACCATTCGCGAGGTCGAGCGCGTCATCGACGACGCGCGCGCGGAAATGAGCCGCGCCGGCGCGCGGCGTCTTCAGGCCGTGCGGCAGGCGCAGATGATCCGCGATAAGATCGCGGATCTCGCCGTCCGCGCCCGCGAGGCGATGCAACAATCTCGCGAGGATCTGGCGCAGGCGGCGATCGCGCGGCAGATCGATCTCGAGGCGCAGCTTTCGGCGTTCGGACGGGCCGAGAGCGAGGCGGGCGCCGAGGAGAGCGCCATGGCGCGGGACATCGCGGCCCTGTCGACGCGCCTGCAGGAAATGGAAGAGAGCCTCGAAGCCTTCGCCGCCGCGCGCCGCGAGGCCGAACGCGACGCGCCGGCTGGAGCCGACGGCGTCAAGACGCCCGACCGCCGCGTCGAGAAATCCGTCGCCGCATTCGAGCGCGCGATGAAGGCGGCTTCCGGCGACATGCCGGCCTTCGCCGCCGCCGACGCCGAAACGAGCGCCAGGCTGGCGGAGCTCGACGTCGTGCTGCGCGACAAGCAGATCGCCGAAAGACTCGCCGCGCTGAAAGCGGATTGCAAGTCACGCTTCATGTGATCGAAAGAAGCCTCGCTTCGGCGGGGCTTCTTTTCCAGGTCGTCCTGTTCCGTTTGATTCGCACGCGCGTAGCGTCGCCTTGAAACGATCGAGACGACGCGGGTCGCTTATCCGACCCGCGTCCAGCCTTCTGGTCCCAGCCGCTCTTGCGGCAGGAAACGCGCCTTGTAATCCATCTTGCGCGAGCCCTCGACCCAATATCCGAGATAGAGATGCGGCAGGCCGGCGGCGCGGGCGCGGCGCATAT
>Ga0123399_1028829_pt1 | contig 20828 bp, 17 predicted proteins | sample T5LHNH4metaT_FD_89927 | JGI IMG/M metagenome (GOLD analysis project Ga0123399, IMG submission 89927) | Methane-oxidizing artificial microbial communities from Washington, USA to study methane cycling - T5-LHNH4 metaT (Metagenome... | ecosystem: Engineered > Modeled > Simulated communities... | reverse complement strand
GACGTCTGATCGCGGGTAGGATCGAAATTCCGTCGCCGTCCGGCAGCCTGCGATCAACCACGGCTACAGCGTATGAACAAGATTCCAGCGCCTGCAGAGCGTCTCGGATCGTGTCAACCTGATCGACCGCGAAACCCGAGCGTTTCAACCGCCGCCGAAGCTGATGCGCCAGTTCTTCATGATCTTCAACCAATAGAATTCGCATGGGCGCCGCTCCCTGCTTTTTGCTCTATCTAGATTGGCGCCGTATCGCGTTTGTTGGCCACGCTGCCGGCGCCAACGAGACTATTTGCCTGTCCCACAAAATTGGCAAGGCGTCGGCCAACCACAAAATTTGTGGCAAAGGCGCCACAGTCGGGTGGGGATTTCGACCACTGTGTACGATGAAACGTTCATGAGACCTTCGTGTGTAGATTGGGCTTTTCGGCGGCTATGAGTAATTTTAAGGTTCGGGGACGCGACGAGATGGCGCGGGCGGCACGGCAAAGGAGAAGCGGTTTTCACACGATCGTTTCTGGCGCGATCGTATTCCTTCTTTTGTTTGGAAATCTTGCGCTTACTACGATTTACGCGCTTCCGGGCGAAACGCCGCGGAGCGTGGGCTCCGCGCTCTCGATTTCATCGAACGGGGAGACATGCTCCTCTAAGGACGCCTCAACGCCCGGGCGCGGGCATCATCATGAGAACACGCAGTGCTGCTCATATTGCACGCCGGCACGGCGCGATTTTTCTGATGAATTCAATGCCATACAAGTCGAATTCAGAATATTTTCCTTGCCGAGAATGGCGTCCTCCTGCTCATATCCCCCAATTGATGAATTTGATGAGCGGCCATCGGCCCTAGCTCGCAGCCACCGGTCTCGCGCCCCCCCAATTGTCTCCTGATCGCCAAGCCCATCGAGGCTGCACGTCACCTTCGACAAGGATCAAAACGGCTCAAGCGCCGTATCAGGAAACACAATCATGCTTCGCGCTTTTCTCTCACGCGGCGTTTCCGTCGCCGCAATATCGCTCGCGCTCTCTTCCCTGGCCCAGGCCCAGCAGCAGCTGCCGACGATCGACGTTGGTGGGGCGCGTCGCGCGCCGGCCGCCCGCGGCGCGGAAGCGCCTGACTCGACGCCCGGCGAGTCCGCCGCCGGCCAAGCGGACGCTTCTGATCCAGCGGTTGCATCGCGCTTTCCGAGCGAACCGAAGACGCCGGAGGCAGGCTATATCGTGCGAAACGCCTCGACAAGCACAAAGGCGAATATTCCGATAAAGGAGACGCCCGTCTCAATAAATGTCGTTCCCAAGCAGGTCATGATCGACCAGAACGACACAAATATCCAAGAAGCTCTCGAAAATGTTCCCAGCGTTCATTCAAACAGCAATGACCTGGAAGGCTATAATTTCACCATTCGCGGATTTAGAAGCCTTTCTATCTATCGAAATAACCTTGCGATACCGGCTGGCGAGGGCAATCCAGGCGGGTTCGACACAGCCAACCTCGAACGCATCGAAGTCTTGAAAGGTCCTGCCTCCGTTCTCTACGGGCGCACGGAGCCCGGCGGCCTCATAAATCTGATCACCAAGGAACCACTGGCCCACCCGGTGCATCGCGTCGAGCAGCAGATCGGTTCTTTCGACTACTATCGCACGCAATGGGATTTTTCGCAGCCAGTGGAGGAAGTCCCCGGTCTCGCCTACCGAGTTTCCGGCGCTTACCAGAATAATAGATCGTTCCGGACCTTTCAGGGCGGCGAACGCGTGCTCATCGCGCCGGTTGTCAGCTACCGTCCGAGCGCGTGGACGGAGTTTACCGTCGATACGCAATTTCTCGGTCAACACGCGCAAAGCGATACAGGCTTCCCGATTTTCGGCTCCCGTCCCGCGCCGATACCTTTGAGCCGATCCTTTCAGGAGCCAAACGACCCGCGCGATCGAATCGACAGCTTCAACATCGGCTATAGGTTCAGGCAAAATCTCAACGAAGATTGGAAGGTCACCAACCGTTTCAATTACGCAGCGACGCCGTACTTCTCCAAGCCCAATGTCGTCGGCTTTTGCGTGGATCCGACATTCTGCGTCGATGCGGACGGCCGCTCGTTGCAGCGCAATGTGCAGTATCAATTTATGAACGGCAATGCCTTTTCGACCAACATAGATTTGGAAGGCAAATTCGTCGCGGTTGGCGGGAAGCATATCTTTCTGATGGGGCTCGATTACCTAAACGGCTATTACGACTATTATTTCAGTAATGGAGCCGGAACCTTTCCCATCGATATGTTCTCCCCGGTTTATGGAACCGTGCCCCCTTTCGCTTATTGGGACAGTTTGATCGGCACCGGCTTCAAGAACCATTCGTCCGTGCTCACGCGGCAGAAAGGCTTCTATGTTCAGGACCACGTGACTTGGTTCGATACGGTGCATCTGCTGCTTGGCGCGCGTTATGATGTTGGCGACGTGACGGTCGGAAGCGTGGATGGCGGTTTCGATGATCTGACGGGCGCGCCTCTCTATAATTCGACCAAGCAGCAGGCGATCGCCGCTCGTCTCGCTGCGCGAACGGCCATTGATACGGCTTGGAGTCCGCGCGCCGGCATCGTCTATGATGTTTTGCCCCAGGTCAGCGTGTATGGGAGCTATTCGCAATCATTCGGCCTGAACAACGGCTTCTCCGCCGACGGGCAACCATTTCCGGCGCAGCGCGGCAAGCAATGGGAAGTTGGCCTCAAGGCGGAGCCTCTTCCGGGATTATCGGCGACGCTCGCCTTCTATCAAATTACCAAGTCCGGCGTTCTGACTCGCGACTTTTCCTCGCTCAACCCCGCAGCATTAAAATCAGGTGGCTTGCAACGCAGCCGAGGCATTGAACTCGATGTCGTCGGAACAATTACTGATCGTATGGCGGTGATCGCCAATTACGCCTACATGGACGCCAAGGTTATCTCTGATTCGGCCAAGGATCCTTTGGATCCCTACGGCAGCGGCTTTCTCTACAACCATCTCGTGAATGCGCCGCGGCATGCCGGAAAGATATTTTTGACCTATGACTTCGGCGAGAACGGCCTTGGTTTACGCGTCGGAGGCGGCGTAACCGCCTCCACCCATTTTTGGGGCGATCTGCAAAACACTTTCCTGCTGCCCGGCTGGGCGCGGCTCGATGGCTTCGCCAGCTATGCGACTCTGGTCGAAGGCCACAAGCTCACCACGCAGCTCAATCTCAAGAACATCAACAACGCGCAATATTTTTCCGGCGTTGACAATTTCTTTAACGCGTCGCCGCGTTTCAACGCTCTGCCCGCCCCTCCCTTCACGGCGATTGGGACAATCCGGGTGGAGTTCTAGCCGTGTCGCGCACGACTTTCGTATGGCTGCATCGCTGGACGGGACTTGTGATGGCGGGCTTTCTTATTCTCGTCGGTCTGACGGGAAGCCTGCTCGCCTTCTGGCTCGAGATCAATCAATGGCTCACGCCCGAACTCTACCCCGGCCCACGCGCCGGGATAGAGCTCGACGCAGCAGCCCTAGCGAGGCGAGCTGAAACATTAGTTCCGGGCGCGCAAGCGCGCACCGTGTATCTCGGCTACCCGGGTTCCGCTCAGATCGGCATGGAGACGAGCGATGGCGCGCCGCCGCTCGACTTCGAATATATCCATCTCGATCCGATCGACGGCCATGAACTCGGGCGCGTCACGTGGCATGGATTGCCTAGACGCAAGAACGACATCATGCCCTTCGTCTACGGGCTGCATATGTATCTTGCGATGAGCGGAATCGGCGAATGGATTCTCGGCGCCGTGGCGCTCTTCTGGCGATCGACTGTTTCGTCGGCTTCTATCTCACGCTGCCTACGCGCGGCGAGCGCTCAAGGAAGGGATTCTTCGAGCGCTGGAAGCCGTCATGGCTGGTAAAGTTCAAGAGCTCCTTCTATCGCGTCAATTTCGATCTACATCGCGCCGCCGCGCCTGTGGCTCTGGGCGATACTGCTCGTCTATGCTTGGTCGAGCGTTTTTTTCACGCTCCCCAATTTCTACACGCGCGCGACGCAGCTTGTTTTCGATTTCGAAACGCCCGTCTGGGCGGAGGCGGGAACGCCGCAGACCGACGCCCGCGCGCCGATGGAATGGGAAGCGGCGCAGGTGACCGGAGAGCGGTTGATGAACGAGCAGGCACGCCAGCGCGGTTTCACGATCGAACGCCCGCTGGCGCTCTATAATCTGCGCCACAAGGGTCTTTACGAATATCGAGTGCGCTCGTCGCGCGACATCGGCGACAAGGCGGGATTGACGTCGATCCTGTTTGATTCAGGCTCGGGCGAGCTGAAGGCCCTCAGCCTGCCGACGGGCCAGCGCAGCGGAACGACGCTGACCACCTGGCTCATCGAGCTGCACACGGCCAATCTCTTTGGCCTGCCCTATCGCATCTTCGTTTGCGCCTTGGGGCTCATCGTCGCGATGCTTTCCGTCACGGGGGTTTACATCTGGTGGAAGAAGCGCGCCGCGAGAAAACATCGGAATAGTGTGGTCACGCTTCAGCCGGCGCTGCCGCAACGACAGTACTCTTTGCGGAGGAGATCGAGCGCTTGATTGAGTAGAGGCGGCGACGATCACAAAGGTGAATAATCGTAACTCCGGTGTTCCTGGAGCTGCAGTCCTATGAGAGTTGGAGCATACGGAGCGAGATATACGGCAGCCGGCGCGTTGGCTCTTTTTGCCGTGGTGTTCGCCTTCTGTATCTGGCGGTTTTTCAGCGGCGGTGAGGCCGATGCTGCGCGCCTCTATCAAACGCGCGCCATCGGCCAAGGCGTTGTCGAGCGGAGCGTTACAGCGTCGGGCGCCGTCAAGGCGTTGGTGACGGTCGATGTGGGATCGCAAATCTCCGGACCGATCACCGAGATGAAAGCCGATTTCAACAGCGACGTGAAGCAAGACGATCTTCTCGCGGTGATCGATCGAGCGCCTTTCGAGGCGAAGGTCGCGGCGGCTTCGGCAAATCTGGCTATCGCGAAGGCGGAGGTTGTTCGACGGCAAGCCGCTTTCGCTAAAATACAAAGGCAGCTGGAGTTGCTCGATCGGGACGTTGGCCGATACAGGAAGCTGGCGGCGTCGGATGGCGTGTCGCGTCAGCAACTCGATCAGGCGGAGACGCAGAGCGGCGCGACACGGCATGAACTTAGCGCCGCGCAGGCCGACCTCGACATAGCGAAAGCGACCGTGGTTTTGCTGCAGGCGGAACTCGACCAGGCGGAGATCAATCTCAATCGCACGCTGATTCGTTCGCCGATCAACGGCGTGGTGATCGACCGGCGAATGCAAAGGGGGCAGACTGTAACAGCGGAATATCAGACGCCCGTGCTGTTTCAAATTGCCCAGGACCTTTCCCAGATCCTTATTCTGGCGCAGGTCGACGAAGCGGATATCGGCGCCATCCGCAAAGGCGACAAGGTGATTTTTTCCGTCGAGGTGTTTCCTGATGAAAAGTTTTCCGGCGTCGTCGACCAAATCCGACTGGCCGCTACGAAGACAAGCGGCGTTGTGACCTATACTGTCGTTGTCCGCGCGCACAATCCCGACATGCGACTCTTTCCGGACATGACGGCGACGGTTCGAATCGTGACCGCCAGACGCGAAAATGTGCTGAATGTTCCAAACGAGGCTGTCCGCTTTCATCCCACGACCCCAGCGCATGATGGCGCCGGGCCGATCATGGGGCAAAGTCAGATTTGGATTCTCGACGAGAACAAATCGATGAAGCCGCGACGGGTGCGCTTGGGCGTTAAAGGCGACGCTACGACAGAAATTCTTGACGGTGAGCTTCAGCCGGAGGACGCAGTGATCTTGCGCGCCAAGCCGGCGCCAGAGGGCAAATGAATGTTCGCTTCGCGCAACGAAACGAAACGTCATGCCATTGAATGCCTTGGGCTGACCAAGACTTACGACCTTGGAAACGAGAAAGTGCCGGCATTGCGCGGCGTGAGCTTTTCGGTTCAGCAGGGCGAGTTTGTCGCGATTATGGGCGCGTCCGGTTCAGGCAAATCGACCTTGGCGAATCTGATCGGCGCGCTCGACACACCGACTTCCGGAGAACTAAGGATCGACGGCAGAGCAATCTCTTCAATGTCGAATGACGAGCTCGCTCATTTGCGCAATCAAAGCATTGGATTCGTTTTTCAGCAATTCAATCTGATGGCGCGAATGACCGCGCTTGAGAACGTCATGCTGCCGCTCGTTTATTCGTCAAACTCGGGCGTCGACGCCGCCGCGCTTGCGAGGACGCGTCTGCAACAAGTCGGGCTTGGCGAAAGGCTCACCCATCGGCCGAACCAGCTTTCGGGAGGCCAGCAGCAACGCGTCGCCATCGCCCGCGCGCTGGTCAACGATCCGAAAATCGTGATTGCCGACGAACCGACCGGCGCGCTCGATACGCATAATTCGCATGAGATCATGACCCTTCTCTCTGAACTCAACGAGAAGGGCCTGACCTTGGTCGTCATCACCCACGAGCCGGATATAGCGGCATATGCCGACCGCCTACTTAGGTTTCGCGACGGTCAGATCGTCGAAGACACGCGTCAGCGGCATGACGGCGCGCGCGTGAAGGAGGCGACAGCGTGACTCTTCAGGCGCTATTCCGAGAGGCGATCACCGCGCTTCGACTAAATTTGCTGCGAAGCGCCTTGACGGCGATTGGCGTCATCATCGGCGTCGGAAGCCTGGTCGTCATGAGCGCAGCAGGTTCGGGCGCGAATAAGATGATTGAGCGGCAGATCGCCGACCAGGGCACTGATGTGCTTATCATCCGCGCGGTCAAAGTCGAGAATGCGCTCCGGCGCGGCGCCGCCATCGTCCTGACGGATCAGGACATGAGAGCTGTCAAGGAGCTTGTGCCGAATGTTCAGTTCATCTCCAGGGAGGTATACAGCAACGTCACCCTTGTCTCCGGCAATGCAAGTTGGATCACGGAGTATTGGGGCGTCGACGCCTCATACGCCGACGTTTTCAATGTCAAGCTCTCGCAAGGGCGATTCTTCGACGAAGGCGAGGTTCGTTCCGGCGCGAAGGTGATTGTTCTGAGCGCGACGGTCTCAAAAAAACTGTTCGGAAATCAGTCTCCGCTGGATCAGACATTGCGCATGGCGGGCGTGCCGGTTCGAGTTATCGGGGTTCGGGCCAAGCGCGGATCCGTGGGCGGGCGAGACGAAGACAACTTCATCATTCTACCGATCACCACGGCGCGCGCTCACCTGCCGAATGCGGAAATGTCGAATCCTCGGCAACTTAGCTTATTCGAATTGAAAGTCGCCTCTGGGGCCGACCGCAAGGAAGTCAAACGGGACGTGCTTGCACTGCTACGGGAGCGCAAACATCTTCGCGGCGACCAGGAGGACAAGTTAGATATTTTTGACATGACTCAGTTCATTCAAATGCTGAACACGACGCAATCAGCGCTGACGTGGCTTCTCTCGGTGACGGCGGCGATTTCGCTTCTCGTTGGCGGCATTGGCATCATGAACATTATGCTCGTGTCGGTTACCGAACGCACGCAGGAGATTGGACTCCGCATCGCAATCGACGCGCGCAAGCGCGATATCCTCCACCAGTTCCTCGCAGAGGCCGTCACCCTCTGCGTGCTGGCCGGGCTCGTCGGCGTTGGCCTTGGAGTGGCGGGCGGGGCGATTTTCGCGCGCGCGTCGGACTGGCCCTTGATCATTCCTCCGTTGAGCATCGTCGCGGCGTTTGTCGTTTCTGTCGGCGTCGGCGTGCTCTTCGGCTATCTTCCGGCGCGCCGAGCCGCGGCGATGAATCCGATCGAAGCGCTGAAAAGAGAATAGCGCCGACGCTTTGATGCGCTGCTGCCGGCACGCCGCGCAGGCTGGTTCCGCTCAAGAAGCCTCGCCAGCGTCGCCAAATTCAAGCAAGCGCTCCGCAAGGAAATCGAGAAACTCGGATTCTCTTTCTCTGAAGAAGAAATGGCCGCCCTCGAACATCGCGATCGTGGCGCCATGAAGGCCTTCATCGCGCCATCCGGCGAGAGCGGTTGGCGCGATCGAGTCATCCTTGCCGCCGACGACGATCAGCCGAGAGGGAGCAACGGCCGCGCGCGATATTTGAAACTGGCGCAAACGGCGAAATCGGCGGCGAGCACGTCTAGCGTCAACCGCAAAAGATCTTCGTGTTCATATACTTCCTCTGGCGTTCCACCAAGTCGACGAATTTCCTCGATGAGCACTGCGTCGCCCTTAAGAGCGGCGAGGCGCGCATCGCTCCGTCTCGACGGCGCGGCGCTGCAGGCCGCGACCAAAGCGGAGGGAGGCTTTCTGCAGCAATCCATGATCGCCTGGGCGCATCCATACGCAAGCAGCGCGCCCATGCTGTGGCCGAAAAAAGCGTAGCGGCGGAGTTCCTCGCGAAGCAGACGTTGCGACAAATCGTCGATGATTTGATCGAAGTCCCGCAGAAGCGCTTCTTTCATTCGGACGCCGCGGCCCGGCAATTCGACCGGTCGCACCAGAATCGAAGGAGGAAACGCACGGCGCCAATGAGCATAAGTAGAAGCGCTCGCGCCTGTGCAGGAAAAACAATAGAGCGTCACGGCGTCGGCGCGATTCTTTCTCCCGACGCCATTCCGTTCAGCCAGTGCCGCCCGGATCATGGGACTGCAGCCGGCAAAAGAGTGAGCTCGGATTGCATATCGGTCGCGCGGAAAGGTTCGAATCGACCCGAAACCCAGTCATCTTCCCGGTCGGCCTAATGGGGCGATCCAAACTGTCCAGATTGTCCGCCCGCCATCTGGATGAGCCCCTCCGATTCCTGTCCGGGCGAAAGCGCCATTCGCATATTTGCTCCGACGCTGACGCCGCTCTCTACCGCATGTAGACGCACGCATTGAGGACATCCGCCAAGAGGATCGGCAGGCAGGTTGAGAATGTGCGCCGCTAAAGGCAATGCGCTCGATAACGGATGGGCGACATTCGCCCGGTTGATCTCTCCCCAGCTCAATCTGGCGATTGGTCGAGCATACGACTGTTCAAGTTCATCTGCGCTTTCCATGACGGCGCCAACCAGGAAGTCTCGCCAACCGCCGTTCGGTTGACGTTTCGGAGCAAGGCGCGTGTCGCCGCTCTTGATGATCGCCTGGAGGGGAAGATCGACGTTCGCCCATTCGAATTTGAAGTTCGAATCCTGCCGACCGCATTTTTCGAGGATCAGCGCCAGGACCTCCTCGATCAGTTTGCTACGGAAGAAAACGATGAGCGGCAGGCCTAGACTGCTCGGCTCGGCTCGGCCGTCCCATGCCTCAAGCGCTGTGACGATTTGATTGATCTTCGCCGAGCCGGCGCCGGCGCTTCCGCGCAACGCGTCAAGCGCCAGCTGTTGATAGAAGCGATAAAATTCGCGCTCGAATCGAGCTGGAAAGCCGCCGCGTCGCTAAGATGCACCTCATTTGAGGCGGCGATAAGACCATGGATGCGAGGCGCGAAAGCCGCCCGGGAAATCCTGGCTCAATTTGCGGTCGAACTGGTCCGCTGGAATCATGCGATGATTGGCGCTCACAAGAAAGCCCTGCGGCGGATTGACGATCGAAGGCATTTCTTCGGAAGAAAGGTAGCCGTCCCAACCGACTGCGCCGTCTCCCCAATATTCCGCGTATAGCCCGTCAAAACCACGACGCTTTGGAATTTTGCCCATCAACGTCCATGCGATCGCTCCCTTGTCGTCAGCAAGCAGACCATTGAGAGGCGGCACGCCGGCGCCGCGCAACACCGGCAGCGCTTCATTCACGCTGCGAACCCCTTCCATCTCGATCAGATTCAGATTCGTCGCATCGGGGTCGAGCATCGTCCAGCGCACGGCGACCTCCTCGCCAAGAAGGGCGTCGCCGAGCACCGGGCCCCAAATTGTTTCTTTGACAGTCAAAACGACGTCGACGCCGTCACGGACTGCAATAGTTTCGACTCGGGATGAGAATGGAAGTGCGCCAGAGGGCGAGAGATATTTGTCACCAGTCGGTCCGGTCTTCTGAAGACGAATCAGGTCGGCAAAGTCGCCGTCGACGCTGGTCATGCCCCAAGCGACGCGGCCATTGGAACCAGCTACGACCATTGGCAAGCCTGGCAAAGTCACGTCTTCTAGCCGATTTTCTCCAAAGGCAAAATCCGCCTGGTACCAGATATTGGGCACCGAAAGCGAGAGATGCATGTCGTTCGCGATGATTGCGCACGCGCTTTGTGTTTTGGTTGGTCCTATGACCCATGCGTTTTGATCCTTTCGCGACCGCGCGCGACGTCGTTAATGCGTTGGGTCGTGGCGAAAAATTGGAGACGAGGCCCGCAAGAGAGTCGACGGGCACCTTTGAGGCGCAGCGGTCCGCGTCTCCCGACGTCGCCAGCTTCTCGTTGAAACAGTCGCTGTCGGGCGTGAGGAATCGAAAAACATCCTCGGGCAAGCTCGCGCGCATCGCGGTCGCCATCCGCTCTTGTCCTTCGGTATAGGACAATCCCGAAAGATTGAAGGCTACGAGGATGCTATCCTCCACGGTCCATGGCTCTGGCCGATAGCCCAAAACAATGAATTCCCATGGCGGCGCCCAGGCGTCGCGCATTGCATGATTCACGCCTTCGGCATAAGCGGAGAGCGCGTTTCTTTGTTCCTGGGGAAGACGCGAAAAAACCAGTTGGGCCAAGCGCGGGAAGCCCATTGTTCGCGCCCAGCGATCGTCCTTGATCAACGCGGCGCCAAATATCTCCGACAGGCGTCCTGCGGATTTTCGCCGCAGCAAATCCAACTGAAACAGTCGATCGCGGCTGGTGACGTAGCCGAGGGCGACAAATGCGTCGTTTCGGTCGCGCACGACGATGTGTGGAACGCCAAAATTGTCAAATTTTACAAAGACCGGCGATCCGAGCGACGACAAGATATGCGTTCCAGTCCGGTCCGGGAGCATCATAAGGAGCAAGCCCAGCGCCATTCCCAGCGCGCTGCAAACCGCGGCGCCTAACCCAACCGTCAAGCGAGGGGCTGTCCGGCTCATTTTGACAATTCCACCGCATAACGGGACCGAAGCGAACGCTCAGAGGCGCTGCGTTCAATCCGACCATAGTTCAGCGTGACGATCTTGTCGGTGACGTCGAAATATTGATGATCATGCGTGATGACGATGATCGTCTTACCCCGCTCCTTTAGGTCCGGCAGTAAGTTGTAATAGAATATGTCTCGAAATTCCGGGTCTTGCTCGGCCGCCCATTCGTCGAAGACATAAAATGGACGGTCTTCGATATAGGCCGCGAGAAGCGCCAATCTTTTGCGTTGTCCTCGCGAGAGATTGGTTGTCGAAAAACATCCGTTCCCGATGCTCACCTTGCCATCCAATTGGAGGAGCTTCAGTAACTCGTGGGCTCTTGCGTGCGCAGCCGCGTCCTTATAGCCAAGCAAAGAGTCGAAGACGTAAGCATCGGCGAACACCGCAGAAAAGCATTGTCGATAGGCCTCTCGGTCCCCTTCGGCGACTCTCCTGCCTCCTAACCGAATCGTTCCTGATTCCGGGGGAAACAATCCCAAAAGGAGGAGAGCTAAGGTCGTTTTGCCACTGCCGTTGCCCCCAACAATGGATAATAACTCTCCAGCTTCTATTCGGAGAGTGATGGGACCGAGCTGGTAAACACATTCTTCCGTCTCGTCCCAATAGCGATAAACCACGTTGTCCAGTTCGAGCAATTTCGGCTGGGACGCACAAAAGGGAGAGGTCGGCTCGGGGCCTGTGTCCGGCGTCGCTGACAAGTCCAGTCCCATTTGCTCGATGTTGCGCAAAGCCACGACGCCTTTGCCGATTGGAGCCAATGAGCCTCCCAAGAGAATGAGGGGACCGCTCAAGAAGAGGATGCCAAGAGCAAATGCAGTCAATGACTCGGACGAGACCGACAAAAACTGTGGAAAAACAAAAAGGACGCTGCCAATCAAGAGATAAAACAGCGTGCTGGCGAGTCTTTCAATGAGCACGAAAACCCCGATAGCCTTGACCCTCTGCGATTTCAGCGTTTGAGCAGTTCCACGAAGTTCTTCATCCAAAAAAGCGGCTCGTCGCCGAGCATCCATCTTAAGCTCTTTGCTCCCTTCCGTGGCGGCGCGAAAATGTTTGAACATGGCGTTTTCGGTTTGCCGCGCGCGTTCAAATAATTTCCAGGCCCACTTCTGTGGACGCTGAAGCGCGATGAGGGAAACAGCGACGAAAATAGCGACGATAAGAAAAAGCTGTGGAGACAGGGCGCCGAGATACGCAAACACCGCCGTTACCTTGGCGCCCTCGATGAAAATCACGGGCAGCGTCTCTTGCGCCACAACAACGCTCTCGACGTCGGCGGCGAGCGCCGACATAAGCCGATGCACGCCAAGCGCTTGGAGCTTGGGCAGGGGCGCCGTGACGATGCTGCGGCTCATCCAGAGACAAAGGCTAAACAGATTTTCTTGTGCGAGGCGTGCAAGCAAGACAAGCGACGCGCCGCTGGAAACGAGCTCAAGAACGCAGAGCGCGAAGAACGGGCCAGCGACGCCTTGAAGTTTATTGGATCCTTCTTCTTCCAAAGGTCGTGTGACGAGCGTGAGCAACCAAGCGCTGGCGATCGCTGCAAGCGCGCCCGACGCCACTGAAAGCGCAAATACTTTTTTCGACGCCCCAAATATGCGCCACAAACTCAAAATGGAGGAGCGACATGTTGCGAGCGATTGGTGACTCATAGCTTCCGACCTACTATTCCAGGCGTTGCATCACGGACCTGCCCGCAGGATGAACGCAGAATGCCGGGAGGTTCTCAGCTATCGGAGGTTTTTGCGTTGGTTGTCCGACAATCAGCTGAACCAATTGCTTGACGGTCGGCGCCTGGAAAAGCGCCGCGCCCGTCAGCGTCCCACACATCTCGCGACGAACTCGCTCGACAAGCCTCATCGCCGAGAGGGAATCGCCGCCGAGTTCGAAAAAATCGTCTAAGACGCCAACATTTGAGACGCCGAGGACGTCGGCCCAGATTTCCACGAGCTTTGCTTCAGCATCAGCGCTTGGTTGGACGTAACGCCTTGCAAGGGCTTCGGCCGAGCCCGCTCGCGACGGCGCATGTGGTTCGACCGCGCGATTTGCCATGAGGGCGCCGCTGTCCGTTCGATGCCGCTCCAGCTCGACTGCGCGGTGAGCCCGATCGCCAGGAGAGCCGCACGGTTCGCGCAGGAAAGTAGCGACGGCGGGGTCTTCCGATAGCATCATATCATCGTCAAGGTGAACGCCGATGGCGAGGGCTGGCGTTTCGGGCGCGGTTTCGATCGCCGTCACGAGTCGCTCGAGAGTAAGACGCATGCAAACGCATATGACATTCGGATCGACCGGGACTTGCGTCTGCGTGCTCTTGCCGAAACCATCGCCTAAATCGTCGACCGCCACGACGAACGGATAGTTTGTGCGATCCTCCCAGCAGAGTTCGGTAACGCCTTCAAAGGCCCTATCTCCGCCCGGTCTGCCATGGCGAAAGTTTAGCAGCGCCGTAAAGAGCGGCGCCGGCGCCTTGATGGCGCTGCAGCGTTGCGCCAGCGTCAGCGGGGCGCATGCTCCTGCGCTATCAAGGCGATCAGCGCATCATGCAAACTGCGAGCGGCCTCCACAACGCTTTCCGCGCCGACTCGAACGCGTATCGGCAGCGTATTGAAGAACATGCCTACAGTTTGCGCCGTCGCGGCCGACCCATGCATGCGTCCAAACAGTACTGTGCCGAATACCACATCGCTCCTACTGGATACGCCCGCCAAGACATGTGCAAAAGCCATATGCCAGATGGATGCGACGCTCACTTTCAGCGAACGCGCCGCGCTCCGCACGCGGCTCGACAGCGCCAGGTTAAGTTGTAGACGTTGCTCCTTGACATTCGAACCATCCCCGCGAACATCCAGCATTCCAAACGGCGCCGTCGGCTCCGTCACATCTCCCAGCATTTTGCTGAAAAAGGGTTCGTGCTTCCATGCGCTCGCGCGAAGACGCGTCCGTGCAACAAAATCCCGAAAGGGAGGAGATGCGGGTAAATCGTTGGCGCGACCTGACAAATGCGCTGCCATTTCGTCCAGCAAGGCTTCGCCGGCCGCTCGATCCAATACAATGTGGTGAACGAACAATTGCAAAACGATGCGATGATTAACAGCGTCCTGAGCCCAGAAGATTTGCAACATCGGCGCTTTTCGAACGTCGATTCTAAACTCTCGCGGATTGAAGCGACTTTGCAGCTTCTGTGCGACGTCGCCCTTCGTTGCGTCAATGGCCACTTCCTCAACATGCAGCGGCGCCTCACGCCAAACCACCTGAATCGGGTCGCGCAATCCTTCCCAAAGAACCGCTGTCCGCAAAATGTCGTGCCGTGCGATCACTGCGCGTAGGGCTTTGCAAAACGCTTCAAGCCGTGCGCGTATCGAACGCCAAGGTCGATGGCATCACATAAGGATCGCCCCTGTCCGATATGAAGTGATGGAAAAGGATGCCCTGCTGCAATGGCGTCAGCGGATAAATGTCCTGCACATTTGATGCGCCGCCTGGAACGGACGTGACGACGCGATCGATCTCCGCTTGTGTCATATCAGCCAGCGACAGCGCCTCCGGCGTGATGAAGACGCAGTCATGAGGGATGAGGTTAGATGGAACCTCGATCCGATCGCCTTTATCGAGGACAGACGACAGCGCTCCGGGCGTCGGATTCGCAAAGAGCGATCGCACGTCGCTCGGCAAACCCTCGCGCCTCATTCTTTCGATTAGAGTCATCCCCAGCAGGGAATGTCCCCCCGGTTCGAAGAAGTTGTCGTTGACGCCGACGCGCTCGAGGCCGATGACGCTGGCCCAGATCAGACAGAGCTTTTCTTCGATGGGCGTGCGTGGCGCGACGTAGTCTTTGGCGCCGACGGCCGCGCCAGGCGCGGGGAGCGCCTTACGATCAGCTTTGCCATTGGGCGTCAGCGGCAACGCGTCGAGGAAAACGAACGATGACAGGATCATATAATCGGGGAGGTCGTTCGACAGAGACGCGCGCAACTCGCCAATGCTGAGTTCCGCCCCTGCCTCGCAGACAAGATAGGCCACAATTCGCGCAGCGCCCGGCGTGTCCTCTCGAGCCAGCGCGACTGCTTCGCGAACGCTGCCGAGACGCGCCAGGACCGCTTCAACCTCGCCGAGCTCGACTCGAAAGCCCCTGATCTTTAACTGATGATCCAAACGTCCGAGATATTCGATATTTCCGTCTTGTCGATACCGCGCCAGATCGCCCGTGCGATACAAACGCTCGTCAAAATTTCCAAACGGATTGGGAACGAATTTCTCGGCCGTGAGATCCGGTCGACGCAGATAACCGCGCGCAAGGCCCGCTCCGCCAATATAAAGCTCTCCCGAAACGCCCACCGGAACAAGCGCAAGAAATTTGTCGAGCACATATGTCTGCGCGTTTGATATGGGGCGGCCAATCGGAACGCAGGCGACATTTTCGTCCTCTGCCTTGGCCTCGTACACGGTGCTCCAGACGGAGCACTCCGTCGGGCCATATTCATTGTAAAGCGGCGCATGCGACAGAGCGCTGATATGGCGCGACACTAAATCGCTCTTGCACTCCTCTCCCGCTACAATGCAGCCTTGCAGGCTTAAACTCTCGCTCGGTGGAAATTCATTTAACAGCGCCGAATACAAAGACGCTGCGTGGTAGTTATGATCTCGCTGTTCTCCAGCAGAGCGAGTTCAGAGAGATGCATGTCGGGTCGATTGGCGGCGCATTCCAGGAGATTCTGGAAGTGCCGCGCCATTCGAGTAACGGTTTCCGCTTCGAACAAGCCCGAATCAAACTCAAACCATCCTCTCAACCCGGCGTCATTTTCAGCAATGTGGAGCACCAGATCAAAAACGGCGCTTCGCTTTATGCCTTGCAGTATTTCGACATCCACTCCGGGAATCGCCGGATCTTCAAAGCCGATGTTGTGAAAAACGAACGCCACTCTAAAAAGAGGATTAGCGGCGATCGATCGAGTTTCGGGTCTCAAGGCCTCGACAAGGCGCTCAAAAGGCAGGTCTTGATGCGCCTGGGCTTCTAGCGCGAGGATCTGAATCTGCTCAAGCAACTCGGTGAAAGTTTGTCGTCCCGTCAATGCTGCGCGCAATACGAGCGTATTGACGAAGAATCCCATAATGTCTTCGACTTCGCGCAAATTGCGGTTGGCGATTGGCGTGCCGACGCTGATGTCGGTTTGGCCGGTGTAACGGAAAAGAAATGCATAGAAGGCTTAGATAATAATAACGAAGCGGGTGTAGCCAGCCTGTTCGCTCAGGCTGCGCAGTCGATTTTTGAGCGCTGCGGCGACGGCGAAATGAACTTCCCCGCCAGCCTTTTGCGATCGGTCACGCGTGCGACGCGTTGGCAGATCAAGCGCCGCAACGTTGCCGGCGAGCTTCGTGCGCCAATAAGTCAGGTGATTATCTAGCGCATCTCCTTCAAGCCATTTTCGTTGTGCGACGGCATAATCTACATATTGCAACTTAGGATCTTACAAAGGCGAGGGCCGGCCGGCCGCAAACGCCGAGTAAATCGTTGCAAGTTCGCGATAAATAAGAGCGGATGACCAATCGTCCGTCACGATGTGATGGAAAACCATGATCAGGACGTGCTCGCGCGTCCCCTCTGTAGAGGGCGCAATTAGCAGCTTGGCGCGAATGACTGGTCCGCGGGCAAGATCAAAGGGCGCATAGGCCTGCTCCCAGGCAATCTGATTGACTCCGTCCGCGCGTGTTGTCGGCGAATAAGAACAGAGGTCCACGACAGGCATCGGCAGATTAGCGTCGTCCGAAATGTATTGGACCGGCGTATCTCCGTCCATTCGGTACGTCGTGCACAATATCTCATGCCGTCTAACGAGCTCCTTTAAGCTGCGATGGAGCGCTTCGACATTGAGATCGCCTTTGAGGCGCATGGCGGTTGGAATATTGTAATCGCTTCCATTCGGATCGAGCTGATGGAGAAACCACAATCTCTGCTGCGCAAAGGAGAGTGGGTAAAGTCGACCTCGCGCGATTCGTTCAATTTTCCTTTCGTTTGAAAGCCGCGGAGAAAGAAGTTCATAGATTTCTCGCTTATGACTGGCGATCGCGGTGCGAAGCTCTTCGCTGAGGGCGCCCCGCGGCGCTTCGCAGCGAAGCTGCGCGTCTTCGATGAAGACACGGATGTCGCGGCTTTGTAGCTCACGCAAGAGCTCGGTGAACCTCATAGGTCGAAGACCTCATATTCCTTCGAATCGGGTCCGCCCGCGCGAGAGCCAAATGATGCGGAGAGGCACGTTTGAACCACAACCGCCATCTCCGCGACTGTTCGGGCTTCGAAGAGGGCTCGCAGCGACGCCTGCACTGAAAACGTCGAATTGACGCGCGACGCGATCTGCGTTGCGAGAAGCGAATGCCCCTCGAGTTCGAAGAAATTATCGAAGACGCCGACGTTAGGGAGGTGGAGGACGTCGGCCCAGATTTTGGCGAGTTTGGCCTCGGTTTCGTTTCTTGGAGCGACGAATCTGTCGGCGAGCTGCGCCGCGATGTCCGGCTCGGGCAGCGCCTTGCGATCGACCTTGCCATTGGGCGTCAGCGGCAGCGCGCCAAGGTTCACGAAGGCACGGGTCCGTGGCGGCGCGGCGGATTGGCGGTCGAACCGCCCTGCGCCTGAAGCGCGGCGAGTTTGAGCAGGCGCGGCGCGGGCGCGCCCGCCGTTTCGAGCGCTTCGACAAGGAACCGGGCGCGTTCCGGCGCGTCGCGTCCCGCGAGCAGGAAGGATGCACGGCTTTCGCGCAGCACCTGGGCGATGCGTCCGTCGGGATGAGCGGGGTCGAGCGGCAGATAGGCGCCCCGGCTTTGAAGACCGCGAGGATCATCACGAGGAAGTCGAGGCCGCGGGCGTCAAACAGCGCGACGAGCGTTTCCGGTCCGACGCCTTGCGCGGCGAGCGCCTCGGCGAGGGCGTTGGCGCGCGCGTTCAGTTCGCCATAGTTCAGCGCCGCGCCCTCGCAGGCCGCGGCGATCGCCAAGGGATCGCGCGCCGCATGCCCCTCGAAACGCTCCACAAGATCAAGCGCCGGACCATAATCCCGGTCCTCCCCGCGCCAAAGACCAAATAGCGCCCGCCGCTCCGCCCCGCTCACTAACGAAATCTCGCGTAGCGGACGATCGCATTTGGCCGCAAGCTCCTCGACGGCCCGTTTGAAGCGCGCTGCGACGCATTCGATGAATGCCGCGTCGAAACGCTCTCGATCGTAAGTCAATCTCAATGTGAGCGCATCGTCCGGTATTGCGACAAATGTCAATGAATAATTCGTATGAACCCGCAGCTGCAGCAGGTCGATGTCGAGAACATCTTTTTCGCCACGAAGAGACGGATCGATCGGCGCGTTCTCAAAAGTCAGCAGATGTTCAAACAGCAGCCCGTCCGCGCGCGTTATCGCGCTGCAACGTTGGATAGCCGACTGCGCCAGAAATTCGTGCTGACGCATATCGAGGTTGTCCGAGAGTATGCTCCTCAGCCAATCGACGACGACTAAATCTCGTGGCATGGCGACGCGAAGCGGCAAACCGTTGATAAAAAGGCCTAGCGTCGATTCGACCGCAGGGACGTCAATGGGGCGTCCCGATACGGTCACGCCAAAAACGACCTCTTCACGACCGCTGAGCGCGCCCAGCAGCAACGCGAGAGCGCCTTGCACGAAAGTGTTGACGGTAAGCTGATTCTGCCGTGCGAGCGCTTTCAACCGGCTGTAGCTCTCAGGAGCAACCTGAACGATCACGTCGCCGACATTCGTCGCAGCGTCGCGCGCCCGGCCTGTCGCGCCGACGAGCGGCGTCGGTTCGGAGAAACCCTTAAGGTAGGCGCGCCAAAAACTCTCCGCCGCCGCCACGTCGCGGGCGCGCAACCACGCGAGATAGTCGTGGAAGCGGCCCGCCGACTTCGCTTGCGGCGTCTCTCCCCGCAAGGCGGCTGCATAGCGCCGACGCACATCGAGAAGAAGCGGCGAGGTGCACCAATCCATGATGATGTGGTGGAAGCTGCGCACGCAGATGTGCCGGTCTTCCGACAATCTCATGAGCCTGATGCGCATGAGCGGCGCTTGCGACAGATCAAACCCGCGCTTCCGCTCCGCCGTCAGCGCATCGTCAATATAGGCGTCTTGTTCGGCCGAGGATAAATGATCGAGCGCCGTCACTTCCACGTCCAGAGGCGCGTTCTTGTGCACGATCTGCTGGACGCGTCCGTTCGCTACGGATTTGAAAGAGGTGCGGAGGTTGGCGTGTCGATCGACGACTTTCCGCCAGGCTTGAGCGAATTTCTGGACATCGAGAGCGCCCCTGATCTCATAGCGCTCCTGCATGTGATAGAGGCCAGTGCCGAGATGCGAAAGCGCATGGAAATACATGCCCTCCTGCATCGGCGTCAGCGGATAAATATCCTCGACGTCGCCATGCTCGCGGCAAATGCCGGCGACTTCCTCTTGATCGAGGTCCGCCAATGCGAAATTCGGCGAGAGCGCCTGCAAAGCGCGCGCGGTCTCTGTCGCTTGGGCGTTCGCATCGCCGAGACGAGACAAAATGGGCGCCAGCTCCGCGGCGCAGGGCGTTCGAACAGTTGACGCGGCGTGACTTCATATCCGGCTTGCCGCAGTCTCGCCGCCACCTGAATGGCGCGAATGGAGTCGCCGCCGAGCCGGAAAAAGCATTCCTTCGCGCTGATACGATCGAGGCCCAATGCGTCAGCAAAAGCTGCGACGACCGCTTGCTCTTCTTGATTGGCCGGGGCGACATATTCGCATTGTAATGAGGCGATCGCGTCCACCGACGGCAGCGCCTTGCGATCGATCTTGCCGTTCGCCGTAAGCGGCATTTCATCGAGAGCAACGATGAAATGAGGAATCATGTAATCAAGGAGCTGACGCGATAGGCCAGTTCTGACCTGATCGACGTCGACGTCGCGGCCGGTCACATAGCCGACGATAAAGCTTGCGCCGTCATGCGCGGCTTTTACGATGGCGACGGCCTGATCGACACGATCGAGTCCCGCCATGACCGATTCGATCTCGCCGAGTTCGATCCGAAATCCTCTGATTTTTACCTGATGGTCGCTTCTCCCCAGATATTCGATTTCTCCATCGGAGCGATAGCGCGCTACATCGCCGGTGCGATAAAGTCTTGCGCCAGCCTCGTGGAAGGGACAGGGAACAAAGCGGTCGGCGGTAAGGCCGGGACGGTTGAGATAGCCCCGCGCGAGTCCGAGCCCCCAATGTACAAGTCTCCGGCGACGCCTGCCGGCGTCAGCTCGAGATCAGGGTCAAGGATATAGAGTGAAATGTTCGAGATGGGCCGCCCGATCGGGACGCGCTCGCCTTCGTCGTCGGAACATTCGTGGGCGCTGACATCAATGGCGGCTTCGGTTGAACCATAAAGATTGTGCAATTCGCATCCCGACGCGTCACGGAAACTTCTGGCGAGAGAAGCCGGTAGCGCCTCGCCGCTGCAGATGACCCGGCGCAAAGACGGCGCGTCGCGGAGGTCGACGGCCGTCGTAAAGGCCTGCAACATCGACGGCACGAAATGCAAGGCGAGCGTGCGTAAGGCATGAACATCCTCCTTCGCGGGGCATGGACGCCGACGACAGTCAATCAGAGCTGGATCGCTCGCCAGTCTGGCGTGCGACGCTTCTCCCGATTTTCAGCGGATGGTCAGGCCGGCGGCGCGCGCGCCCTATGCGCGAATGTTCGCGCATTCGCGGCGGGTCCCCAATGAGCGCGCGCCAGCGCGGGAAGTCTCGTCAGAAGTAGTTT
>Ga0123399_1007262_pt1 | contig 20856 bp, 19 predicted proteins | sample T5LHNH4metaT_FD_89927 | JGI IMG/M metagenome (GOLD analysis project Ga0123399, IMG submission 89927) | Methane-oxidizing artificial microbial communities from Washington, USA to study methane cycling - T5-LHNH4 metaT (Metagenome... | ecosystem: Engineered > Modeled > Simulated communities... | reverse complement strand
CCCTACTATTGCGAGCCGTATGTTTCTTCCCGCCGCTCCTGCTGCGCCTCCCACCACCTCGTTAAGGCGTCGACATGCGCGTCGACGAATTCCGACAGGTCGCCTGCGAAGCGATCCCAGTCCTGGGAGACGGGCGGGGAGACCGCCGTGATCACCGGAATGTCGGCGAGCATGGCCGCGCGGAACGCGTCGCAAAGGCCGCTTCTGGCGGCTTCGAGCTTGCCGAACTTGCTGAGCACCACAAGGTCGACGCCACGCTCGATCGCGTCCTCTATGAGACAACAAGCAAGGGCGAGCCCGCCCGGATCGAGGTTGCAGGCCTCCGAGCCAGCGCCGAGCTTTTGCGAGATCGGAAATGTTTCCCCCGACGCCAAATCCTGAACGCTGAAGCTCTTGCAGCGACTCTCGTCTTCGCATCGAGAGACTTCGACCACGCCGGCGATGCGAAAACCCTGCTCGCGCAAGCGTCGGGCAAAAGCGGAAAGCGTGCTCTGTATCGCCGGGCTGGGCGCGCCCTGCAGGGCGGCGATGCGCTTTACGGAAGGGCTCATCCTTGTCTCCGCCGATCGTCAATGAAGCGAGGATCGCGCCATGACCGCCTTGCGGTGCGCGGGCGCCTTCTCGATCGCCTCGATGACCGCGGCGGCGATCGCCTGACCGCGTTCGTCGGTTCCGGTCCAGCAGGCGTTGCGGCCGCGCGGGTCGATCTCGACAAGCTTTACGCCCGCAGGCGCGACGGCGCCGTCGCGCGCGATCCCTCGCAGATAGCCGTCCATCGGCGCCCGAACAGGCATTCCGTCGAGATAGCCCAGGACATATCCCCTGAAGACCAGCGCCCGAATATCGAGCGGCGTGCGCCATTTCCCCTCCCGGGCCGAATAGATGAAACGCTCCTTCCCCGTCCCGCCGAGGGCGCGCGCCACCCCGTCAGCGAGCAAGGTCTCGCCCGTCTCGATGAGATTGCCGGTCTTCTCCGGATGAGTCTCGATTGCGACGTCACAGTTGCGGTGGACGGCGAATTTCGGTCCGACGCCGATGGCGAGTCGAGCGACGCCGCGCAGATCGGGCGTGACGCGATGCTTCTGCATCCTGGCGTCCACGATGATGGTGGGCGGGCGGAGCGTAATGAGATCGGTCAGTTGAAGATGCGTGACAGCCACCTGCCCAGGCGCAGCGAGCGCGTCGACGAGCTCGAGGGCGCTCTCCGCGCGCTGGCCGATGATCCCGTCCACCTCCGCCCGGTCCTCATATAAGGCGTCGTGAAACGCCATGCCGCGGCGTATCACCGGCGGAAAGGGATCATGGCTCATGACCACCCGGAAGCGCTCCCAGCAAAGCCTGACGGCGATCGCCGAGGCGATCTCGTTCGTCCCCAGAATAATTGCGTAGGGATCGGTCCGATCCGACAGAAAGCCGCCCAGATAGAGATCGTCCATGACTGAAACCCCTTTCCGGGAAACCGTCAGCAAGGAGCGGGCCAGACAAGGGAGACGGGATATAATAAACATATATAACGATATCGGGTCTGGCGTGTCGGACATACGCCAAAATTTGGCGGGAACCGGACGTCTTTTGTCGCTGAAAGCGCTTTCGGCGACAATTGAGCTTCGGCGCGCCCGCAGAGGGGCGCCATCTATTTTATCCGTCGGCTATCGTTTTTGTAAAACAAAACCAGCACATATTGATGGATTAGCTCACACATAAACGCTATATTGAAAACATCATCATCACTTTCTATCATATTTACGTACACAGCGACAATAAATAGTGTTATAATAAGTTAAGTTTAAGATTTGAGCGTGCGACGGCGCCTGCTCGTGGCGCGATCGCGTGAAGAGGCGCCCGGTAACGCTCGGGACGAAAGGCTTTGGCGATCGCCAGATTCCGGCGTCAAAGTTGGAGACGCCTTGCCGCGCATAGGCCCACGTCGTGGGCGATGGCGCTGCAAGACGCGCCGGTCACGCTGGTGGTCCGCCGTCAGCTCGAATTCGGCGACGCCGTGCGGGCAATAAGACGGGCTGCGAAACGCGAGGCCGCGTGACCGCCGGAAAAGCGACGGCGGGCGCTATTTGGTCAAGATGAGCTTGTTGTTCGCCGTGATGCGCAGCCGATAGCGCTCCCCCGCATGGATGATCGTCGCTTCCCGTCGAGGCCCAAGGAGGTCGCGAGTTTCTATTTCGAGAGGCGCGTCGGCCTCGTCGGGCTCGGACGGTTTTGCCGTCTCGCGATGATGCGGCGCGTCTGGTCGCTTCGTCATGGCGAAACAGATCCAACAGCTCCGACGGAGGCGTCAATAGCAGAACGCGTTCTTTGGAACCTTTCTACATTTGATTTGTAAGTATCCAGACATCATTATGTTTGCCTTGTAAGTATCCCGACATCGCTATTTGGACATATTCCAAAGTTCAAAACCTTGTTTTTGATTGATTGTGCGCAAAGCGCGTCGTTATAGACGAGGAACCGTCTCTCGAGGCGAGCGGCAAGCCAGCTAAGGCGCCACGCCCAGCCAGCCAGCCAACAATCGGTGTTTGCGCGGCAGGAGGGCTATTCAATGGAACAAGTTCGCAGCTCAATCAAATCCCCAATCTCGCTAAGGACGCTGCGGCTTTCCTTGCCAAGCGCGAGTTTGCGCGACGGATCGGCGGTTACGGCGCTGAGCGTCGCGGCTCTCATCACGACGGGCGTCGGCGCGGCGCTCGCCCAGGAGCCGTCGACGACGCTGCCGCCAGTAAAGGTCGACGCGCCGCGCGAAAAGCCGCGCCCCGTCATCGTGCCCGTAAAGCCGAAGCCCGCGCCGGCAATCGCCGCGAGGCCGCAACCGGCGCGACATCCGGCGCAAACGCACGCTGCGACGGGCCAGCGACGTTCGGGGCCGACAACGGCGAATGCTGCGGCGAGTGGCGGGCAAGGCGCGGGCGCCCCGAGCAGCGTGCCTGTCTTCGTCGCCGCGAACGCCGACCCTTACGCGGATCCCGTCGCGCCCTATCGCGCGGTGCGGCTGCAGTCCAACAAATTCACGCAGCCGATTCTCAACACGCCGCGTACCGTCACCGTTTTGACGAAGGAGGTTCTCGCCGACAAGAACGCGACGACCCTGCGCGAGATCGGCCGCAGCACGGCGGGCGTGACGCTCGGCACGGGCGAGGGCGGCAACGCCTTTGGCGATCGCTTCTTCATCCGCGGCTTCGACGCGCGCAACGACATCTTCGTCGACGGCATCCGCGATCCCGGCGTCAATGTCCGCGAGAATTTCTACACGGAGCAGGTCGAAATCCTGCGCGGACCAGGCTCGACTTTCGCGGGCCGCGGCACGTCCGGCGGCGCGATCAATATCGTCACCAAGCAGGCGGGCGACCGCGATTTCGTGGATTTCCGCGCGCTCGGCGGCTTCTCCGACCAGACCAAGCGCTTCACCCTCGACGTCAACAAGGCGATCAGCCCGATCCTCGCGGTGCGCGTCAATGGTCTCTTCCAGGACGCAAAGGTTGCGGGCCGCAGCTTCGTCACCGATTATCGCGACGGCGTCGCGGGCTCGGTGGTTTTCAAACCGCTCGACAATCTGACGCTCACCGGCCAATACACGCACGTCTATCAGAACGGCCTGCCGGACTTCGGCGTGCCCTATAACCGGGCGCGCAACCGGCCGTATCCCGAGGGCGTGACGCCGCGTTACACTTGGTATGGCCTGATCAACCGCGACTTCCAGGCTTATTCGCAGGATTTCGGGACATTCACGGCGCAGTACCGCTACAATGAGAATTTGACGCTCAACAGCCGCCTGCGGCAGGGCCGGTCTGTCATCGACTACATCGGGACGCTGACGCAGAACTCGAACTTTTTCGCCAGCACGGTCACGATCGGCGCGCAGAGCCGTTATCAGGTGACGAATGTTCTCGCCAATCAGACCGACGCGACGATCAAATTCCAGACCGGCCCCGTCAAGCATGAAGTCGTCACAGGCGTGGAGTTTTCCCGGGAAGGCGTGACGCGAACCAACTATCAGGGCCTCAACTCCGAATTCAACGGAACGCCTATCGTCGCCGGCGCGCTGAACTGCAATATCTACCTGCCCTGCACCTATCTGCCCTTCCTCAACGAGCCCTATCGCAACCCGAACGTGACGCGCATCGCGGTCGACACCAAATCGGGCTATCTGATCGAGACGGCGAATTATCAGGACTTCGTGCTCGCCAACGCCGGCGTGCGCCTTGACGATTACACCATCACCAGCCGCAACGAGACCGTTACGACTTTCGCCGCCAATCATTCCAGCATGGTGAACTACAACGCCGGGCTGGTTTTGAAGCCGCTGCCGAATGTCAGCGTCTACGCGGCCTACGCCACGTCGACCAATCCCGTCGGCGCGGAGCTCGACGGCGGCGCCGCCAATTACGGCGGCCTGACGACGGCGGTGCAAATATTCGCGCCTCAATACAACCGCGCCAAGGAAGTCGGCGTGAAATGGGAGCTGTTCGACCGCCATCTGCTGGCGACGGCGGCCCTTTTCAGAACCGACGTCACCGGGGCGCGCGAGGTGAACGCCGGCGTCACGACCGCCAACGCCGCGTATTATGTCCAGGGCGCGGATATTGAGGTCGCCGGCAACATCACCGACAAATGGAGCGTGATCGGCGGCGTCGTGATCATGGAATCGAAGGTGACCAATTCCTATGTTCCGTCGAACATCGGCTTGCAGCTCGCCAACATCGCGCATGAATCCTTCAGCCTGCTCTCGAAATACAAGTTCGGCGATCTCATCGGCTGGGAGCCGGACGGACTGGAGATCGGCGGCCAGGCGATCTATCGTTCGAAGATCTATGGCGGCAACAACATCGTCGCCAATGGCGCGCCCAACATCAACGCCGCCGGCGTAGTCGTGCCGACGGCCGCGAATCCTTTCTTGAACGTCCCGACGATCCTTCCCTCCTACTGGCGCTTCGACATTTTCGCGGAAGCGAATATCTCGAAGAATGTCGGACTCAAATTCACGGTCAGCAATCTCTTCGACCGGACCTATTACGACGCCTTCTATCAGACGGCGGCGCCCTATGCGCAGGTTGCGCCGGGTCGGGCCGCCTATCTCGAAGCGCACGTAAAATTCTAGGAGACGCTGCGATGCTCGCTCACATTCCGTCGGCGCTTGGCAAAGCGGAAGTCACGCGCTTGCGCGACGCCCTCGGCGCCGCGGAATGGGAGGACGGAGCATCGACGGCCGGAGCCAGCAAGATCGCCAAGCGAAACAGCCAGACGCCGCCGGATTCCGACTTGTCGCGAAAGCTCGGAGCGATGGCGGCGTCGGCCCTGCTCGCCAGTCCCGCCTTCGTCTCGGCCGCGATCCCGCTGCGAATCTTCCCGCCTCTCTTCGAGCGCTACGAGGTCGGGGATCGCTACGACCCTCATGTCGACAATGCGGTGCGCGGCGACGCCATGACCGGCGCGCGCATCCGGGTCGATCTCGCGGCGACGCTCCTCTTGTCGGACCCCGAGGAATATGACGGCGGCCATCTCATCGTCGAAGACATTTTCGGGTCGCGGGAATTCAAGGCGCAAGCCGGAGACGTGGTGCTCTTTTCCGCCGGCAGCCTGAACATGGTGACGCCCGTGACCCGCGGCGTGCGCCTTTCATCCTTCATCTGGCTGCAGAGCATGATCCAATCCGACGAAGCGCGCGACCTTGTCTGCGATCTCGACGCCGCCATACAGGACCTCGCCCCGCGAATCGGCGGCGACGATCCCGACATGCGGAAGCTCGCCACGGTCTATCACAACCTCATCCGCATATGGGGAGAAGCGTAGGCGCCCATGCTGATTTGCATCCCAGAGGTATTGACCAGGCAGCAGGTCGCCTTCTTCCGCGAGACCATGGCGAATGCGCCATGGGAAGACGGCCGCGCGACCGCCGGCTCGCAATCGTCCCTGGTGAAGAACAATCTGCAATTGCCGCAGGACGGCGCGGCCGCGCGGGAGCTGGGCGAGCATGTGCTGGAAGCGCTTGCGAACAGCCCGACATTCGTCTCCGCCGCGCTTCCGCATAGAATTTTCCCGCCGCTCTTCAATCGCTACGGCGTCGGGCACGGATTCGGCCTTCATGTCGACAATGCGATACGCGGCGTCCCGGGAACGAGCATCCGCATCCGCACCGATCTCTCCTGCACGCTCTTCCTTTCCGAGGCGGAGGAATATGACGGCGGCGAGCTTGTCATCGAGGATCGCGTCGGCCGGCAGGAGGTCAAGCTTGCGGCCGGCGATCTGGTTCTCTACCCTTCGACGAGTCTTCACTTCGTCCGTGAAGTGACGCGCGGGGAACGCGTCGCCTCGTTTTTCTGGATGCAAAGCATGGTGAGAGACAATGTGGCGCGCGCCTTGCTCTTCGATCTCGACCAGACGATCCAATCCCTGAGCGCGCGTCTCGGGGCCGGCGATCCGGCCTGCGTGAAGCTCACGGGAATCTACCACAACCTCATTCGGACATGGGCGGAAGTATGAGAAGCCATCTGCGAAAGACACTATCGGTCTTGCTTGCTTTCGAGTCGTCGCTCGCATGCGCCTGGGCGCAAGGCGGAGCCGCGCCTCACGGACTCGACGCGGCCATCGCCGCGAGCAAGCCGCACGATCTCTCGGTCTGGACGATGTTCCTCAACGCCGACATCGTCGTGAAGATCGTGATGATCGGCCTGCTTCTCGCCTCGATCGGCGTGTGGACCGTGCTCATCGCCAAGACCATCGAATTGAAGCGGGCGCGCCAGCGAGCGCTCGACGCCCTCGCGAAGCTTTCGGAAGCGAGAGGCCTCGCCGAGGCGCGACTTGCGCTCGGCGGCGGCGACCGCCTCACGGGCGCCTTCCTCACGGAGGCGACGCGCGAACTGAAACTTTCCTCCGATATTCTTTCCGGTTCCGGAGTGAAGGATCGCGTCGCGTCCTGCTTCTCGGAGATCGAGCGCGCCGAGGCCCTCTCCATCAAGCGTGGCACCGGGCTTCTCGCCTCGGTTGGCTCGACAGGCCCTTTCATCGGTCTTTTCGGAACCGTTTGGGGCATCATGAACAGCTTCATCGGCATCTCAAAAGCGCAGACCACGAATCTCGCCGTCGTCGCGCCGGGCATCGCCGAGGCGCTGCTGGCGACGGCGATCGGTCTTTTCGCGGCCATTCCGGCGGTGCTCATCTACAATCATCTCGCGCGCCAGACGGGCGCCTATCTCGAGATCGTCTCCAATGTCTCCGGCGAGTTGTTGCGCATCGTCTCGCGCGATCTCGATCGCGGGCGTCATGCGAGCAAGATCCAGGCGGCGGAGTAAGAGACCATGGCTGCGCATCTCGGCAAAAGCGACCTGCAGGAAACGCATGAGATCAACGTCACGCCCTTCATCGACGTGATGTTGGTTCTGCTCATCATCTTCATGGTCGCCGCGCCTCTTGCGACTGTCGATCTGCCCGTCGATCTGCCGGCGTCGAACGCCGCGCCGCACGAGAAGCCGGAGAAGCCAGTCTATGTGACGATCCAGCCGGACCTCGCGCTCGCCATCGGCGACACGCCCGTCAAGCGAAACGACCTTGTCGCGACGCTGGAAAGGCAACTCGGCGACAAAGGCAAGCGCATCTATCTTCGCGCGGACGGCGCGGTGCCCTATGGCGAGATGATGGCGGTGCTGGAGCGGCTGCGCGCGGGGGGCTTTCTCAAAGTGGCGCTCGTCGCGCTCGACGCCGGCGGCAAGGACCCGGAAGGGATGAAATGAGCGGCGCGGCGACCCTTCGGAACGAAACGCCGAGCAACAGGCTCTGGGGCTTGGCGGCGGCCTGCGCCATCGCCCTTCACGTCGGCGGCGCTGCGGCGGCTCTCGTCTTTTTGCAGGGCGACATTGACGACGACACGACTGGCGCGCCCGCGATCGAATTGTCGCTTGAGCCCGTCGCGGCGCGCGAAACGGAACCGACTGATTTGCCGCCGGGACCGGTGACGGACGAATCAGCCGCCGCCGCGCCCTCCGTGTCGTCCGCCGAAACGAAAGAAAGCAACGAGGAAAAGATTGCGCGCACGGAGGCGGAAGAGGCCGAATTGTCGCGCAACGCCAAACCAGAAAAGCCGGTCGAGGACGAGAAGACGCAACAGTCCCAACAGGTCGTCTCCAGCGAGTCGGCCGCGTCCGAGGCGACCGCGCCGCCGCAATCCGAGGCGCCGAAGCAATCCGACAGGCCCGCAGCTCCAGTTCAAGGCGCCGACGCCGCCGCGAACGCCGTCAAGCTCACATGGCAGAAAGCGCTGATGGCGCACCTCAATCGCGCCAAGCGTTATCCGGCGGGCGGCGGGCGGCGCTCGGCGGAAGCGAGCGTTCGCTTTACGCTCGACCGCCGCGGGCATGTTCTCAGCTACAGCATCAAGCGCTCCTCGGGTCTGCCCGCTTTCGATGAGGCCGCGCTCGCCATGATGAAGCGCGCCGACCCGGCGCCGCCGCCGCCCCCCGTCATCGCGGATGAAAACCTGACGTTCGACGTCCCTGTGCAGTTCCGCGCCGACCGCCGATAGGCGAAGGCCTGCGGGGAAAACGCGTCTCCAATTTATCGAAGTGGACAAGTTCAACGAAGCGTCGCGGCCGCGACGTTCCTCTCGGCAGCGGAGAAGGGACGCGCCCATACGCCAATCTGGGCCTTAGGTCTTTACTCTGGTCAGGATAGGCTCCCATAAAATGGGCCGTCGAATGTGGCCCGAATCCCTGCTCGACCCCGATTTCGCCGGATAGCAAAATTAAAAGCCCCGCCTGAACGGCGTCGGGTGGTCTTACGCGCGGGAGCGTGCGCGCGAAGGCATGAGAAGCGGCCGGCGCCGTTAGAGGGAGGGGGCCGGCGCCGGCCGGACGATGCGCGCTGGGCTGGCGCGCGCATCGCCTATCAGCGTCGGCGCAGTTCCTCGACGATTTCCACCGGCAAGGGATTCGATCCGACGATTATGCCGAGGCGAGACGCCGCGTCACTGAAGCATGCGAAAATGGGAAGAGGCGCTTATCGAGCGCCATTGCGGCAAGGTTTCCCGCTCCCATGTCGGACGCGTCGCGCGGAACCGCCAGAGAAACGTCTTCAAGCGAGAAGCGTCGACATCGCGAAAGGAGGCGCGCGCGGAGACTGCGGCGCGCCTTTCGACCCGATGCGACGCGTGGAGGCCGGCGCCGGGAAAGCGTCTAACTTCGCAGCCGAGCCTGCCGGAGACTCGATGGAGGCATGCGGTTTGAGCGGCGGAGCGTCCAACGCGCCGCAATGCAGAATGCAACAGAGGCCGTGATGGGAGCCAGCATACGGAGCCGGAGCCAAGGGCTGTCCCCCGCCCGACGCGCCTGGCGTGCAGGCGACTCCAAATCCCGCTTCGGCCGCCGTCGGCGCGCCGGCGAGAGCGAACTGCGACAGGAGAAGGCTGGCGACCATCATCGCCAACATGCGCGCAAATACGCTCATTCGCCTAAGGATAGGATCCACCGCCGCCGCCTCTGGTTCCGAAAGCAAGGCTAGTGACCGTCAGCAGGACGGTCAAGCAAACCCAAATCGCCGATATGCGGCGAAACGCCGCGCGCTCGCCGGCAGCGCGCATTCTTATCGCCCGGCTATTGCGGCTCCCGCTCGCGTTTCGTTCGGCGAGCGAGACAAACCGCCCGCGCAGCGTCGCAATTTGCGAGCGCCGCCTTCATATGGCGCGACGGGCGGAAGCTTGCGACCCGCCGGGGCGGAACGACAGCCAGCTCGCCGGTGCGCGGATTACGGCCCTTGCGCTCTTTTTTTTCGACAAGGATAAATTTGCCGAAGTTGCACAAGGTGACGCTCTCGCCAGAGACAAGAGCGACCGCAATCTCCTCGAGAACCTCGTCGATCAGCCGTCCCGCACGACTCTGCGGAATGGCGGCGCAGGCCGCCGCGACTGCTTGCGCCAATTCACGTCTCGTTATCGTGCGACGGATGGAAGCTTTTCTGGCGCCAGACGTAAATTTGTCAGAAAGATCATAGACTTGTTCTTCTTCCTCGAGCATGGCCTCTATCGGCTCCAAGACTGTGTAATCTCTGACGAATATCTGGATGACGCTTTCACCCGGCGTTCGTATACGTAGAATAGAGGGGTGAATTCATATTTGTCCTTAGCCATTTTGCGCAAAGCGCAGTCTGACTTCACCGGGACGCGCATTCCGGGAGTGGCCGCGCGGATTGGCGGCGCCAAAATCGGAGCCGTGGTCAGACGCCAGCGGAGACGCCGGGCTCCGTCGATGGCAAGACGCCGAACATTTCCTGGTAATGGCGCGAAAAACGGCCCAAATGAAAGAATTCATGGGCTCTGGCGATCTCGCCAATTCCACGGTGCGGCGCTTTTTTTATGACGGCATGCGCTTGCTGGAGCCGGATCGCCCGCTTGAGCGCGACGAAGCCCATGCCGAATTCCTCATGCAGTGCGAGTTGAATGCTGCGCCTCGAGCTCTCGAGGCGCATCGAGGCCTCGTCGAGCGAGAGCTTGCGGACGCCGTCCGCGGACGGCGGCTCCCAGAGAAGATCCTCCACCGCGAGCGCCAATACGCGCCGGCGCCCGACGCTCATGCCCGGAATTTGCAGGTCCACGGCCAGCATATGCTTGATCAGGCCGGCGCTTGCCGCGACGATCTCATCCGCCGCCCGATCAGCGGCGTCCGTTCCGCCGTCTTCCGCCTGCGAAAGGAGGCGGCGCAGATTTTCCTTGAGCGCGGCGGCTTGAGGCGTGATCGGATAAATGAGCGTCTCCACGCCGGTCGAACCCGTCAGGCGCGTCAACAGGCGCGACGCGGCCGATTCGGAAACGACGCGACCGGCCAGGGCGGGGCTGAAATTGAGCGTCAGGGCGACGGCGGGGAATGAACCTGCGCTGTCAAAACGCGCGCCGCCATAGGCGACGGCCACGACGCCATTGACGATGCGATTTCCGAGCACCCGCATCTCCGGGGTCTCGAAAAAGCCGATCTTCAGCACCTCTTGGTCGAATGCGCCTTTGACGCGAATCGATCCCGCCAGAAGGCGTAGCTCCTCCACGGACAGGCCGGAGGCAATTTCGAGATATTTGCGAACGAGATGCATCCTGCCGGCTCCGAGCCGGTAAACGCGCGGACGCCATCCTCCCGGCAGGACGGCCCTGCTCCCTTCCGGGTCCGTCGCCGACATCAGCTCGAATCGTCCGCTCATTTCCGGGCGTCCCGCATGCGATGAGAGATTCCGATCTATCGCAAAGCTCTTGCTTGTTCGCCATAGGCCGCGCCGCGCGCCAGCGCGGACAGGGCGCTCCTTTCCCGGAGGCTATCGCGCGAGCCGGGCTCCGAGCGCGGCGAGGATCGGTCGCTGGCCTTTGACGATCTTCGTCTCCGCCTCCGCGAGCGTGAACCAGGCGGCGCGGTCGATCTCGGGAATGTCGATGAAACGCCCCGATTTCGGCGGCCATTCGATCCGACAGAGATTGCTCGAGACTTGAGCGGGATCGAGATCGGCCTCCATCGCGAAGGCGAGGACGGTTTTTCCGCTCGGCTGCTTGAAGGCGCCGAGCTCGGTCATCTCGCCGGCGAGCCGGAAGCCTGTCTCCTCAAAGAATTCGCGCCTCGCCGCTTCCTGAGCGTCCTCGCCCTCCCCGATCTCGCCCTTGGGAATGGACCAGGCGCCTTCGTCCTTCTTCGCCCAGAAAGGGCCGCCGGGATGGGCGAGCAACACCTCGACGCCGGTCGCGCCTTTGCGATGCAAAAGGACGCCGGCGCTACGCTTCGCCATGCGCTCGCCTTTCGGCCGTCGCGCGCGGCAGGTCAGACTTCAGCCTCAATCGTCGTCGAACTAAGGCGTCAGGCAGATTGCGGCGAAAGGCGGGAATATCAGCATGAAGAGAATGCGTAATCGGCTCCTGGGCGCGCTCGCCGCCCTGGTCATCGACGGCTCCGCGCAGGCGAGCCCGTTCGACCGCGGCCCCATCGCCGATTTTCTGACGATCTTCCGGCAACAGGCGATCCCCAAGCAACTCGTCGTCTGGCGTCATCCGGAATATAAGGCCGGGACGGTCGTTGTCTCCACGAAGGAGCGTCGACTTTACTACGTTCTGGGCCGCAGCCAGGCGATCGAATATGGCGTCGGCGTCGGACGCGAGGGTTTCACCTGGTCGGGGACGAAGACGGTCACGCGCAAGCGCGAATGGCCGGACTGGCGCCCGCCCGCGCCGATGCTGAAGCGCCGGCCGGACCTGCCCCGCCACATGGCCGGCGGCATGGAGAATCCGCTCGGCGCGCGGGCGCTTTATCTCGGCTCCAGCGAATATCGCATCCATGGCTCGAACGAGCCCGACACGATCGGCGCCGCCGTGTCTTCGGGCTGCATTCGCATGACCAATAATGACGTGATCGACCTCTATTCGCGCGTGAAGGTCGGAACCAAGGTGGTCGTGCTGAGATAGCCGCGCGCGACCGCCTCAGCGAGCGGCGGCCGCCTTCTGGGTCGCGTCGATCCGCAAGCGCGCCTGCAAGGCCTCGCCGCCGCGATGGAAGCGGACGTCGATCTCGCTGCCCGCGGGCGTCACGCCGAGCAGCGTGCGCAACTGCGCCGGGCCGCTGATCGCGCGGCCGTCGACGGACCGGATCACGTCGCCTTTCCTCAGACCCGCGAGCGCGGCCGGAGAAGCGGGTTCGACGGAGACGATCTCGGCGCCGGCGCGAGCGCCCGCGGGCGAGCGGATCGAGACGCCGATATGGCCGCGCCGCACTTCGCCGCTCTCGACGAGCTGGGACATGATGCGCCGGGCCATGTCGATCGGAATCGCGAAACCAATGCCATGGCTGGCCCCGCTCTTCGACAGAATAGCGGTGTTGAGCCCCACCAGACGTCCGTCGAGCGTCACGAGCGCGCCGCCCGAATTGCCGGGATTGATCGAGGCGTCCGTCTGGATGAAATCCTCATAGCCCTCTATGCCGAGGCCCGTGCGACCCATGGCGGAGACGATGCCCGAGGTCACCGTCTGGCCAAGACCGAAAGGATTGCCGATGGCGAGAACGAAATCGCCGACTTCGAGCGCGCGGCTGTCGCCCATCGGCACGGCGGCGAGATTGTCGGCCTTGATCTTCAGCACCGCGACGTCCGTCGCCTTGTCCTTGCCCACGAGCTGGGCGCGAAAGCGCCGGTCGTCCTTCGTCGTCACTTCGATGACGGAGGCGCCGCGCACGACATGCTCGTTGGTGAGAATGAGTCCGCGCTCGGCGTCGACGATGACGCCCGAGCCGGCGGAGGTCGTCTCGCGCTTGAGACGCGTATTGGGAATTTCAAAGAATTCCTGAAGCACCGGATCGACGACCACCGGCGTCTCAATGGATTCGATGCGTTTCGTCGCGATATTGACGACGCCTGGCGTCACCGCGCGCACGACGGAAGCGACCGAGGCTTTCTGGCCGGGCGGAATCGCGCCCGCATGAAGAGGCGTCTGGAAGAGAAGGAGGAACAGGAGAGCGAGGCGTAACGTCATCGATAACGAAGCTCGTGAGGACGCCGGGCGAATTCATGGCGTAAGGCGGCGCGCGGACAGGCTTTTCGCTCATGGTTTAAAATTTCTTGCCGCCGCCGGACAAGATCGTCGAGCGGACAAACCGTCATGCGGCGTCTCCCCGCTTCGTGGTTTCAACTTTTCGGAACCAGGACGGCGGACGAGATGGGAAAGGGCCTCGCCCGCTTCAAGCGGGGTCCCGCAAAAATCAGCACTCTTGCCAATCTGCTGCCAGCACATTGTTTTTAAAGCTTCTTCATGGCGCGAGAGTTGCTTTCTTCCTCCAGTCTCTCCAAATTTTTGAAGCGACGTTTCGCAGGAAAAGGAGAATGGCATGGCGTCCGGCGCATTCCGATTGCAGATGCAGGGCTACGGGCTCACGACGGCGAATATTCTCTATCGGCTGCCGGACCATCCGGCGATTCTTCAGTCCTATGTCTGGCAGGAATACGATCTGCATCCACATTTTCCGGAGTTGCGGAAGTTCCTCGACTTCTGGGCGCGCAGCCTCGACGGACCCTTGCATGGCGTGACCGTCGCGCATGCGCAACTGATCAAGCCCGCGGAGATGCGGCTATTGGATGGCGAATTCCACGTGCATTGACGCGGGCGCGTCCGCCCTTTGCCGGAAGATGAATCGCCTCCCTCTCGCGCTTGTTCCGAACCGGGACTTTCGGGACGGGAGGCGGACGAAGGCAGTCCGAATCGGGAGCGGCAAAAACGCGCAGGCGATTTGCTAACGAAGCGTTCAGGCGCGCCGCAGCGCTCCGGCTCCGGGATTTAGCGCGATCTGTCGCTCAGTCGCCTCTTGACGAAGCGCGCTGGCGCGAGCCGCGGCTTGGCGCCAGAATGCCCGCGCCATTTCAATGGCGCAGGGAAGAAATGACATGAAGAAAGAAACGATCAACGGGGCGACGCTCGCCATCGCGGCCGTCTCCATCGCGCTTGCCGGAGCCGCGCCGGCCGCGAAAGCGGAAGCGACGACGGCGCGCGTTCACTGCCTCGGAGCCAATAGCTGCAAGGGCAAGAGCGATTGCCATACGCCCAAGAACGCGTGCAAGGGCAAGAACGCGTGCAAAGGTCAGGGCTGGATCTACAAGGAGTCCGCTCAGGCGTGCGAGGAGGCCGGCGGAAAGGTTCTCGACTGACGGGATCTTGAGAAGGCCGGGGCGCATCGGCTCGCGCCCCGGCGCAAGCCGCGTCGATCAGCGGCTCCACCAGCCGCCGCCGAGCGCCATGAACAGAGCGGCCGTATCGGAAAGGCGGGTCGCCTCCGCCTGCACGCGCGAGAGCGACGCAAGAAGATAGGTGCGCTGCGCGTTGAGCACGGCGATCTGCGAGACTTGGCCGTATTTGAGCTGCATGCGGACGATGTCCAGGCTGCGCTTGGCGGCGTCCTCGGACTTTCGCGCGGTCATCACCGCCTTGGCGTCGGATTGCAGCGAGCGCAGCGCGTCGGCGACATTCTGGAAGGCGTGGACGACCGTGTCGCGATATTGCGCATCCGCCTGTTCGAGCGCCGCCTCAGCGGCCTTCTGCTTGTTGAGCAGCGTCATGCCGTCGAAGATCGGCTGCGACAGATTGGCGGCCGCCGAATAGAGCCCCGTTCCCGGGGCGAAAAGTTGCGCCATATGGAAGGCGCTCGCGCCTACATTGGCGGAGAGCGTGACGTTCGGCAGGCGATTGGCGACGGCGACGCCGACCGCCGCCGAAGCCTGATGCAGATTGGCTTCGGCCGCCTTGATGTCGGGACGCTGCGTGACGAGCTTGGAGGGAATGCTGACCGGAACGGTCGAAGGCAGCGTAAAGCTCTTGAGCTCGAATTTCTCGCCTGGCCCTTCGAAAGACAGCCGTCCCGCGAGCGCGGTGATGAGATTGCGCTGGATCTCGAGCTGCTTTTCGAGCGGCGACAGAGTCTGCTCGAACTGCGCGAGCTCGGCCTCCTGGGCGATCACGTCGGCCTTGGCGATGGAGCCGAAGGAATATTGCCGGTTCAGGATTTCCAGCGTTTCGCGCAGGATGGCGATGATGGTCTTCGTCGCCTCGATCTGTCCACGGATCGAGGCCTCCTGGATCGCCGCGACGACGACATTCGTCGTGAGCGCGAGATGCGCGGCTTCGAGCTGCCAACTCTGCTGCTCGGTCTGCGCGACGAGCGATTCGACGGCGCGGGCGTTGCCGCCCCAGACGTCGGGCGTGAAGCTCACCGAAAACTGCTTCAGGAATAGGCCGTAATTGGCGTTGGGATTGTTCGTCGCGGGACTGGGGGACGGGATCCCGGTCAAAACGTTCGCCGGCGTCGGATAGAACTGGTGGAAGAGCGACGGATTGATTTGACTCAGCGCGCGATTGTTCGACTGCAGATTGTTGCTGTCGTTCGAGGTGAGCAGGACTTGAGGGTAAAATCCGCCCTTCTGCGCCTCGGCGTTGTAATAGGCGATGCGCACCGCCGCCTCGGACGCCTGCAGCGACGCATTGTTCTGAAGCGCCTCCTTGACCAGTTCGTCGAGCGGCCTGGACCTGAAGAGCGTCCACCATTCGGCGGGAATATCCTTGTCTTCCGCGAAACGCTGCCCTTCGCCAGGCGACGCCGGGCGCTCGGGGGTGACGTGCTTCGCCTCCGGCGATGGCGGGGGCGCGAAATCGGGGCCGACGGCGCAGGAGGCGAGCAGCGTCGCGCCGTAGAAGACGACGCCGAGGCGCATGCGAGGAGAAGCAAGGCGACGACTCATCTTACAGGGACGCTTTCTCGCGTCGCGAGAGTTTCGGCCCGCGCTCTGACGAAGCATTCCACGACGAAATAGAATACGGGCAAAATGAAAAGCGTCAGCAGCGTCGCGACGATGAGGCCGCCGACGATGACGGTTGCGAGGCTGCGCTGGACGTCGCTGCCGACGCCGGTTGCGAGCGCCGCGGGCAGCATGCCGACCGTCGCGACGGTGGAGGTCATCAGGACGGGACGGAAACGCTCGCCGGCCCCTTCAAGCACGCCGGTTCTGACCGCGGCGATGAAGTCGCGTTTCATGGCGTGCGCGTCAAGCTCGGCCGTGACCCAGCGCGCGCGGGCGGCGGCGATGCGGACAGCCGAGGTCCGATTGAGATTGGCGACCATAATGATGCCATTTTGCACCGCGACGCCAAAAAGCGCGAGGAAGCCGACGCCCGTCGCGACATTGAGATTGTCGCCGCGGACGTGCAGCGAGACGAGGCCGCCGAGCGTCGCCAGCGGCACGACGCCGAGAATCAGCAGCGCATTGCGCAGCTTGCCGAAGCCGATGAAGAGAAACACGAACATCAGCACCAGAACGGCGCCGACGATGACCGTGAGGCGCGCCTGCGCTCTTTGCTGGTTCTCGAATTTGCCGCCCCAGACGACCTTGTAAAGGGACTGGTCGTATTTCACATTCTTTGCGATGCGCGCCTGAGCGTCGGCGAGATAGGAGGCAAGGTCGCGATTGTCGTAATCGACGCGAACCGTCAGCGAGCGCTTCGTCTTGTCGTGCGAGATAGCGCTCTCGCCGTTCTGCAGGGAAATCTTGGCGATCTGGGACAGGGCGATCTGCGCGCCTCCGGAAGTGTTGACGAGCAGGTTGCCCAGCGCCTCGGGACTGTTGCGCGCCTCGGGCGGGAAGCGCACAGTGATGTCGTAGTTGCGATCGTCGACATAGATCTGTCCGATCGGGCTGCCGCCGACGCCGGTCTGAATGAGATTCGCGACATCCGCGACATTGATGCCATAGCGCGCCGCCGTGCTGCGATCGACATGGAAGGCGATCTGCGGGATCGGCGGCTCCTGGACGATCGAGGTTTGGGTCGTGCCGGGCGTTTCTTTCAAGGTCGCGACGATGTCGGAAGCGATGCGGCGCGTTTCCTTGAGGTCGTGACCGAACACCTTGACGACAAGGGCGCTGTGCGCGCCGCTCATCAGATCGTTGACATTGTCGATGATGGGCTGGCTGATGCCCACATCCACGCCGGGAAGCTGCGTCAGCCGCTCACCGAGGCGGCGCACGAAATCCGCCTTGGTTTCGCCCGCGGGCCATTCGTCGTAAGGCTTCAGACCGACCGGCGCCTCGATATGGCTCAGCGTCCACGGGTCGGTGCGGTCGTCGTTGCGGCCGATTTGCGACACGACGAAGGAGACCTCGGGAAACTCCAGCACCGCATTGCGCAGGTCTCGCGCCATCTCTTCCGCCTTGCCGATCGAGATGCCGCTCGGCAACTGAACTTGCAGCCAAAGCGATCCCTCGTCCAGATTGGGCAGGAATTCGCGTCCGATCGTCGCGCCGGCGAGGATGACGCCGACAAAGGCGGCGCCGGCGGACGCGTAGATGATGCGCGGCTGGTCGACGCAAATGGCGAGGAGGCGGCCGTAACTGTCCTGCAGCCGTTCGAGAACCACATTGTGAAAGATCTCGGAGGGCTTGTGGAAGGCGATATAGGCGAGGCCGGGAACGACCAGCAGCGAGCAGAGCAAAGCGCCGAAAAGGGCGTAGGATATGGTGTAGGCGACCGGCGAGAAGAGCTTCGCCTCGACGCGCTCGAGGCCGAGGAGCGGAAGATAGGCCGTGATGATGATGATCGTCGCGAAGAAGATCGGATTGACGACCTGCCGCACCACGAATTGCACGGTGTCCGTCTCGAGCGGCCGTGTGGGGTTGTGCTCGCGCACCCTCAATATCGCTTCCGTAACGACGATGGCGCCGTCCACGATGACGCCGAAGTCGATCGAGCCGAGCGACAGAAGATTGGCCGGCAGTTTCGTCAGATTCATGAGGATGAAGGTGACGCTGAGCGCCATCGGGATCGTCACCGCGACGACGATCGCGCTGCGCGGGCTGCCGAGGAAGAGGATCAGGACGATGAAGACGAGCGTGACGCCCTCGCCGACCGTATGTCCGACCTTGGAGACCGTCGCCTCGACGAGCTCGTTGCGATCCAGATAGGGGACGATGCGAACGCCTTGCGGCGCGAGCTCCGCCTGTAGCTGTTCGATGCGTTCATGGACGGCCTTGAGAACCTGTTGGGCGCTTTCGCCCTTGAGCATCTGGATCGTGCCCTGGATCGTGTCGGAGTTGCGATCCTTGCCGAGGACGCCCTCGCGCTCCTGGCTGCTCAACCGCGGGACGCCGAGGTCGCGCGTCAGTATCGGCGTGCCGTTGCTTTCGGTGACGACGATGTTGCCGAGATCGTCCAGATTGCGGACGAGACCGATGCTGCGGATCACATAGGATTGCTCGCCGCGCGTGATGCGGCTGCCGCCCGAGCTCGCGCTGTTGCTGGTGATGGCTTGCGAGACGTCGGAAAGTCCGAGGCCGTAGCGCTGCAAGGCGAGCGGATCGACCTCGAGCTGGAACTGACGCGTCAACCCGCCGAAATTGGCGACGCTCGCCACGCCCGGCGCCTGATTGAGCGCGGGGAGCACGACCCAGCGCTGGATTTCGGAAAGCTCGGCGAGGTTCTTTTCGTCGGATTCCAGCGAGTAGCGCAGGATCTCGCCGACCGGCCCGGTCATGGGGCCGAGCGTCGGCTGATAGTTCGACGGCAGGGACACCTGATTGACGCGCTCCAGAACGCGCTGGCGCGCCCAGTAGTCATCGACGCCGTCCTTGAAGACAAGCGTGATGAGAGAAAGCGCGAATGTGCTGCTGGAGCGGATCGTGACGAGGCCCGGCGTGCTCGCGAGGGCGCGCTCGAGCGGCACGGTGATCTGCTGCTCCACCTCTTCCGCCGCAAGGCCGCGCGCCTGAGTGGTGACGATCACGGTGACGTCGCCGACGTCGGGATAGGCCTCGAGCTTGAGCTGGGTCCAGGAATACACGCCATAGAAAAAGACGAGGATCGTCACGAGGATGACGATCAGGCGGCTCCGCAGGCAGAGTTCGACGGCGCGCTCAATCATTGAGCAGGACTCCGCCGCGCACGACGATGCGCTGTCCGGGCTCGAGGCCGCGCACGATGGTCGAGCCCTCATAGTCGGAGTCGATCACGACCGGCTTTCTCTGGAAGGTCCAGGGCGCCGTCTCGACGAAGACGCTCGTCGTGTCGTTGACGATGAAGAGCGCCGAGGACGGAACCAGAATGCTCTGGGTCGCCGGCGCGAAGAAGCGCACCGAGGCGAACATGTTCAGCTTGAAGATGCCGTAGGGATTGTCGAAGGAGATGCGCACCTTGTTGCGGCGCGTGTCGGCTTCGAGCAACTGGCTGATGACCTGCACGCGGCCCGAAAAGACCTCGCCGGGATAGGCGAGGAGCGTCACCTCGACGCGCTCGTCCTTCTGCACGAAGGAGAGGTCCTTCTCCTGCACGCTCGCGGTCACCCACACCTTTTCGAGATTGGAGATGGTCATCATCGACTCGGTTGCGTTGTCGATGAAGTCGCCCGGCGCGGTTTCGAGGGCCGTGATGGTGCCGTCTATGGGAGCGGTGAGGATGATCTGCCGCTGACCGGAGACCGTGCCGCTATCGCCGATCACTTCTAGCCGGGCCTCGGCGCGTTTCAGCTCCGAGGTCGCTTGCCGATAGTCGTTCTGCGCCTGCTCCAATTCGCGCAGGGCGAGGCCGCCCGCCTTGTTGAGTCCGGTCGCTCTCTCGAAAGCGCTCTTGGTGAGCTTGACGGTCGCGCGCGCCTTTTCCGCGTCGGCGACCGCCTGCGCGAGATCGCCCGAATCGATCGTGGCGAGGCGCTGGCCTTTCTTCACGGCGTCGCCAAGAGAGACGTCCAGCTCCGCGACGCGGCCGGCCACGGGCGCGAGTATCTTAACGGTGCGCGTGGGGTCGGCCTCCACCGTGCCGGTCACCAACTTGCTGCGGCTGACGCTTTTCTGCTGGACCGGCGCCACTGCGATGCGCGACCGGTAGGGCGAGCCCTCCGGCACGAAGATGGCGTTCCCGCGTCGAACGAGACGGGCGCCTTCGCCGGCCGCGGCCCCCGCGCGATGGCTGTTCTCGCCGGCGCCGCGATTTGCTTTCAAGGCCCCTACGCTCGCCAGGGCGACGGCGGCGGCGACCGCGATCAAAAGCTTTGCGCGGAGCGGCAGCTTTTGAAGCTTTTCGGGCGCGATCATGGGATAGGAGTTTTTCCTGCGAGCGGACAGCTCTATGAAGATAGTCTAATTGTGGCCGCCGCCGTCAACTGGACTATTCGCTATCAATTCGTATTGCACGACTTAATTATGACGGCTCGGCCGCGTTCGTTCGCCCCTGTTGCGACAGGGGCGGCTCGCTTGTCAATCAAAAGAGGCGCGGATCGCGCCCAATCCCATGGTCCCAACGGAGAATCGGGCGGCGGAGCGAGCGCCGGCCGGTCGCGGCCAAAAAATTACGCCGCCGCGTTCAGCAGGGCGATCAAGCCCTTG
>Ga0123399_1097118_pt1 | contig 21011 bp, 24 predicted proteins | sample T5LHNH4metaT_FD_89927 | JGI IMG/M metagenome (GOLD analysis project Ga0123399, IMG submission 89927) | Methane-oxidizing artificial microbial communities from Washington, USA to study methane cycling - T5-LHNH4 metaT (Metagenome... | ecosystem: Engineered > Modeled > Simulated communities... | reverse complement strand
CCGCCCCTCACCCCAGCCCTCTCCCCGCAGGCGGGGAGAGGGGGCGCCGCTAAACTGCTAGAATGGAGAACTGGTGAGCGACGCACAGCCTACGGAACAGGAAACGCGCTGCGGCTTCGCGGCGCTGGTCGGCGCGCCCAACGCCGGCAAGTCGACGCTGCTCAACCAGCTTGTGGGCGCCAAGGTCTCGATCGTCTCGCGCAAGGCGCAGACGACGCGCGCGCTCGTGCGCGGCATCGCCATAGACGGGCCGGCGCAGATCGTGCTCGTCGACACGCCCGGCATCTTCAAGCCCAGGCGCAAGCTCGACCGCGCCATGGTGGCGAGCGCATTGTCGGGCGCCGCCGACGCCGACGTCATCGTCCTGCTCGTCGACGCCCGCAAGGGACTGGACGAAGAGGTCGAGGCGATCCTGACGCAGCTCGCCGAGACGAAGGCGCCGAAGATCCTGGCGCTGAACAAGGTCGACATCGTCGCGCGCGAGAAGCTTCTGGGACTCACGGCGAAGCTCAATGAGCGGGAGAAGTTCGAGGAGACCTTCATGGTCTCGGCGCTCACCGGCGACGGCGTCGCCGACCTGCTGCGCGCCCTGGGCAGGCGCATGAAGCCGGGGCCATGGCTCTATCCCGAGGATCAGCTCTCCGACGCGCCGCTGCGGCTTCTTGCGGCGGAGATCACGCGAGAAAAGCTCTTCGAGCGGCTGCATGACGAGCTGCCCTACCAGTCGACTGTCGAGACGGAGAGCTGGACGAATCAGAAGGACGGCTCGGCGCGCATCGAGCAGACGATCTATGTCGCGCGCGACGGCCAGAAGAAGATCGTCATCGGCGAGGGCGGGAAGACGATCAAGGCGATCGGCGCGGCCGCGCGGCGCGAGATCGCCGAGGCCGCCGAGCAGCCGGTCCACCTCTTCCTTTTCGTGAAGGTGCGCGAGAACTGGGCCGAGGATCCCGAGCGCTATCGCGAGATGCGGCTCGAATTCCCGAAAGGCGAGTAATATCGGGGAAGGTTCGAATCGCGAGGTCGACATGTCCAAGAAATCGAAGCGGCTCACCGTATACCGCTATCTCACAGGTCCGGACGACGCGGCCTTCTGCCATCGCGTGACCGAGGCGCTGAGCAAGGGTTGGACGCTCTATGGCGGGCCGACGCTCGCTTTCGATTCCGCGCAGAACCGCGTGATTTGCGGGCAGGCGATCACGAAGGAGGTCGAGGGCGTGGAATACGGTCCGGAGCTGAAGCTCTCGGAGCAGTGAGGGCGACTTGCTTTGGTCGTGATCCCCGTCCCTCCCCCTTGCGGGGAGGGCAGGGTGGGGGAAAGCGGGGATGGCGACCCTGATTGTCGACCCCCGCCCCTGGCCCCTCCCCGCATTGGGGAGGGGAATTAGATTGTCGATGCTGAGAGAGACGCGGACAAGAAAAGCCGCTCATGGAATGGCGGGACGAAGGCCTTGTCATCGGCGCCAGAACGCACGGCGAAACCTCCGTCATTCTGGAATTGATGACGCGCGCCCATGGCCGCCATCTCGGCGTGGTGCGCGGCGGACGGTCCAGGACGATGCGGCCGGCGCTGCAGCCGGGCAATCTCGTGACCGCGACCTGGCGCGCGCGGCTCGAGGATCACATGGGCGCCTTCGCGGTCGAGCCGCTCGCCGCGCGGGCCGCGCGCTATCTGGATCGAGCCGCTGCGCTCCATGGCGTCGCGACGCTCGCGGCGCTGCTGCGGCTCCTGCCGGAGCGCGATCCGCATGAGGAATTGTTCGAGGCGGCCGACGCCATCGCCGCCGCGTTGGACTCGGCGGGCGCCGCCGCGCCGATGATGGCGCGATTCGAGCTTGCCTTGCTCGGCGCGCTCGGCTTCGGCCTCGATCTCGAACGCTGCGCGCTGACGGGAACGCGGGAGGATCTCGCTTTCGTGTCGCCGAAATCCGGCCGGGCGGTGAACCGCGCCGCCGCCGCGCCCTGGCGCGATCGGCTGCTGCCTTTTCCGCGCCTGCTTCGGGAAGAAGGCGAGGCCGTCTCGGCAGAGGAGATCGCCGCCGCTTTTCGCCTCACGGGCTATTTTCTCGCGCGCGACGCCTTCGCCCCGCGCGGCGCGGCGATGCCGGCGTCGCGGGACCTCTATATCAACGCGATTATCTGAGAGATCAGCGCAGCGCGTCGCAGATCACGCGCGATTCGTGATTCGTCACGCCATAGCCCTCATCCGTGTCGACGAGGATTTCACGGCACACCGCCTGCATGGCGTTGTCGTTGAGCGCTTCCTCCTGCGCGCCGGGCTGATGGCGGCGCTGCGCGCGCGCCGAATCATTGGCCGCGATCTGCGCGCTCTCGACCGCCTGGGCCGCGCCCGCGACGATGAGCGCCACGCCAAGAACCGCGAATACTCTGAGGATCGACGTCATGAGCTTCAAACCGCAGAAATGCAAGAGGAAAGCGCCTCGGAAGGCGGAGCGGAGCCAGCGCTGTGATTCCCTTTCTAGGAAGGGCGGCAGAGCGTCGCAAGCTCTAATTTGCAACATTATCGCCTAAAAAGTGAAAATCCCATTGAGGGCTCGATTTAGCGCCGCATGACAATTTTCTGAGCGCTTGCGCGTCCGGCCGCGCGCCAATAGGACGATAGAGAGGCGGAACAAACAGGGTCAGGTTGAATGGCGCAGAAGGGCGGCCCGGCGGCGGGCAAGGGCAAGGACGGCGGCGGCGAAAGCGTCGTGACGCCGGTCGATCTGCGCGAAGCGCTGGAGGAGCGCTATCTGCGTTACGCGCTCTCGACCATCACCGACCGCGCGCTGCCCGACGCGCGCGACGGGCTGAAACCCGTGCATCGGCGCATTCTCTATGGCATGCATGTGCTGCGGCTCGATCCCGGCGCGCCGTTCAAGAAATGCGCGAAGATCGTCGGCGACGTGATGGGCTCCTATCACCCCCATGGCGACCAGGCGATCTATGACGCGCTGGTGCGCCTCGCCCAGGATTTCTCCTCGCGCTATCCGCTCGTCGACGGGCAGGGCAATTTCGGCAATATCGACGGCGATTCGGCCGCCGCCTATCGCTACACGGAAGCGCGCATGACGGCCGTCGCGCGCGGCCTTCTCGAAGGCATCGACGAGGACGCGATCGACTTCAAGCCGAATTATTCCGGCGAGGAGAAGGAGCCGGTCGTCCTTCCCTCGGCCCTGCCAAATATGCTCGCCAATGGCGCGCAGGGCATCGCGGTCGGTATGGCGACCTCGATCCCGCCGCACAATCTTTCCGAGCTTTGCGACGCCGCGCTTTATCTCATCTCGCATCGCGCGGCGACGAGCGAGCAATTGCTCACCTTCGTCCAGGGACCGGACTTCCCCACGGGCGGCGTCATCGTCGACAGGCGCGAGGAGATTGTCGAGGCCTATCGGACAGGGCGCGGCTCCTTCCGCGTGCGCGCGCGCTGGACAAAGGAGGAGCTGCCGCGCGGCGGCTGGGTCGCGGTCGTCACGGAAATTCCCTATGGCGTGCAGAAGTCGCGGCTCATCGAGAAGCTCGCCGAGCTGATCGCCGAGCGCAAGCTGCCGCTCGTCGCCGACGTGCGCGACGAGTCGGCGGAGGATGTGCGAATCGTCTTCGAGCCGCGCGCGCGCAATGTCGATCCGGCGCTGATGATGGAGACGCTCTTCAAGCTCTCGGAGCTCGAATCGCGCTTCGGCATGAACATGAACGTGCTGGTCGACGGCGTGACGCCGCGCGTCGTCTCGCTCGACGAGGCTCTGCGGCAATGGCTCGACCATCGCCGCAATGTGCTCCAGCGCCGCTCGCGCCATCGTCTCGCGGCGATCCTGCGGCGCATCGAGCAACTGGAAGGCATGATCGTCGTCTTCCTCAACCTCGACGAGGTGATCCGCATCATCCGCGAGGAGGACGACGCCAAGGGCGAGCTGAAGAGGGCCTTCAGGCTCACCGACCTTCAGGTAGACTACATTCTCGACACCCGGCTGCGCTCGCTGCGCAGGCTCGAGGAGATGGAGCTGCGCCGCGAGCTCGACGACCTCATCAAGGAGCGCGCCGAGATCGAGAGCTTGCTCGGCGACGAAGGCCGGCAATGGAAGACGATCGCGACGCAGGTGCGCGATCTGAAAAAGCTCTACGGCCCGCAGACGCCGGTCGGCAAGCGCCGCACGACCTTCGAGGATGCGCCGGCGGCGGTCGATCTCGACCTTGCGGAGGCGATGATCGAGCGCGAGCCGATCACTGTCGTCGTGTCGAAGAAAGGCTGGATTCGGGCGCTCAAGGGCCATGTGCAGGATTTGTCGTCGCTGGCCTTCAAGGGCGACGACGAATTGGACACGAGCTTCTTCGCGCAGACGACGACGAAGATTCTCGTGCTCGCGACCAACGGCAAGGCTTTCACGCTCGACGCCTCGAAACTGCCGGGCGGGCGCGGCCATGGCGAGCCGATCCGCCTCTATGCCGACATCGACGAAGGCGCGGATGTGGCCCGCGTGCTGCCCCATACGGGCGGCGCCTCGCTGCTGCTGATCGGCGACGACGCGCGCGGCTTCGTCGTCGCGCAGGACGATCTTCTGTCCTCGACGAAGAAAGGCCGCGCCGCGCTCGCGGTCGAGCCGCCCGCGAAATTGAAGGTCGTGACCGAGGCCGAGGGCGACCATGTCGCCATCATCGGCGAGAACCGCAAGCTCCTCGTCTTCCCGCTTGAGGAAGCGCCGCGCATGGCGCGCGGCAAGGGCGTGCGCATGCAGCGCTACAAGGACGGCGGCGTGTCGGACGCGAAGGTCTTCGCGCTCGCCGACGGGCTGAGCTGGACGGATTCGGCGGGCCGCGTGTTCAACGTCGCGGCGGCGGAATTGGCGGAGTGGATGGGCCACCGCGCCGAGGCGGGAAGGCTGCCGCCGCGCGGGTTCCCCAAGAATAATCGGTTTGGGTGACCAAGAATAATCGGTTTGGGTGACGCGGCGTCGAAGTCATACCGGTTCCGTTTGATTCATTCGCCGCGCCGCCGTCATTGCAATGACGGGGCGCGCGAACGACGTGATCAGGCGGAAACTGTATCAGTCGTCGCGTTCCAGGCGCTTGCCCATGCTGACAACCTCGTCGGAAACATAGCCGAGCGCGTTATAGAAGCCGGTGGCGGCCAAGTTGGACGCGCGTATCTGAATATTGATCTTCGGGCAGCCGCGTTCCCGCAATTTTTGTTCGAGATGCGTCATCAGCGCGCGCCCGACGCCCATGCGCTGCGAGTCCGGCCGAACGGCGAGGTAGTTGATCCAGCCGCGATGCCCTTCATATCCGCCCATCGCCGTCGCGATAACGTCGTCGTCGCGATGAGCGACGACGAATAATTCTGGGTCAACCTTCAGCTTGCGTGCGATATCTTTTCTGGGGTCATTCCACGGGCGGGTCAGCCCGCATTCCTCCCACAAGGCGATAACCGAGGCTTCGTCCCGCGCTTCGTATTGCCGAATCCGCACAGTTCCCTCGATGCGTGCGTGTGGAGATCAGCTCGGCTTCGAAAAATCCGGAATCTTGAACCCCAGCTTCCCCTGCCGCCAGAGCGTGAAGGCCGCGCCCCCCGCCGCCACGGTGAAAACGCCGAAGCCGATATAGAGATAGAATTCCTCATCGGTCATCAGGCCGACCGAGAAGGGGTGGCGGCCCTCATAGCTCTTCGCGCCATCGTTGCTCGTCAGCCTGGCGTAGAGCACGTAGTTGCCGGGCTCCTTGAAGTTCTGATCGAAATTGACCATGCCGTTGCGGAATTTCTGCACGGGCAGGCGGGAGACGGCGTCGGAATCGGGGTCGGGCTGGGCGTCCGGCCCCTTGGCGCGCAGCACGCGGACGTCCCAATTCATGTCGCGCAGCTCATTGTCGGCGGCGTCGAGCACGATGACGGAGGGCCCCGTGTCGGGCAGCGCCACGCATTCCCGGTCGATATTCTTCTTCGGCTGCATGGCGACGAATTTCATTGATTTCCCGCCGAGCGCGACCGGGCATTCGGGATCGTAATAATGCCAGCCGGCGGCTTGCGCATGCGACGAAAAACCCGCGGCCGCCAGAATGGAGAGCGCCGCCCCAGACAGAATCTTCCTCACCTTACAACCCCGTCCTGTAATCCCTGTCCGCATCTGATACAGCGAGCAACTGATCCATGGCGAGGGCCGGCTCGGCGCATTTGGAGTCGCCCACGATCCGCGCCGGCACGCCCGCCACGGTCTTGTTGGCGGGCACCGATTCGAGCACGACCGAGCCCGCCGCGATCATGGCGCAGCGCCCGATCTCGATATTGCCCAGAATTTTGGCGCCTGCGCCGATCAGCACGCCGCGCCTGACCTTTGGATGCCGGTCGCCCCGCGCCTTGCCCGAGCCCCCGAGCGTCACGCCATGGAGCAGGGAGACGTCGTCCTCGATCACGCTCGTCGCGCCGATGACGACGCCGGTGGCGTGGTCGACGAAGACGCCCTTGCCGATCCGCGCCTCCGGATGAATGTCGGTCTGGAAAATCTGCGAGGAGAGGCTTTGCAGCGTCAGGGCGAAGTCGCTGCGGCCGTTCTTCCACAGCCAATGCGCCAGCCGGTAGGTCTGCAGCGCATGGAAGCCCTTGAAATAGAGCGCGGGCTCCAGAACCCGCGTGCAGGCGGGATCGCGCTCGACGACCGCCAGCAGATCGGCGCGGAAAGCCTCGACGACGGCGGGATCGCGGGCGAGGCAGGCGTCGAAGGCCTGGCGGATCGCGGCATAGGGCGCCTCCGGCCGGTCGAGCCGCTGCGCGACGCGGTGAGCGACGACGCCCGCCACCGTCGCCTGCGCCATGATGGCGGGATAGATGAAGCCGCCGAGCTCCGGCTCGCGGCGCAGCACATCCTCCGCCTCCAGCCGCAGCCGGGCCAGAAGCGGGTCGAAATCAATGACGGTCGCGGTTTGCTCCCGCGTGTCAGCGGCCATGGGCTCCTCCCGAAGAGCCTATATAGCGCCTCGGCCACGGCCGCGCATCAGGGTCGCGCCGCCAGGAATTCGAGCACGGCCTGCTTGTAGATCCGGTCGCCCACGGCGCGGTTGTGGTCGCGCCCCGGAATGTCGACGATGCGGACGTTCCGGAACAGCGGCTCGAGCGGAGAAGGGTCCCCGGCCACGTCGTCGCGCGTGCCGACGCAGACCAGCACAGGACAGGCGATTTTCGAGAGCAGGGCCGGGTCGAGCGCCTTGCGCGCGCCGCGCGCGCAGGCGGCCAGCGCCTTCAGGTCGCTGCGCGTCGATTCGGCGAAGCCGCGAAAGATCTTGAGCATCGAATTGTCGATGTCCTCGATCCGCTCCGCTTCCATCGCCTCGGCGAGGCCGCTCGGAAGCCCGGCGTCCTGGACGAGATATTGCCCGATGCCGCCGAGAATGAGCGACCGCACGCGCTCCGGCTTGGCCAGCGTCAGAACCGTCGCGATTCGGGCGCCGAGCGAATAGCCCATGACGTCGGCGCGGGCGATGGAGAGATGGTCCATCAGGTTCGCGACGTCGCTCGCCATCAGATCCAGCGCATATTGCGCCGGATCATAGAGCTTCTGGGACTTGCCATGCCCACGATTGTCGAGGACGACGACGCGGCGTCCGTCCTCCGTCAGCGTCTTGACCCATTGGGTAAACATCCAGTTTACGGCGTGGGTCGAGGCGAAGCCGTGGACGAGGACGATCGGCTCGCGCCGGTCCTCGCTGAGAGGCTCGAAGTCCGAATAGGCAATCTCGACGCCGTTCGAGACGAAAGTTTCCATCGCAAATCCTATGTGACAGTCCCTACTTAAAGGCTCAAACAGGCGGTGCAAGCGGCAGGCCGCCAAAAATGAGGCGCAAGGATAACAGGCCTTGCCATCCGCGTCGCTTGTCGCTAAACGGTCGCATGTCGCGACGCGGCCGCCTTCGATATGGGCGGCGGAGCGTGCGACGGGCGCCCGTAGCTCAGCTGGATAGAGCACCAGACTACGAATCTGGGGGTCAGAGGTTCGAATCCTTTCGGGCGCGCCATTCCCCGATCGCCGCGCGATTATCTTCTGACGCGTGAATAGTAATGGGCGATCGCCTTCATCTCGTCCTCCGACATGACATTGCCCATCAGGCCCATCGTGTCGTGGCGTCGCTTGCCGGATTGAAACGCCCGAAGCTGGCTCAGCAGATAGCGCTCGCTCTTGCCGGCGATGGACGGCGTCTGATCGGGGACGACCGAGACGCCCCGCGTTCCGTGGCAGGTGTCGCAGTCCATTTTGAGCTCGTCGAAGCGCGACTGCGGAATGTCGCCCGCACGCGCCTGGAGCGGCGCCAAGGCGCAGATGGCGGCGACAAGAACGGCCTTCATCGAATGAATCCCCGCTTCGGTCATTGGCGCGCTTCCGCCGGCGCGAAGCCGCGCTGACGCAGCAGCGGCTCAACAGTCGGCATTCTGCCGCGAAAAGCGACATAGGCGTCGGCGGCGTCCCGTTTTCCGCCGGCGGCGTAGATGAACGCCTTGAGCCTTCCGGCCACGTCGGGCGCGAAGGGGTCGCCTGTCTCCTTGAAGGCCTCGAAGGCGTCGGCGTCGAGAACCTCGGCCCAGAGATAGCTGTAATAGCCGGCCGAATAACCGTCGCCGGAGAAGATGTGGCTGAAGTGCGGCAGGCGATGCCGCATGACGATTTCCTTCGGCATGGAAAGCCGCGCCAGGCTTTCCCGCTCGAAGGCGCTGGCGTCGAATTCGGCCGTCGCGCCTTGCGCATGGATGTCGAGATCGACAATGGCCGAGGCGCAGAATTCGACCGTCGCGAAGCCCTGGTTGAAGTGACGCGACGCGACGATGCGGTCGAGCAGATCGTCGGGCATCGGCTCGCCGGTTTCGGCGTGCAGCGCGAATTCCTTCAGCACCGCCGGCTCCAGCAGCCAATGCTCATAGAGCTGCGAGGGCAGCTCCACGAAGTCGCGCGCGACATTGGTTCCCGCGACGAGCGGATAGGTGACGTCCGACAACATGCCGTGCAGGCCGTGGCCGAATTCGTGGAAGAGCGTGCGCGCGTCGTCGAGGCTCAAAAGCGTTGGGGCGCCTTCGGCTCCCTTGGTGAAATTCATCACATTGACGATGATCGGCCGCACCTCGCCATCGAGCCTGCGCTGCGCGCGGAAGTCCGACATCCAGGCGCCGCTGCGCTTGGAGGGGCGCGCGAAATGATCGGCGAGAAACAGCGCGACATGCTCGCCGTCCGCGTCGAGAACCTCGAAGGCGCGCACGTCGGGATGATAGAGGTTCAGGCCCTTCCGCTCGACGAAGCGCAGGCCGAAAAGCCTTTGCGCGACGCTGAAAGCCGCCGCCATGATCCTGTCGAGCTGGAAATAGGGGCGCAGCGACGCCTGATCGAGATCGTAGAGATTCTTTCTCACGCGTTCGGCGTAATAGCGCCAGTCATGGGCGGCGACGGCGAAATTCGCGCCCTCACTGTCGATGAGCGCCTGTATCTGCGCGCGCTCCTCGGCGGCGCGTTTGAGCGCCGGCGCCCAGACGCGATCCAGCAGATCGCGCACGGCGGCGGGCGTCTTCGCCATCGTGTCGTCGAGCTTGTAATCGGCGAAAGTCTCGAAGCCCAGGAGAGTCGCGCGCTGTTCGCGCAGTTCTAGAATTTTGCGGATCAGAGCGCCGTTGTCCGTCTCGCCGCCATTTTCGCCGCGGCTCGCCCAGGCGCGGAAAACGATCTCGCGCAGATCGCGCCGCGTGGACGTCTGCAGGAAAATTTCGGCGCTCGAACGCGCCAGCGTCACCGCATATTTGCCGGGCGCGCCGCGCTCGGCGGCGACGCGCGCCGCCGCGGCGCGAAAATCGGCGGAGAGTCCGTCGAGGTCGCTTTCCTCCAACAGTAGAATCCATGACGACTCGTCCGCGAGCACATTCTGCGAAAAGCGCGTCGAGAGAGCGGCGAGACGTTCGAGTATATTCTTCATTTGCGCCTTGCCGGCGTCGTTCAGTTTCGCGCCCGCGCGAATGAAGTTCTTGTGGGTCAGCTCCAGCACCCGCTTCTGCTCGGGCGAAAGGTCGAGACTGTCGCGTTGCGCGTGAAGCGCCTCCACCCGGCGGAAGAGGTCCGGGTTCATCGAAATCTCGCTGGCGTGGCGGGAGAGCGCGGCCGCCATTTCGCGCTCGATCTCCTGCATCTCGGGATTGGCGTCGGTGGCCGTGAGGCTCCAGAAGACCGAGCCCACATCGGTCAGAAGGCTCCCCGCCCGTTCCAGCGCCTCGATTGTGTTGGCGAAATCCGGGGCGGCCGGATTCCTGGCGATGGCGTCGATCTCCGCCCGGTGCTTGTCCAGCGCCGCCTCGAAGGCGGGACGGAAATGCTCGCTGCGGATTTCGTGGAAAGGCGGCAATCCGAAAGGCGCCGTCCAGGGCGCCGTCAGCGGGTTCGACATGAGCTTCCTCTTTCGGGCGCGGACCGTCTCTCGCGCCATTCGCCGGCCAGAATAGCCGCTTTTTGCGCCATCCGACATCGGGCATGATGCGCCAAGCCGTTCCGCGCCTCGCTTCTGATGGGACTCAGCGAATGAATGGATTTCGACGCCTCGTCTTTTTTTGTGCGGCGCTTCTGTTCGGCGTGGCGGGGGCCGGCGCCGAGCCGGGCCGCTCCATCGTTCCCATGACGCTGACGCAGGCGGATTATGGCGGCGGCCGCATCTATCTGCCGGTCCGCATCGGAAACGTCCTGGGTTCCATGCGCCTCGATACGGGCGCCTCGACCGCGCGCGTCGCCGAGGCGCCCTGGAACAAGGATCTCCCCACTGTGGGGCAGAGCTATTCGACGGGGGCTTCGGGAAAGACCGTTCGCTGCGACGACGTCGAAGCGAGGAATGTCGAGTTGAAGGCGTCGCAAGGAGCCGGAATTGCGCGGGCGAAATATGAGGTCGCGCGCTGCGCCGCGAATGACGGCGACGACCTGCTGGGCCTCGATTTCTTCAAGGGCGCGCGCTTCTCGCTGGATTTCGCGACGCGCGAGATGACCTTCTTCGGCGAGGCGCCGGCGCGCATGACGCCTTTCCGCCTCCTCGGCCCGGATCGGCGCCTTGTCGGGATCGCGCTCAAGGCGGGCGGCGCAACCGCTATCGGCCTGTTCGACACGGGCGCGGAGATCTCGGCCGTCGACCAGCGGTTCGTCGACGCGCACAGGAATCTCTTCACATTGACGAAACGCAAGGGGAAGGCGAGCGAGGCCGGCGGCGCGGCTTTCGCATCCCGAATCTACAAGATCAAGTCGCTTGATCTGGGGGAAGGGCGCGTTCTGCGCGGCGTTCATGCGCTCGTCTATGATTTCGGCGCGCTGCGCGAGGCGCTGGGGAGCGAAACGCCGTTCATTCTGGGCTATAACTTCATCAGCCGGCTCAACTGGACGCTGGATTTCACGCAAGCCGAGACGCCGACATGGGACGCCCGGCCGAGATAGGCGTTTCCGGCGCGGACGAAGCGCGGCGTAAGGGACATCCCTCCTTCCGGCTTCCCAAGGCATGCCCGCCTCGAAGAGCAGGGCATGGACGAGCGGCGGCTTTACAGGCGCAAGCCGTCTGTCCTGCCGCCTTCGTGAAGGACGAGATGGGGTCGCGGCGACAGGCTCTTGAGTCGCTCGCACGCGGGATCGCCGAGATTGATCGGGGCCGCGCGCAGATCGTCCGCATGGATCACGCGCATCGAGTGGAGGCTGAGCGCCGGCGCCGGTCGTCGTCCGAGCCATGCCGGATGGTCGGCGGGCGCCAGTGAGCCGAGCATGAGGGAATGCGTCTTGCCGAAATGACGCAGCGGCAAAAGCAGGAGCTCCATATCGAGCGCGCCGGCCTCCGAGCGACACCTCGCGCCCGTCACGACCGGCTTCACGTCCTCGAAGACGGACGATAGCGCGGAAACGATCTTGCGACGCTCCTCCGCGCGCCAAAGATCGAGGAAGGACCGGCCGCCCTGTTCCGCGAGCCAATAGGCGTTGATCCGCGTTCCGCACATCTTCAGGGGGAACTGGCGCGGGCCGTCGATCTGGATGGCGAACATATTGGCGAGCAGGCGGCGGATGGCCAACAGGTCGATGTCGTTATGCTCCGGCGCCAGGCGCGCGCCCTTCAGGCGGCTCCAATAAGCGTAAAGCTCTTTCGAGATCGATTGTTTCATTCAAGCTCCTGCCCGAGCCGCGCGACGCCGCGCGACAGCGCTGATTCCGCCGGGAGACGGTCGCGGCCGCGATGGTTATCAAACGGTTGTCCCGATGCCCGAAGGAGTAGAGTAAACCCGTATTCAGATGATTAGCGCGAACGCTAAAATTGCGCGCTTTGCTGCGCAAAGGCGCGGGCGCGCTGGTTAATTCACTATGTAATTCAATAAGCTGCGAGGCGACGCCAAGCCTCCCCGCGGCTTGGGCTGCGAACACGTTTTGGTTGTGGAAAGCGCGCAGACGGTCGGGCCGGCCTCAGAGCCTGACCCGAAATTGGTTGATCGGCCTTGCGGGCTTTGATTCCTCGGCTTCGTTACAACCCAGAAGGATTCGTGACGCCGTGGAACGAGGCCGATCGAGAAAAGTATGAAGTGACCCGCGCCTTAGTCGCTCTCGGCGCGGTCGCCGGCTATTGTGAACGTCTGCGGATTTTCGGACGGCTATATGGTGCCAGGAGAGGACTCATTTCTGTTTCATATCTAGATGATTTTAATTGGATTAAGTCAATATGATTTTCTGTAAAGCCAACAAAAAGGCCAACAGACGCTTTTGAAAGTCGGGTTCGATGCTCGTTTCCGCCATAGGTCCTGCCTCTCATGCTTCGGGCCGCCTATCGGAAAAACGGGAATAGCAACGCCGTCGCGCCTCATCGCGCCGCATCCTAGCCGCAAGCCCATGCCGTCGACAGGCAACGGCCGAACGTCCATCCGAGCCCCGTGCGCGTCGCGCATGATGGCGGCGCGGTCATAACAGGCTTTCATCGCCAAACCCCATCCCATCTATGTGCGCAGCTACCTTACGGTCTTGCGCGCCCATGCAACTGCATCCAACGCGCCAACCTTGCCGCAGTCGAAGGGGCCGCGTTCCTTCGTTGTCCTTTTCTCTTCAAGCCGATGCTCATACGCTTCCACGTCCTGGCGCGAAATTCGTATGAGTTTTTCCCCGATCCGCGTCGCGGGCAGCTTGCCTTGATGCACAAGGTTTCGCACCGTTCGCGGGCTGCACAACCAGCGACGTGCGAGGGTTGTAGTCGTAAACCATTTGGCGTCTTCAGTCATTTGCGACACGGCCGCGACCAGGGAACTGGGATCACCTTCCCGCCCATCTTCGTCGGCGCTGAAAGCATCTCCGTCACCTTGGCCGCCGCGAGGTCCATCGTCTTCGTCGCCAGCGCTATGGCTTCCTCCCGGCTCTTTGCCTTGAGCACGGCGCGCCGTAGCGCCGGGGCGGCCTTGTGGTGGATGAGATGCAAGACGGGATGGCTGTTATCGTAGGCGTCATCTTCGGAAATCAGGACGTGCAGACGTTGCGCGTTAACGCGTGAAAGGCGTGCCTGTATCGCAGTCTCGAAACCATCGCCGAAAGTGTTCGATAGGCTGAAGAGTTTTGAGACTTGCTCCTCTAGGAAGAACGTCGCCGCGTCGTTTGCGTCGTCAATCTGAGTGTCAAAATCATGGAACGTCATGGCATTCACTCCTGCAACGTAGCGACGTTAAAAAATAATCCCCATCAGTTTGCTTCTCGATTACGCACGGCGCCAATGTATGCTTTGAGAATTCGTGCGCATAGACCGCTAAGAGATATGCCGGCGGCCTCCGCTTTTAGCTTCAAAAATTCCACACTGTCGGGATCAATACACAAAATCAGCCGATCCGTCGCAGTTCCTTTTTCCTGCCACGACATTTGTCGTAGCTTGCTTCTGTGACGACGATAAGTCGAGAACGCATAACTCATACTCGTAACTCCCATTCGAACACGACGCCCTTGCGCCGCGACGCGAGAATGAAAGCACAAGGCTGATCGCATGTAAAGTGCTGTTTCTAAACGATTTTGTCATGACATGCGCGGGGGTGCGCCTGCATGTCCGGACAAAATTGAAATGGGGGCGAAGCCCGCTGCGAAGCAGGCGAGACAGCCTTTACATCCGAGGTCTATCCCGCCCATGCTCTCGCCTTCGGAACCACACGGCGGCGAAACCGTTTTACGCAATCGTGGCGTTCATCTGCGGTAGAACAAAACGCGTGAAAGCCGCCTCCGCTGCGTTCTCGTTCGTCACGCGAGCGAGCGCTTCAAAGCCCACAAACGAGATAACCGCCGCAACAATCTCCCATTCAAAATTGTTCGAATGTTGCACGACGTAGCGCGCCAAAGGCGCGTGCATGTGCGCCGGCACAAGCTCCGCAAGAATGGTCGTAGCCTGCACTCCATCGCGCGCCTCGCGCAGTTGCGCAACGGCCGGCCCAAGCGCTGTAAGCGCAAGATCGCTCAAATCTCTTGCCGCCCCTTTCGCTCTTGAGAAATGTTGCGCGCGAGCGGGCGTTGGACGGGCGCGAGTCATCGTGGCCATGTTAGATACGATCCTTTCTGAAGCTGTAGCGAAACGCGGCGATGACGCCCATTATTCCGCCACAGATGAAACATCCGGCAAACCATATGCAGACGGCGAGCGGGAGGGCGAGCATTGCTGCGACGATCGGCGAAACGCCAAAGCGCGTCAATAGCAATGCGGCGCCGACGCCTGGGAAAATGATAACGAGATATATCATTGTTCCATGCGTCCTAGCTGCACAACATGAACCGTTATACGTTGCGAGGTAACGTCGCTCTCGATACGAGTCGCCTCATAGATTTCTTCCGGGTTGCAACAGCGCTGAATGCGGTCGCCGCGTTGTAAGCCCCAAGGCAGTTGCGCGCGAGCGAATGAGAAGATGGGCTTTCTCGTTTCAACTATGACGTCTGTTGACCTTTGGTGGCCGAAGCTGTGATCCGACAAACCAAGTGTCGCATGCGTCGTGAAGACGCCGCGGACAACGATCGCCTGTTCCTCTTGCGCCGTCCCCTGGTGATTCGGCTTTCGATCTACAGGAATGATGCGCAGCATTTCGCCCATCGCCGCATCTATGGCGGCCGATGTAGACTGCATTGCGCCGCGCCAGTTCGTTGGGTTGATAAAGCTCATGCCTATGGTTCCTTATTTCGTGCCGGCGACGCCAAAGCCGAAGCCTCCCGAGCCGAGTCCGAGCGGCGACGCGGCGCGTCTAGGCGCGACGCCGCTGCTTGACGGCATTGAGCGCCCGAGGTCATTAATCGCGCCTTGCAGCGTCACTTTAGCCTGCTGCGCTTCATGCACGATCGCCGTGAGCAAGGGGGACGGCTCGACCACAATCTTATTCATGATTTGCGCCTCGCCATGAACCTCGCCGGAAACCGTTGTGCTCACGTCGACCTTCTGAGGGCCGGCGTCGTGCCCGAAATATTTCATGCCTTGCAGAAGGGAGGATTCGACGAACGGCCTTGTGCGCCCATGATCTTCAGCGAAGGCAGTCGCAGGCGAGCGCACGAAGACAGGAAGCGGCGGCGCTTCTGGAATTTTGACGCGCAGCCGTTCGAACACATCTTTAAATGACGGCCCGCTATGGGTCGGATGAAGCCTCGCGTTCACGGCCTCCACAAGATCACGACTTAGCTTTGCGTCGCGGCCGGTAAGCTTCTCTTCTACATTGTAGCGCTGCTCCCACAGAACGCCCATGGCGGCGGCTGCAAGGCCGCCCTTGATTGCGCCCTTGATCGCAGCGCCGACGCCCGCGCCGGCCGTTGCCCCTGCTCCTGCGGCGGCTGAAGCCATCGCCCCCGACGCCGCTCCCGCGCCCTGGATCACGCGCCCGCCTACGAGCCCCTTCCCGCCCAGGAGCGCGGCCGCCTCAGTCAAAGCAGCCGCCGAGCCGGTGAGCGCGACGGCGGAACCGTCCAGCGCAGCCCCGCCCAAAAGCTTCTTCAGACCGGCGAAGCCGCCCCAAGCGGCCAGCGCGGTCGCCGTAAGGCCAGCGGCCGGAACCGCGGCGGCGGCAATGGGGGCCTCCTTGGGATGGGCCTTCGCCCAATCGACATAGGAGTTCTTCAGCTTCGCCAGACTGAGCGCGAAGTCAGACAATCCTTTCGCGGCGCCTTCCATCATCGGCTCTGTCACGACACTCGCAAAGTCGTGAGCGACATTGCCGAGCGTCTTCAACGCGGCCGATGCGTCCTTCAGATATGTGTCTGCGGCTCCCAATCCCTGGGCGACGTCGTAAAGTTTCGCGTGATTTTCGAAGCTTGCTTGCTGTGTAATTGTTTTGATAGCAAAGTCGGCTGCGCGTCCGGCCGGAAACAACTTGCGCAATTCCGGGATCATTTTGTCCTCGGTATCGAAGCCCTTGGCGCGCAAAGCCGGGACGACATTTTCCCAAATGTATTTGTCGGGATCGGTCATGGCCTTGTCGACATTGGACCATGTCTTTCCCGGCTTCAGACCTTTCGCCTCATTCGTCTTTGTGTAAAGAACGTCACCCGCATTCACCAGACCGAGGGCGAGCGCTTCCTTCAGGGCTTGATGGTTCTGAACCGCTCCCTGAACCGTCTTTTGAAATTGATCGAGCGATTGGCCTACCGTGGACCCGCCTAGCTCCTGAGCCAAAGAAAGCGCTGTCGTGAACTGAAATCGTTCCGACAGCTTCACACCCGACGCTTTTTCGAACTTCGCGATTTCGAATATTTGCTCGGGATTTATTAGACGCCCCATTACTTGCATGGCCTTGACGCCTGCATTGATGTAGCGTTCGAACTTCTCCGTGTTCTGAGCGTAACCAAGTAGCTCCGCCCCTTTGAACAAAAAGCCGAGTCCTCCTGAGCTTGCGCCAGTCGGATCGGCCGAGTCGATTGACGCCTTCGCCCGCATGGCGACAGGCAACATTTCTGGCACTTCCGAAACGTGCAGCAAGATCGAACGTAACTCTTTGGCGAGTTCGAGCGACGCTTCAGTTGTAATGCCAGGTAGCCTGATTTGCGCGTCGCTGATCGACGAACGCAGCTTGACAAGTTCCTCTTCGGGAATGCCTGCAACCTTCAATCCAATCTCGGCGTGCTGAAGCTGCGCGCCGGCCGCAAGAGCCTCTTTAGTCAATTCAGGCAACTTCCACGCCGCGTATGCGGCTCCTGCGGCTTTGATAGATGCGCCGATTTCCGCGAGCGCTACCTTCATACGCCCCAATGTCGAGACATGCGCGCGTGCGGCAATGTCAGCGGCGGAGAACTGACGCGCGAGGTTCGACTTATTGCCCTTGTCCAATTCTTTCGCGACTTGAGCGGCCAGCGCGGCAATAGCTTTGAGCGTCGCGCTCGCGCCTCTGTCTTCGGCCGTGACAATCGCCGTGACGGTAGGATTTGCCATGATTATTCATCTCCTAAGACGTAGTTCGCAATCCACTCGGCGATTTCATTTTCGCGAGCGATTGCGCGAGCGGCTTTGCGCCTTGGAAGGCGCGACCATTCTGAAGGCCGCTTGGTATGCTTTCGAGTGTTACACTCTGCACATGCCGCGACAAAGTTGATGGACGCATGAGGGCCGCCCTGCGCAAGCGGTATCACATGGTCGACGTGAACCTCACGCGCCAATAGGAGCGTGTTGCAATAGAAACAAAACGTGTCTTCCGACGACATGCGCCGAACAATCGAGTCGGCATCTGGCGTCACGATGACGCTACTCTTGCGAGCGCGCCGCGCAGAGGCATACGATGTCGTTTTATCTGGATTCATGCGCGCCCATTTTGCGCTAGCCTCGCGCATCTTCGTCGGATTATCTTCGCGCCAACGTCTACTGCGTTCCCTTTCGCTATCCCGGTTAGCCGCTCGCCAAACTGCTTGAGAGATTAATACCTTTTCAGGATGCTTTGCCTTATATCTCATGGCAATACGCCTGCCGTTCTCTCGCATCCGTTCGGGATTCGCAGCATATCGACGAAAATAATCATCTGATTTGCACTCTATACACGTGCTTTTGCAAACGGTTCGCTCAGCAACGTGACCATGTTTGCAAGGCTTCCCTGTGAAATATCGCTTCAAGCCAAGCGCCTTCGCATCGGCGCGCGACATGAGCGGCGTCGCTTCGTCAAACACTCTATCGACGTAGATAACGTTGCCCATGCCGTCCCATATTCCTATCCAGCGACGAGCGCAGCGTCACGACGCGCTGCGCTCTTTATTCAGCTTCGCGACCAATTCGATGTAGCGAATCATCTTCCCGAAGGTCATTCGTTCGATCGTGAAGGGATCAACGCGAAAGTCCGCGAGCATGACGGCTATCAGCCGCCCTGCGAGGCGAAAGGGCCATCGGAACCGAGAACGCCAAGAACGACGTTGGTGATTTCCGTGCGCAGTTTCAGCCAATCGCGCGCGGCGAGAGAGCCGAGAATGATTTCGTCGTGCCCGGTCATGGCCGCGGCGAATTTTGCAAGCACCTTGTCGTTATAAGAAAAGGAAACCTGATCGTCCTTCGTCGTAATCTCAAACGGCGAGCCGTTCTCAATGTATAGGCGCGCAGTCGGCTCTTTCAGTTCAAGATAATCGAGCGTGCCCTTGTGCGTGGCGATGGGCTTTGACAGTTTGATCGTGGAAACAACGTCAGTCATGGTCTTTATCTCCTTTGGTTGTCACAGCGCCGTAGCGATTAGAAGTTCCGTCCCGGTCGCGTCATAGCGGATAGCGGCGAGCGCGCCATTATCGCCGCATGAAAAATGCCTCTCTTCGCCAGGGCGCACGGTATCGGAATTGACCGTCGCGTCCGCTGCGCCAATGTTTCTGAACAGGACGATGAGAACGTCCGCCATCGTCTCTCCCGGCCCATTTGCGATTTCCGCTTTCGCTCCTCCGACAGGACTAGCGACGAGAAAGCTGGGCTCCGTCAGGACGAATTGCTGGCCGAAGCGGTCGGTGACGACGACGGGCGTGAAATACGTGCTCATGGCGTCGCGCTCCTATTTGATCGAATTGACGTCGACGTCCGCCAGCGCGAGCGCCCTTGAGAGCGGCGTGCTCGGCGATTGCGCGACGATGTTCATCGCGTATTGCAGCTTGCGAAGTTCCGACCGCGCGCCCTGGTCGCCACAATCGGCGCGCACGGAAATAGCCGACATGCGAATTTCGACGCGGCGTTTGAGCGTCGGGCCAGGGCCGGTCGACTCGGATAGGGCCTTTCGCGCCTGGGCGGCCTGATCTTCGACCGCACGCCGCTCCGCGACCTCGCTCGGAAGCGAAGCGAGCAACGCCTGCACCCGATGCAGCGGCATGGGGTTTTTAGCGTGCATTTCAAGGACGCGCGCCGCGGCCTTGGGGCGCTCAGCCGCTTCCGGGAGCGCCATGACGGCCGCGCGATATTCCCTTTTGTCGCGTTCCGTCTTCGACGCATTTTCCAACAGCATACGCACGAAGTTGGGCGGGACGAATGTCCTTTCGTCTATCCCGGCCGCCGCACAGAAGGCGGCCTTGGGGGTGACGGCGCCGCTGATTACGTCTTCTGATTTGAGCGCGCGGGCGCCGGCGAGAAGCTGGTCAGAAGTGTATCGCCCCGCGATGAGTTCGGTAGACATATTACGTTATCCTTCAGAAAGGCCAGCCGCCGAAGCGACGTCCGGGATATGTGAACGGCCGATAGCCGCCAGCGCGGATTGCTCTCGCGTTTCCGTGTTGTCCGCACAAAATTTCCAAGCGCCTGATTTCCATCTGCAACGTCTTCGTGTCGCCTTTTGAAAAGGCAAGCTCCTGGTCATTGAATTTCACGCGCGAAGTCTGGTTGCCGGCGAGCAGTTGAAAGAACGCAGCGCGCAAGGCAGGAAGATACAGGCACGCTTCGTCATCCGAGATGGAAACGGGAGCGCCTTGCGATGGTTGTCCGTTGCAGTCTTGCGATAACGGCGGGCGATTGAATGTGCTGCTCATGGTAAAATTCCCAAAACTTCGTCGGCGTCGAGATACGCCGTCACACCGTCCTCAAAGACGACCTCAACCTCGCCGGGAGCGAGTTTTTCGATTTCCTTGAAACCGTAGGCCCCGTAGCTTTCACTTGGTCGGGAGACGCGGATTTCCTTTATTTTGCGCTTCTTCGTCGGCTGCGGCGGTTGTGCAGGCTGTGGATTGATAGGCGGCTCGGGCTCGCGCGACGGCGCGGCCGGCTTGTCGTCTTCGTCCGGCTCCTGCTCTGCCTCTCGTCCTTCAGCCTCTTCGACCGCGATGCTATAGGGATGCTGAAAGCCCATTTCCCCCATGACGCGCACCTCGTGGGCGATGGCTTCAACATGCCGTTCGAAATCGACGCCGCGCTCGGCGAGCACTTCGGAAAGCGTCATAATCCCGCTTCGCAGACCGTCAATGTCGGTCTTCATCTGCTTCCACGGATCGGGCTGAATCCGCCCAAATCCGAACCAACTCGCGGCCGTATAGGCGCGACGGCTCTCCTGAAACGATGGCGCACCTTCGGGCAGTTCGATTGCGCCGCTTTCGATCCATTCTTCGACCAGGTTTTCAAAAGTCGTCTGGTAGAAGCGTTCGACAATGGCTTTTCGGCGCATCAAGTTCAGCCGATACGGAGCTTCATTAGCCATTCTGGCCGCGCTGAAATTCACATCGCTATAGTCGCCGCGAATGTCCGCCGCTTCCACGCCAGCGGCGCGCGCCGCGCGATTGGCAAGCGACTTGTCGAAGTCCGCATAAGTGTCATTCGGGTGTTCGTTGCGATGGAACTGCAACTTGTCGCCAGGAGCGAGCATGGCGATTTGGCCAGGTTCGAGCCTGATCTTCTGATCGGCATACCAGCCTTCCTTCAACTTCAAATAGCCGTCATTCGTCGAAAGCTCATCGCTGGCGGAAAACGCCCCGGCCGCCTGCGCTGGCGGCAACTGACTTTCAAGAGAAATGCCGAACTGCGTTTGCAGCAAAGCGGCGACAACCTGAAATTCGCTCAGGCTCTCCCGCTCTAGCATCGCAGTAAGCGCCGCGATTATCGGCGACATTCCGCGCACCTGCCTGGGG
>Ga0123399_1010387_pt1 | contig 21473 bp, 17 predicted proteins | sample T5LHNH4metaT_FD_89927 | JGI IMG/M metagenome (GOLD analysis project Ga0123399, IMG submission 89927) | Methane-oxidizing artificial microbial communities from Washington, USA to study methane cycling - T5-LHNH4 metaT (Metagenome... | ecosystem: Engineered > Modeled > Simulated communities... | reverse complement strand
CGGGTGTCGAAGCGAGCGAGGCGCCGCCCGAATCGTCGATGTCGATCTCGAAACGGCGCAGCTCGGCGGCGACGCGTCGGGCGATGGCGCGATCCGGCGTGACGAGCGCCGCCGTGCGACCCGGCGTCTCCAGGGCCTCGCGCAGGAAGAGCGCAAGCGCGAGCGCCTCCATCTGCTCGTCCGGCGCCTCCAGCAAGGTCACGCCGTCGAGCGCGTCATGGAACGTCCCGCCATGAGACGCGCCGAAATCGCGCCATGCCGCCGTCGCATCGGCGGGCAGCATGGCCTGCGAGACGAGGCGCCGTCTTTGCGCGATCTTTGCGGGAAGCGCGCCCAGTTCGCGCACGTCGTCGCGCTTGATCTTCATGACGCCGAGCAGGCGTTTCAACATTGTCTGCGGATGGGTGAAGGCGGGTTCGCCTTCGCTTTCTCCGACTTGCGCCCATGCGCTTTCGTCCATGTCCTGATCGAGGCCCGGCAGAATGACGGCGCCCTGCTCCAGCGCCGCGATCGCGGAGAGAAGCCGCGCGGTCGCCGGCTGCGCGCCTGTCGAGCCGAGCGCGATGACGGGCGCATGATCCGCGCGCGCCGAGAGCCTCGCGGCTTGCGCCTCGATCAGCCGCTTCTGGCGCATCGAGGCGTCGACGAGGCCAAGCTCCTGAAGGATCGCCGGCCATTGCTCCAGCGCAATGCCGAGGAAGGCGGTGGTGATCGACCAATATTGATCGAAGGCGCTGTCGTCGATCGCGTCCCTGATCGCCTCGGCGCCCTCGCCCTCGATGATGAATTCGTCGATCAGCGCGCCGAGCTCGGCGGCGAGCGCATAGGCGCCCGCGGGCGACGCCGCGACGAGAAAAGGTTCGCTCTCGTCATAGACGAAGCCGCCCTCGCCGTCGGCGGAGACGATGGCGTGGCTGACCGCCTCCGACCATTTGGCGACGAGTTGCGCGAGCAGAAGACGACGCTCCATCTCGTCGATCTGCGGCCGCGCGGCGTCGTCGAAATCCTGCCCGAAATCGCCGAAAAGCGCTGTCGTCTCGCGCTCGTCGAGACCGCCGAGCGGAAGAATGCGCGGCAGAAAGGTTGCGCCCTTGTCGAAAGCGCGCGCGAATTGCGCGCTCAGCGCGCGGCCAGCGCGCTGCGTCGGCACATAGATCGTCGCGCGCGCCATGGCGAGCGGCGGCGTGTCGCGCGACAAGGCGGGAACGATCCTGCCGGCGAGAAAGGCGTCGACGAAGGTTTCGAGAAACGGCGCGCCCGGCGCGATGGTGAAGACGTTGCGCCTCACGCCCACGATCACCTCCGCTGCGCGGCGATCGCTTTCTCGGCCTCCTCGATCGCCGCGACCGTGCCGACGTGAAGCCAGAGGCCGCTGGAGACGACGCCGAAGAGGCGCCCGCGTTCGGCGGCGGCGAAGAGGAAGGGCGCGAGCTTGAAGACGTCCCGCGTCTCGCCCGCGAAGAGCGCCGGCTTGATCAGGCCGACGCCTGAATAGACATAGGGTTTCGCGCCCGCGCGCCGAATGACGCGGCCATCAGGCGAAAGATCGAAATCGCCGTCCCAGTCGACGCCGACGCTGCCTTGCGTCGGCGCGAGCAACAGGGCGGCGTCCATCCTTTCCGGGTCCCAGCTTTGCGCGAGCGCGAGCAGGTTGGAGCGCGGCGCGCCGAACCAGAAAGCGTCGGTGTTGCAAATGAAGAAAGGCGCGTCGCCGATGAGCGGCAGGACTTTCCTGACGCCGCCGCCTTGATCCAGAAGAAGCGCCCGCTCGTCGGAGATCACGATGCGGGGCGCCTTGCGCGAGGCGAGATGCGCCTCGATCTGATCGGCGAGATGATGGACGTTCACAATCGCCGTTTCGACGCCCGCGCGCGCGAAATCGTCGAGCGCATGGTCGATGAGCGTGCGGCCGGCGACCCGGACGAGCGGCTTTGGCGTCGTGTCGGTCAAGGGCCGCATGCGCGTGCCGAGGCCCGCCGCAAAGACCATGGCGGTCTTCGGCGCGGACGCCGCGCGCTCAAGCGTCGTTGTAGAGGCCGGGGAGATTGGATTCATACCAGGCCTTTATCTCAGCCAGCGCGGGGTGCCGCAAGCTCTTCTTCAGATAGGCCTCGACGCGCGGCATATGCGCGAGATATTGCGGCTTGCCGTCGCGCTGATTGAGCCGGGCGAAAATGCCGAGCACTTTGGTCGCGCGCTGCGCCGCGAGCGTCATATAGGCCCTGGCGAAGGCGGCCATGTCGAAAGCCTCGTCGGCGTCGCGCCGCAATTTGGCGTAATGGGCGAGAAGCTTGAGCTCGAGATCGTCCGGCACGGTCACGCGCGCGTCCTGTCCGAGCGACGCCATGTCATAGGCGGGATGGCCGAGCACGCAATCCTGGAAGTCGATGACGCCGACGCGCTTGATTCCCTCGCGCCGTTCGAGCCAGAGCAGGTTCGGCGAATGATAGTCGCGCAACGTCCAGGTCGGCGGCGCGCTCGCGACCTCGAGCAAGGCGTGACGCCACAAATTCGCGAAGATGGCGCGCGCGCCGGAGGCGACGGTCGCCTTCTTGTGCGGCGCATACCATTCCGGCAGCAGATCGACCTCGATCAGCAGCGCGTCCATGTCGTAGGGCGGAATGTGATAATTGCCGGCTCCGTCGATCGGCAGCGAGTCAGGCAGGCGCTGGGCGTGCAGATGCGCGAGCGCGGCCGCCGCTTCGAGATAGCGCTCCGGAACGAGGCCGTTCTCGTCGACCACGCCTTCGCGGCCGAGATCCTCGATGATGAGAAGGCCCGCCTCGAGATCCTGCCCGTAGATTTCCGGCGCCGAAAGCCCATGCGCCAGCAGGCCGTGCGCGAGGGCGACGAAGGGCTTCACATTCTCCGCGAGCCGCGCGATGGCGCTGTAGGATTTGCCGTAGCGGATCGGCGGCCCGTCGGGACGCGGCGGCGAGATCATCAGGATCGCGCGCTGGCCATTGGGCTTCGTCAGCGTCTCATAGGCGCGCGAGGAGGCGTCGCCCAGAAGGAAGCTGCGCTTCGCGTCGGCCCAGCCCTCCCGGCGCAAAAGCTCGCGCAGCGCCTTGAAGGATTTGAGGCGCGGCGCGAAGGCGCCGTAGCCCGAAATCGTGACCCGCCGCGCGTCCCGATTGTCGGCGTCGGCGAAACTCAGGCGAATGTCGAGGCGGTCCTGCGGCAGGACTTCCGGCGCGCGCTCGGCCCATTCGGCGAGAACGACCGCGTCCTCGACCGCCTCCTCCCAGCCGAGGCCGAAAAGCTCGGCGGCCGAGTCGATGCGGTAGAAATCCGCGTGGACGATGCGGATGGCGTCGCCCTCGTAAATCTGCATCAGCGTGAAGGTCGGGCTCGGCGCCTCGATCGTGGGATCGTCGAGCAGCTTGCGGATCAACGCGCGGGCGAAGGTCGTCTTGCCGGCGCCGAGATCGCCCGCGAGCGTCACCATGTCGTCGCTTTTGAGCAGCGTGGCGATGTCTTCCGCGAGCGCGATCGTCGCCGCCTCGTCCGCGACCTCGACGCGCCAGACCGTCTTGCCCGCCGTTTCCTCGGTCATTGCGCGCCTCCCTCGCTCGCGGCGGGCCGCGCTTCCTCTTGCGCCGCGGGCGCCGGGAAGACGCAGGTGACGGTCGTGCCTTCGCCCGGCGCGGAGTCGATGAACACCTTGCCGCCATGCAGCTCCATGAAGGCCCGCACGATGGAGAGGCCGAGCCCGACGCCGCGATGGCGGGAGCCGGCCGTGTGGGACTCGAAGCGCTCGAAGACGCGCTCCAGCACCTCGGGCGGAATGCCGCGGCCGCGATCCGTGACCTTGAACACGACTTCCTCTTCGCGCCGCATCGCGGCGAGAGTCACGGTCTGGCCGGGACTCGAGAAGCCGATGGCGTTGGAGAGAAGATTGAACAGGATCTGGCGAACGCGCTTGGCGTCGCCACGGAACGTCCCGACATCGTCCATCGCGACGATCTGGACGTCGATCGCGTTCTCGGCGAGGCGGTCCTGCACGCCTTCGATCGCGGCGCGCATCGTCGCCAGCACGTCGACGTCAGAAAATTCGAGCTCCAGCGCGTCTTCGTCGATTGTCGCGAGATCGAGAATGTCGTCGATGATGGCGAGCAGCGCCGCCGACGACTTGCTGACATAGCCGAGATATTCATGCTGGCGCGGGTTGAGCGGCCCCGTCGACACCTCGCCGAGGAGATGCACGAATCCGTTGATGTTGTTGAGCGGCGAGCGCAGCTCGTAGCTGACGTGATGGATGAAGTCGTTGCGCAGCTTCTCCGCCGCCAGCAACGCCTTGTTGCGCTCGGAGAGCGCCCGCTCGGCGTTCACGTCCGCCGTGACGTCCACGAAGGTCAGCAGCGCCGCGCCGTCGAGCAGCGATTGCGCCGTGCAGTCGAGCACGACGCCGTCGCTGCGCTCCATGCGCCGCGTGAAGCCCTCGCGCATGTCGTTGAAGCTCGTCACGAAGCCCTTGAGCCTGGCCCAGGTCTCCTCGTCGTCATGCAGCGCCTTGCATTGCGCGGCGATCGCCTCGAAACGCGGCTTCGCGGCAAGCTCCTGCGGATCGAGACGCCACAGCGCGGCGAAGGCCGGATTGCAGAAATTGAGCCGCCCGTCGGCCCCGAAAACCGCGACGCCTTCATGCAGCGTTTCCAGCGTTTCGCTTTGCGTGCGGTTCAGCGCGTTGAAGCGGGTGGCGAGGTCCACCGCCTCGGTCGTGTCGTCGTAAAGATAGGTCACGCCGCCTTGCGGGTTGGGATGGGCGACGACGTCGACGATGCGCCCGTCCGGCAGATGCCAGGTGTGGCGCATGGGATCGTTGGAGCGATAGGCCTCGAAGAGCCGCTCCTTCCAGGCTTTGTAGTCGGATTCCGCCGGCAGGCGGCCGTCGGCGCGAAGCCTGTCGAGAATTTCGCCGTCTGTGGGCTTCTGGTCGAGAAAGGCTGGACCGAGCTGCCAGAGCTTGGCGTAGGCGTCATTGTGATAGGCGAGCCGCCGGCCTCGATCGAAAATGGCGACCGCCGTCGGCAGTTGATCGAGCGTGCGCTTGTGCGATTGCATCTGCTGCTCGAGATCGGCGCGGACGGTCTCCACCTCGTGCCGGTCGACGGCCATGGCGGCCGGCATGTCGGGCGACGCCGTCTGCGTGACGTCGAGCAGATGACGCGCGCCGGCGACGACGGCCGGAACGCGCGCGCGCCACACGACGCCCCTGGCCAGCGCCTGCGCCGCTTCGGAGCGCGCGGATTGATCGAGCAGCTCAAGGCCCCGCGCGACAGCGTCGTCCGCGTCCTTCGCTTCGACGGCCGAAACATAGGCGCTGTTCACGTAAACGAGCCTGCCTTTGGCGTCGCGCGCCCAAACGGGCGTCGGCGCGACGTCGAGCAGCGCATGCAGGCCGGCGAGTCGGCGCTCGGTTTCCGTATGGCGCTCGCGCAGGCCAATCAGCTCCAGCCGGTCGCCGGAGACCTCGCGAATGCGCAACACGGCGCTGCCGCCGACGGCGCGGCCCTCGGCGTCGAAATGACGCCCCGCCGCGCCTGCGAGCGGAAGCCGGAAGGCCTCGCCGCTCTTGCGCAGCCGGTCGACGGCCGCCTCCAGCGCCTGCGCATCCGACGGAACGAGCCAGGTTCCGAAAGCGAGGATGCGGCGCGGCGCGGCGGCGGCTTCCAGAATGAGAAGCGTCGAGGCGCTGATGTCGGGCTCGCCGTCCGGACCGGTCCAGGCGATGAAGGCCTGCGGCTCGCTGGACAGGAAAGTCTTGGCGCGGTCGTATTTCGCGCGCGCGTCCTCGAGCTCGGAGACGAGTTCGGCTTCGCGCGCGCGCCAATGCTTGCGCTCGCTGATATGGGTCAGCGCCACGACGGCGGAAAAGAGCGCGAGACCGCCGCTGAAAGCGAAGCCGACGACGTCGGAATCGATCGGAAGGTCGGCCGTCACCGCTAGAAGCTGCGCAAGGGCGGGCGCGGGCTTCAAGGCGCCGCAAAGCGAAGTCGCGCCGAGCGCAAATCGCGCGCGGAAAAGCCTTGCGCCGCGCGGCCAGTCAACGCCGGAATACTGTCGGCCGCATCGCGTCATGAGCGAGACGTTTCCTTTCGGGCGCAAACCAGCTTAGGCCACATGCGGACCGGGCTCCAGAGGGACGATTTCGGGGTGCTCATCACAATAACGCCGCAGGGGCCACGCCGACAAAGCGCGCCCATCGGGAAGCGCGCGGACGCCCTCCGCCTTCAGGGAGAAAGCGGGAACAGATCGACGCGGCGGAGAGTCCGCCGCGCGTCGCCGAGAACGCTCAGTACGAATCGCTTCAATCTAGAACGCGTTTGGTTAAAACGGAATCGTGTTTCTGAGCGTGCGGCGCAAAAAACGGCCCCCTCCAAAGGAGGGGGCCGGCAAGGTCGGATCGGGAAACGAAAGGCGGCGCGGGGCGAAGCTCGTATAAAGCCTCGCCGCGCGTGGAACTTAGTAGCGGTAATGGTCCGGCTTGAAGGGCCCGTCCTTGGGCAGGTTGAGATATTTGGCCTGCTCGTCGGTCATCTGCGTGAGCTTCACGCCGATCTTGTCGAGGTGGAGCGCCGCGACCTTCTCGTCGAGATGCTTGGGCAGCGTGTAGACGCCGACCGGATAATGGCCCTGCTTGGTCCACAGCTCGATCTGCGCCAGCGTCTGGTTGGTGAAGGAGGCGGACATGACAAAGGAGGGATGGCCCGTCGCGCAGCCGAGATTCACGAGGCGGCCTTCGGCGAGCAGGATGATGCGCTTGCCGTCCTGGAACTCGATCTCGTCGACCTGCGGCTTCACATTGTGCCATTTGAGATTGCGCAGGCCGGCGACCTGAATTTCCGAGTCGAAATGGCCGATATTGCAGACGATGGCGCGGTCCTTCATGACGCGCATATGATCGACGGTGATGACGTCGACATTGCCCGTCGCGGTGCAGAAGATGTCGGCGCGCGTCGCGGCGTCCTCCATCGTCGTGACCTCATAGCCTTCCATCGCCGCCTGCAGGGCGCAGATCGGATCGATCTCGGTGACGAGCACGCGGCAGCCGGCGTTGCGCAGCGACGCGGCGGAGCCCTTGCCGACGTCGCCGTAGCCGGCGATGCACGCGACCTTGCCGGCCATCATCACGTCGGTGGCGCGGCGGACGCCGTCGACGAGCGACTCGCGGCAGCCATAGAGATTGTCGAACTTCGACTTCGTCACGGAGTCGTTGACGTTGATCGCCGGCCAGAGGAGCTTGCCCTCCTTGTGCATCACATAGAGGCGATGCACGCCCGTGGTCGTCTCTTCCGTGACGCCCTTGATCGCCTCGGCGTTGCGCTTGTACCAGCCCGGATTGGCCTTGAGGCGCTTCTTGATGGCGGCGAAGAGGACTTCCTCTTCCTCATTCGTCGCCTTGTCCAGGAAAGCCGTATCGCCGCTCTCGGCGCGCAGGCCCAGATGGATGAGGAGCGTGGCGTCGCCGCCGTCGTCCAGGATCATGTTCGGCGCGCCGCCGTCGCCCCATTCGAAGATCTTGTGGGTGTAGTCCCAATAATCCTCGAGGGTCTCGCCCTTCTTGGCGAAGACCGGCGTGCCGGCGGCGGCGATGGCCGCGGCGGCGTGATCCTGCGTCGAATAGATGTTGCAGGAGGCCCAGCGCACATCCGCGCCCAGCGCCTTCAGCGTCTCGATGAGAACGGCCGTCTGAATGGTCATATGCAGCGAGCCGGCGATGCGCGCGCCCTTCAAGGGCTGCGACGGGCCGAATTCAGCGCGCGTGGCCATCAGGCCCGGCATCTCGGTCTCGGCGATGGCGATTTCCTTGCGGCCCCAATCGGCCAGCGAAATATCCGTGACGGCGTAATCGTTGAAGTGGTGAGCGGTCATGAGAATCCTCTGCTCGGAAGGCCGCCGGCGCCCCGGCGCTGGGGAGCCTATAGCAGGGCACGGAACAGAAGGCAATAAAGATATAAAGATTTGTTTATGTCAAAATATGGCCTTCCGGGCGGCGGCGAATTCTCTAGGCGCCGCCCGGACCACGTCAGCTCGCCTTCTCGACCGGCGCGTCGAAAACATCGTCGCCGACGGCCTGCGTTTCGAACAGGCGGCGATAGACGCCGCCCGGCCGGCGCAGCAATTCGCCATGCGAGCCGTCCTCGACGATGCGGCCGTGCTCGAAGACGAGAATGCGGTCGAGCCGCCGCACCGTCGAGAGCCGATGCGCCACCACGAGGGTCGTCCGGCCCTCCGACAATTGCTCAATCGCCGCCCGGATATGAAATTCCGACACGGAGTCGAGCGAGGACGTCGCCTCGTCCAGCACGAGGATGGGCGTGTCGGCGAGGATCGCCCGCGCGATGGCCACCCTTTGCCGCTCGCCGCCCGAGAGCTTCACGCCGCGCTCGCCGACCAGGGTCTCATAGCCGTCGGCGAGACGGTCGATGAAGATGTCGGCATGGGCGAGACGCGCCGCCTCGGCGATCTCCGGGGGCGCGGACTGCGGCCGGCCGTAAGCGATGTTTTCGCCAAGCGGCCGGTGAAACAGGATCGGCTCCTGCGCGACGATGCCGATCGCGCGCCGCAGCGACGCCTGCGTCACATGCGCAATGTCCTGTCCGTCGATCAGGATGCGTCCACCGTTCGGATCGAATTGCCGTTGCAGCAGCTTGACGAAGGTCGTCTTGCCCGCGCCCGAGGCGCCGACGAGCCCGACGCGCTCGCCCGGCCGGATCGTGAGCGAGAAATCCTCGTAAAGCGGGCGGGTCATTCCCGGATAGCCGAAAGTGACGGCGTCGAAGACGATCTCGCCGGCGCCGACCCTGAGCGGCCGGGCGTTCGGCGCGTCGGCGATCTCGGGCGTCTCGGCGGCGAAGGCGACGACATCCTCCATCTCATTGACCGCCTTCTGCAGATGGCGGACATGCTGGCCGATGTCGCGCAGATAGCCGTTGATCAGCCCCTGTATGCCGATGAGGCTCACCACGTCGCCCGTCGTCATCTGCGCCCGCGACCACAGCAGCAGGCCGCAGCCGAGAAAGACGGCCTGCATCGCGATCAGCGCCAGCGCCTGCAGAACTCCGGTCGCCTCGCTGCGATACCATGAGGTCAGCGTGCGCGCCCGCCATTCGTCGACGAGCCGCGCGAAGGAATGGTCCTCGCGCGCCTCCGCCGCGAAGCCCTTGACCACCTGATTGCCGGTGATCGAATCCGCGAGCCGCGCGCTCAGCGCCGAATCGAGACGCTGCGAGATTTGCGCGGCCGGGCTGATCCAGAAAAGCGACAGGCCGACGCTGATCGACAGAAACGCCGCAATGCCGACGATGACGACGAGGCCGAGCAAAGGCCAGCGCAGGAGCAGCAGGCCGCTCACGCCGACGATGACGACCGCCGCCGGCAATATGCCGAAGATCAGCGTGTCGGTGAGCGTGTCGAAGGCCCACATGCCGCGCGTGATCTTGCGCACGGTCGCGCCGGCGAAGGCGTTGGCGTGCCAATCGGCGGAAAAGCGCTGCACGCGCGCGAAGGCGTCGCGCACCAGCGCCGACATGCCCCGCGCCGTCACCTGGCATACGCAGAAGACCACAAAATAGCGCAAGAGGTGGAAGCACAGCACCGCGCCGATGAAGACGGCGAGCGCATCGAGCGCCGGCGCCAATGCGCGCGGCTCCATCGCGACGGCGTCGGCGAGCCGGCCGGAGGCGATCGGCACGAACACGTCGACGAAATTGGAGGTGACGCGCGCCGCGAGCATCACGGCGAGGAGACGCGGCGACAGGAGCCAATAGACCGCCGCGAAACGCAGCGTTTGGAAATAAGCGGACATGATCGCGCGAGGCGTCAGGACGCCTCATCCCTTTTGAAGGCGGAATGACGGATGGCGGCGCCCGCTTGTCAGGGCGTCGCGTTCGAGCCGGAAGGTCTTTGCCGATCTCGCCGGACCCCAGGGAGTGGGTCGCAGGACGCGCCAGCGGCGGGGACAGCCCGGATTTTACGAACCGGGCTCATCGCCTGAATTCAGGCCTGGCCCGGGGAATGGATAAACATGACATATTTCATCATGGCCCTCCCCCAATTGGCGCGCGCGATATTGCGCTGCGAAGGCGCGGACTATCGTATCGAAACGCCGCGCTGTCAACCGCAACGCAACTATTTTCAGCAAGACCTGCAATGTCGTCCGCCATGTTCGCTCATCGCAGAGCCGGCCTCCGGCCTTCCTTGCGGCCGAACAGTTCATAATGGGCGAGAGGGTTCATCCCCTCCCGCGCGACGTCCGGATTTTGTCGCAAATATCCGTTTGTCGAGAAGAAGGGACCCGGATCGAGGCCCTCTTTCGCTCCATGAAGGAGATAATGCATCGCGCCGTCTCCAGCGCGTTCCACGGACCGCGCATAGAACGACGGATCGAAAAGGACGGACGTTCTGACGGCGAGATAAGGTTTGACGAGCGCGACGTCGCGCGTGCGCAGCAACAAGCCGAGCGCCCTCGCCATCGCGAGGACGCCGTTTATGCCGCCCCGGCCATAACGCCGCGACATGCTTTCGAAGATCTGACGAATGCGCTCGCTCTCGACGACCTTCGCCTCGTCGTCAATGACCTGCTGAAGGATCTCCTGGCGGCGGACGTAATGTGCGGCCGTCTCCTGCTCGGAGAATGTCTGGTAGCCGGCGAGACGCAGATGCGCGTAAAATCCTCCTTGAACCATATCCGCCGTCACCTCCTCGATGAGGAAAGGCGACAGGCCCAGAAAGAAGGCGTCCGTCAAAAGAAGCCTGAAACTGCCCGGCGTGAACGCGGAGCAATGAACGTCGATATAGGTCGCGTCATTGGCTTTTCGCCTTCTCGTCCAATCGTCGAAGGCCTCGCGCAATCTCCATTCGGCGACAAAGCTGGGGGAAGCGGAGGACGCCTTTTCGCCGGCGCTTCTCGCGATCATGCTGATCTGCTCGAATATCTGGGCGTGCGTCGGACGCTCCGTTTCCTCAAAAAAGGCTTCGACCCAGGCTGTCAGGCTCGTGCGCGGCCTGTAGAAATCGAGGCATGCGCTTTTGTCTGGAACCACGATGGAGAGAACGCCGCCTTTTTTGAGCACGCGCCCGCAGGCCTGCAAAAACTTGATCGGATTAGGCAGATGCTCGAAATTATTTGCGGAAATGATGTAATCGAATGGTTCGGTCTCCCCCGCGTCGCGGCATAGTTCGTCGATGCGAGAGGCGCTGCCGACAAGATCGACGGGTTCGACGCTGGCGGCCTGGCCGGCGGTGAGCGTGGGATCCGAGGCCGCGCGAAGCTTGATGGTTTCCGTGTCAAAAACATCGAGATAAAGGCAATTATAGCCGTCGCGCCTTGAGGCGATCGGCGAGAAATAGGGGCCGATCTCTATCCCCCTCGCGCTCTTGGAAGCATGTTTGAGAATTGCTTTTTGACGGCTCATGCTCGACTCATGCGCCTTCGCGAGCAGAATGATCGATCCATTTGCGATGTTAGTGCATGGCGGCGGCGCCGCGAAGCCGGCTGTCGCCCACATTGCCTCCTCCAAACGCGAGCGGAGCCTTACCCGCGCGGCCCTGCTTCGCGGGCCTATCCCGCGGTAAAAGGGATTCGCTGACGCCGAGCGTTTGCCCGATCGCCCCGCCTACCTTTCCGCCGCCGCATGATCTATAGGAATTCGATCGCAAACTCCTGCCCCGGTAGCCGCGCCGCCCATGCTCTCCGCGCTCAAGAACTTCATCAGCGAACTCACGGGCGAGGCCGATCGCCCGAGGCCCTATGAATCCACCGACTATCAGCTCGCGGCGGCCGCGCTTCTCGTGCACATCGCCTCGATCGACGGCGATTTCGACGACGACGAGAAGGCCCGCATCCAGCAGCTCGTGGAGGAGCGTTTCGGCCTCGCGCCCGACGCGGCGCGCGTGTTGATTCAAGACGCCTTCGAGAGCGAGCGCGAGGCGGTCGACCTCTACCGCTTCACCAGCGTGCTCAAGCGCCGCCTCGACGAGGACGGTCGCAAGCAGGTGATCGGCATGCTGTGGGACATGGCCCATGCCGACGGCTCGGTGCATGAATTCGAGGAGAATGTGGTCTGGCGCGTCGCCGAGCTGCTCGGCGTCTCGACCCGGGACCGCGTCGAATTGCGCCGCGAGTCGCGCGAGGCGCAGGAAAATCCGCCGCCTCCCGACGGGCCGTGGAGCGCCTCGCGCAAGAGTTGACGGACTTTTGCAGTCGCTGTGAATTTTGATCCCGCTGATCCCGCCTCAAGGAGCGACTTTTCATGTCCGACGTTTCCAACGCCCGCCCGGCTGCCGTCGTCACCGGCGCTTCCGAGGGGATCGGCGCGGAGCTTGCCCGCGTCTTCGCCGAAAAAGGCCATGACGTCGCGATCGTCGCCCGGCGCGGCGACCGGCTGCGCGCGCTCGCCGACGAGATCGCCGCCAAGGGCTCGAGCCGTCCCGCCGTGATCGAGCTCGACCTCCTCGCCCATGGCGCGATCGAGACGCTGGCCGCGCGCCTCTCCGAGGCCGGGCTTGCCCCGCAATATCTCGTCAATAATGCGGGCTTTGGCCTGCTCGGCCGGATCGCTGAGCTTGATCAGGCCGAGCAGCTCGCCATGATCGACCTCAACATCCGCGCACTCACGGCGTTGACGCTACGTTTCCTGCCGTCGCTGACGGAAACGAGGGGCGGCGTCCTGAACGTCGCTTCCGTCGCTTCCTTCATGCCGGGACCGGGCTTCGCCGTCTATTACGCGACCAAGGCCTTCGTGCGCTCCTTCAGCGAGGCGATCTCCCATGAATTGAAGCCCGCCGGCGTGAAGGTCTCCTGCCTCTGCCCCGGCCCGGTCGCCACCGGCTTCCAGGCGCGCGCGGGCATGAGCTTCGAGGGGCTGATGGGCGCGATGAAGCCCGCGCTGGTTCCGGCGGAAGAGGTCGCGCGCCAGGGCTATGACGGGCTGATGGCCGGCAAGCGCGTCGTCGTGCCGGGGACCATGAACAAGGTCATGATCTGGAGCGCCCGCCTCTCGCCGCGCGCGATCCTGCTGCCGCTTCTCGGCGCGGCGCAGATGAAGCGGGCATAGGACGCGGCGAAATAACAGAATCGCCCGCGCCCCTTTTCTCCGCTCGCGGGGAGAAGGCGACGGCGCCATTGGCGCGCTTCGCCATCAATAAAAAAGCGGGCGTGAAGCCCGCTTTTTTCATGCGCGGATCAAATACCCGCTTACTCTTCGGCCGACTTGACCTTCAGCACCTGACGGCCGCGATACATGCCGGTCTTCAGGTCGATATGGTGCGGACGGCGCAGCTCGCCCGAATCCTTGTCCTCGACATAGGTCGGCGCCTTGAGGGCGTCGGCGGAACGGCGGAAGCCCCGCTTCATCGGGGACGTTTTTCTCTTCGGAACGGCCATTTTCTTGTCTCTCTAAACAGCGAATGCCGCGGGCGGTTGCGCCGCGCGGCGGAAACTGGTGCGGGGCATATACGCGAAATCTCGCCCGATGGCTAGCGTCACGGCCAACATACTTGACGATTATCCCTACCTTACCTTATAAGGAACGAGTCTCTTAAAAGGAAGAAGATTGTGGCATCCGTCTCATTTCTCCCGACATCCAAGTTGATTGAGTTACTTCGAGCGGCCGATCCGAAGGGGAATATGCACGTACGCGTCGCTAGCGGGAGCAGAATTGTTATTGGCGTCGACCCAATGAATCCGAGCTATACAATTGATTTATCTAAAGAAACTCTGGCCCAGATTGATGAAGGGCCCGCCATGGGAGCAGTATCGCCGCCGACCTCCATCTGGCGCCCGAAAGCGACTCGCAAGTCTGGGGACCATTGGATAGAGTTGAAGGGAAAACGCCTCAATTGTGGATCGCTGCGTGAGCTACTCGGCCATGGATTGCGGTCGTTAGAAGCCGAAAGTCCGGGGACTTTGGACAGACTGTCCCAAATCAAGCCGAGATCGAAGCGAATCGTCGCAAGAGATAGGAAAATGCTTTTTGACGCTGAACACCCAGTCGAACACAGCGATGAGCTTGTGGACGGATGGTGGTACGGCACCAATAATTCAGCGCAAGAAACAAATGCATGGTTAGAACGCGCTTGTATCTGCGCCGGACTGATCTGGGGCAAGGATATCAAAACGAGTCTTGGAGATTGCCGCATCTAACTGCAATGCGCCTTGCCCCCTATTACTCCGAATCTGATCAGGACAGGTCGATTGCTGGCCGGACAGGAAAGGTGAATTCTGTCGCACGCCGTCCGCGCGGCAGGTCAATCCTGTGGGTACGCGGTAACGAAATTTGCGGTCCTCATTCCGGGCTCGATCCGCCATACAGAGCGAACGATAGGCGTACGGCCATCTGGAACCTGCATAGAAGCGTCGATCACTATCTTTGTCCCACCGAATCTGTCCTTACAGTGGCTGCTCGGCTTGTTGTTGCGGTAGTGAGCGATCAGCGCCTCTCTGAGCTTTTCCGGCTCATCCAGCGAAAAGCCTCCGGCTTGAAAGAATTGCGCCTTCGGCCCGCCGTCAGGGTGCTCAAGGTTGAGTAGATATTTGGTGATCTTGTCGAGGTGGACAACGCAGCGCTTTCGCTGGTGTATTCTCCATGCGCGGGCGCGCGCTCGAGCGCGACCGAGAGCTTTACTCGCGAGCGAGCTCACGCGTTCGCGATCTCGCTCGGTTGGACCAAAACGACGACATGCTTAGGGGACGTAAACTCGACGATAAAACCCGCGCCACCCCCGATGACGTCAACGACGGTCCCGACAGAGCCCGCAGGCGCCACCTCGTCACCTTCCCGGATTTCGACGAGGGCTTTAACGCGGCTAAACTCCGCGAAGCGCGACACGTGCTTACGGGCGACGCGCGTCTTCGACCCCCCGAGAAAAGTAGATTTCTCTGACGCCTTTGGAGCTAATTTAGCGAGGCCCATAGCTATTTCCTGTTTCAGTCGATGACCCCTGGTTGCAATTTGACAACGTGGGACACCGATAGATGGCCACAAGGAGCGTCATAAAGCAAATTTTCGCGCTCCGACCTGTATAACGAGCGTGACAATAGCATCTGTAAGCGAATCTGTCGGCTGAATTGGCGCCCAGCCTCGTTGATTAGCTCTTATCGGGTTGACCTTCGATCCCCGCGGGCGGCACTGGCGCACCGGGAGCGGCCCCTTCCTTCTCATAGGCGCCCTTGTCCACGCTCTTGAGCATCGCCGGGTCGTCCTCGATCAGCTTGTTGACCGTGCGGTCGTCGATGGGCTTGGGCGCCGCCGCCACGGAATGCGCGCGCATGCCGGTGGTCGAGGCGAGCCAGCTCTTCCACTGCTCGAAGCTGCCGTTAAAGGTGTTCTGGTCCACCGCGCCGACAATGCCGGGCACACGGCCGTCGGAGCGATACTGCCAGAAGGTCCATTTGCGGTCGCCATAGCGGACCTTGGGATGATATTTCGTCGAGCGCACCCAGATCGGATATTCGGAGAGCGCGTCGGGCTGCAGGATCGCCTGATAGAAGTCGACCGAGGAATAGATGATCGGCTTCTTGCCGTAATGGCGCTCCATCGCCTCGAGCATGGTCCGCATGTCGCGGATCGCCTCTTCGCGATAGAGCGTGCGCTTGCAGCTCTTCGACTCCGGCGTCGGCTCGACGTCGAGCACGGGCGGCAGCGCATCGGGCTCGTTCGGCACGACGGCGGCGAAGTTCTGGATTTCCTCGTGGGGCGGCCGGCACCAATAGACAAAATGATAGGCGCCGCGGGGCACGCCCGCCGCTTTGGCGGCGGCCCAGTTGTATTGGAACTTCGAGTCGGTCTTGTCGCCGCCCTCGGTCGCCTTGATGAAGGCGAAGGCGACGCCGGATTCCTTCACCTGCTCCCAGTCGATGTCGCCCTGATATTTGGAGACGTCGACGCCGTGCACGGCGAATTCGGCGCTGCGGGTCGCCGGGAAGAGATGAAGGTCCGACTCCGGCACCGCGTAAGCGAGGAAGGTCGGGTCCTTCTTGGCGTTCACCAGCGGCGCGCTGGTCGCGAAGCGGGGACGGCGGGCATAGCCGGGATCGTAGCTGCTGCCGCAGGCGGCAAGGGTCGCAGCGCTGGCCGCAAGGACGCAGGCGAGCGCAGGGAAACGCGATACGGATATATTCAACGAGCGCATTTCGTCAAATTATCCCCACAGGCGGTAACGGAGCGTTAACGCGCCGCGCCGGGAAAGCAAGACGCCGCGATTCTTTTTGCGACAGCTTTGCAGCGGAATTGTGTTGCGACGACGCTCGCTCGGTCGCGCGCCGTCCGCGGAACCGGCCCGCCGCGGCCGCTCTCGAGCGCAATGTATTTCAAATTATTATTTTAGATGGAACCATAAGGTGGCGATCGTCAGGAAGGCTCCATAGCCCACGACGTCGGTGATGGTGGTGACGAAGGGTCCCGAGGACACGGCGGGATCGAATTTGAACCGGTCGAAGACGAGCGGCACGACAATGCCGCCAAAGGCGCCCGCGACGAGATTGGTGAACATGGCCAGCGCCATGACCGGCAGGAGCCCGACATTCTGGAACCAGTTGGCCGCGACCAGCCCGGTCACGAGGCCGAAGGCCGCGCCGTTGACGCCGCCAATGGCGAGCTCGCGGAAAATGATCTTCAAGGCGTTGCTGCGGTTCAATTCGCGCGTCGCCAGCGCGCGCACGGCGACCGTCATGGTCTGCGTCGCCGAATTGCCGCCCTGCCCCGCGACGATCGGCCCGAGCACGGCCAGCGCCACCATTTGCTCCAATTGCGATTGAAAGGTCTTGAGCACCGTCGAGGTGATGAAGGCGGTCAGCATGTTGATGAAGAGCCAGGTGAACCGGCTTTTCGCGATCCACCAGAAATCGTCGGTCAGCTCCTCGTCCGGGTTCACGCCGCCGAGCGCCTTGATCTCCTCGGAGGCCTGCTCCTGGATGACGTCGACAATGTCGTCGATGGTCAGCACGCCGACGAGGCGCTCGGATTCATCGACGACCGGAACCGAGACGAGATTGTAGCGCTCGAAGAGGCGCGCCGCCTCGGCGCCGTCCTCGGTCGCCTTCACGCGGCGCCGGTCGGCCTGCATGATCTCGTCGAGCCGCGCGCCCGGCTTGGCGCGCACCAATGCGTCGAGAAAGACCGTGCCGAGCAAGTGGTAGCCGGGATCGACGACGAAGACCTCGAAGAAATTATCGGGCAAAGCCTCGCCGTCCGTTTCGCGAAAGAAATCCAGCACGCGGCCCGCCGTCCAGAAGGGCGGCACGGCGATCAGAGTCGTCTGCATGAGACGGCCCGCCGAGCCTTCCCGATATTCCAGCGAACGGCGCAGGACGATGCGGTCCTGCGCGGGCAGCGCCTCGAGAACCTCCGCCTGCTCCTCAGGCTCCAGCGCCTCGAGAATGGCGACGGCGTCGTCGCTTTCGAGGTCGCGCACGCCCTCGACCAGGGTCTCGACCGGCAACTCCTCGAGAATGTCCTCGCGGGTGGCTTCACCCACCTCCATGAGCGCGCTAAAGTCGAAATCTGCGCCCATCAGCTCGACGAGGCGGGGCCGCGCTTCGTGGCTCAACAATTCGAGCAGCGCGCCGAGATCGGCCTCGTGAAGGTCGCCGACAAGCTCATGGACGCGGGCCGAGTCGCCGAGAGCGATGGCGGCCTCCACCTCGAAAACGAAATCGGCGTCGAAGCCGCCGCTCTCGTCGCGAAAACCCTCGGCGCCCGCCGCCGTTTCTTCTTGGTCGAGTGGCATGCCGATTCCCGCTACAAGGCTTCAGGCTCTTAACCCGCGCGCGCGCGGAAGCAAACCGGCAAAACCGCGATGACGACTTTTTCCCGCTTCCCGCTCTATGCTTTTCTTTCCGTCGCTTGCGCGGCTGCGCCGGCGCTGGCGCGCGATTGCGGGCCGGACGCCCTCGGCGTCTCGCGGGTCATCACGATCGGGCCGAAAGGAACGGCCGTCGGCTTGCAGAGCTATCCGCGCGCGCTCGATTTGCAGGACCATGAAGTGATCCTCACCTTCGACGACGGACCGGCGGGGCCGACGAAACAGGTGCTCGACGCGCTCGCGAAGGAATGCGCCCGCGCGACCTTCTTCGTCATCGGCCACAATGCCGAGAGCGCGCCGGCGCTCGTGAAACGCGCGGCGGACGAAGGCCACAGCATCGGCCACCATTCCTTTAGCCATCCCGACAATACGCTGCGGCTGATGGAAGACGCCGCCGCGAGGGCCGACATCGAGAGAGGGATAAAGGCCGTGCAATCGGCGTCGGGCGGCAGGGCCGCGCCTTTCTTCCGCTTTCCCGGCTTCGCCGACACGCCGGCGCTCGTCGCCTGGCTCGAAGGCAAGGGCTACACGATCTTCGGCTCGGACCTCTGGGCCTCCGACTGGTCGCCCATGACGCCCAAGGGCGAGCTCGAGCTCGTGATGAAACGGCTGGAAAAAGAGGGGAAGGGAATCGTGCTGTTCCACGATTCCAAGGCGCAGACGGCGGCGATGGTCCCGGACTTCCTGCGCGAACTGAAGGCGCGCGGCTATAAGCTCGTTCACATGGTTCCGGGCGAAGGCGAGACGCCGGTCGCCGCCGCCGGCCCCGGCTGGACGTCGACGACCGAGCCGATCATCGCCAAAACGCTCGCGGGCAAGCGCGCGGCGCCCGGACATTCGCACGCCGGGGAAGATGGCCGCGCCCCTCCGCCGGCGGATCAATAGTCAGCCATTCTCGCAGGCATAGAAGCCCTTGGCGCCCCAGCAGGCGCCGGTCCTGTAGACCTTGCCGAGATGGCGGCCGCCCAGCGTCGCCGTCCAGACGCGCCCGGCGTTATGGGCGATCTCCAGCGTCTTTCCGGGGAGATGGAAAACGACGGCCGCGCCCGTGTGATCGACGCGGCAGGCGCCGCTGTTCTGCACGCGGCCGGAGAGCTTGAAAAAGCATTTGGCCATTCGCCCGGCTTCTTCCGTTTTGTGCGCTTCGGGCGTTGCGGGCTCGTCGCCGGGCTTTTCAACGACGGCGGGAGCCGCGGCCGCAGCGGGCGCCGGTACTGGGGCGGCAGGCGCCTCATAGGCGCGCGCCTCTGGCGGCGGCGCGGCCTCCTGGCGCGCCACGAGCTTCTCGCGCATGTCCGGGGAGGGAGGAGCCAACGGTTCGAGAGGGACCATCGTGGTGGGCGCGGGCGTGGTCGGCGGGCTCGCGAAAGGGTCGGCCGCCGGCGCGGCCGGGGCGCTCTCAACCGGCGCCGGCTCTGGCGCTTTCGCCGCGACGGCGACGCTCGACTGAGCGCTTTCGTCAGGCTTCCCGCCTGCTCGCTCGGGCGGCGCGGACGGACGGAACAATGCGGAGCTCAGGAGGACGGCGGCGGCGCCGACAATGACGAAGGCGAGCGTCAGTTGGATCACGCCTTCGACGCGATCATAGGCGAAGCCCCGCGGCGGCGCGTCGTCGCCATCGCGACGGCGGTGTTTGAAGAAAACGCTCATACGACTCACTCCGGGCATGAGCTCGCGGCGGCCGAAGCGCTCAGGCGCCTGTCCTGTGGCGCGTCCACACGCCGCGAAACCACGGCTTGCCGCGGGGAACAACGTCCCTGGCGGCCTCCCCCCCAACGCCGACAGCCGCGGGAGCCGCTCGGGGCCCTCTCTCTGCGCCTGTCCGGCATGCGATTTGGAAGGGTAAATGTGGCCTTACTTAGCCCGAGCGAAAGCGACGAGCCGAGGCTCTTCTTTGGGGAGTGGAGCGCGCGCGGCCACGGCGAGGGCGCAGTTCGACTATAATCGGAAAGCCGGGTCGGTCGCGCGCGGCGGAGGAACGCTAGCTTGATACAGTCAGCCACGAAGCTTCAGCATTTCATCCACGGGCGTTTCATTTGGATCGTGATCGCCTCCTATGTCGCCGCGGCGGCCTTCCCGGCTTTCGGGCTCGCCATCCGCGGCGTGGAGCTGGGCGGCTTCGAACTGGCGCGGACAAAAATCGTCGCGACCGCGCCGTCGGTTCTGTTGGCTTTGCTGCTCTTCAATGCGGGACTCGGGACTCGCGCGCATGAAGTGACAAAGCTCGCTCAGCGGCCCCGGCTCCTTGCGGTCGGCGTGGCGGGGAATGTCCTCGCGCCCCTGGCGTTTATCGTCTTCGTCAGCTTCCTGATGCGTCTTTGGCATAATCCTGACGAGGCGCAGCAGATACTTACGGGCCTGGCGCTCATTGCGGCCATGCCGATCGCCGGCGCGTCCACCGCATGGGCTCAGAACGCGAATGGCAATCTCGCCCTCAGCCTTGGCCTCATATTGGCGACCACGCTTCTCAGCCCGGCCTTGACGCCCGTCGTTCTGCACGCGGTCGGCTTCGTCACGACGGGCGACTATTCGGAGGATCTGCACGAATTGGCGAGCGAAGGAGCGGCTGGTTTTCTGGGAGCGTGGGTGATCCTCCCCTCGCTCCTCGGCATAGCGGCCCATTGGCTGATCGGCGAAAAGCGCGCCGCATTGGCGTCGCCCTTCGTGAAGCTCGTCAATTCCGCCATCCTCGTGCTGCTCAATTACTCAAACGCCGCGCTCAGTCTGCCGGGCGTCCTGGCGCATCCGGACGTCGATTTCCTCGCGGCCATTCTCGTGATCGCGGGCGCGCTTTGCGTCGCGATGTTTGCGGCGGGTTACCTCATGTCGCGGGCGTTCAATGCGGACCGCGGCGGAACGGCGTCGCTGATGTTCGGACTGGGGATGAACAATAATGGCGCGGGGCTCGTGCTGGCGTCCCTCACTTTGGCGGACCATCCCGGCGTCATGCTTCCGATCATCCTCTATAATCTGCTTCAGCACCTCGTTGCGTCCCTCGTCGACAAGGCGCTGTCGCGGGCGGCTCCCGTCCTTCCGGTCTCGCGGCCATAGATAGACGGCGAAGGGGCTGCCGCGACGCTCTATCGCCCGCAAGACTCCGTGCGGGCGGGAACGATCCTTAACCCTGCGATCAGAACGGGGTGGTCGTCTTCGAGGTGAAGCCCCTCCTGGAGCACCTCTTCGTATGTCTCGCCGATGGCCGCGATGGTCTCTTCCCGGTAGCTCGGCGCATTGGGATCGGTGTCGAAATCGACTTCGACGACGAGCAGCTTCGCATCCGATCGCTCGGCGCTCCTCCATTCAAACCAGGTCCGAACAACCCCTTTGATGGCTTCGACGCGCTGGCGGATAGAGGTTTTGTTTTCCATCGGACAGCCCCTTGCGCCTCGCGGGAAAGGGAAATCGGAGGCGTCGTAAAGTCGCTTTGGGCGCTCGCGTCGTTTGGCGGGATGCTCTTGACAAGAGCGAGGATCTTGGCGGCCCCGCTTCCTTGAGCCGCGCGCGCCCGCGACAAAACCAGAAATTCAAGGCGCTTCAAGCCCTCAGGCTTGGTGCGGTCGAGAGGACTCGAACCTCCACTGGTTGCCCAACTAGCACCTCAAGCTAGCGCGTCTACCAATTCCGCCACGACCGCGAGGGGCGCTTACCGCAGAACTGCGAAGCCG
>Ga0123399_1094456_pt1 | contig 21758 bp, 17 predicted proteins | sample T5LHNH4metaT_FD_89927 | JGI IMG/M metagenome (GOLD analysis project Ga0123399, IMG submission 89927) | Methane-oxidizing artificial microbial communities from Washington, USA to study methane cycling - T5-LHNH4 metaT (Metagenome... | ecosystem: Engineered > Modeled > Simulated communities... | reverse complement strand
TTTTTTGGTCTCTGTCGGCTCCTCCAAAAGCCGACTCACCGAAGAGGCTTGTCTTTCTTGCCGGGCGTGCGGAATGGGGTCTCCCCTTCCAATCGATGGCTGTTCGGACCGAGAGCGACATGCGCTGACGCGCGTGTTTTTCGTCGTCTGACCGGCTGACGGCGCATCACCGGATCGTCAGCGCGCAAGCGTGAGCGATCCTGGATTGCTGGCGCATTCGACCTTCGTCGCGTCTCCATCGCGCGCGAGGGAACGGCGTCGTGCATCCGCCGAAGCAAACAGGTTCCTGGCGCGACTCGACTCGCGCCCTTCGAAGGGGATGCCGCAATGACCGACCGTATCCACGAATTCCTCGCCGAGCGCCGCCGCGCGGGCCGCGACACGGGTCCCTGCCTCGTCGTCGATCTCGACGTCGTGCGTGAGAACTATCTCGGCTTCGCCAAGGCGCTGCCCGACACGCGCGTCTTCTACGCCGTGAAGGCCAATCCCGCGCCGGAAGTGCTGTCGCTGCTCGCGACCCTTGGCTCCTGCTTCGACACGGCTTCCGTCGTCGAGATCGAGCAGACGCTCGCCGCCGGCGCGACGCCCGACCGCATCTCCTTCGGCAACACGATCAAGAAGGAGCGCGACATCGCCCGCGCCTATCAGCTCGGCATCCGCCTCTTCGCGGTCGACTGCGTCGAGGAGGTCGAGAAGATCGCGCGCGCCGCGCCGGGCTCGAAAGTCTTCTGCCGCATCCTCTGCGACGGCTCGGGCGCCGAATGGCCGCTCTCGCGTAAGTTCGGCTGCGTTCCGGAGATGGCGACGACCGTGCTGGAGCACGCGCATCGTCTCGGCCTGCAGGCCTATGGCGTGTCCTTCCATGTCGGCTCGCAGCAGACCGATCCGCGCAAGTGGGACGGCGCGCTGAAGTCGGCGGCGGATATTTTCCGCGATCTCGCGGAGCGCGGAATCAACCTCCAGATGGTCAATCTCGGCGGCGGCTTCCCGACGAAATATCTGAGGAACGTGCCTGCGGTGAAGCAGTACGGCAATGCGATCTTCCGCGCGCTCACGAAGCATTTCGGCAACCGCATTCCGGAGACGATCATCGAGCCGGGCCGCGGCATGGTCGGCAACGCCGGAGTCATCGAGGCGGAGGTCGTGCTCATCTCGAAGAAGTCGCAAGCGGAAGGCGAGCTGCGCTGGGTCTATCTCGACATTGGCAAGTTCAACGGCCTCGCGGAGACGATCGACGAGATGATCCGCTACCCGATCCGCACGCCCGCCGACGGCGCGCCGACTTCGCCTTGCGTCGTCGCCGGCCCGAGTTGCGACTCAGTGGACGTGCTCTACGAGAAGAAACCTTACGACCTGCCGGTGTCGCTCGAGATCGGCGCGAAAGTGCTGATCGAAGGGACGGGGGCCTATACGACCACCTATTCGGCGGTCGGCTTCAACGGCTTCCCGCCGCTCGAGACGTTCATCATCTGAGCGGTCGCCATCGCGACGCAGCCAGGTCGCCGCAATTAGTTCATGGCCGAGCTTGTCCCGGCCATGTCAGCCCTCGTCATTGCGATCCTTTTCTCGAAGTCGGGATACCCGACTTCGCAATACTGGCGAAGCAATCCAGAGTCGTCATGACGCCTTGGATTGCTTCGTCGGCTTCGCCTCCTCGCAATGACGGATTTGCCGAGTAGTCCAGTCCCGTACGGCCGGCGCGCCACGCGCCAGGCGCGAGGGTCGCTTGTCCTCATAAAGGAGGGACAGATGACCTTTGATCTTCACGCCCGCATCCCCGCGTCCGCCGCCCTCGCGCCGTCGCGTCCCGCCTTCGCGATTCTCGACGAGACGCCGGCCGACGTCCCGGCGCGCGAGGCGCTGCTCGACGCGGCCTTCGGCCCGGCGCGCTTCCTGAAGACCTGCGAGCGGCTGCGTGAAGGCCGCGCGCCGGCGCAAGGCCTCGCCCTCGTCGCCAAGGATGACGAAGGCGAATTAATCGCGACGATTCGCCTGTGGCCGATCTTCGCCGGCGCGCGCCGCCCCGCGCTGCTCCTCGGCCCGCTCGCCGTCGCGGAACATGCGCGCGCGCTCGGACTCGGCGGCGAGATGATGCGCGGATCGCTGACTCGCGCGCGGGCGTTCGGCCATCGCGCCGTTCTGCTTGTCGGCGACGAGCCCTACTATCGGCGCTTCGGCTTCGAGCGCCGCTTCACGGAGCGGCTCCTCATGCCGGGGCCGGTGGAGCGCGCGCGCTTTCTGGGGCTGGAGCTGGCGCCGGGCGCCCTCGAAGGCGCCGAGGGCCGCGTGAGCGCGGCGCCGGCCACGCCGGTCGAGTTGCCGCGCGCCGCCTGACGCGGGTCAGAGCCGCGCGCTCTAGAAGAAGGAGAGCGCGTAGCTCGACAGCGGGAAGGCGAGGGCGACGCCCAGCGCGATTCCGGCCGCGACGTCGGTGGGATAGTGATGCGCCGTGGCGATGCGCGACCAGGCCATGGACAGCACGATGATCACGGCGGAGACCGTCATCGCCGGCCAGGCGAGCACGATCGGCGCCAGGACGCCGGTGATGGTCATGGCGTGGCCGCTCGGGAAGCTGTGCTCGTCGAGCGTCTTCAGGAGCGAGGGCAGGCGGGCGTCGACATGGAAAGGCCGTTTGCGGCGGAACCGGCGCTTGATGATCGGATAGAGCGCGTGCAGCAGCGCCGCGTTGACGCCGGCGAGCGCGACCACGCGCCAGCCCGTCCAGCCGAGGCCCCAGAAGACGAGCGGCAGCAGGATCAGATAGATCCAGCCATTGCCGAGCTTGCTGACGCCGACGGCGAGATAGCGGATCGCAGCGGGCCGCGCGGTGCGGGAAAGGAGATGCACGGCGGCGAGATCGGCTGCGAGAAAACGCTGCAGCCACCGGGCCGTCAGGCCGTTATGCGATTCGGATGACGCGTCGCGCGTCAGCCTTGCCGCGAGGTCCGTCGTAAACGCCATAACGTATTGTTAGGCGCGTTTGGCTGCGTTTTCGCGACGCTGCGGCTGCGTTTCGGTGACGGTTGGATAGAGGTTGCGTGACGGATAAGTGATATTTCCATGACAGCGGCGAGCCACATCCATCATTGCGAGGAGTGAAGCGACGAAGCAATCCCGCCGCCGCGATGCGGCTCCTGGATTGCGTCGCTCGCACAGCAATGACGGTTTTTCTTTCAGATCGCCCGCGTCGCCTCGCGCAGCCACTTTCGCGTCTTCGCGTCCACGAGCGGCGAGAGCGTCTTGCGCACATGCGCGTGATAGGCGTTGAGCCAGGCGATCTCTTCCGGGCTCATCAGCCTCGGCTCGACGCAATTCAGATCGAAGGGCGCGAGCGTGATGGTCTCGAAGCCGTACATCTCGCGTTCGGCGCCGGCGATCTCGCGTTTTTCGACGATGACAAGGTTTTCCAGTCGAATCCCATATTCACCCGCGCGGTAATAGCCGGGCTCGTTCGACAGGATCATGCCCGGCTGCAGGGGCGTCCCGCCCATTTTCGAAATGCGCTGCGGTCCTTCATGCACGGAAAGATAGGAGCCGACGCCGTGCCCGACGCCATGGTCGAAGTCGAGGCCCGCCTCCCACAAATAACGCCGCGCGAAGGCGTCGAGCTGCGCGCCCGAGACGCCCTTGGGAAACACGGCGCGCGCGACGGCGATATGGCCTTTCAGCACGCGCGTGAAATGGTCCTTCAACTGCTTGGAGGCGCGCCCCACCACGACCGTGCGCGTCACATCCGTCGTGCCGTCGAGATATTGCGCGCCGCTGTCGACGAGATAGACGCCCCTGCCGATCCTGAGATTGCTCTTCTCGGTCACGCGATAATGCGGGATCGCCGCATGCTCCCCGAAAGCGGAGATGGTCGGGAAGGAAATGTCGCGAAGGTCGCCATTCTCGCGGCGGAAGGTCTCCAGCGCCTCGGCCGCCGAAATCTCCGTGAGCGCGCCCTTGGGCGCGGCTTCGGCGAACCAGGCCAGAAATCGCGTCAGCGCGGCGCCGTCGCGAATATGGGCCGCGCGCGCGCCGGCAAGCTCCGCCTTGTTCTTGATCGCCTTGGGCAGCGCCGCCGGGTCGTCCGCCACGCGCGGCTTGCCGCCAGCGTCGCGCAGCGTCTCGACAAGCTTCGCCGGCGCGGTCGCCGCGTCGAAGAGCGCCGTCTCGCCGCGTCCGCCGGCCTTCTTCAGGTCGTCGACCAGCGCGTCGGGCGCGCGCAGCGTGAGAAATTTCTCGAGCGCGGCGCGCGTCCGCGCGTCGAGCTTGGCCTCGTCGATATAGAGCGCCGGCGCGCCGTCCTTCGGCAGCAGCGCGAAACAAAGCGCGATCGGCGTATGCGCGACGTCGGCGCCGCGAATGTTGAACGCCCAGCAGATGGCGTGCGGGTCGGACATCAGCGCCGCGTCGGCGCCCTTCAGCGCCGCGCGCAGCTTCTTGATCTTCGCGGCCGCCGTCTCGCCCGCATAGCGCGCCGGGTGGATCGTGACGGGACCCGCCGGCTCCGCCGGCCGGTCCGTCCAGAGCGCGTCGATGGGATTGGCGTCGAGCGCGACGAGCTCGATCTTCTTCTCCGCGACCGCCTTGGCGAAGCGCTCGATCTGGCCGCTCGTATGCACCCAGGGATCATAGCCGATGCGGGCGCCCTCGCTTGTGTGTTCGGCCAGCCAGGCGGAAGGCGCCGTCTCGGCGATGTCGATCGGCTTGAAGATCTTGCCGTCGATCTCCTGGCGCGCCTGGATCGCATAGCGGCCGTCGACGAAGATCGCGGCTTCCTCCGCGAGCACGACGGCGAAGCCGGCGGAGCCGGTAAAGCCCGTGAGCCAGGCGAGGCGCTCGGCGCTTTTCGGGACATATTCGTTCTGATGCGCGTCGGCGCGCGGGACGAGAAAGCCGTCGAGGCTCTGGCGCGCCAGCGCTTCACGCAACGCGGCGACTCGCGCGGCGCTGTCCTGCGACGAGGAGGCGTCGGCGAAGGATTGGAATTTTGCTTCGAACATGAAGGGAAGTTATGCGCGTTGCGCATTATCGGCAATGGCTTCGATCGCGAAGCTTATCGAGCCGGCGCACGCTCTCAAGTCATTATCCGTGAACCCACTCTATAAGCTTGGACGGAAGAAATATTTCCGGACTGTCGTGAGATATAATAATCAATATCCCATCGGCCATCTTGTTTTTAAACGCACTGATAATCTGACATGCAGAATCATTGTCTAGATTTGTTGTCGGCTCATCTAATATTAATACATCATATTCTCTTACATATGCCCTTGCAAGCGCTATCCGTCTTCTCTCCCCTCCAGACCAGTCTCCACCTCGATCATTTACAATGCTGCTGAGCAAGCCGCGCTGTTCCAAAAGTGCAGGAGAAATTCCCATTTTCTTGCAAGCATCGAGTGCGTCTGCTTCTAAAATGCTCGAATTTCCAATTCTAATATTATCAAGAAGCGTTCCCTTTACAACGTAGTTAGCCTGGGGGACGTAAAGCACATGCCGTCGGAGCCTTTCGGATTGCGCGGTCACGCCATTAATCCGTATCTGTCCGTGGTATGACTTCAGAAGCCCAGCAAGCACGCGCGCAAATGAGGTCTTTCCTGAACCGCTAGGTCCTCTGATTAAGACACAATCTCCAGCTCGCCACGAAGCGGTCAATGGCGTCGATACAGACTTTTGATTCAACAACGGACAAACGTCAGAAATGTCCATCGAGGCGACAGGTTCTCTCTTATCCGGCTTGTCCGCGCCCGGTTGATCGCGCTGAGGCTTGAGAACATTATTTATTATAGCAAGACTGCCTAGCGCCTGCGTTGTTCTTTCCAGCGTGCGGGCTAGAGCTCCAATTGGTCCGATTATCTGAAAATACGACAATATTATTGTGATCGTGTCGCCAACGCCGCTTCCATCACTGTTATGTCTATGCCAATAGAGCAGGACCACCCCGCACAGGCCAAACCACCGAACCCCTTCGAGGGCCACGTTTTTTATAAAAAACATTCGACCATGTCGTTCTACTTTCTGCATGGCGCGTGACAGTTCATTCCGAACCTCATCTTGAATAAAGGCTTCGGCTGAAAGTGCTTTCACGATTTCAAGCAATTCATGCGCCTGAGAAATTTTGGCTGCTATTTCCTTTTGACCCTCTGCGATTGCGCGACCGGATTCCATTTCTTTGCCAACACTGGCAATATTCACAAGTAAAGTTATGAAAATTACAGCCATCATGACTGCAGAAGATAGGAAATCTATCTTAAATGCTAGAATTGAAACCGCGATAATCAGTGAGATCGCGTAAGGGGCGATTTCCATCAAAATGCTACCTATGATTGCATGACCGACGTCTCGTCCTCTTGAATAAGCGTCAAGCAAGTCGTGAACGGAAAATTTCCAAAATGGTTCATCAGAGTTCAGCACGTGAAAAATTGAGGCATTAGCTATGTCGGCAGCTATGCTCTCTCTCGAAGATAAAACTAAGTACCCGCAAGCGGCGCTAATCAGCGCGCTACAAGCGCCCAGTCCCAGATATAGAAAGAAGCTTGAATGAGCAGCAATTTCACCGTTGATTAGGGAGTTGGCTAAGCGGCCAAGGAGGAATGGTTGTGTTGCAGACATAATAGATGATAATATTGATAGAATGCCAATATACGATATTATGCAAATTGACTTCTTAGAAAGACATGAGAAAAAAGAAAGCAACCGTTGCCTTGTTTCAATAATTTTGTATTTTGTTGACATTATCGATGCTTCCTTAGAGAAACTTACGGAGCAGGCTTTCTAGTCTAACGACATTGTAGAAGTACAACAGCGGGAATGATCTGTGACGATAATTTACGAAATCTTGGTATTTCATAATTAAGTATTTAACATCAATGATTTGGAGATCGTATAATAAGCTATTCTCCATGAATCTCTCGAAATCAAAGTGTATTAAATCATGCTGAAACGTGTAACGGAAGTTCTCGACATACCGTGGGAACAAGAATCCATCGCTTACACCCACCCGGGCAAGGGTCAGCGTCTGAAGCGCGCGAGCTACCTTAACCTGATGAGGCAGCATACGACAAAATTCTACTATTTTTGGACTCAAAAATAGGCTTTTTGGCCAGATTGATCGACATAAAAACATATCCGCGCGCGCGTATCCAGCAAGAAGGGCGCTTGTTGAGATAGGCGTAGGCAGGTCCGGCTTAAGTTCAGCGCACTCTCCGAAGCAAACATGCGATAGTATATTATAATGAACTTGATCATATCTTTCTTTTGAGTGATCAGATAGCGTTAATTCATCCCCGCCAATGCCGGTAAACACGATATCTATTGATCTATTTCCTGTGTCTTCAAGTATTAAATCAATACCGTTGCGGTATATTTCATCAAACGGCGTGCTTGCTTGCAGAGATGCGTATGTCTCTAAGGTTGTAAACGGTCGGCAGTCTAGTGACGAGCGAGTAGTGTCCTTCAACGAGAAGTGCTGAATCAACTCATTTCGCCTTGCTGTCTGTTGAATACCTGCAACACCAGGCTGGATCAACCCATAAGACTGTATCGGATGACAGGAGGAAGATCGTATCGCAGCAGCAATGCACGCGGAATCTAGACCGCCACTCAGTTCAACGGCCGGATATTTTGCCTTTTCGATGAACGTCGAGGCTGACTCAACCAAAAGGCCAAGAAAGGTTTCAACTACATGCGCACTGGCGGACAAGACTCCGGATTTACATGGGCGGCGACCCTGGAATTGCTCAAAAACGAAATTCTCGCCATCCCACATAAGCGTCTCGCCGATGGAAAGAAGATAAACATCTTCGATTACGGTGTTTCGTTGTAGTGAAGGACCAACTGCTGCGAATCTTTTACAAGCTTCGATATCAGGAGTTACTGTCGCTAGACGTGAAACTGAAACAGAGTAATTCCATGATAAAGATATTGCTCCTGGTAAAAATGTGACGTAAAGCGGTATTTCGCCTGCAGAAGTCCTGGTAATTGTAATTCGGCGCAATTTTTCGTTTACGAGAAATTTAATTAAAACGCCGTCCCCAGATATTAGTTCACGGTAATCTGATATAATAGACTTAGTATCTGGAATGGGCTCTTCAATTTCATGGATGCTATTTTCTCTTATCCAAATGTATTTATTGTTGTTCTCATCATCAAATATAGTCAATTTAACGAAGCATCTCGAAGTGAGATCAATTCTGCTTTCCGCACATGTTGCGCCTCGCTCGTCGATAACCCAATTTCCTGAAATATCGCGTAGATATATTATTGCATCGAGCAATCCGTATCTCCGGGCTAATCGTCCAAAACGAAATAGGTGAGCGGCGAAAATAGATGACGCCGCTCGAAGCGCTTAATTTGAGACGCTGTTATCTCCATCGGCACAATAGCCTTGATCTTCATAGCCCGGTGGTTTTGCCCAGTATCGAATCTCTCGTGCTCGGGATTGCTGCGGCTTCACCTCGAAAAGCGGCGCTTTAGGGTGGACGTCGCTCACCAGCAGGCTGGCCAAGCGTAAAATATTTTCCCTATTGTTGATTTGAGGTTGCAGAGAGCCGGAAAGTTGAATGTCAGCCATGACAGTAATCTCCATTTCAAATTGCCTTTCGCACCGTTACTCTGGCTTCACCATTTCATTCTGTCAAGTCTGACGTATTCAAGTTTCATTCTTATTGTCCACTTGCTCCTTGTGCTTCAGTTATAATCTAATTTATTCAAGCGCAGTAACAATATAGCTTTGTATCGGTTGTCTCAACACCAGCGTCGCCCAGCCGTCTATGTCGCCGCGTTCGGCGAGCGCGAAGCCTTGCGCGGCGTAGGCGGAGAGCACGCCCGCAACGTCTTTCGCCAGCAGTCCCGACAGCACCAGTTCCGCCCCCGGCGCGGCCGCCGCCGCTATCGAAGGCGCGAGAAGGCGTAGCGGCTTCGCCAGAATATTCGCGAAGACGAGGTCATATTGCCCGGCCATCGCCGCATGGCGCAGGCCGACGGCGACCACGGGGCGGACATAAGGTCCGGCGCCGTTTTGGACCGCATTGGCGCGGGCCGTCTCGACGGCGACGGGGTCGATGTCGCCGCAGGCGACGGGACGATGCAGGAGCTTCGCCGCCGCAATGGCGAGAACGCCCGTGCCCGTGCCGACATCCAGCACGCGACGCGGACGCCGCCGCTTCACGATCCGATCCAGCGCCTTGAGGCAACCCAGCGTCGTGCCGTGGTGGCCGGTGCCGAAGGCGAGCGCCGCCTCGATCTCGACGCCGACGTCGTTTGGCTTCAAGCGGTCGCGGTCGTGGAAGCCATGGACGACGACGCGGCCGGCGCGCACGGGCTCGAGCCCGGCAAGCGACTTCCGCACCCAGTCTTCCTTGGCGATCTCGGCGAATTCCGCGCGGGCGGCGGTCTCGGCGTCGCTCGCCGCCTCGATCAGCGCGCGGATCGTCTCTTCGTCGGGCGCCTCGGCGAAATAGACCTCGACCGTCCAGACCGGGCCGTCATCGACCTCGAAGGCGCCGGCGGCGGTCTCGGTGGGGTCGAATGTCTCGACGATGATGTCGGCGACGGCGCGGGCGCGTCGTTCGTCGGTGGAAAGGCGCAGCACATGGCTGGCGCCGTTGGGGGGAAGGCCTTCGAGCATGAGGCGCGATTAGCACGGGGCGCGCGGCCGGTCGACCGCCCTCCGCCTTTCCCGCGCCGCCTGCGCCCTGTATGGTCCCGCCCGGCGCCAGGAAAGCGGGAAATGACCGAGAAAATCGCGATCTGTCTCATCGGGCCGAAGAAGGGCGGCAAATCTTCGCTGCTCGCCTCACTCGCCGATTGCGTGGCGCAGAGCGCCTTCGGCTATTCCCCGCGCCTGCGGCCCGCCCTGCAACCCATCACGCAGGCGGAGTTCAACGCGGAGCCGGATCAGCGGCGCGCCGATCTCCTGACGATCGAGCAGGGCGACTATGAGCGCCTCAAGCGCGACTTCGTGGAGGGCGGCGTCGCCACGGACACGCTCGACACCTATGAATATCATTTCCGCCTCTCCGTGAACGGCGAGGCGCCGCCCGAGGTCGTCACGCGCGGGCCCTGGCTTCTGGAGATCGTCGACTCGGCCGGCGAGATCGCCGCGCCGCCGGACGGGGCCGAGGTCGCGATCCTGAACGACGTCAAGGCGAAGCTCGCGCGGCAGATGCTCGACTGCGAAGCGATCGTCATGGTGCTGCCGCTCGTGCGGCTCGACGACTCCGCCTGGACCGGGACGCTGGCGCGCGTGATCGACCGGCTCGCCTTGGCGCGGGAGAAGAAGCTCAAGCGCGTGGTCGTGGTCTTCTCGCAATATGAGCGGCTCTTCACGCGGCTGGGGCCCAGCGCCTTCACCTATGCCTGCGATCCGGCGGTCGCCCTGCATGCGCTGCGCAAATCGCTGCGGGCGGCGCAATGGCTCGACCGCCTGCGCGCATTGGAGCCGGACGGCGTCTCGGTGCGCTACACGGTCTGCTCGGCTTACGGCTTCGTGAAGCGCTTCCAGAACCCGAACATGGATCCGCATCAGCCGGGCGAAAGACGCTTTCGCCGCGCCGGGCTCGAGGGCGCGCGCGCCTATGGCGAATATTGGCGCCCTTTCCTCACCGCCGAGCCGATCCTTTACGCCGCGCTCGGGATTGATAGCGCCTTCACCTTCTCGCACGCGCAACTCGATGCGCAAATTGAGGAATTTTCGTCCGCATCAATTCTTGCTTAATGGAATGCGGCTATTTCTACTCAAACGCGTAATTTTCATGAAGGGTCCCGCTTATGGCGACGGGCGCGCAGGCCGGCGAAGAGTCGTGCATCATCTCCTTCCATCGCCTGCATTACGGCAAGCTCGGCGAGGGCGAGGAACGCCGCGTGCCCGCCTCGGCGGGCTACGCCGTCACCCGGCGCTCGCAAGGCCTCGGGCCGGACTGGGACCCCTTTCTCTCGCCTCTGCGGCTGATGGGCCTGCGCCGTTTTGAGCCCGACGCCGTCGACATCGACGCCCGATCGGCGGGTTGCCTCGTCGCGCGCGCCGTCGGCGATTCGATGGCTTTCATGCGCGCGCGCTTTCGGCCGGAAGATGGCGAGCGCGGCTTCGGGCGCCTGCATCAGCAGGCGGCGATCTGGGTCGGCGCGCTTGACGCCTTCCAGCGCCATCCGGCCGCCAGCTTCGCCGTCGCCGCCCGGGAGCTGTGGGCGCTGCCCGATCTCGCGGAAGAGAATGAATCCGCCCGCCTGAACGACCCGCCGCTGCGGTGGCGCGTCGCGCTCCCGGACCTGGAAGACGTGCGCCGCGTGGTCGAGCGCGCGCCCTGGGCCCTCGCCATGCTCGAATTGCTGCTCGACGGCGCGGAGACAAGCAATGACGCGCTGCGCGACTTCGGCGCGCATGATTTCGCGAGCGAGGCCGAGTTTCTCGCCGCCGTGGGCCTGACCTTGCAGATGCTGCCCATGGCCTATCCGCGCTGGCGCGACATCAGCGTCGCGTCGGGACTCGCGCATCCCTTGCCGGGGCTCTGCCTGCGCTACGCGCCGTCTTGGGGACGGACGCGAGCGGCCGCCTGAAAGCGACTCGGCGCTGAGGTCGGAAACAAAGTCGCGTATGGGGCGCGGGCCTATCCGGCCTGTCCCGCTCTTTGCGCCGTCGGACCGGGCTCCTGCGTCAGATAACGCTCCAGCGCGGTGGGCCTGCGGCGGCGCGCGCTGGCGAGCACGACGTCGCCATAATAGGCGCGCGGGCCGCCGGCCGCCGCGCCGTCCAGCGCATAGCGCGCGGCGCGGAAGGCGCGCGGCTTCGTCGCCGCGAAGAGGCGCGACTCCACCTGCGAGATGGTTACGTTGTCGACGACATAGGCGCCCTTGCGGTCGACATGGGCGATCTCGTCGCGCACCAGCCGATTGAGAATGGCGACGAGATTGTCCCGCACATTCTGCGCGAGCTGCAGCAGGGCGGGGTCTTGCGGGTCGATCTCGCTCATGTCGCCATGCACGGGCTTCGCCACGCGCAGCATCGCCTTCATGGCGCGGATTTCGACCGGCTCCTCCTCGTCGTCGGTCAAATCCATTGGCGTCATGAACTGGCGGCGCTCGCGCGCCTCGAAGCCGCGTTTGAAGATTTCCGACAGGAACTTCATGATGAAGAGGAAGGCGTCCTGCGCCATGGCGACGGCGACCGCCATCGTCGAATCCGGCGTGAAGCTCCAGAAGGCCTCGCGCGCCAGTTCGAATTTATTGCGCTCGGTCGAGTGCGCGCGCAGATAGGCGTCGCTCTTCTTGAGAAGCTCGCGCACCTCGTCCTCCGTGAGGCCGACGGTCTTGCCGGCGACCACGCAGGCGTCGACGAGACCCTTCGCCTCGTTGAAGCCATTGGCGGCGGCCGATTTGTCGGAGGCGGGCGCATTTCGGATCTTGACGACGATGGCGTTCAGTTCATCGCGCAGTTCCGTTTCCAGCCCACATTTCCTGTCGAAGGCCGCGCGAGCCGCGAGCGTCTCGTCGCGCGCGGAGAGCAGGTCGCGCGCTTCGCCCTGCGGTTCGCAGGAGAAATCGCGGGCGACGGAGGCGGGAAGCGCGTTGGACTGGCGCGCGGCGGCGAGAATGGGTTCGCAGAGCGGCTTCGCTTCATGGACTTTCGCCCAGGCGGGCTCGACGCGGAGCTGATCTCGCAGCGCGGTGAGGTCCCGCAAGGTCGCGTCGAGATCGAGCGCGGCGTCGGCCTGGGGCATCGGCTTTTTCGCGGCGCTCGCGGCGAGCTCGGCTCTCTGCTTCAGCGTGGCCGCTTGCGCCGAGAGGGCCTCGCGCCTTCTGAGCGCATTGGCGCGCTCGCTCGTCGGACCGGCGAGAGTCTGGCGGATCGCCGCCGCGCGGCGATTGGCTTCGTCGGCCTTGGCGCGATGGCCGCGGCAATTGGGGCCGCAGACCGCGCCCTTATTGTCGAGTCCGTGCTCGGCGTCGACCGCGAGCTGCTCCTCCTGCCGCGCCGTTATGGCGAGCGCGGCGATCTCGTCCTGCTTGGCTTTGATGGTGGCGTCGAAATCCGCGACATTGCGCTCGAGCGCCGCGATCTCCGCCTGCGTCTCTTCATACTGGCGGCTGGCCGCGCGCGCGCTTTCGAGCTCGGCGGCGGCTTGCCGCGCCGCCTTTGCGAGAACCGCCTGCTGCGCCTCCTGGCTCTTGCGGATCGCGTCGCGCAAGGCGGGGCCGGCGGCGCGGGCCGTGTCGATCAGCCCGTCGAGCGAATCGAGATAGGCCTTGAAGGAGGGGTTGGCGACGATCTTCGCCGAGGCCGCCTCATAGGCCGCGCCGATCTGCTTCGTCGCCGGCAGCACGACGTCGGCGGCGAGCTCCATGGGCTGGAGCTCGGCGACGATCTTGCGCGAGCTGAGCTTGAAGATGTTGTTGTAGTAATAGGTGAAGGAGAAGAAGGCGGAGATCGAGAAGACGAAGAGAAACACCGCCGCCGTGACGAGCGTCTTCATCACCATGCGCTCGCGCGCCATGCGGCGGCGCATGATCAGCGCCGCGAGATCGGCGCCGAGCGACCAGGAGGTCGAGGCGAGCATGACGAGCACGGCGGTCGTCGCGACGAGCGTGCCGGCGACGCCGACGAGGTCGCCCTGTTCCTTCTGCATGATGTCGATCATGCCGGAGGAGGTCGTGTAGAAAACCCAGGCGAGCACGGGCAGCGTCACTGCCATGCCGACGCGGCCGAGATCGACGTCTCCCGCCCAGAAGCGCTTGAGCGGGACGAGGAGCGCCCGCAGCGAGGCGAAGCGGCGGGGCGCGGCGGCCTCCGAGGGGCGGGCGGGCGGCGTCGCGAGTGTCATCGAAAAACGCTCCTCTCGTCTGGCCCCGCCGACGGCCTCATGTTTGATGCGACGGAAATGAGGCCTATTTTCGCCTTTCCGCAAGCGCCTTTCCGAAGCGCCTTGAAACTCCTGGAGGGCCGGGTTTTCCTCCCGCGCTTTTTCATGCTAGACGGCCAGATCGGCGCGACGCTCGCGGCTGGACGCGCGCCGGCGCCTCTGTCTCGCGGCCCCTTGAAGGTCGCGCACCATAGCAGGAACACGCCGTGTCCATACCTTTCCGTTACGTCGCGAAGATCGGAACCTATATCGTCAAACAGCATCTTCTGGGCCGCAAGCGCTACCCCCTCGTGCTGATGCTGGAGCCGCTCTTCCGCTGTAACCTCGCCTGCGCCGGCTGCGGCAAGATCGATTATCCCGACCATATTCTGAACAAGCGCCTTTCCGTCGAGGAGTGCCTCGCCTCGGTCGACGAATGCGGCGCGCCCGTCGTCGTCATCGCGGGCGGCGAGCCGCTGCTGCACAAGGATCTGCCGCAGATCGTCGAGGGCGTCGTCAAGCGCGGCAAATTCGCGATCGTCTGCACCAACGCGCTGCTGCTCGCCAAGAAGATCGACCAGTACAAGCCCTCGCCCTATTTCACCTGGTCGATCCATCTCGACGGCGACAAGGAGGCGCATGACCGCGCCGTGAGCCAGAACGGCGTCTATGAGCGCGCGGTGGAGGCGATCCGACTCGCCAAGTCCAAGGGCTTCCGCGTCACCACGAACAGCACCTTCTTCTCGGACGCCGATCCGGAGCGCGTCGCTAAATTCCTCGACAGCGCGACGGCGATGGGGATTGACGGCATGACGGTCTCGCCGGGCTACGCCTATGAGCGCGCGCCGGACCAGACGCACTTCCTGAACCGCCAGAAGACCAAGGAGCTGTTCCGCGCGATCCTGCGCCGCGGACGCGGCGGCAAGGCGTGGCAGTTCCAGCAGTCCGGCCTGTTCATGAACTTCCTCGCCGGCAATGAGAGCTATCTCTGCACGCCCTGGGGCAATCCGCTACGCACGGTCTTCGGCTGGCAGCGTCCCTGCTATCTTCTCGGCGAAGGCTATGTGCCAACCTTCAAGCAATTGATGGAAGAGACGAATTGGGACGCGTACGGCGTCGGCAATTACGAGAAATGCGCCGACTGCATGGTCCATTCGGGCTTCGAGGCGAGCGCCGTGAACGACGCCGTGCGCCGTCCCTGGAAGGCCGCCTGGGTCGCGCTTTTCGGCGTGCGCACGGAAGGCCCGATGGCGCCGGACATCTCTCTCGAGAACCAGCGCCCCGCCGAATATGTCTATGACGAGAATGTCGCGCGGCTCTCAGAGATCCGGGAGCACGAGGCGAAGAAGCGGGCCGAGCAGCGGTCCACAGCGGCTTAAGGAGACGAAAGCCGCGCGGGAATCGAGACCCGCGAGGATCAACCCGCCGATCTGGGACGGCGCGCGAAGGAGCTCGCGCGCCACGATCCTTCCGTCAATGTCGCCTTCGGGCGTCAGCGCCATGGCGGCGAGGGGCGGCAGCGCGCGCGCGGCGGGATCACTGACGGCGCGCAGGACAGCGAAGGGAACGCCCCGCTCGCGGGCGAATTCGGCGGCGAGATGGGACTCCATGTCGACGGCGCAGGCCCGCGTCGACTCGCGTAGGACGGTCTTGGCCGCGCGGTCCATGGCCGGCGCGTCGACGCCCACAATGGCGCCCGGAACCGCCTTGCGGCCCGTGGCGGCGACGCCTTCCGCGAGCGCCTCGGAGAGACGGCCATGCGTCGCGTGGCGAGCGCCGCCGGCGACGACCGTATCGGCGACGACGACGTCGCCCGGCCGCAGCGCATAGTCCAGCGCGCCGGCGAGGCCGAAGCTGACGACGGCGGAGAACCGCCTCTCCTTCAGACGCTCGAGCTGCTCGCGAAGCTGCGCGACATTCGCCCCGCTGCAGAGGGGCGCGACGCCCTCGCCCATGACGCAGGCGGCCTCGCGCCTCATGCCCGTGACGACGAGGACGGGGCCGTGCGCAGTCGCAATCCGCGCCGCTTCCCGGCGGCGGCTCTGAACGAGCGTCATAGCGCCTCCCTGTTCGTGACCTGCTCTAACTCCGATGTTTGGCAGGGCGAAGTCAACGGTGAATAGGGAGGCAGGCGCTTGTTCGAGGGCTCGTTGAGCGGCCCACAGCCACATCACGGCGCCGCCCCCCACCCTTAGTCCCTCCCCGCCGCAAGCGGGGGGAGGGAGGCGGCTCGCGACCGAGATGCCTGATGATGCTCGATCATGATCCCGCACGGTCCCGCTCCATCCCTCCCCCCACGGAGTGGCGGGGAGGGGCAGGGGTGGGGGGCGATGCAACTATGCGAACGCTGGAAGCGATGCTTTACAACCCCACCGTCACGGCCTTGCTGTTCGTCTGCAGAAGGTTGCGGTAGCGCGCCAGCGCCCAGAGCGGGAAGAAGCGGCGATAGCCGTGATAGCGCAGATAGAAGACGCGCGGGAACCCCGTCGCCGTGAAGCGCGGCTCGTCCCAAAGGCCGTGTTCGGCCTGCGTCGCCTGCAGCCAGGCGACGCCGCGCGCGACGGCCGGATGATCGACTTCGCCCGCCGCCATCAGGCCGAGGATGGCCCAGGCCGTCTGCGACGACGTGGACGGCGCCGGCTCGTAGCCCTTGTAATCCATCTTGTAGCTGGAGAGATCCTCTCCCCAGCCGCCATCCGGGTTCTGGATCGCGACGAGCCAGCTCACCGCGCGGCGATAAGACTCGTGGCTATGCGGCAGGCCGGCGGCGTTGAGCGCGCAGAGCGCCGACCACGCGCCGTAAATATAATTCGCGCCCCAGCGGCCGAACCAGGAGCCGTCCTTCTCCTGCTCCCGAATGATGTAGTCGACGCCACGCTTGAGGCAGTCGCTCGTCTCCACCTTATCGCCAAGTTGCGCCAGCATCGAAACGCAACGCGCCGAGACGTCCACTGTCGGCGGGTCGAGCAGCGCGCCGTGATCGGCGAAGGGGATGTGATTGAGATAATGATAGGCGTTGTCCGCGTCGAAGGCGCCCCAGCCGCCATTCTTCGACTGCATGCCGATGATCCACTCCTTCGCGCGGGCGATGCGCTCGGCATAGGGCTTCTTCTCCTCGCCGCTTGTGAGGCGGTCCATGACGGTCGCGACGACGGCCGTGTCGTCCACATCGGGATAATAGGCGTTGGCGTATTGGAAGGCCCAGCCGCCGGGACGCACGTCCGGGCGCTGCGCCGCCCAGTCGCCCTTGACGTCGAGAACCTGCAAGGGCGCGAGCCAGTCGCAGGCGGCCCGCGCCCGCTCGCGGGCGTCCGCGTCGCCGGTCTCCAGCAGCGCATGGGCGACGAGCGAGGTGTCCCACACCGGCGAGACGCAAGGCTGACAATAGGCCTCGGTCTCGTTCACGACGAGCAGGCGCTCGATCGATTCGCGGGCGTCCTTCACGCGCTGGTCGGTCTCGGGGATTCCCAGCACGTCATACATCAGCAGGCTGTTCACCATCGCCGGGAAGATGGCCCCGAGACCGTCGACGCCGTTCAGGCGCTCGGTCGTCCAGCGCTCGGCGAGGCGAACGGAATAGTCGCGTGAGCGCTTCGGCATGTAGGGCTCGACGAGGCGCAGCAATTTGTCGATCTCGCCGAAAATATGCGCCCAGGGCCAAGTCTGGTGCTCGCCCTTCGGCCAGATCTTCACCTCCTCGGGCGGCGTGGCGAAGAGCTCCTGGATGCGCACGCCCTTGGGGTTTTTCGCCCGCGGCTTGTAGGTCATCAGCACGAGGAGCGGCACGAGCACGGTGCGGCCCCAATAGGAGATCTTGTCGAGATGGAAGGGAAACCATCTCGGCAGCAGCATGATCTCGACCGGCATCACCGGCACGCCGCGCCAGGGGATTTCGCCGTAGAGCGCGAGCAGCGCGCGCGTGAAGACGTTCGACGTCGCCGCGCCGCCATGGGCGAGGATCGCCTCGCGGGCGCGGACCATGTGCGGCGCGTTCACGTCGTCGCCGATCATCTTCAGCGCGAAATAGGCCTTCACGCTCGCCGAGATATTGAAGTCGCCGTCCTGGAAGAGCGGCCAGCCGCCATGATCGCCCTGCATGCGGCGCAGATAGACGGCGATCTTGCGTTCGAGCTCGGCGTCGACCGGCTCGGCGCGGTAATGGCGCATCAGCACATATTCGGCCGGGATGGTGGTGTCGGCCTCGAGCTCGAAGCACCAATGGCCGTCCGCCTTGCCGTCCGCCAGTAGCGCGCGCTTGGCGCTCTGAATGCTGGCCTCCAGCGCCTCGGCGCCGATGGGGGCAAAATTCTCAATGCGCGCGGCTGCGGTCATCTGGGAATCCTTTTCCGTGATCCTGTCGATTCATGCGATGCGAAGCGTCGCGGCTTCGTCGGGGCGGCGCGGCTTCACCACGATCTCCACATCCTGTCCGAGCGCGACAAGGAAGCGCAGCAGCCGCTCCACTGAAAACTGCCTGAAGTCGCCATGCAGCATCTTCGAGACGTCAGGCTGCTTCACGCCGAAGAGCCGCGCGGCCTCCACCTGCTTGAGGCCGCGCTCCTTCAGAAGCGCCTCGATCTTTCGGACGAGCTGCGCCTTGAGGAGACGGTCCTCGGCGCTCTGCGCCTTTGGAAATGACGGCTCGTCGCTCATCGCTTTGTTCTTCGGCTTTCGGCCCGGCGTCTCGATTATAGTGATTTAACCATATGGTCAAGCCGGCTCCCGTACGCGAGGCGTCGCCGGAGGTTGGCGAAAAAGCCGGAACTTGCGAACTTTCTCAGAAAGCTAAGGCGTCGTCCGTCATCAATCGAATTGTTCGGCCGGGCCCCCTCTCCCCCGTGAAAACGGGGAGAGGGCTGGGGCGAGGGGCAAGGAGAAAGTTGGCGATTTGTTAAAGAGTTCAATTACCATCCATTTGCATGGCGGCTTTGCCCCTCACCCTGCCCTCTCCCCGCGAGCGGGGAGAGGGAAAAAGACCCCCCGCAACTGCTGGCTCGCTTAACGATCCTAGATCATGCCACCCGTAAGCCAACTCAGGTTTCTTGCCACGACGTTACATGAACGACGCCAAGCCTCTCCGCATCGTCGAAGGAGGCATATCGTAGTGACGAAATCGTCATTCTTGTTCCAGTCGGACTTGTTCCAGTCGGAGACTTAATGTCGTCAAATCGCTGTCACAGGCGGGCGACTTCCTGACCGCGAATGTGGCCGATTGATATCGGACTGACAAGCAGGCGCCTGTAGCGGAAACTCAAATTGGCTCCTCTTTGTTCGATTCCTCCGCCCTCTGGCGCATCGCTTGCTACCCGAACCTTGATCCGCCTCTTTCGACCCGAGGCGCTCGACATTGTTCGAAAGAGGCAGGCCCATGGACGAGCTTTTTGTGATTTGTCGGACAGTCGAGATCGACGACGCCCAGGCCCACGGCTTCGTCCTGATGAAGGCGGAGGAGAGCGGCGAGGCGTCCCCCTGGCCGATCATCGTCACGCGCAAGGGCAATAATTTCTATGGTTTCGAGAATAGCTGCCCGCATGAGGGGCTGCGGCTCGACAAGGAGCCGGGCCAGTTCATGGACGAAGAGGGCAATTTCCTCGAATGCGGCCGCCATCGCGCGCAGTTCGACATCGACACGGGCGAGTGCTTCATCGGCCCTTGCCAGGGCGCAAGCCTCACGCCCATCAAGCTCGTCATTGACGAGGGCGACGTCTGCGTCACCGGCGTCATGCTCGCGGACGAGTAGGAAAGGCTCCCATGACCGACATGAAGGAATTGCAGCGCCGCAAGACGCTCATCAATCAGGCGATCGTCTATGCCGACCCAGACGCCTTCATCGCCAACTATGTTGGCTGGCTCGAAATCACGACCTTCATCACGGCGCTGCGGGCAGGCGACGTCCAAGTCCCGGCCGACGGCGTGACGCCGCAATTGACGCCGCAGCAGATGAAGGGCGGCGTCGCTGCCAAATATGGCAACGACGCCGTCTTCGCCTTTTGCATGACCGCCGCGCTGAAAGGCGACAAGGCCGCGGTGGAGAAGGTCGAGACGGCGCTGACCGAAAGCCTCGGCCAGGATTTTCCGGGCTCGGTCGCCTTCTGGCCGTTCCGTTCCGCGAACGATTCGCCGATCAGTCTCGAGGATCATGTCGGCGCGTCGGCCTATAAGATGCTCGCAGGCGACATCCCGCCGCCGCCCATGCGCGCGCGGGAGAACTGGAATGCGGGCCTGCGCTTCTTCGAGAAGGCGCGCCAGTCCAATTTCGCGCAGGAGATCATCTATCCGCTCGCCGTATGGACGCGCGCGAAATGGAGCGAGACGCTGGAGAAGGGCGTCGCCTTTCTGGCGCATATCGAGGACAGCGTGCCGATTTTGCAGGAGGCGTTGGCCGAGACGCGCAACGATCAGGCCTTCGTCGCCAATGTCTTGCTGAAGATGGCGCCGGCGATCGAGCAGGATTTGAGCGACGACATGTCGGGGTTTTTGAGGTCGCTGTCGCGGAGGGGGTAGCGGTTCGCGCTTATGTTATCTCTTGGCGATATGCTCGCCCTTGTGCGGTTTGCGCCGGGCGCGACCCGCGCTTGCGCGCTCAGTCATAAGGCCAAGCCTATGGATATGAAAGTGTTCCACCAAATCGAAACGAAGTTTTAACCATCCGCCCGCGATGGTTTTGCAAGCGACTTTGGAGGAGTGAGCATGGCTGCCAGAACGAATATCGAACTTGCCCTGGCCGAGCTCGAGGCCGGCAAATTTTCCTTCCGCATGGTCGAGACGATCAAGGACCATGTCGCGACGCTCGAGGGCGAACTCGGGCGCGCGAACAGCGCGTATGAGAGCGCCGCCAACGCGCTTCGCCAGCAGGAATATACGATTTCGCGTCTCGAAGCCGAACTGCGCAAAGTGAATGCGCGGGTGCATGCGCTCGTGAAGGCGAATGCGCTGACGGAAATGGCGATGCGCGAAACGAAGCGCGGCGCCCTTGCGCTGCGCGACTTTCTCCTGATCGCGCGCCAGCACGCGGTCGCGTTGTCGAAGAAGGCGTTCGTCCGGCTTTCGACCGTCAATCTCAAGGACAGCCTTGAGAGCGTGAAATCCCATCCGCTGACGCAAAAGGCGCAGGCCGGTCTTGCGAATTTCGATCCGCAAGCCGAATGGAAAAAGCTGGAGGCGCATCCCTTCACGGAAAAAGCGCTGCGCGAGCTTCAGACCGTTCTCGTCAAGGCGCAGGAATATCTGCCGGTCGCGCAGAAGCAATTGGCCGCGCTTGTCGACAAGGCGACGGCTTTCATCGCGAAGCTGCACAACAAGGCTGCGTAGGCTTGCGTACAGGAGGCGTCAGGGAAGCTGACGCCTCCTGTTCACGAGGGCGCCTGTGGCTTCGCTAATTTCGCCGCCTTATACCCCGACCGTATCGACCCCTCGATCGTCGCGGGGAGCCCTGTATTCGTCCAGTCGCCCGCAAGGAACAAATTGTTCCACCGTGTCTTCGCGCCCGGCCGGCGCGCTTCCTGCGCGGGAGTCGCGGCGAAGGTGGCGCGTTTTTCTTTCACGATCCGCCAGGCGGGCAGGCGGCATGTCAGGCCCGTCGCTGTGGCGACTTCTTCCCATATCTTCGCGGCCAGTTCCTCGCGGGGCGCGTCCATCAGCCGGTCGGCGCCGGAGATCGTCACCGAGAGACGATCGTCGAAGGCGAAGAGCCATTCCGAGAGCGAGCCGACCATGCCAAGGAGCAGCGGCTGTCCCGCCGGCGGCGCGATCTTGAAATGGGCGTTGAGAATGGCGCGGTGATCGTCGGGCGTCACGAGGCCGGGAATCAACTCCTGCGCGATCCAGGCGGGAACCGCCAGCACGACGCGGTCCGCCGCCTCCACCGCGATTTCCTCGTCGCCGAAGCGCAGGGCGGAGACGCGCGCGCCGTCGAAAACGATCTCCTTCAGACGCGCG
>Ga0123399_1041071_pt1 | contig 21836 bp, 21 predicted proteins | sample T5LHNH4metaT_FD_89927 | JGI IMG/M metagenome (GOLD analysis project Ga0123399, IMG submission 89927) | Methane-oxidizing artificial microbial communities from Washington, USA to study methane cycling - T5-LHNH4 metaT (Metagenome... | ecosystem: Engineered > Modeled > Simulated communities... | reverse complement strand
GGCGCGAGGTTGGCGTCTTGATCGAACAGGCGATGTATTTCGCGCTCGGCTTTCTCGTCGCCGGGCTCATCACGCTGCTCTTTCTGCCCGCCTTCTGGCGGCGCGCTCTGCGATTGTCCATGCGGCGGCTGCAAATGCTCGCGCCCATGTCCATGGAGGAGGTCATCGCCGAGCGTGACCTCCTGCGCGCGGAATTCGCCGTGCGCGAACGCCGGCTCGAGCAGGAGATGGAGGCGGTGAAGGCGGCCAGGGCCGCCGACCTCGCCGCGATCGGCCGCCACGCCGCGCGCGTGGCGGAGGCGGAGACGCGGCTGAAAAAGGCCGAGGCTGACAATCGCGACATGGAGCTCGCCTTGCGGGAGGCGCAGAAAGCGCTCGCCGAGCGCACCGACCTCCTGCGCTCCACCGAGCTTGCGCTGCACGAAATGACCGAGCGCGCCGACCGCGGCGTCGAGCGCCTGCGCCTGCTCGAGTCCGACAAGGAGGAGCTTGGCCGCGAGAAGGAGGCGCATTACAGCCGCGTCGTCGCGCATGAGGCGAAGATCGGCGCGCTGCATGAGCAGAACATGCAGTTGCAACGCGAGCTCGACGAGCTGAAGGAAAAATTCGAGCGCGTCTCGGCGGAGGCCGCCAAGACGCCGGGCCTGATCCAGGACTACAACCAGACTTTCGCGAAGCTGCAACGCGCGCTCGAGAGAGAGCGGGAAGCCGGGAGGGAGCGCGATGAGACGCGCCAGGAGCTCGCCGCCGAGCAGGAGCGCCGGCGCAACGAGGTCGACCATCTCGAAAACGCCCTGCGCGTGGCGCGGACGGAGGCGCGCGACAACGCTGACAAGCTCGAGGTGGCGCGCGCTGACAACGCCATGCTGAACGGCGCCGTCGAGGCGCTCCGCAATGAGCGCGCCAGCCAGCGCCGCGCCGGCTCCTTCGCGGCCGAACAGGCGTCTCAGGCGGATTTGGACGCGCTGCGCGCCGCGCTCGTCGATTTCGGCGAGCGGGTGACGCAACTCGTCGAGCCCGCGCGCGTGGATTGAAGAAACCTTGACCCCGCGCCCGCCCTTTGGGACAAGGGCGCGTTTTCGAGTTCCGTCATTCGAGTTCCCTCAAGGAGGCCGCCTTGCTCTTCGTCGCTCTTTGCTTCGACAAGCCCGGACAGGTCGATCTGCGCATGGCGACCCGCGCCGACCATCTCGCCTTTCTCGACAGGCATGCGGCGAAAGTGAAGCTCGGCGGCCCGTTCCTCGACGGCGACAGGCCCGTGGGCTCCATGCTCATTCTCGATTGCGCCGACTTCACCGAAGCCCGCACGCTGCTCAGCGAAGACCCTTACGCCAAGGTCGGCCTCTTCGAACGCGTGGAGCTGCGCGGCTGGAAGCGCGTCGTCGGAGCCGACCTCTGATGGCGCACTGGCTCTTCAAAAGCGAACCCTCCGCCTGGTCCTGGGAGCAGCAGGTCGCGGCGGGCGCCAAGGGCACGTTCTGGAATGGCGTGCGCAACCATCTCGCCAAGAAACATCTGATGGCGATGAAGAAAGGCGAACGCGGCTTCTTCTACCATTCCAACGAGGAGCGCGCGATCGTCGGGATCGTCGAGATCATCAAGGAGTTTTACCCCGACCATACGGACGAGACCGGCAAATTCGGCATGGTCGACATAAAGGCCGTAAAGCCGCTGAAAAAGCCGGTGACGCTCGCGGACATCAAGGCCGAGCCGCGGCTCGCCGATATGGTGCTGGTGAACAATTCGCGGCTGTCGGTGCAGCCGGTGACGAATGAAGAGTGGGCGGTGGTGCTGGAGATGGCGGGGGGCGGAAACCAATAGTCTCCGAGATCCCTGGCGATTCATGAAAACGCCAGGGACGCCCTACCCGCCCGTCTTCTCGCCGTTCCGCGCCACTTCCGGCTGGTCCTTCATGCCGTTCTTGATCTTGTCCAGGATCTTCGGCAGGTCTTCGGGGTCGGGGTTCAGATCGCGCGCATGGTTCCATTGGAACTGCGCCTCGAGCTTGCGGCCGACGCGCCAATAGGCGTCGCCGAGATGGTCGTTGATCACGGGGTCGGACGGCTTCAGGTCGATCGCCTTTTCCAGCTCCCGCACGGCGTCGTCATAGCGGCCGAGGCGGTAATAGGCCCAGCCCAGGCTGTCCACGACATAGCCGTCGCGCTGCCTGAGATCGACCGCGCGGCGCAGCATCTTGAAGGCCTCGTCCAGATTGACGCCCTGATCGACCCAGCTATAGCCCAGATAATTGAGCACCAGCGGCTGGTCCGGATTCAGCTCCAGCGCCTTTTTGAGGTCGGATTCCGCCGCCTTCCAGTCCTTGCGGCGCTCATTGGCGATGCCGCGATAGTAATAGAGCAGCCACTGGCTCTTTTCGGGCTTGGGCTGCAATTCGATCACGCGCGAATAAGTCGCCGCCGCGTCGGAGAAGAGCTTGCGGGAGCGCTGGAGGTTGCCGAGCGCGGTGAGCGCCTCCTGATTTTTCGGATTGGCGGCGACGACGGCCGAGAGATGCTCGGTCGCCTCCTTCGACTTGCCGAGCGTCTCCAGGAGCAGCGCCGCCTGCACGTCGGCGTTGACCCGCAGCGGACTGTCCTTCGGCACGCTGTCATAGAGGTCGATCGCCGCCTCCTCCTGCTTCATGCGCTCATAGACGTCGCCGAGCGTGATGATGGCGAGGGCGTTCTCCGGCGCGAGGGCGAGGGACAGGCGCAGATAGATGAGCGAGGCGAGCTCGTCGCCCTGGCGCCCGCCGACGGCGCCGAGGCCGTAAAGCGCCTCGGCCGCGCCTTCGTCCGGCGAGCGCACGAAGGGCGTCAGCGCCTTCCCTTCGTCGAGCGCCGCGACGCCCGCGAGGACGATGGGGTGGCCGGGCGCGACCTCGTCGAAGCCCTGATAGATTTTCTTCGCCTCGTCGCGTTGGCCGCGGCTCGCCAGGAAGCGGGCATAGGCGTCGACAAGGCGCAGCGTGTTCTTCTCGGCCGCATAGGCCGATCTGAAGCGTTTCTCGGCCTCGGCCTTGTCGCCGCCGAGATCGGCGATGAGCGCGGCGTGATAGTCGCGGAACACGACGAAGGCCTCGTCATTGAGCTGATCGAGCGTCTGGAGCGCCTTGCGGGTGTCCTTGGCGCCCGCATAGGTCCAGGCGACGAGCAGCGTCGAGGTGATGTCGCGCCGGCGGTCCCCGCCGCCTTTGGCGAGTTCGGCGCGGGCGGCGGCCCAGCGGCGGTTCTTGATGAGGTCGACGCCCTTGGTGAGGTGAGCGAGGCCGTTGCCCTTGTCATGCGCGATGACGCGCGGGGCAAGGGAGACCGCTTCCGCCATATTGCCGTTGGCCAGCGCGGCGACGAAAGCGCGGTCGACAAGATCCTGATTCCTGGGGTCGTCGCGCAGCGCCTCGCGGAAGAAGGTCGAGGCCGCGAGCGTGTCGCGCTCGGCGCCGGCGACGATCGCCGCGAGATAATTGCCGGAAAGGCTCGAGCCGACCTCGAAGGGCCGGGCGACGGAGAGGCTGCCCTCCCGCGCCAGCGCGTAGCTCTCCTCGGGAAGAGCGCACCAGGCGAGCGCGGCGAAAGCGACGCCGCCACGCAGCAGGATGCGGGAAGCCTTGGCGAGCGGGCGACCGAAATGAGGCACAGGCGCTTTCCTAGACGAGAGGCGGAGCAGCCCATGCGCGGGACGCGGCAGATCCGCCGGGACGAGTGGCTGGAATGTCCAGATTCGCGCGTAAAGATGGCGGTTTTGCGCCCACGAGGCAAGGCGGAAACGTCCCGCCCGCAGGGCGATCGGGTGAAGAACGATCTCGGGCGGTTAGCCGCCCCATACCTCCCCTTTACGGGGAGGTCGGCGGTCGCAGCCAAGTTTACGCAGCCTGCGTAAACTTGGCTGCGAGACCGCCGGGTGAGGTTCGCGCCGCCATAACATTGATGGGAGCTTTGCCCCACCCGACCCTGCCAAAGGGGGGATTCGTTCATGCCCGGGATTCACCCGATCGTCCTGGTCCCGCCCGCCGTCACTCGCCGCAGGCGTCGTCGAGCTCGGCCGCGAGATCCCTGCCGCAGAGATTCGCGCCTTGCGTGAAAGGCGCGCCGGGCGAGAGCGCCACGCCGCAGGGCAACAAAATCCAGCTCTTCGCCCGCCACGCGCCGTCCTTGCCTTTCTTGAACTGGCCGCAGGACAGGCCGCCGACGTCCTGAATCTCCTGCCCCTGCGCGAAGGCGACAGTCGCGCAAAAGGCAATGACCGCGAAGGCGAGGCGGCGCATGGGAATGTCTCCTCTCGGCGCGAAAAAAAAAGCGCGTGACGGACTCCTAGCAGCAAAATCTTGGCGGCCGGCAAAAGGCCGTCGCGCAGTTTAAATAAAATCGGCGGCGGATCGCTCCGCCGCCACGCGTTCTTCCAAATCTGGACGCTTCTCAGCCGATCGCCTTCACGATCTTCTGCGCTGCGTCGTCGAGATCGTCGGCGGGGATGACGTTCAATCCCGATTCGCTCAAAATCTTCTTGCCGAGATCGACATTGGTCCCCTCGAGGCGCACGACCAGCGGCACTTGCAGGCCCACTTCCTTCACAGCCGCGATCACGCCTTCCGCGATGGTGTCGCAGCGCATGATGCCGCCAAAAATATTGACCAGTATGCCCTTCACATTCGGGTCGGCGGTGATGATCTTGAAGGCCGCCGTGACCTTCTCGGCCGTGGCGCCGCCGCCGACGTCGAGGAAGTTCGCCGGGAAGGCGCCGTAGAGCTTGATGATGTCCATCGTCGCCATGGCGAGGCCGGCGCCGTTGACCATGCAGCCGATATTGCCGTCGAGCGAGATATAGGCGAGGTCGTATTTCGACGCCTCGATCTCCTTCTCGTCCTCCTCCGAGAGGTCGCGCAGCTCGGCGAGCTCCGGATGCCGATAGAGCGCGTTGTTCTCGAAGCTCACCTTGGCGTCGAGGCAGCGCAGCTTGCCGTCCTTGGTCGTGATCAGCGGGTTGATCTCGAGGAGCTCCATGTCCTTGGCGACGAAGGCCGCGTAGAGCTTCGCGACGAGGTCGCCCGCCTGCTTGGCGAGGTCGCCCGTGAGTTTCAGCGCGTCGGCGACGCGGCGGCCATGATGCGGCATGAGGCCCGTGGCCGGATCGACCGAGAAGGTGACGATCTTCTCAGGCGTGTCATGGGCGACCTTCTCGATGTCCATGCCGCCTTCCGTCGAGACGACGAAGGCGATGCGCGACGTCGCGCGGTCGATCAGCATGGAGAGGTAGAATTCCTTGTCGATCGCGGCGCCGTCCTCGATATAAAGGCGGTTGACCTGCTTGCCGGTCTCGCCCGTCTGGACGGTGACGAGCGTATTGCCGAGCATCTGCTTGGCGAAGCTCTCCGCCTCCTCGATCGACTTGGCGAGGCGGACGCCGCCCTGCGGGCCGGCCGCCTCTTCCTTGAACCTGCCCTTGCCGCGGCCGCCGGCGTGGATCTGCGCCTTCACCACATAGACCGGGCCGGGGAGCTTCTTGGCGGCCTCGGCCGCCTCTTCGGCCTTCAGGACCGGAAAGCCAGCGGCGACGGGCGCGCCGAACTCGCGCAGAATGGCTTTGGCCTGGTATTCATGGATATTCATGCCGAAGTCTCTCCTCGAAGCAAAAACGGCGCGCCGCTACGGCTTGGCGCCTAATGGCCATGGCGGGGCAGAATCGTCAAGCGGGCGGGAAGTCGCGGGCGGGCTTAACGACGCCTCGGCCCACGCCTTCCCGCCGCGTCGCTGGCGGCGGGGAAAAGCCGCGCCGCCGCCCCGGAATCATAAGGTCGCGTCCACGATATTGGAACGAGGGCGACGGCGTTCGCGGGACGCGTCACGCGAAATCCGGATTGAGCCCCTTGGCCGCCTCGATCAGCGTCTTCACGCTGTTGACCGACTTGTCGAACATGGCCTGCTCGGCGGCGTCGAGCCTGATCTCCATGACCTTCTCGACGCCATTGGCGCCGATGACGGTCGGCACGCCGACATAGAGGCCGTTCACGCCATATTCGCCCTTGAGATAGGCGGCGCAAGGCAGCACGCGGCGCTTGTCCTTGAGGTAGCTCTCGGCCATGGCGATGGCCGAGGCCGCCGGCGCGTAATAGGCCGAGCCCGTCTTGAGCAGGCCGACGATCTCGCCGCCGCCCTTGCGGGTGCGCTCGACGATGGCGTCGATGCGCGCCTGCGTGGTCCAGCCCATGGCGATGAGGTCCGGCAGGGGCACGCCGCCCACGGTCGAGTAGCGCACGGAGGGAACCATGTCGTCGCCGTGGCCGCCGAGCACGAAAGCGGAGACGTCCTCGACCGAGACCTTGAATTCCTCCGAAAGGAAATAGCGGAAGCGCGCCGAATCCAGCACCCCGGCCATGCCGACGACGCGATTCGCGGGCAGCCCCGACGCTTTCTGCAGCGCCCAGACCATGACGTCGAGCGGATTGGTGATGCAGATGACGAAGGCGCCCGGCGCATATTGCTTGACGCCGGCGCCGACCTTGGCGATGACGCCGAGATTGACGGTGAGGAGATCGTCGCGGCTCATGCCCGGCTGGCGCGGCACGCCGGCGGTGACGATGACGACGTCGGCGCCCGCAATGGCGGAATAGTTCGACGCGCCGGAGAAAGCGGCGTCGAAGCCCGAGACCGGCGAGGACTGGGCGATATCGAGCGCCTTGCCCTGGGGCACGCCGTCGACGATGTCGAAGAGCACGATGTCGCCGAGTTCCTTGAGGCCGGCGAGAAGGGCGAGCGTTCCGCCGATATTGCCGGCGCCGACCAGGGCGATTTTCTTTCGCGACATAATCAATCTCGTGCTGGGATCGTCAAGGAAATTGCTAGCGCGGTTTCACGCGAGATGGAAGACGCGGCCGCCGCTTTTTCGCGATTGGAAAGCCCTGCGGGATCAAAGCGCCCCAATCCCTCGCAGAACGCCCAAATCCCTGGCGCCATGCACAGGCGCCTCAATCCCGCGCACAGCCGGCGCGACGCGCGCGAGGCGCGATTGTCGCAGGGGTTGCAGGCGAAGTCGGCGCTTCCCACCTGCCAATCGGATCGGCGCGGGGCGTCTGGAAGGGGCATGAGATGGGGAAACGGATTTCAAGCGGCTGTCTTGCCTTTTTGGCCGCGAGCGCGGTCGGCGCTTTCGACGCTTCCGCCGCGCGGGCGCAGGACGCCGACGAAGCCGCGCTGCTACAGAATTTCGAGAAGGTCGACATCTGGCATTTCCCCGTCGACACGACCGTCCGCTACAATAATCAGGACGCCGTGGTGACGCGCGAACTGGTGTTTCTGCCGGAGCCGCCGAAAGGCGAGCTTTGCTATATCCGTTTCGATCTGGTGAAGGGAGAGGGCGACTTCGGCTACGGCTTCAAGCCCGGGACGACGCCGGCGGATCGCAAGAACCCCGTATGGGGCACGAATGTGCTGAAGCGGGGCGACATCCTCAATCAGCGCTATTCCGCGCTGAAGCTCAACGTCGTCTATTTCTTCGTCGAGGGGCCGAAGTCGCCAATGGCGAAGGAAATCTGCGCGCAGAAGCAATCCGCGCCCACGCCGGAGGCCGGCGCCGCCTATAAAGGCCCCTGGGCCGATCTCGTCGCGAAGGTCAAAGCGATCCACGGCGGCCCGACGCGGAAATAAACGCGTGCGACGGAAATTTGACGGTCGCCGCAAGACGACGCTGGACAGGGGAACGGGCATTTGATATTCGCTCCCCCGTTCCGAGGGCGCTGCGGCGTTCGCCGGACGGGCGCATAGCTCAGTTGGTAGAGCAGCTGACTCTTAATCAGCGGGTCCAAGGTTCGAGCCCTTGTGCGCCCACCAATAAAAACAACAAGTTATATCGCTTTCGTCCGGGACGGGCGGAGACCATGCGACGGGGTCGCAAAGTCGCATGCGCGTTTTGCCCTGGGGTCCAAGAGCCGCTGACGGCGGACGGCCACGCTCGGCGGCAGGGCAACGTCCTTTGTCCCGATAGGCAAATCACCGAACCACCCGGACGATCCGGCTCGGCAGCAGTTCTCCTTCGCGCTCGAGCACCGGATAGGCGGCGGCGGCCACGATGTGGCTGTTGATCAGCTTCATGTCGCGCAGAAGGTCGAGGTGAAGCGCGCTGGCCTGCACGGCGTCCAACCGGTCGCTCCGCAATCGCTCGAAATGCGCCATTGTCGCGCGGGATTCCGCTTCCCTGAACGCGATCTTCTCGTCGGCGAGCGCGCGCGCGATTCTCGCGTCTTCCGTCATGAAAAGCGCCGCCGCCGCTTTTAGGTTCGACGCCAGCCGCTCGATCAGGCCGATGAGTTCGCCTTGCTCCTCCCTGGTGAAGACCAGACCGCGCTTCAGGCGCTTGGCGGCGTGGGGAAGCAGGTTGCGATCAATTACGTCGCCGGCCTGCTCGAGACTCATGGTGAAGCAGAGGATCTCGTTCAATCGACGGTGATCCTGGTCGTTGAGTTCGTCCGGGTCCAGCGACGTCAGATACGACTTGATCGCCGCGTTGAGCCGGTCGAGGACGTCGTCGCGCCGCCGCGTCTCGACGATCTTGCGACGATCCGCCGAGGCGAGAGCGTCCCGGGCGCCGGAGAGCATCTCGCCGAGCGCGTCGGCGACCCGGAGCGCTTCCCGCGCCGCCGCGCCGAGCGCCACGATCGGCGTCTCCCTGGCGGCGGGATCGAGATAGAGGGGCCGCGAGGGATCGGCCGGATCGACCCGCTTCGGCAGCGCCTTCTCCAGCAAAAGTGCGAAGGGACTCAGCAGCGGCAGGAAAAGCGCCGCCACGACAATATTGAACAGCGAGTGAAAATCCGCGACGGCGCGGGCGTTGTCAGGCGCGAGGGCGAGCATCTGACGGCTGATCGGCTCGATGAAGGCGAACGCCAATGCGACGCCGACCGCGCGCGTCAGAAGATTGCCGATCGGCAAGCGCTTGGCGGCGGGATCGTCCGTCGCGGGCCCTTCCAATACAGGATTGACGGCCGTGCCGAGATTGGCTCCGAGGACCAGGGCGAAGGCCGCGAGCGGCGGCACGGCTCCCTTGCTCGCCAAAGACATGATGAGCAGCACGACGGCGACGCTGGAATGCATCGCCCATGTCAGGCCGGCCGCGAGCAGCGCGTCGAGAAACAGCGAGGTCGACACGGCCCCGAGCAAGAGCCTCATGCTCGGCGTATCCTCGTAGCTCGTCATCAATTCGAGCAATTGATGCAGGGCGAGCAGCATCAGTCCCAGGCCCGTGAAGACGCGCCCGACGTCGCGGGCGCGGGGGGTCGCGTCGCGCCGGAACATGAGCACGCCGACGAGAATCAGGACCGGAGCGAAGGCTGCGACATTGAAGGACAGAATTTGCACGATCAGCGTCGTGCCCACATTGGCTCCGAGCATGACGGCGAGAGCGGGCGCAAGCTCGACAAGGCCGCTCGCCGCGAAGCCCGTGATCATCAGCCCCGTCGCCGTGCTGCTCTGAAGGATGGCGGTCACGCCGAGTCCGGCAAGAAAGGCGCCCAGCCGGTTTCTGAGCGCGCGACCAAGGGCGGCTCTCAGATTGGGTCCGAAAGCGCGCTGAACTCCGGTCTGAACCATATGGACGCCCCACAGCAGAAGGGCGATGAAGCCTGCGAGATCGACGAGATTGAGGGAGAATCCCATGGATTGCCTGACCTCCCTGATCCAGCGACTGGAGCGCTCCAGACCATTCCATAACATGCGGCAGGCTTTCAACCCGCAATTCGGGGCGCGGCGCCGAGTCGGCAAGACCTTTGCTAGCAGGCCGGATCGTCCAGCAACATCCGGCTTCGCGCAATGGCTCTCGACTCTCCGCCGCCCGATTACGGGCAAACCCGTCCCGGCCTCGGCCTCCTGCGCATGGCGTCGCTTCTCGCCGAGGCGCCGGACGAGGGTGACGCGGACGCGCTACCGCTCATGAGCCGGCAGGTGGCGGCCGGCGCGCTCGCGGGCGCCGCGCCCGACGAGATTTGGGCCGAGCTCGTTCGCGGACTCATGGGCGAGGCGCCGTCCAGGATGATCGCGATCCTGCGCGCCTGCGGCGCCCTGCCGGTCGTCCTGCCCGAGGTCGCTCCCCTCTTCGGCGTTCCGCAGATCGCCGAGGGGCACAACGACGTGGATCTCGGCGAGCATCTGATGAAGGCGCTCGACGAGGCGGCCTCAATCAACGCGCCGCTGACCGTGCGCTTCGCCCTCCTCGTCATGAATGTCGGCAAGTCGGATTCGCCGCGCGAGCATTTGCCGGCGCATTACCGCCACATCGAGCGCGGACGGCCGCGCGTCGAGGCGATCGGCGCGCGTTTCGGCGTCCCGGCTGAATGTCGCGACCTCGCGCTGCTGGCGCTGGCCGAGGGCGAGCGCGTGCATCGCGTGTCGAAAATGCGCGCCGGCCCCGTCGCTTCCATGCTCGAACGGCTCGGCGCTTTCGACGCGCCCGAGCGCTTCGCGCAACTGATGATCATATGCGCCTGCGATTTTCGCGCGCATGAAGGGCGCTCCGGACAGATCTATCCCAAGGCGGCGCTGCTGGAGCTGGCGCTCGCGGCTTGCGCGCATGTCGCCGAATGCGGCGACGCGGACGCGACAAGGACGGCGCGCGCGGAGGCGATCGCGCGCGCCTTTCGTTCGGAACGCTGGTCGGACGAATTGGCCGAGTAGGCGGGACGAACCAGCCTTGTCACGGCCCGTTGAAATGCACGGCGCCGAGATTGCCGCAGTCATAGCCGCCAAGCGTTTCCGCGCGGGCGCGGAACAGGTCGCTCGCGCAGAATTTCATGAAAGTCTGGAACGGCGGATCGAAATAGGCCTTGCGCCAGACCAGGAGGTCGAAGCGCTCGACGATGAGCGGCGCGAAAGCGAGCCCGAATTGCCGGGCCACCGCCTCTATGCCCAGTCCGACATCGGCGCGGCCGCCCGAAATCGCCAGTGCGAGATCCGTCTCGGTCCGTTCGACCAGATCGGCGACGCGCAGCTCCGATTTACGCAGCCCCTCCTTGGCGAGCAGGGCGGCGAGCACCAGTTCGCTTCCCGCTTCGGGCTGGCGGGATTGAAACCGCAGATCGCCAATATCCGCCAGCTTCGCGATCGCGCGGGATTTCGACGGCCGATACATGAGGCCGCGCGTGCGCTTCGCCCATTCGATCAGCACGACTGGCTCCTGCCCGAAGTCGCGCCGCACGGCCTCGACGTTCCATTCGGTCGCGTTTCTGGAGGGGATGTGGAGCCCCGCCGCGAGACAGCCGCGCTCCCTGAATCGCGCCAGCCCGTCCAGGGCGCCGTCGAGAAGGGCCGCGATCCCGCATCGCGATTCTCTTAGCGCCCATTCCAGGAGGGGATCATGGCCGCCGGCCATGACGAGGGGCGGCGATTCCGTTTCCGGCGCTCTCGCCGGCTGAGAGAGCCGCCCGCCGCTCGCGGCGATCCATTCCTCGATCTCGCTTTTGGGGAACAGCAGCTTGCCCGTCACGCGCCGGACCGGAAGCGCCTTCCCCGAGACCAGATCGTAGATCTTGCGCTCCTTCACGCGCAGCAGGGCGGCGAGTTCCTTGGTCGTGAAATATTCGGACATTCAGCGCCCTTCCGTCCCGAAGCATCGTAAATTTCGCATAAGTACGGATGTTTCGGAAGCCGCGCCGCGCGTATGGCGCAATGAATTTGACTTGAAAGCGCTTCTTTTTTCGGCGCCTTTCCTGGCGGCGTTGACTGCGTGAAAATTACGCATGACTCTTCATTACCAGTAAAATATGCATATTAATGCGGGCCAGGACGCATCGCTCCGGCTCGCGACCATTGTCGCCGCAGCAATTGAGGAAGACCGTCATGTTCAGATTTTCCGTCGCCTTGGCCTTGGCGTTCGCCTTTGTGACGGCGCCGGTCCGCGCCCAGGCGCCGACGACCACCGCCCCCGTTGCGGCGCAGACCCTCACGGTTTTCGCGGCGGCCAGCCTTAAAAACGCGCTCGACGCGGCGGCGGCGGCTTTCAAGTCCAAGACGGGGATCGAGCTGAAGATCAGCTATGCCGGCTCCATGGCGCTCGCCAAGCAGATCGAGGCCGGCGCGCCGGCGGAAGTCTTTCTCTCCGCCGACGAAGCGTCGATGGATTATCTCGCCGGCAAGAACTTGATCAAGGCGGATACGCGCGCGGACCTCCTCGGCAATTCGCTCGTCGTCGTCGCGCCGCGTTCGTCAAAGCTCGGAAAGCTGGCTTTCACCAAGGAGGCCTTCGCGGCGGCGATCGGCTCCGGCAAGGTGGCGACGGGCGATCCGGCTTCCGTTCCGGTCGGCAAATACGCCAAGGCGGCCCTGGAGAAGCTCGATCTCTGGTCGACGGTCGAACCCCATTCCGCCTTCACCGACAATGTGCGCGCCGCGCTGATGTTCGTCGCGCGCGAGGAGGCGCCGCTCGGCGTCGTCTATCTGACCGACGCGAAATCCGAGCCCAAGGTGAAGATCGTCGCGACCTTCCCGTCCGATTCCCACCCGCCGATCGTCTATCCGGTCGCCCTCACCTCGACCGCGACCAGCGACGGGGCGACGAAGCTGCTCGCCTTCCTGAAAAGCAAGGCGGCCAAGCCGATCTTCGTCGAGCAGGGATTCACTGTGCTTCACTAGAGTGCTGTCCTCCCCCTGAAAGGGGGAGAACCAAGGCGGGAGTCCGAAACCTCGTCAAATTTTCGGGATTCGGTCGCCCGAGCGGGATCGGAGGTCGCCCGCCCGTCGTTAAGGTTAATAATTCATTATCATGACATTTGGCTGCTTAACTGTTAAGTTGCAGCCGTCAATTTGCTTCGAGGTTGGCGTTATGCATGAGAGGCGGCAATTTTTCAGGCGACGAACCTTGCTGAGCGGGAAAATCGAATTCTTTGGCCGGTCAACTTTCGATTGCGTGATACGCAATCTCAGCGAGCAAGGAGCGAGGCTGCGATGCGACCAGCATATCGTCCTTCCGGACGTGTTCAACCTTCTCATTGAGAAGTCGGCGGAGCGGCGCGTCGTTCGGACAGTCTGGCGCGGCGAAACTGATGTCGGCGTAACTTTCGCCTCCAACGTCCTGGCCTTTTCGCCTCGGCAGGAGTAACGGGCGGTCGGGTGAGGAAACTGGCGGCGAAAGGCTTTGCGCGGAACCGTCGCGCGCCGGTCGCCTCCAACCAACTATTCCGTGCGCCGCCTGATCGACGCCGTCGGCGTGTAGTCGATGGCCGGATGGCCTTTCGGGTAGACGAGCGCGGGGCGCGCGATGGCGAGGGCGGGCGATTCGTCCTTCCATACGTCATGCCGCAGGACCTGCCACGCGCCGCTCCCGACGACCGCAAGGACGAGCGACAGCCACAGCAGCCTGTCGCCAATGGCGAGACTGACCTCGCCGGCTTCGAACCATCTTCCTGGCGTTTCGTCGGACATCGCGAAGCTTGGCGCAATAAATTAACAGGGCGCCTTCAAGTTGAGAAATAAAGGTAAACAAACCGCTTATCTGAAGGGGTCGCCCGCTCGCGCCGGCGGAAGTCCCGCGCCCGGGATCGGCCGCTCTTTGCGATAGACCGCCGCGACTCTACAATGACGCATTGTTCCGCTTCGATTCTCATTGGCGTCCATTTGGAGAACCTGCATGCGGCCGCGCGGAAACTTTGGCGGCAAATTATCTCTGGCTTTCGGCGCCGCGCTCTTATCGATTCTTTATTCCGCGCCCATGCGCGCGCGGGAAAAAGTCGCTTTCGTCGAGATCGGCCTCGGCGATTCGCATGCGCGGGCCGCTTGCGAGGATCGAGGCGCCGCGAAGGGCCGCGGCCGATGCGCGGCGCAGCCGGCGGCGCCCACACGGCTCGAACGGCCGCTTTTCGCCGTCGTCTCGATCGCCGACCAGAGCGTCTCGATCTACAACCACCAGGGTCTCGTCACCCGCTCGGCGGTCTCGACCGGCATGGCGGGCCACGACACGCCCAAGGGCATCTTCACCATCATCGGCCGCGAGCGCATGCACGCCTCGAACATCTATTCGGGCGCGCCGATGCCCTACATGCAGCGGCTCACCTGGTCCGGCATCGCCATGCATCTCGGCGTCGTGCCGGGCTACCCGGCCTCGCATGGCTGCATCCGCCTTCCGGCCGACTTCGCCGCCAAGCTCTGGGGCATGACCCGGATCGGCGAGCGCGTCGTGATCGCCCCGCATGACGTGACGCCCACGGAGTTCGCGCATTCCCTCCTGCCCGCGCCGAAAATGCTGGCGATGGCGGAGGCCGGCGCGCCCGCTTCGCCGCAGGCCGCCGACTCCGGCGCGGGGGGGCCGGCATTGCTCAATCCACACGAGTACGCGCAACGGCTGAAAGCCAGGGCCGTCGCCGACAGAAAGGCCGCCGCCAAGGCTGACGCCGACGCCTTCCTCGCAGCGGACGGCAAGGAGACGGACGCCCTTCGCCTCGCCGAAGAATTGAAAGCCGCCGAGTCGGCGCTGGCCGCCGCTCAGGCGAGAGCGGACGCGGCGGAGCGGGCTTTTGAAACCGCCGAGGCCGGCGCCAAGGAAGCCGCCGCCACAGCCAGGGCGAAAGCGGAGGAGGAGCGCGTCGACGCGTCGGCAAGGCGCGACGCCGCGAAAAACGCGGTGGAGACGAATATCCGCGAGACGGCGGAAGCCTATCGTCGTTGGGACGAGACGGCCAAGGCCTACGACGCCGCCAGGAACGCCGAGAGGGACGCCGAATTCCGGACCGCGCCGGTTTCCGTGCTGATCAGCAAGGCGGATAATCGCGTCTATGTGCGACAGGGATTGGCGCCCGTCTTCGACGCGCCGGCCAATGTGCGCGATCCCGGAACGCCGCTCGGCTCGCATCTCTATATTGCGACCGCCGCGGACGGCGCATCGCTCAAATGGTCGGTCGTCTCGCTCGCGCCACAAAGCGCCGGCGCCCGGGCGGCGCGCCGGAAAGGACGATCCTCCAGCGAGGAATCCTATGACTTTGCCTCGTCATATTCGTCCTTCTGGGCCGGACCCGAAGAAGCGCTCGAGCGCGTCGAAATTTCTCAAGACGTCCGTGACCGCATCGCCGAGCGCCTGTGGACCGGCGCCTCGATCATCATTTCCGATGGCCCGCTGAGCAACGAGACGAACAATGTCGGCGTCGACCTCGTGGTCACGCTGCGATAGGCGCCTCAGCGCCGCAAAAGCGCAAAAATGAACGCCCCCAGAAAGACCGCGAAAAGCGCGAGGCTCGGCCAGTCATAGCGCTCGCGCGGCGGGCTCGAACCCTGCCCGCGCGCTTCGTTCTCATCGCCGTCAAGCCGACCTTGCCCGCCCATATGCTTTTTCGCCCCCTGTCGTCGCGGACGCCATACATAGCTCAATTTCCGCGCGGCGCCCGCCGGCGAGGGCTGGAAATGATAGCGACATAATTTCACATAGGACGGCAGCTAAATTCGACATGAGGGGCGTCGTCTTTTCCGGGAGAGCGGCAATGCTTCGCAAGATCGTGATGATGGGCGCGTTGGCGTCCTTGATGGCCCTGCCGACCCAGGCTCCCGCCTGGGGCCGTGGCGGCGGTTTTAGACATGGCGGTTTTGGCGGGGGTTTCGGACATGGCGGTTGGGGCGGCGGCGGTTTCGGACATGGCGGTTGGGGCGGCGGCGGTTTCGGACATGGCGGTTGGGGTGGCGGCTGGGGTGGCGGCTGGGGCGGCGGTTTCGGCCGCGCCGGCTACTGGGGCGGCCCGAGACTGGGCTATGGCGGCTGGGGCTATCGTCCCTATTACCGGCCCGTCATCTATGGCGCCTATACCGGCTGCTACCGCCTTCGTCCGGTATGGACCGGCTGGGGATGGACGCAGACATGGGTGAATGTATGCGGCTATAATGGATGGGGCTATTATAGCGGCTGGGGCTGGTAAGCCGGCCGCGAGCAAAGCGGGACGCGCCTCGGCCGACGTCGGAGGTCGCCCGCCTTCCCATCAGGACATTCTGAAAGAGGCATGGCTCGGAGGGCGTTCGGAGAGCGACGCCCCGCGCGCATGGCGGGACGGTCCGCATTCGTCATGTTTCCAGACGACTCCTTGCCAAGCGTTAAGGGATTGTTAATGATGGGCCCAGTTACGGTCGCAGCCGCGAAGAGTAGCCCATGTTCATGCGTTTTCCGCCCGCCGCGGCCATCGCCGCCATTTTGGCCTGCGTCTCCACGGGAGCCTTCGCCTATATGGCGGCCGCGCCGGTCCCTATTCCCGCCGCCTTCGAGCGTCCGATGAGCCCCGCCGCGGCCTGCGCCGCCGAAGCGCAGGAACAGTTCTTGTCGGGCCCGGTCTTCGACAGTTTCATGGAGAAATGCGCCAGGGCCGCCGTGGCGCGTCTTTGCGACGACGCGGCCTCCGTCAGGAAGCTGACCGGCAAGAAGCGCGCGGCCTTTACCCGCGGATGCGCCGTGCAAGTGGAGCAGGCGCAGAACTGAGCGCCGCCACGCCGCGCAAAGCCTTCACCGGCTGGCCCGAGACATGCTTATCGGCTCCCGCTCACGGAAATTTGTCGGGAAGGGAACGCGCAATGTCGGACGCAGGCGAGACGCCCAAGGGTTATTTCATTGACTGGGACGGAAAGCTGCGGCCGATCGACAAACCGGGAAAGGGCCTGCGCTGCGAAGTCGACTTCAAATCCAAATATGTGATGGTTTTCAACAAATATGGCGGGCTCGATCATGAGTCGACCTGGTATCCGAACGAGGCGGCGGTCGAAAAAGCCGGCATCAAGATCGCCTATGCGGATCTGGACGCCCCGATCCGAATCTCGTCGATCGACTAAGCGTCACTCGCCAGGCCGCGCGGTTGAAATCGAGCTTGTTCCGGAGATCGGCGCGCTGTCGCTCTCGCGCCAGAAGGATCCGCTCTCGAAAGGTTGCGGCTGGCAGGCGGCCCAAAGAATGGCGACATATGCGATCACCTTGTAAAATGAAACGATTTTGTTCTCCATAGTGGGGATGCCCCGAATAAATTTAATGTTTTCATTGGCGGATAGTGAACACCAGGAAAGACGCGCAGACAAGGCTCAAGCTGAACCTTTCCAAGGCCAGGCTTAATCAAATCTAAGCGTTGAAATTCAGTCCGGCCGAGAGCGAACGGCCGCCGCCGGCGCGAGGCGCGCGCCTTGCGCTCCCGAACTTTGGGATTGGAAACGCGAGGAAGGAACCAATCATACCGGTTCCGTTTGATTCATTCTCGTGCGCCGTCGTTGCGAGCGGAGCGAAGCAATCCAGACCGTGATGACGCCCCTGGATTGACGCCCCTGGATTGCATCGTCGCATTCTCGAAGTCGGGTATACCCGACTTCGCCATATGCTCCGCGCAATGACGGCGCCAGCATTGTCGCGAAGCGATCAGGCGGAAATCGTATCAGGCCCTGGCGGCGGCGTTGAGGGCGCCGAGGACAGCCCGCATCGCTTCCCGATTCCCCAGCTCTTCGTAGGCGTAGCCGCATTCGAGCATCGCCTTGCGGGTCGCGTCGCGCATCTTTGTCAGATTGCGGCGCGCCATCGTCGGAAACATGTGGTGCTCGATCTGGCTGTTGAGGCCGCCCGTCAGCCAGTCGAAGAAGAGCGAGCTCGGCGTGTTGCGCGTCGAACGCGCCTGGCGATCATAGAAGCCCTTGGCCTCGGTCGCGTCATAGACCTCCATGCCGGTATGGTTGAGGACGAAGACGAAAGCCAGAATGAAGCCCCCGAAAAGCTGCGCCGCCACGAACCAGGCCCAGCCGGTCCAGGCCGGCCCCGGCGTCAGAAGCCCCGCAAGCGTAAGACCCAGCACCCAATGAGCAACGCAGAGAGCGCCTTCGAGCGACTTGTTCCTGCGGAAGGCGGTCTCGATGCTCTGCCAGCTCCAGTTGAACCGCGCGAGAGAGAGCAGCGGAAAGAAGAGGGGCACCTGAAGACGCCGCAAGGCGAGGAATAGCGCCTTCTTCCTCGGAGACGTCGCCGTGAGGGAATTATATTCCACGAGCGACTTGTCCCAGACGATCCACGGAACGGAGTCGATGTCGCCGTCGATCGGCGTAAGAACGCCGTCCTCACTCCTGCGGCAGGCGTTGGGAAAGGAATGATGCAGCTCGTGCTTCTCGACCCACCAGGACGATCCGAAGCCCTGAAGCAGGGCCACGGCGCGCAGCATGAAGCGCGGCTTGGCGTCGTCTCGCGGACCCCACTGATTATGCGCCAGATCGTGGCCGAGATAGGCCGTGCGCGGGTAATGAAGCCCCAGGACGACGAAGCCCAGGAAAGCCGCGAATCCGCCCTGCGACAGCAGATAGAAGGCCAGAGCGGGGATTCCGACGAGCTCGACGCAGCGGAGCGCCTGCTCCAGGATCGTGACGTTGAAATAGCCCTTCTCGCGCGCTTCGGTCTTCAATGTCGCCATGCGCTGCGCCAGCGCTCTCGCGTCCGGACCGCCCACCGCGTGAGCTCCGGCAGTCAGTTCCAAATTCTCGCTCAACTTGTTCCCCGCAGCGCCCGATCTGGCTTGTTGTTGTTTTGCCGCAGCGCTCCATTCGACTATAGTCGAGCTTTTGTCAAACCCTTTCGAATGAGAAATAAATTTTCGCGCTGATGTGGGGCGGGTATCCTTCCCCGCCTCTCCTTATAACTGGTCAAAACTGAGCCTGTTGTGCAAAGCAGCATCCGCGCCGCGACATTTTTACTTGGCGCAACGCGCCGGCTCAAACGCGCGGATCGAAAATGCGCATCCTTCCGCGCCAGTCCGCGCGCGCGGCGCAATTGCGCGGCGCGCAAAAGCCCCCTACACAGATCGCGTCTCATTCGGCTCCGCCGGATCGTTGGAGTTTGCGATGACGCGGATATTTGCGTTGGTCCGGGGATTAGCGCTCGGCGCATTGCTTTCAGGCGCAGCCGCCTCGCAGGCGCAAATCAGCATCAAGCCCGAAGCGCTGACGCATTACTCCTATTGCATCAGCGCCGCAAAGGACCGCAACGCCGTCTTCCTGCTCGATCGCGGCACGATGTATCGCTGCGGCGACGATATCGCCGTGTCATATTTCAATTACCTGGGCAGGCAAAAAGCGCCGGAGAAGCGCGTGGTCGAGGCGGAGGGCGTGTTCATCTATCGAATGATCGCCGGCGTCGGCAAATGCTGGAACAAGATCGAGGACGCCTATGGCAACCCGACCTCGACCTATGGGTGCGACATTTACATCGAGCTTTGAATCGGGCGCACTCGGACAAGCGCTCTGAAAGATAAAGACAGAGAATCCGCGCAGGGACGGGGAATGATCATGCTTCACAAGGATTTGGAACGCTCCTCGACGTCGCCGGCGGCGAGACGCGCGCGCCTTCTGAACGGCCGTCGCCGTCGCGCGGGCTTCACGCTGGTCGAAATGCTGGTCGTTCTCGCGATCATCGGCTCGATCGTCGGCCTCGTCGGTCCGCGCGTGCTGAACTACCTCTCCGAGTCGAAGGTCAAGACGGCGCAAATCCAGATGGAGAATCTGGCGAGCGCGCTCGATCTCTTCTATCTCGACGCCGGCCGCTATCCCACGACGGAAGAGGGCTTGAACGCCCTGGTTCAGCGGCCCGCGGGCGTCTCGTCCTGGAGCGGCCCCTATCTCAAATCGGCGGGCGTGCCGAAGGACCCCTGGGGCCATCCCTATCTCTATCGCGCGCCGGGGCAGAACGGCCCCTACGACGTCGGCTCGATGGGGCCGGAAGGCCGCGAAGGCGGCGCCGGCGCGCTGTCGCGCGGCGCCCAGTCGAAGTGACGCCGAACGGAAAGCGTTCCACCCCGCGCGTCAAGAGGAAACGCGCGGGTTTCGCCTTGCTCGCGGTCGTCTGGGGCGTAGGCCTCATCGCGATCCTCGTGGTCGCCTTCATGACGAATGGCCGGCTGCGCCTGCAGACCGCGCATAACATTGCAGGCGCGACGGAGGCGGGCTTCGTCGCCGAGAGCGCCATCAATCTCGCGACTCTCGCCCTGCTGTCGAAGAAAGACGCCGCGGTCGCCGCGCAACCCGCGGATGCGGAGATTTATGACGGCTCGCCGCGCTTCTGCGTTCTCGACCGCGCCGCCGTCGCCATCGCGGTGGAGGAGGAAGGCGGCAAGATCGACATCAACGCCGCCGGGCCCGAACTGCTGCAATTGGCGCTCGTCGGCCTGGGCCTCGAGGAGCGCGCCGCGCGGGACGTCGCCAGCTCGATCGTGGTCTTTCGGACGGCGCCCGCCGGCGCCGAGCAAATCCGCGCGACGCCGGAGTCGGATAAGCCGATCGCGCCCAAGGAAGGCCTGTTCGAAACCGTGCTGGAGCTCGATCAGGTGAGCGGCGTGACTCCGGCGCTGTTCCGCGATCTCGTCCCGTTCGTCACCGTGCATTCGAAAAGTCCTGGCGTCGATGCGCGCGCGGCGCCGCCGGCGCTCTTCGCGGCGCTCGCCCGCTATCCGCTCCAGGACGTCCGCGCGCTCATCGCCGCGCCCTACCCCAATGCGATCAATCGCAACGATCCGCGCTTTCCCGCGAATTTCAAGCAGCCGGCCGATCACGGCGCCTATCTCGTCCACGCGGAGGCGCTGCTCGCAACGGGCCAAACGGTCGCCAGGGATGCGATCCTCGATCTGCGGCCGTCGGGCGCCAGGGCCTTCGCCGTGAAGGAAATGCGGCGCGGGCAATCGCGTTACGCCGGCCGTCTGCGCGACATTATCGCGACCGACGGCGCCGGCGTCCCCGATTGCTAACGCGTATCGCGATCGGCGCGCCAGGGGCTCTTCGACCAGGGATCGAACAGGGTGCGCCGCGCGGATTGCTCGATGTCGTGCGGACGGCCGATGGCGCGCGTCGAGATGTCGAGCAGCTTGCGCTTATATTCCTCGGTGATCTCGCGGCCCTCGCTCAGCGAGCGCACGACATGCGGCGTGATCATGATGACCAGTTCGCTCTTGATGATCGCGTCGCTCTTGTCCTTGAAGACGTTGCCGAGGATCGGCACGTCGCCCGCGACGGGAATCTGCGCGCTCTGACGGCCGGTCTGATCCTTCACGAGACCGCCCAGCATCAGCGATTCATTGTCGTTGACGACGACCTGCGTCTTGACGCGGCGCTGCTGGATCGTCGGCGTGGTGCTGCCGACCGGCGTATTTGGATCGACATTCGACACTTCCTGTTCGAGCTCGAGCATGACGCGGCCGCTCTCGCTGATATGCGGCGTGATTTTCAAAATGACGCCGGTATTCGTGTAGTTGACTGAATTGAAGGTGTTGCCGATCGCCGAGACGCTGGTCAGCGTCTGCACGGGAATCTGGTCGCCGACCTGCAGCATCGCCTCGCGATTGTCGAGCACCGTCAATGACGGGGTCGAGATGATGTTGACGTCGGTGATCGAGTTGAGCGCGTTCAGCGTCACCTGCTGATTGAGGGAGTTGAAGGCGTAGGCGAAGCCGGGGAAGGTCGCGCCCACCGGCGCGCCGAGAAGGTTCTGCGGACCGATCTTGTTGTTGGCGGCGGGCGTCTGTCCCTGGCCGCTCGAGAAACCGAAGAGGTTGGAGTGGTTCTGCATGAACCAGCGCACGCCAAAGCGCAGATTGTCATTGAGGCTCACCTCGGCGATGGTGGCCTCGAGGAAAATCTGGTTCGGCAAGACGTCGAGCCCCTCGATGACCTGACGGATGCGCCGATAGTCCTCGGGCGTCGCCATGACGATGAGCGCGTTTTTCGCGTCGTCGACGCCGATCTTGTAACGGTCGTTGTCGAGGCTGACCGCCGGCGTCGGCCCCGCGCCCGGGCCGCCCTGCTGCCCGCCGGGAACGCTCAAGCCGCTTATGCCGCTCGGCCCGCCCGAGCCGCCGAAGCCGCCGCCCATGCCGCCGCCCATGCCGC
>Ga0123399_1107819_pt1 | contig 21845 bp, 27 predicted proteins | sample T5LHNH4metaT_FD_89927 | JGI IMG/M metagenome (GOLD analysis project Ga0123399, IMG submission 89927) | Methane-oxidizing artificial microbial communities from Washington, USA to study methane cycling - T5-LHNH4 metaT (Metagenome... | ecosystem: Engineered > Modeled > Simulated communities... | reverse complement strand
GGCCGCGCCCGCTGCGCGCGCGTCGAGCGAATGCGGCCAGGGCGGATGCGGAAGTCGTCTTCGGCGCTCATGGCAGCGGCCCCGCACATCGCACCAAGAGCTGGAACTCATTGCAAAAGTGCCGAAGGCGCAGGCTGCGCCGGGACGGCGCACCTCGCGGTTTCGGCATGCAAGCTATTGAAAAAGCACAACCGTCACGGCGCGCACATCGCGCCCCTTTATCCTGCCATCGTGCGGTCGGGGTTGCGCCCTCCCGCCTCATCGCACGCTCCGATGCGCTGGGGCGCGCCAGACCACGATCCGGCAGGGAGCGCCTCATTGCCGGGGCTCCGGACTTGCCGAAGCCACGAAAAGCCCGGACGAGCGCGGTGAAAGCGATATCGCCTCATGCGTGCGCGATGCCGTCGCGTTGTTGCCGGACACGCGCTGGTCTTGCGATGGTCCTGCATTCGCACCGCTGTTCGCGTGCACGACGAACAAGGGCGAGCGCGTCCAGGCGAGCGGATCGGGCGCAATCGCGGTCACGCTCTCGAACGGTTCGCCGCCGACAAGGGGCGCCAGCAAAGCGACATAGGCGCGGGTCTCCGCCGGCAATGCGCGTACCCCGGCGAGGTGTTCGTCATAACGCTGCGGGCCCGCATTGTAGGCCGCGAGGAAGCCCGGCGATCCGTAACGGTCGTGCATCTCGCGCAGGTACGCGGCGCCGGCCAGGATGTTGTCGCGCGGATCGAACGGATCGCGGCCGAGACCGTAGCGCATGCGCAGCTCCGACCAGGTATCCGGCATGATCTGCATCAGGCCCATCGCGCCGTTGCGAGAGACGGCGTGGACATCGCCGGCACTTTCCGCGTCCATGACGGCCCGTATCCATGCGATGGGCACGCCGAAACGCCGCGCCGCTTCCGCGATGTAGTCAGCGATTGTGTGGTCGCTCCGAAGACGCGCGGCAGACGCGTTCTGCGCAAGCGCAACGCCAGTGAACGGTCCGGCGATCAGCAGGCCGGAAAGGAGAAGAGCGGTAAGACGCCGGGCGGGTGAACTGCGCCCGGCCGCCTCACTCCATCTCCGCGATGTCGAGCGGATGGTCATCGCCTCAGTCGCGCTCGGGCCGCTTCTGGGGACGGTTCCAGTGCAGGCCCCAGATGGACTTCGCGTCGCCCGACTGGAACAGGTTGGCGCGGATCGGCTGGCCGAGCGCCGGATCGTCGATCTGGACGGAGACGTAGTCGCCGGCCTTCTCGCCGGTGCGCTTCCAGCCGGCGCCGATCTCGGGCCCGTTGCTGTCGCCGAGATGAACGCGATAGTCCGGCGCGTTCTCGGCGTCCGAATGCTCGGCCAGAATGAGCACGATCTCACCGTTCAGCGTGAGCGTGCGGACATGGCCGGCATAGCCGTTCTTGGTGCGTGTGAACTCTCCGATCTGTGGCATTGAAAACTCCCTTTGTGCGGTGAAGCGGATGTGTTCGGTGCGCCGTCACCGCGTTGCGGCGCGCCATTGGAAGCGGCCGTCGCCGTCCTCGTCGGTCCACAGCGGGACCGCGCGGCCGATGATCGTGTTGGTGGAGAGCGGGCCGAAGTAGCGGCCGTCCATGCTGTCGGGAGCGGCCCAGTTCATCAGGAAGATTTCGCCGTCGGCGATGCGGCGGCAGCCCTGCCAGGCGGGCAGGGCGCGGCCGGCGCGGTCGCGCGTCAGGGCCTCGCCCATGTCGATGCCGTCGATCGTGATGTGCGATCCGTCCCGGCAAACCTGCTGGCCAGCAACGGCGGCGACCCGCTTCATCAGCGGCACGCCGCGGGGCAGATAGCGGCGCTCGGCCATGAAGGATGCGAGCGGTTCGGGCGTGCGGACGGCAACGAGGTCGGCGACTTCGACGTGACGCGCCGACGCGATGGAATAGAGGCCGAGCGGCACGCTGGCCGACGCATTCCAGATGAGCTTCGGGGCGACCGGGAGGAAGGAGTGAACGCCGACCGCCACCACGGCGAAGGAGGTCGTCATGACATAGCCGAAGCGCGTCACGGCTCGACCCTCCGCCGCAGGAGGAGCGCCCGATGCTGCTCGACAGTGTAGCGGCGCGGCTCCTGGCCGGCGGTCAGGCGGTTGTGGACGTGGCGCCAGTGATGCGGCGACACCTCGGCCGGATCGATGCCGATTGCCTCGATCGCATCGACGATCTGGAGGACGCGCTCGACCTTCGGCCAGCCCTCCATCTTGAGGAGGATGTCGCCGCCGGGGCGCACGAAGGGCAGCGTCTGATAGCGCTCGCCGGGCGTGATCGCGCGCACGATGTCGATGCGAGAGAGGATGGTGCCATGGTCATTGGAGGCCCAGCGCACGAAGGCGAAGGTGCTGTTGGGTGCGAAGGTGAGCACGCGGCGGCGCCGGTCGAGGATCTGCTCGTCCTTCTCTCTGCCGAAGCGGATCCAGTATTCGACCTTCTTCTCGATCCAGGTCAGCTCGACGCGTGTCAGGCTGTCGGCGGGAAGTGGCGACGGCAGGAGGCGCAGGTGGGGCGCACCGGTCATTGCGGGTCTCCTTCGGCTGGAGGGAATTCGCGGGCGAGCAGGTCGCGCAGCATGTCCGCGACGGTTAGGCCGCGCTGGAAGGCGACGACCTTGATGCGGCCGCGCAGCTCCGGTGTGATGTCGACCGTCAGCCGCGCGGTGAAAGCGGCGGCGTCACCGTTGCCGCCGGAGCGCGGTTCCGGTGTCTTGATCCAGCGTTCAGGATCGGCCGGCCGCGCGATGAAGGCGCGTTTGGAAGAGCGCTGGGTCATCGCGCCAGCCTCCCGACTTCTCCCGCAAGAGCGGTGATCTCGCGCGCCGCCGGACTTTCTGTGTGTGCTTCCCAGACGAGGCGGCCGGACTGGGCCGCCTCGGCGAAGGCGACACGCTGACCGATCCTGGAGGCCAGCAAGGGCGGGTCGTGATCGGCGAGCGTGAGCGCGGTCTCGCGCGCGATGACGGTGCGCGCGGCGCATCGATTGAGGACGAAGCGGGTGACGAGCTGGGGGCGATAGATGCGCGCCTCGCTGAGCAGCGTGAGCATCTCGGCCGATCCCCAGCCGTCGAAGGGCGACGACTGCACCGGGATCAGGACGATGTCGGCCGCGAGCAGCGCCGAGCGCATGAGCCCGGCGACGCGGGGCGGACCGTCGATGACGATGTGATCGGCATTGCGCGCGAGGTCGGGCGCTTCCCGGTGCAGCGTATCGCGCGCCAGGCCGATGACGCCGAACGGGCGCGGCAAGCTCTCGCGGGCGCGCTGCTGCGACCAGTCGAGGGCAGAACCTTGCGGATCGGCGTCGATGACGGTGACACGCTGGCCGCGTCGTGCCCATTCGCCGGCGAAATGGAGGGCGAGCGTGGTCTTGCCGACGCCACCCTTCTGGTTGAGCAGCGCGACGATCATGGCGCCGCCTCCCGTTGGCGGCGCTCATCCACAGGTGTGGAACGCGGAGCGGCCGTTAGAAAGATTCCGAAGGAATCCTGGTTAGAAGAGTTACGCCGCGCGCAATGTCTTGAATCGGCGTCAGGATTCGACGATTGCGGTCCCCGATAGCACGAGGATCGGGTCCCCGATGGCACGATAGGTCCGGTCCCCGATAGCACGAGACGATTCACAGCTTATCCCCAGCGCGCGAGGTCCCGCGCTGCCGCAGCGGAGCGAGGACAGCGGGATCGATTGGAGCGAAGGCGAGACGTTCGGGGGCGTCCGGGGGCTGCTCGATGGTCAGCCGGTAGCCGGGCAGCGTCTGCCGGCGGACGATCTCGCGCAGGTCGTAGGCGAAGTGCTTGAGCGGCGAGAGGCTGCCAGACTTCGCGTGGAGATACGCGATGTCGAAGCTCCAGCCGGACGGCTGGCGGCCACCGTGCTTGCGCACCAGGCGATACAGCCAGCGCTCGAGACCGCCGGTCAGGCGGAAGTAGGCGCGGTCGATGGTCAGGACCAGCGCGTCGTCGAGAACGGCGGCGAAGAACCAGTCCGGCACGATCAGCTCGAGGCCGAGCGGACGGCCATGCGCGTCCGCTCGCTCTTTCCATTCGTTGATCCAGGAGAAGCGATGCATCCGCCGCTCAGTCGGCTGGCGGATCGACGTCGCCACGGTGGTCGACTGCAAGCGGTCGAGAGCGGCTTTCAGCCGGTCATAGTCGCGCACGCTCACGCCGCGGCCGATGAAGGAGAGAATTTCGTATGGCGTCGCCGCCATCAGGCGTGACGGCCGCAGGCCGAGATCGCGCGCCTCGACGATTTGCGAGGCCGCCCAGATCAGCACGTCGGCGTCCCAGATGGTCGCCATGCCGTGCTCTGGCACTGCCTCGACACGGATGACGATCGAGCCGGCTTTGAAGTCGATCGGCGTCAGCCGCTTCGACTTCGCGAGTGAGAAGAAGGGATAGGCCATGAGGTCCTGCGCGTCGCGCGGCGCGAGATCACCTGGCAGCGCCCGGAAGAGATCGAGCTGATCGCGTTCGCCATTGCGTCGCGCCGGGGACATGCGCCATGCCTCAACGGCGGCCGCGGCCGGCCTGCGCTGAGGCCGAGTCGTGGCGCTTCGCTGGCAGCACGGAGCCGCGCGGGTCGGAGGTCGATGTGACCGCACCGCGATCGGCCCAGGCCTTAAGATCGTCGAGCGCGTAGACGACGCGCCCGCCGAGCTTGCGATAAGCGGGGCCCGTACCGTAGGTCCGATGCTTCTCGAGCGTCCGGCTGGAGAGGCCGAGGAAGTCGGCCGCCTCCGGCGTCCGCAAGAAGCGCGGCGGAAAGCCGGCAAGATTCGTCATGTCGCACCTCCGGGCGTTCGTTCAGGTCGCCGGCCAAATCCGGCGATTGGCGGTCACGGTGGCGGAGGGGCGGGACGTTGGGGGATGGCGAAGATGCGGGTGCTAAAATCGCACCCCCCTTTGAACGCGGCGGTTATTGCCGACGGCGGCGTCGCAGCAGCGCGCGATAGCCGCCATCGATCAGGGCGAGCCCGTCCTTCGCAAGATCGATCGTCGCATCGCGCAGGGCGGAGGTTTTCCAGGGGGAATCGGCAACGCGCGCGGCGCCGAAGATCGCCTCGGCGATCTCGCGATAGCTCGCGCCTTCGTGGCGGCCGTCGACGGCCTGAAGCATGCGGCGGAGCCGTCGTCGCTGCTGGCTCGTCAGCCTCGCGTCGGCCGGGACGCGCCGGCCGTTGATGGCCCGCCAGAGGCGCGTGACCGCCTCGATCCGGTCAAGCCCGTCGGCTCCCAGTGAAACCAGGGCTACGAGCGGGTTCGCCGGCGAAGCATCGGACAGGAGCAGGAGCCGCACGGCCCTCGACCCGCGGCCATGGACAATGCTCAGTCCATCGGAACCAGCGCGGCCAGTATGTGGATCGAGTTCGGGAAGGACGGTGCCTTCGACGGTCGATGCGGCAGGAACGGTCGTGAGAATAACCGTGCCCGGGTCAATGTCTGGTACCCAGAATACGGTGGCGGCGGTCGCATCGAGCGTGGGATCGATCGCGAAAGCGCAGCCCCCAGCGCCGCTGGATGGTCGCGGCAAGGCGCCCGGTGGCGTCGGGGGAGCGCGCGCTTTCGGCAAAATCCCGTTGATAGACGGCGTTGCGCCTCAGGCATTCCCAGGCAAGGTCAGGCGCGACCAGGTGATCCAGATAGTCGTAGGTGTCGGACGAGCGCCAGCGCGATGTGTCGGGCCCCATTCTGTTTCCTCCCCCGACCCGCGGGCCGGGCGCGTGCGAAGGAGGAGATACGATTACGGGTTGATCGAGCTTGGAGAAGTCCCGTTTTGTGCAACACGCGATGCCGTGACGGCATCATGTATGGGTGTCACTTGTCCGTCTCACGGGCGAGCTGCCGATAACCCTGCTCGGTCATCCAGCGGGCGCGCGCGAGATGACTGCGGTGCACGCGACTGGCGCGTTCCGGTTCTTTTGCGGGATCGATCCCGAAGAGGACCTCGACCGCCTCGCGCCAGTCAGCGCCGTCCGTTTCGGCGTCGAGCAGGCGCAGATAGAGCTTCATGTGCGCACGGTCGTAGCTCGTCAGAACGGCGCTCTGCGGCGGTTCGTCCATGAACGGATCGTGTGTCAAACTGAACCCCGCGGGCCGACGCTGGCGCGCGTCGATGAGCTGTTGACGCTACGCCCTGGGGCGCTGAGCGCAAGGCGACGCGTCGGCACGAAGGATCGATGCCCGCGGCGCCCCGCGGCATCATCGGCTCTTGCGGGTCTCGGCCTTCGCGCGGACAAGCATCACTCCTTCGCCCTGGTCTGACGACAGGAAGACGATGCCGTTGGCCTCCAGCGTGCGACGGACCTGATCTTCCGTCGACTCGTAAACGGCGCGATGGCCCGACTCCAGGCGTTTCAGCGCTGTCAGCGATACCAGGGCCTTGTCGGCGAGCGTCTCCTGCGTCCATCCCAGCAGCGCGCGAGCGGCCCGCGATTGTCGGGCGGTGATCATGCATGATCACCTCCCACCGGGCCGATCGAGCGTGCCAGAACTACGACTAAAATAGTCGCTCTTGGCCAACGAGGCGAGCAAAATTGGCAGCCAAAGACGGGAAGTTGGGCGAATCGCGCCGAACCGATTCGGTCGCCCGGCCGTGTCGGCTGCAACGAGCTGGCCTATCCCCGCCCGGCTGTCCGGGCGGGGCCTGGGGCTTGCGCCTCATTCGCCGTTGCGGCGGTTCGGGCGGGACCAGATCAGGCTGTAGCCGTCGCCGTCCTCATCGTCGAAGAGGTTGGCGTAGATCGGGGCGGTGAAGCTCGGATCGTCGAGCTTGAGGCCCAGATAGTCGCGGCCCTCGTTGGAGCGCTTGGCCCAGGCGGCGCCGATCTCGACGCGGCCCGCGAAGACGCGGTGGCTGGGGGCGTTCTCGCCGGAGCGGTTGGCTTCGGGGACGATGCGGACGTTCTTGGCCTGGACGCTGAGGGTGACGATCTGGCCGACGAACTCGTTGCCGGACTTCTTGAAGGTGCCGATGGTCGCCATGATGGTTCTCCTTTGATGTCTGTTTCGAGCCCGCACCATTGCGGCCTCGATGGCGATCGGCAGGCCGCAGGCGATCGACGCCGCATCTGCTTGCAGGCCGCAGCGCAGCGGAGGATGGCGGCCGGGAGACTTTCTTGTTTCGCGAGGAATGGGCGTAGCCCAGGGGAAGAAAGTCGACCGGCGCCATTGCGGCACAGGCGATCGAGGCGAAGCCGGCCTGCGGCCAGATCAGCCCATCGAAGAGGCCGCATGGAGCGCTCGATCAGGCAGAGAGAATCAAGGAGAACCTGGCGCCGCCATCGTGCAACCGAGAGGGACGGCGGGGTCGGCGCACGGCGCTCATCCCGCGTCAAGGCGACTGACCGCACCATGCGCTCGATGAGCAGGGACAGGCGTTCGACCAGCCCGCTGCCCTCGCGGGCGTGGAGGTTCGTCGCGCGCCACCCCCGCGTTCCAACGTAGACCACGACCGATGGGTCAGCGCGACCCAGCACTCATCCCCCCGAATTGCCAATAGGCGAGGAGCAGCGCACAGGCGGCGTGATCTGGTCACGCCCAGACCGCTGAAAAGGCCTCAGGCGCGCGCCACGCCCTGGCCGGTCCCACCGGGCGGGGCCAGCGTCGCCAGCCGGGCAAGAGCGGTGATGGCGACGACAACGGCTCCTGCCACCGAGAAGGTGACCTGCCAGGTTTCCGAGGGCATCATGTGCTTCACGATGCCATGTGTCGCGTGATAGCCGGCGATGGCGGCCGGTGCGACGAAAGCGGCGGCAATCACGAGCCGCAGCCAGAGCGGCCTGACCAATGCGAGCAGGACGTGACCAGCGAGAAGGGTTGCGAGGCCGGCGACCGCTCCAACGGCGATTCCGCCGAGCCAGCCGGCGCCTGTGCCGTACGCCCAGACGCCTGCCGTGACCCCTGCGAATAGAGGAAGGGCGTAGACCGCGAGGTAGAACAAGAGACAGCAGATGACGCTGGTGGCGGCGATGCTGGCGAGCACGCTCAGTAAAATCATGGTGGTGGCCTCCGTGAGACAAGGATCTGACGGTCGCGCCTTCCACCACCACCGCGGCGCAGGGGCTTTATAGCATAAGATCGACGGCGCGTGAGCGGACATCGCGAACGGCTTCCGTCCCGCGTAGCTGAGCCGGATTGTTCCGCAACGGAAGCATCCTCGCCGGCTGCCGGTCAGCCGTCGGCGGTCCAGGGATCGATGACCGTCAGGCCGGCGGCCGCGAACGCGGCGGTGTCGCGCGACGCCACGGCGAAGCCGTGCGCGGCGGCGATCGCGGCGATGTAGCCGTCGGGCGTCGGGAAGCCCTTGCCGGCCTTGCGCGCCTTGACGGCGAGGTCGGCGTATCGCCGCGCCGCTTGCGTATCGAAGGGAAGGATTCTCGGCTCGAACAGCTCCATCACGCCGTCGAGCGTAGTTGCCAGGCGGTCCTTGCGCTTGCCCCTGGGCAGCGCGCCGATGCCGAACATCAGCTCCGCGATGGTGACGCTGGAGAGAAACAGCGTTTCCGCGGCCTGGGCATCGAGCCAGTCCCGGACAGACGGGTGCGGCTCGGGCTTCATCGCCTCGGAGACGACATTGGTGTCGAGCAGGATCATCCGAAGCGCATCGGCTGGGCGGGCCGGGTGTCGCGAGTCTGTTCGAGCGCCTCGACATCGGCATTGGTGAGCCCGATCTTGCGGCTCATCTCCGAGAGCGCGGTGCCGATCTTGAGCCGCCCCGCGGGACGCACGGCGGCTTCCAGAATGGCGCGCATTTCGGCTTCGGTGCTGCGGTTGTGCTGCGCCGCCCGGACCTTCAGGGCGCGATGCGCCTCCTCCGAGAGGTTGCGAATAGTGACAGCGGGCAAGATAGCATCCCCTGCAAATTGACTGCGATGCTATCAATATGGCAGAAATGATAGCAGTCTTCAAGGGTGATGGCGGCGCTCACGTGCCGCCGAACCGCCAGACTGGGATGCCGAGCTTCTTCGCCTTGTCGGCCAAGTTTTCCTGAATGCCCGTGCCGGGGAAGATCATGACGCCGATGGGCAGCACCTCCAGCATGGCATCGTTGCGCTTGAATGGCGCGGCCTTGGCGTGCTTCGTCCAGTCCGGCTTGAAGGCGATCTGCGGCACGTTGCGGTGATCGGCCCATCGTGCGGCGATGCGCTCGGCGCCCTTCGGCGAGCCGCCGTGCATGAGCACCATGTCCGGGTGCTTGGCGTGCACCTGGTCGAGCTTGGCCCAGATCAGGCGATGATCGTTGAAGTCGAGCCCGCCGCTCACCGCGACCTTCGGGCCGGGCGGCAGCATGACCTCGGTCTCGGCGCGCTTCTTCGCGGCGAGGAAGTCGCGGCTGTCGATCATCGCCGCGGTCATGGCGCGGTGGTTGACAAGCGAGCCGTTGCGCGGCCGCCAGGCCGAGCCGGTGTGGCGCTCGAAATGCTCGCAGGCCTGGTCGCGCATGAGCTCGAAGGCGTCGCGGCGTTCGATGAGCGTCTGCCCCTCGGCGATGAGCCGCTCCAGCTCGACGGACTTGACCTCGGTGCCGTCTTGCTCGCGCTGGCTGCGGCGCTGCGCCTGCTCGTTGTCGTCGAGCTCGCGCGCGATGCGGTCGGCGGCACGGTGGAACACGTTCGTTGTCGACCAGAGCAGGTCTTCGAGATCGGGTTCGAGGCGGGTGTCGCCGAGGGTGGCGACGAGAGCGTCGAAGATGTCGGCGATGGCCCCGGCGACGAGGTCGCCTTCGGGAAGCGGTCGCGGGTCCGGTTCGTCCTGGAAGGGGCGGAAGCCGTAGAGCTGAAGCTCGGCGAGGACGTGATCGGTCGGAGACGCGCTGTGATGGGGCTCGAAGTCGTCGTCGCTGGTCATGGGATGCTCCGTCGCTGGATTGGCCGCGACCCTCGCGGCCTTCATGGCGACGGAAGACGGCGGGCAGGCCGGCCCTGCACCCGGAGCGGAGCGCAAGGCCAAAGCGCCAGCGGAGGATGGCGAAGGCCGGCTATTTTGCTTCGCGATGTAAAGGCGCGTCAGCGCCGGCGGAAAATAGCCGGCCGCAGCCATTGCCGGGCCAGGCCGCTTGCCGTCCCGATCGCCCTCTTGAAGGCCGAGGGCGCGGCTCTCTCCGGCACTTCGGAGCATCGGCCGCCGGCGAGGTTCTGGACCCCACTTTCGTTCCGGCCCTGCGTTTACGGTCACGCGGCTCTATGCGGCCTCGGCCATGAAGCGAGCGGCATCCCGGGACGCGATCTGCGCCCGAAGGACTGCCCGCAGCGCGTCGGGGCCGAGCATGCGGAGATCCTCGTTGAAGTCGGCCAGCCTCGGCGACAGCACGATCGCCTCGATCCCGTCTTGGGACGCACGCTCGATCAGCGCGGCCATCGCACCGTCGCCGGCCGGATCGTCGTCGCGCGCGATGTAGAGCCGGCGCAGCGTGTTCGCGAACAGGATGGCCGAGAGATGGCCGGCTGAGAGGGCGGCGACCATCGGCATGTCGGGCAGTGCCATCCTCAGCGACAGCATGGTCTCGATGCCTTCGCCCGCGGCCATGACCTCGCCGGCCACGCCGAAGCGGACGGCGTGTCCGAGAAGATCGCCCATCGCGCGGCGCGGCGTGTCGATCGGCGCCTTGCCGAGACGGACGGGGTCGAAGCCGTCGGGATCGAGCCAGGTCCGGTGCGCGCCGGTGAGGCGGCCGTCGAGATCGGTGACGGCGGCGATCATGGCGGGCCAAGTCTCGGTCGCGGCATGCTCATCGGACCGGTAGTAGCAGCGTGGGTGGAAGCGGATCGATCCGGTTCCGTGAAAAGACGTAATGCCGCGTCTGCGGAGATATGCCTCGACCAGCGTGCCGTGGATCGGCCGCGACATGGCGAACAGGCGCCGGGCGGCCTCCGGCGACCCTGTCGGAGCCGGATGTATCGCGCGGCGCTCGTCGCGCGGCGGTTCGGGTTGCGGCAGGCTGAGGAAGGCGCGCGCCTCCCTCGCGACGTCCGCGAAGTCCACGAGGCCGCAGGTCTCGCGGATGACGTCGAGCAGGTCGCCATGCTCGCCGGTGGCGGCGTCGGTCCACTTGCCGGCCGCGCCCTTGCCGCTCTCCGGGCCGATGAGGCGCACGAACATCGAGCGGCCGGGCGTGTTGCGCACGTCGCCTACCATCCAGTAGCGGCCCTGGCGATGGCCGTTGGACAAATAGTGCCGGCACACCGCCTCGGCATTGCGCGCGAGACGGTGCGCCAGTTCGGAAGCGTTGAGCCGGGACATCACAGCGCCTCCCGCTCGCCGACGCGCTCGATGGGATAGCGGTCCATCACCCGGGCGAGGATCGCGGGACCGCTGGCGTCGGTGGGCACGAACATGCGCAGCTTCCACGAGATGATCTCGTGGAAGAGGCCGTAGGCCGTGAGCCGCTCGCGCATGGTGTCGGTGAAGCCCGACAGCTCGATGCGATGGCCGCCCATGACGCGGACGCGGCGAAGCTGAAGCCCCTCGGCGAGGTCGATGACGGTGTTGCCCTCGATCAAGGCGGAGAAGGTGTCGTCCGGCGTCAGCGACGGCAGGCCGGTCGCGGTTGCCGTGGCGGCCCAGGCCGGAGAGACCTTGCGGCCGATGATGCGCTCGCCCTCGTCGGTCTGCAGGCGATAGACGCGGGTCGACTCGTTCGGGAGCCGCTTCCAGATCGGCAGCAGCAGGCCCGAGACCATGTGCAAGGTCGAGTCCGTGAACGCGGGCACCTCGGCGAGCTCAGCCGTCCAGGCGGCCGCGAAGGTCGCCTCGTCAGCCTCCTGCCAGTGGCTTTCCGCCATCGCGCGGACGGGCACGTTCGGCGCTTCCATCGGCCGGATCAGGCGGACGCGGTACTCGACTTCGCCGTCGTCAAGCATGACGGATGGCGCGTGGACCTGCACGGCGGCGCGGCCGGATCGCGCGTTGATAAGAAGCCGCGCGTCGCGCTCGCGCAACCTGCTCAAAGCTTCGTCGAGCGTGAGGGGCCGGTTCCGCTGGCGCTGCGCGATGGTGAGCAGGCGCGTTTCGGCGCCCGTGCCGGGATGGGTATAGATCGTCTGCCGGCCGGTTACGACGAAGCTCTCGGCCCGCAGCGTCTCCAGCCCGACATCGTAGGTGCCGGCGGCGATGGCGCCCTCGATTCGCGCGTTCAACAGTTGCTCGAAGGCAGTGAACAGGACGCCTTGCAGCTCGATGGTCAGCGCGAGCATGCGGTTGAGGAACGTGCTGATGCCCGGCAACTGGTCCTTGAGCCCGTTCGCATCGGTGAGCGTCAGGCCGGTGGCCGCCTCGAACCGTTCGAGAGAACAGCCCTCGATCCTGCCGCGGACGAGCAGCATGTAGAGCTGACGCAGGGCGTCCCGCGCATAGTGGGACTCCAGATTGTCCTCCGGCCGGAACAGCCCCTGGCCGGCGGTCTCGCGCTGGCCGCGTGTGATCGCGCCGAGCGTGTCGAGCCGGCGGGCGATGGTGCTAAGGAAGCGCTTCTCGGCCTTGACGTTCGTCGCGACCGGCCTGAACAGCGGCGGCTGCTTCTGGTTGGTCCGGTGCGTGCGGCCGAGCCCCTGGATGGCCGTATCCGCCTTCCAGCCGGGCTCGAGCAGGTAATGCACGCGCAGCCGCGTGTTCCTCGCGGAAAGCTCGGCGTGGTAGCTGCGCCCGGTGCCTCCGGCGTCGGAGAAGACCAGGATGCGCTTGTGGTCGTCCATGAAGGCTTGCGCCTCGGCGAGGTTGGCGGACGCGGCGCGGGTCTCGACCACGAGACGGTCGCTTCGGCCGGCGCCGCCCGGCTTGCGGACGATGCGGCGGGAGCGCCCCGTCACCTCGGCGACCATGTCGGCGCCGAAGTGCTGGACGATCTGGTCGAGCGCGCCGGGGACGGGCGGCAGGCTCGCGAGCTTCGCGATCAGCGCGTCCCGGCGTGCGACCGCCTCGCGGCTCTCGACCGGCTGGCCGTCGCGATATACCGGACGCGACGACAGCTTGCCCTCGCTGTCGGTGTAGGGCTCGTAGAGCTGGACCGGGAAGGAATGGGCGAGATAGTCGAGGACGTATTCGCGCGGCGTGATGTCGACGCGGACGTCGTTCCATTCCTCGGTCGGCAGCTCCGCGAGGCGCCGCTCCATCAGGGCCTCGCCCGTCGAGACGATCTGGACGACGGCGGCATGGCCTTGCTCGAGATCGCGCTCGATCGAGCGGATCAGCGTCGGCGTCTTCATGCTGGTGAGCAGGTGTCCGAAGAAGCGCTGCTTCGCGCTCTCGAACGCCGATCGCGCGGCGGCCTTGGCCTGGCGGTTCAGCGTGCCCGATCCGCCCTCGCTGCCGCCTGTGATGTTGGCCGCCTGCATGGCGGCGTCGAGGTTGTTGTGGATGATCGCAAAGGCGTCGGCGTAGGTGTCATAGATGCGGGTCTGCTCGGGCGTCAGCGCGTGCTCGACCAGCTCGTATTCGACGCCGTCGAAGGAGAGCGAGCGCGAGGTGTAGAGCCCGAGCGCGCGCAGGTCGCGGGCGAGCACCTCCATCGCCGCGACGCCGCCGGCCTCGATCGCCTCCACGAACTCAGCGCGCGTCGAGAAGGGGAAGTCATCGCTGCCCCAGAGGCCGAGCCGCTGCGCATAGGCGAGATTGTGCACGGTGGTCGCGCCGGTGGCGGAGACGTAGACGACGCGCGCGTCCGGCAACGCGTGCTGGAGCCGCAGGCCCGCGCGGCCCTGCTGCGAGGGTTCCTGGTCGCCGCGTTCGCTCCTGGCGCCGACCGCGTTCTGCATGGCATGGGCTTCGTCGAAAATGATCACGCCGTCGAAGTCGGAGCCCAACCATTCGACGATCTGCTTAACGCGGGAAAGCCTTTCGCCGCGGTCGTCGGACCGCAGCGTGGCATAGGTTAGAAATAGGATGCCCTCCCGCAGCGTGATCGGCTTGCCCTGCGGGAAGCGGGAAAGCGGCGTGATCAGCAGCCGCTCCATGCCGAGCGCGGAGCAGTCGCGCTGTGCGTCCTCGATCAGCTTGTCGCTCTTCGAGATCCAGACCGCCTTGCGTCGGCCTCGCAGCCAGTTGTCGAGGATGATGCCGGCAGCTTCACGGCCTTTGCCGACGCCGGTGCCGTCGCCGATCATGAAGCCGCGCCGGAAGCGGACTGTGCCCTCAGCGTTCTCGGGCGCCGCGGTGACGACATCGAAGGTCTCGTCGACGGTCCAGGCGCCGGCGAGATAGCCGGAATGCGCCTCGCCGGCATAGATCACGGTTTCGAGCTGGGCGCCGGAGAGCAGGCTGAGGATATTCGCCGGCAGGCGCGGCCGGTAGCTCGGTTTGGGCGGCGCGACCGAGGCCATGGCCGCCGACTGGACGAGCTGAGTCGGATGGTCCTGAGCGCCGGGGATCCGGATGCTCTGGAGCGCATAGTCCTCGTAGATGGAATCGGAGAGGCGCGCACCCTGTGGCGGTGTCCAGTCGACCGTCCCGTAGTCGAGCTCGATGCCTTCCGGCTCGGCCGCCATCGCTGGCCGCGCTGCGGCTTGTGCGGTACGGGCGACGTAGCCGCGAACGGTGCGCGGCGTGGTGACAGTGGGCACCGCCACGCAGGCATCCACTGGCAGCCGAGCCGGAACGTGCTCTGTGACCCAGGCCAGCAGCGTGGTGGCGTTCGGCGCGACACCGGGCGCGGCCGGGAAGACGGTGGGATCGTCGGCCGGGCGCTTGTCGATCACGGTGAGCCGCGTCGAAAACGTCGTGCCGTGCCTGGCATAGACGCGGCCGTCGACGGCGGCGGAGAAGACGATACGGCCGCGCTCCTGCAGCCGGACATAGGCGTCGCGCCAGGCCGGTGAGTCGGGCGCGAAATTGGCGCCGGTGATCGCGACCAGGCGGCCGCCATCGGCGAGCCGCGCCAGCGCCGAGCCGATATGGCGGAGCGCTGCGTCCGCCATGCGGCCTTGCACATTCACCATTGCCGAGAACGGCGGGTTCATGATGACGACGCTCGGCACGATGGCGGCGTCGAGGTGGTCGTGAATCTGCGCGGCGTCATGCCGGCTCACGGCGATGTCCGGAAAGAGGAGGGAGAGGAGGCTGGCGCGAGTCTCCGCCAGCTCGTTGAGGACAGGCGATCCGCCCGCGATCTCGGCAAGGATAGCGAGGAGGCCGGTCCCGGCCGAGGGCTCGAGCACGCGGTCGCCGGGCGCAATGGCAGCGGCCGCCGCGACCGCGAGGCCAAGCGGGATCGGCGTCGAGAATTGCTGGAAGGTCTCGCTCTCGGTCGAGCGGCGCGTGTGCGTCGGCAGGAGGCCGACGATCTTCTCCAGCATGGGGAGGGCCAGGGCCGGAGAACCGGCCTTGCGCAAAAGCGCCTTTCCGTATTTGCGGAGAAACAGGACGGTCGCCGCCTCGCAAGCGTCGTAGGCCGTCTTCCAGTCCCACGCGCCCGTCGCGTCGGAGCCGGCGAAGGCCTGCTCCATCGCGGCGCGAAGGATCGCCGCCTCAACCTGACGACCCTGTTCGAGATGAGGAAGGAGAAGGTGGGCAGCCGCAACAGTGCACGCGGCGGCGCCGGAACGGGGTGCAAGTGGCGACGCCGCGGCCGCGGGCGCGGCCGCGAGAGCGGTGGACAGGGTCATGTCGGGGAACCTCTGGGAGAGCGGAGACGGGCGAGCCGGCCGGCGCTCTCTCTGGACCGCACCGGCTCAAACCCGTCCCGGCCAGGCTCTCCCTCTCGTCCCGCAGCCTTCACCGCGCGCCGCCGCGCACGCGAGGATCAGGGAGCCGGCTCGTCCGGCAGGGTCGCGGACGGCGGCACATAGGCGTCGAAGGGGTTACCGTCGGCGAGATGGCCGAACGGCGTAAACACGAAATCCGTGCCGTCGCGCCCCACGGCACAGATGACGTAGCGCGCCTCGCCGGTGACGGCGTCGGTGCACTCCATGAGCGCGAGATTGCCGTCCGCCGCAGCACGGAGCAGCGTTGCGAAATTGGCCCGCGCGTGATCGGGGATGCTCATCGCGCACCTCGCTTTCCCGGCCGGGTGGACAAGGTGCGGTCCAGCCAGCCATTGGTTGCGATCCACGCGACGGTCTTGCGGCGGCCGAGATCGAGCACATGCGCGCCACCACCGAATGCGTTCACACGCGGGCGCGAGCAGGTATTCGCCCACTGAAAGCCCCACCGTCCGGTGAGGCCGAATTCCTCGGCGCAGCGGAGCACGAATTCGATGACGGCCTGCGGATCGCCGGTCGCGTCATCGCGAATCCAGAGCTGCGTTCCGCCATGCTCGGGCTGGATGGAGAGGAGGAACGCTTCGGAGGGCGGGTCTTCGGCGGCGTTCTCCTCCATCATGCGATTGTAGAGATCGAGCGCGCGCGCGGCATTCTCCGGCGTGCGGACATCGAGAAGGCAGGAGAAGTGCGTGAAGAAGTCGGCCATGTCAGGCTCCTGAAACGACGAAGCCCGGCGCGATCGCCGGGCAGATTGAAGGACGGAGTGCGGTTGTCGGCGTCAGAGCCGGAATTCGGCGACGAGGCGCTGCGCGTTGGCGTGATGCTCCAGCATCTCGCGGTAGAAGCGCTTGCGGGCCTCCCGCTTCGCCGGATCACGCCGCGCGGACCGTGTGAGCTTGCGCCGTGCCGCGCGGATCACCGTGCGGTCGCTGGCCCAGACCGTGACGCCGAGGCGGAGATAGATGCCGTACATCTCAGCCTCCGTCCGCCTGTTGCGCCGCTCGAAGGGCGGCGAGCGCCGCGCGGAATTCCGCTGCGCCCACTTCCTCCGACAAGTTGATGTTGGCGGCGACGGACACGCATGCACTGTGAATGTCGGCGTCCGGCACGGCGTCCACGGTCAGATTTGCGAATTCGGGATCGGTCTCGACGATCGCGGCGATCTGGTCGCGGACGCGGTCCTCCTGGAGCTGCGCGAGGACGTGACGTGGGCGTGGAGCGGTGACGGGTTCGTCGGGATCGCGCGCACCGGCAAGGATCGCCTCGGCCTTCGCGACCGCGGCGTTCGCGCGTGCGAGCCAATAGGCGTCCGTCCCTCGCTGCGAGATCTGGTCCGCAACGACGATCTTGAGGAGGCCAAACAACACCTCCAAATGCGCGGCCTTGCGCTGGCTGGTCTCATCGAAGTGCGATGGGACCGGGACGGTCTCACCCGAATAGGCGACGTCGGCGCCGAGCCAGATGCCGGTGACATAGGTTTCGCCGGCAGCCTCGTAGTCGAGCTTGTCGTCGGACCAGTCATCGTCCTCGATGGCCCGGCGACAGGCTTCGGCTGGTGTTGCGGCCGCATAGGTGCGCTGCCGGTAGACCGGCACGCGGTAGGTCGTTTCGACGGTATAGGTGAGCATGACAGGCTCCTGAAAACGCGAAAGCCCGGCGCGATGGCCGGGCTGTTGGGGTTGGATGGAGAGAAGGTCGGGCTAGTAGCCGAACTGCCATGACGGCCAGGGCTGGCCGTCATCGGCGGCCTTCACCGCCTCCTCCAGATAGTCGGCATCGCCTTCCACGACGGTCGGGTGTTCGACGGGCGTTTCGTCGATCACCGTCACCCTGCAGACGAGGCCGTCCTCGACCTCGACATGGACGGGCACGAGATACTGGAAAACGACGCGGCGGGGCGCGCCGGGTCTGGGCGTCGTCATCGGATTGCTCCTGATAGAGAGGCTGGCGGGAGCGCCGGAGCCGCCCCCGCCAGGGTCGCGTCACTCGGCGGCGATCATCGCCGGGTCATCGGCATCGGCGTCGCCATCATTCGGCTGCTCGTGCTCATCTTCGGCGAGGAAGGCCGGCAGCGCTTGATCGCCTTCGCCTCCGCTTACATCGACCGAGGTCGTCGCATCGGGATCGGCGGTCCGCAGCGGCTCCGGCAGCCAGCCGGTGTCGGCAAGCAGGCGCTCGGCCTCCTTTGCCATCTCCGGCTTCTTGAGGTGGTCGATGAGCTGCGCCTTTTCTTCACCGAGCGCTTCGCGCACGGCCTCGATGATCCGGCTCTTCGTCACGCGGCCGAGATAATTCGCCACCGTCGGGCGCCATCCGGCTTCCACCATGTCGAGGCCGGTGGCGCGCGCCAGCCGATCGGCATCGCGCATCCGCCGGTCAAGCCCGTGCTGGGTGACGCCATAGCCGCTATGGGGATTCGGACGCTCGTAGAGAGCGTTGATCCCGTAGCTGACGCAATGGGCGAGCAGCGCGAGGCGGCTCGCATCGTCGAGGCCGGCGATCCAGTCCCACAGCCGATCGTCGTCATCGAGCGGCATGTCGGCCTTCCAGGCGTCCATGCGCGCCTGGATGGCCTTGGCGGAGGCGCTGTCCTTCAGGTCGGTTGCTTGAACGGGGAAGTGGACCTCCCGGACCGACGCCTCGACGGCACAGCCGTGCGCGTTGCGCTTGAAGGCATCGAGCACCAGCCTGTGCAGGAGGGCCGTCAGAGCGACATGCGGATGGTTGGCGACCGCCTCGCGCAGCGCCAGCGTGCGGTGGGCGGTGAGCTCGATCACCAGCCGCTCGGGCAGCGGCTTGACGGCATCGTCTTCATCGTCCTCTTCGGCGCCGGTGGTCTGGCCGCCGATGGTGATGACAGCGCGCGGAGCGGACGGGGTCGCGGGAGCATCGTCGCCGCCGGGTTCTCCATCGGTCTCAGCGTCGCTGCTGTCGACGGCGACGGGCGCCTCGTCCTCGGGCCGCACATAGCCGCGATCAATCACGATCTCGCCGTCGCGGTCCACGCTGACGAAGACGCCGGCGCGCGCAATGTCGGCGGGATCGTAGACGACGGGACGCTTCTCGAAGGCGTCGAGCGCCTCCTCGATCTCGCCCAGGCGCTGGTCGATCTCGTCCGGCAGCTCGTCGGCGCCGTCATACTCCGCCTCGAGCCGGTCGTACTCGGCGCGCAACGCCTCGCGTTGGGCTCGTTCCTCCTCGGTGAGATCGACGAAGGTGCCGCCGATCTTACGCAGGCCGTGGTCGTAGCCATAGGGCAGGTCGAGGTCGACGGTGACCCACTTCCAGCCTTCGCTCGCGATCCCATCCGCGACTGTCTTCAGCTTCTCGCTGACCAGGCGGTGAAGGACCGAGGGATCGGCAAGCCAGCCGCCGTCATCCTCCTCGAAAAGGTCGCGCAGCACCGCGCCGCCGGCCGCGACATAGGCATCGATGCCGACGAAGCGCGCGCGCTTGTCGGAGGCCGGGATCGTGGTCTCGGTAAGAAGCTGGCGGATATGCCAGGGCTGCCGATTGTAGGAATGCTGCACGGCCTCCCACACCTGCTCCTGGCGCTGGTGGTCCGGGTTGACGGTGAAGGCCATCAGCATGTCGAGGGTCATGCGCTCCTCGGCATAGGCGTCGCGCAGGACGGGCGAGACGGCGTTGAGACGAAGCCGCTGCTTCACGACTTGGACCGTCGTGAGGTAGGCCGCGGCGATCTCTTCCTCGGTCATGCCCTTGTCGAGCATGTCCTGGAAGGCGCGGAACTGGTCGAGCGGATGAAGCCCGGCGCGAAGCAGGTTCTCGGCGAGGGAGTCGTCCTCGGCGAGGATCCTGGTGTCGGATTTGCGTACGATGCAGGGGACGAGCCCGTCCTTCGGGAATCGCTTCGCCTTCACGAGGCGCTCGATGGCGCGATAGCGGCGTCCGCCCGCTGGCACCTCGAACATGCCGGTCTCGTTGCCGTCCGCGTCGAGGATGGCGCGAACGTTGAGGCCCTGCACGAGGTCCTCGCGCCGGTCGATGTCGTGGACCAGCTCGTCGAGCTCAACCTCCGGCCGGGTGCGCCGGACATTGGACTCCGAGAGCACGAGCTTGTTGAAGGGGATGTCGCGCGAGCGCGAGAAGACGATCTTCCTGGCAGCCTTTGCCATGTCGGGATACTCCGCGACGGGCGCCGAGAGCCTCTCTCCCGGCTTCCAACCCGTCACGAAGCGAAGCGCCGCCCTCTCACTCTGAGGACGGCGCCTTCCGGCGATCCGGAGGGGCGTAGAACCGGAGAAGCGCAAACGCGCATCTCCGGCGCGGCGGGTTTCAGGATAGGTGTCACGCGCCGTCACGTCGAGGCGAAGCCGCTCGGTAGAGGATGCGCTCGGCCGCCCGGATGCTTCCCGCCTGGCGGGCGGCTTCCGCCCAGACCGAGATCGGAAAGTCGCCGGTGAAGAGAATGTCGCGCTCGATCCCCATGCCGAACGGCAGGACGATCGAAGCGAGTTCTTCGAGCGAGAAACTGCCGAGCTCAGGATAGCCGAGATCGGCGAGGCCGAAGAGGGTATGGCCATCTGCGTCCAGTTCGGTCGCGAGCCAGATGCCTTGGCCCAGCGGGTTGAAGAACTTGACGACGGGCACATGGTCAGCGCCGCGTTCAAGGCCATTGGCGAGCAGGCGCTCGCGCAGGTCGTCGGTCAGGAGGATCATGCTGCCCTCCTGTCGTTCGCGGGTTCGCCGGCGATCTCCGTTTCGGGGAGGAACGCCAGCAGCCAATCGGCCGCCTTGCTCGCCTGCGACGCGGCGCGGACGATGGCGCGGTTGTCCTCGCGCAGCACCTCCAGCCACGAGCCGATGTAGTCGGCGTGGCGCACCGTCGGGACGATGCCGAGGGAGGCGCAGCAGAAGGCCGCGTTCATCTCGGCGACGAGTTCTTCAAAGGCGTACGTCTTCGAACCGTAGGAGCCCGACAGGTCGCGGCCGAGGCGGGACGCATGGCCCGTCGCATGACCGAGCTCATGCAGGGCCGTGCGATGCCAGTTGATGGTCTCGAAATACGCCTGCGGCGGCGGCACCTGCACATAGTCCTGCGCCGGCACATAGAAGGCGCGTTCGCCGCCGATGCGGAAATCGATACCGGTCGCCTTGATCAGCGCCTCGACGCGCGGCTCGATCAGGCCGGGTTCCGGTGCGGGCGGCGCGACGGCGAGGTCGTCGGGCAGTTCCTCGCACTGCGCGACATTGAACACGGTGAAGCGCTTGAGAAACGGAATGGCCTGCGCTTCCTCGCCGGTCTCCTGCGCGCGCTTCTTCTCGTCGTCTGGAATGAAGCGATCGGCGTAGACGACGGTGGTGCCGCGCTCGCCCTTGCGGACATGGCCGCCGAGCGCGAGCGCCTGGCGGAAAGTCAGCCAGCTCTGGACCGGAAAGCCATGCTCGACGACCGCGCCCCAGAGGATCAGCACGTTGATCCCGGAATAGGCGCGGCCGGTGGCGGCGTTGACCGGCATGGCGAGCGGCGCCTTCGCCGCCGCCGTGCCCCAGGGCTGGACCCAGGGCACGCGGCCGGCCTCCAGCTCGGCGATGATCTTGTTGGTGATGTCGTCGTAGAGACTCGTCCGGTCGGCGCCGGCGCGAGCATGGCGGTCGTGTCTGAACATCGCGGTTCTCCGCGACGGGCGCCGGAGGCCTCTCCTCCAGCCCTCAACCCGTCACGGCAAACCCGGTCCGCACTCTCACTTTCCTTATGGGGGCGTTGTGGGGGACCTCCCGGCGAGACAAGGGTCGACCGAGACCCTGGCTCGGCCGCAGGGAAGGCTTTCCCCTTCATTTGGATTGATGCGGGATATCGTAGGCTGGCTACGATTCAGTCAGTGAATTCAAACCTGCCGCGTTTGCAGCTCCGCCGTGGGCTTTCCCAGCCCTGGCCACCAAGCTCGGTCCATCCCAGTTGCCGAAGGCAGCGATCCGCCGTGGGTGCCGCGCTCGGCTGACGGCCTTCTGGTACTGAATCCGTGAAGCAGGACCAGGAGCAGGGAGGCCTTCTCGCAACCCGACCTTGAAGATCACTTGAATTACCCGGCCATTGGCCGTACAATATATCAGATCGAGGAGATGGAGGTATTGAGATGGCCGAAGCAATCCGGAAGCCGACTCGTGGTCGGGTTCGCGGTGAGCGTCTTG